>PDVJ01000591.1_pt1 | contig 12437 bp, 7 predicted proteins | sample 1369811 | NCBI WGS metagenome assembly PDVJ01 (sample SAMN07795376, study PRJNA414565) | Alkali sediment metagenome, whole genome shotgun sequencing project. | reverse complement strand
AGCTTGTGGGAGGCCTAAGAGCCGGTATGGGTTATGTGGGCTGCAAAACAATAAAGGAATTACAGCAAAAAAGTCGTTTTTTACGGATAACCTCNGCAGGATTAAAAGAAAGTCATGTACACGATGTCATCATTACAAAAGAAGCGCCAAATTACAGGATTGAGTGAGTTTTATGGACTATCATAAGGAAATTATCGTAATACTTGACTTTGGTTCACAATATACACAGCTCATCGCCCGTAAAATAAGAGAGCTTGGCGTGTACTGCGAGATCTATCCCTATAATTTCCCTTTGAGAGATATTTTATCATTGAAACCTAAAGGGATAGTTCTCTCAGGGGGACCAAGGAGCGTTAATGAATCCGATGCTCCGGTCTGTGACCGGGGCATTTTTACTTTAAATGTACCCATTCTTGGGATTTGTTATGGTCTTCAGCTTACCAGTAAGCTTTTCGGTGGCCAGGTAGAGAAATCACTAAAAAGAGAGTATGGAAAGGCACATGTCTTTATTGAAAAAAAGGATAAGATCCTTGATGGCATCAAAGATGGAGACATTGTGTGGATGAGCCACCAGGACAAAGTGCTTAAAATGCCAAAAGGTTTCGAGACAATAGCCTACTCTGATAATTCACCTCATGCAGCTATAAAATCTAAGGAAGGCAATGTCTACGGTGTTCAATTTCACCCTGAGGTTCATCATACGCCGAAAGGAAAAAGAATACTCAGAAATTTTCTCTATAAGATATGTGGTGTCAAGGGGCTTTATTCTCCAAAATCCTTTGTTGAGCTTGCTACAGAAAGGATTAGAAAGGCAGTTGGTGACGGTAAGGTTATATGCGGTCTGAGTGGAGGTGTTGATTCATCAGTGGTTGCGGCGCTGGTTCATAAAGCTATTGGTGACAACCTTCGTTGCGTGTTCGTGAACAACGGGGTCCTGAGAAAAAATGAGGCAGAGGAGGTCCTTGAGGCCTTCAAGGATAGACTTCACATTAATCTCAAATATGTCGATGCCGAAGAATTGTTTCTCAGTGCGTTAAAAGGGGTTAAGGATCCGGAGCGCAAGAGGAAGATTATAGGCAGGCTTTTCATTCGTATCTTTGAGGAAGAAGCACGAAAAATCGGTAACGCACAATACCTTGCCCAGGGCACCCTCTATCCTGATGTTATTGAGAGCACATCTTCCAAGGGCCCGTCGGCTACCATTAAGAGTCATCATAACGTTGGTGGACTGCCGCGGAGAATGAAGCTAAAATTACTGGAACCATTGAGGGAACTCTTCAAGGATGAAGGAAGAATTGTGGGAAAAGAACTTGGATTGCCTGATAATCTTGTGTACAGACAGCCTTTCCCGGGTCCCGGCCTCGCGATACGGATCATTGGTGATGTGAATCAGGAACGACTCCACATACTGAAAGAAGCAGACAGCATTGTCCGCGATGAAATCGAACGCAAAGGCAGTTTTCGCCATATATGGCAGTCCTTTGCTATTCTGATTCCCGTAAAAACGGTTGGCGTAATGGGTGATGAGAGAACATACGACAACGTCATAGCACTTCGTGTTGTGGAGAGCGAGGATGCCATGACTGCTGACTGGGCAAGACTTCCGTATACGGTTCTTGACAATGTTGCAAGAAGAATCATAAACGAAGTCCATGGCGTAAACAGGGTTGTCTATGATATATCCTCAAAACCGCCCAGCACAATCGAGTGGGAATAAATGAGAGAATTCGTTCATCTACACCTCCATACGCAGTTTAGTCTTCTTGACGGTGCAATCAGGTTTGAGCCTCTGTTCGAGCAGGCGAATGCTTATGGCATGAAAGCTTGCAGCATTACCGATCACGGTAATATGTACGGTGTCATAGACTTTTATTTCACTGCCCGTCAATTTGGTATAAAACCGATCATCGGCTGTGAAGCATACATAGCCCCCAGGTCAAGACTTGATCAGACAAAAGCGAAAGGCGAGGACCATGCTCATCATATAGTCCTTCTTGCAATGAACAATGAAGGCTATAAAAACCTCTTAAAAATTATCAGCTCAGCACACCTGGAAGGCTTCTACTATGTTCCAAGGATCGACAAGGAGTTGCTGAGGGCTAACAATAAAGGCCTTATATGCCTAACTGCATGCCTGGCGGGTGAAATTCCAAGACAAATACTGAAAGGCGATGATGCCTCTGTCCGAAAAACCATCGATGAATACATTTCAATCTTTGATGACCGTCTATATTTCGAACTCCAGGATAATGGCATTACAGAACAAAAAAAGATAAACGAAACGCTCATAAGCCTCTCCAAGCACTATGGTATTCCAATTGTTGCCACAAATGACTGTCATTATCTAAGAAAGGAAGACGCTAAAGCTCATGAGTTATTGCTCTGTATACAAACCGGCAAAACAATGCTGGATAAAGATCGATTGAGTTTCAAGAGCGAAGAGTTTTACTTTAAATCTGGTGACGAAATTTGGAATGCTTTTTCTAATTATCCTGAGGCATTGTCAAACACCCTTAAAGTTGCCGAAATGTGCAATGTTGACATAGACGTTGGTACTTATCATTTTCCTGAATTTAAGCCACATGAAAACATGGAGCTTAATGAATATTTTGAGATAAGTTGCAAAAAAGGTTTTGAGGATAAAATCAAATATATTCAGCCTTCTTACGATGTATTTACAGAAGAACTTGCCCGAGAATATGAGAAAAGACTTCATTACGAACTGGACATTATCAAAAAAACGGGGTTTGCAAGCTATTTTCTCATTGTAGCAGATTTTATCAAATTTGCTAAATCAGAAGGTATACCCGTGGGTCCGGGAAGAGGCTCCGCTGCAGGCAGCCTGATAGCCTATTGCCTTGGAATCACCGACATTGATCCCATCAAATATGATCTGATCTTTGAACGATTCCTGAATCCTGAAAGAATAAGCATGCCGGATATCGATGTTGATTTCTGTAAAAGGGGAAGAGACCGGGTTATAGAATATGTCACTGAAAAGTATGGAACAGATAACGTTGCTCAGATAATAACCTTTGGAACGATGCAATCTAAGGCTGCTGTGAGAGATGTCGGCCGAGCATTGGGTATGCCTTATGCGGAGGTAGACAAAATAGCAAAACTGATTACCTCCGGAGAGAAGGGAATATCCAAGGCGATTCACGAAGAACCCCAAATCAAAGAATTTTATCAAACCGATGAACGGATAAAAGAGCTTCTCGACAACGCAATGGTGCTGGAGGGGCTGGCAAGGCATGCCTCAACGCACGCGGCAGGGATTGTGATCTCAAACAAACTCCTGACAGAACATCTTCCTCTGTGTAAAGGAAAAAAAGACGAAACAGTAACACAATATCACATGAAGGTGATTGAGAAGATCGGCCTGATTAAAATTGATTTTCTCGGCCTTGAGACGCTCACAATAATTAATGACACAATATCTCTTTTAAAGGGTCAGGGTATTGATTTTGACTTAAGCAAAATCCCCCTTAATGATAAAGCAACATATGATCTTCTTTCGTCCGGGAATACAGCTGGCGTTTTCCAGCTTGAAAGCAGGGGGATGAGGGAACTCCTTGTGGCTCTTAAGCCATCAAAGTTCGAGGATATCATGCCACTCATTGCCCTTTACAGGCCTGGACCTTTGAAAAGCGGTATGGTTAAAGAATTTACGGAAAGAAAAAACAACCCCTCTCTGGTTAAGTACGAAACACCGCTTTTAAAAGGGATCCTTGAAGATACCTATGGCGTGATTGTATACCAGGAACAGATCATGAAGATTGCGACGGTTCTTGCAAACTTCTCCATAAAAGATGCTGATGCCCTGAGAAAGGCTATGAGCAAGAAGATTCCCGAACAGCTTGAAAGCTACAAGGAACAGTTTATCAAAGGTGCAATTTCAAATGGTGTATCTATAAACGCTGCTAAAAATATCTATGAAATCATTCTTCGTTTTGGAGAGTATGGTTTCAATAAATCCCACAGTACAGCTTACGGGCTAATTTCGTATCAAACTGCATATCTTAAGACCCATTATTTTGTGCCTTTTTTTGCAGCCATTCTGACAAGCGAAGTAAACGACACGGATAAAATGATCCAATACATCACTGAATGCCGAGAAAGCGAAGTGGAAATTTTACCTCCAGATATTAACAAGAGCCAAAAATCTTTCATCGTTATTGATAATAAGATCAGGTTCGGTTTATCAGGCATCAAAAATGTCGGTGATGCTGCAATAGATCATATCCTTAGCGTGAGAGATGATCTCGGGGAATTTTCCTCTTTTATCCAGTTTTGCGGGGCCATTGGTACCAGAAAGGTCAACAAAAAAGTGCTTGAAAGTCTTACCAAGGCAGGATGTTTCGATGGAATGGGGCTCAAAAGATCTCAACTTCTCAGTATCATCCAGGACAAAATGGACAAGCTTCAGAAAAAGGATCAAAAGAACGGCCATCAACAGATGGATATGTTCGGAAATGCTTCGGCCCCTGTTGATCTCTTCGAGATTCCAAATTTGGATGAAATGTCTCACAGCGAAATACTGAGTGGAGAAAAAGAGGCGCTCGGGTTTTACTTTAGTCAACACCCACTAAAACCATACGAAAATATAATCAAGCAGGTGACACTCTACGATAGCCTGAAGTTAAAAGAAATGGATATTACAGAGGATGTTAATATTGTAGCAATAGTCAATGGATGCAAAGAAATTCTTACAAAAAAGGGTGACAGGATGGCTTATATAACCCTAGAAGACACAAAAGGGATAGTGGAAGCCATTGTTTTTCCTGATTTGTATTCGAAGAATCTCTCGATTATCAAAGGTGATAGACCACTTTTTATTAATGGGTCGGTGGAGAAAAGCGAGGATGGGTCTGCAAAAATTAAGGTAAAAAACATTACTCTCTTTGATGAAATCATCAAAGAAATGGGGAAAATTGTAAAAATAAACTTGCAATGCGACGTTTTCAAAAAGGAAGATCTTAAGAAAATGAGAGATGTTCTTATAAGCTTAAATGGTAAGGCCAGTGTTTTTTTAGAATTTAAAATGAATGGTGAAAAAAAGACCCTTAGGTTGAATGACATTAGAATTGACCACAACAAGGTTGATATGTTATTTAAACATTTCCCAAAGGGCTTGCAGGTTGAGGTTATAGATGAGATATTATCTTGATTTTGAAAAGAAACTCGAACCGCTTGAAAGACGGTTATACGAGATAGAAAGGTTTTATAATGTCAGAGATCCTCGTTATGCAAAAGAAGTTGCTTACCTAACAAAAAAGATTTCAAAGCTTGAGAAAGATATATACGATGATTTAACAAACTGGCAAAGATCTCAGATCTCCAGACACCTGAACAGACCACATACTCATGATTATATTGCAAAGCTGTTTACTGATTTTTTTGAAATCCATGGCGATAGAAAATATAAAGACGACCCGGCCATGGTATGCGGTTTTGCCAACTTTGACGGGATAAAATTAGCGGTTATTGGACATCAGAAAGGCAAAGATGTACGTGAAATGGCAATAAGGAACCTGGGCATGGCTCATCCGGAAGGTTACAGAAAGGCCATGCGAGTTATGGAATTGGCAAACAGGTGGGGGAGACCTATCATAACCTTTATCGATACGCCAGGTGCGTTCCCTGGTGTTGGCGCTGAAGAACGTGGGCAGGCTGAAGCGATTGCCACAAATATTTGCTATATGTTTTCTTTATCCGTACCGGTCATTACCGTTGTAATAGGTGAAGGTGGAAGTGGCGGTGCACTGGCAATTGGCGTTGGTGACCGGATATTAATGCTTGAAAATGCAACGTATTCAGTAATCTCGCCAGAAGGTTGTGCTTCAATCCTCTGGCGAGATGGCTCGAAAAGAACTTTAGCCGCTGACGCGCTTAAACCGACCTCCTATGATCTTTTGAAGCTTAAAGTTATCGACGATATCATCAAGGAACCATTTGGTGGTGCTCATAGAAACTGGGATGAGACCTTTGTGAACGTAAAAAATGATTTACAAAAACACATGAAAGAAGTCATGGAAATCCCCGCAGAAGAACTTCAGCGGAAACGCTATGAAAAGTTCAGAAAAATGGGTATCTATGAAGAAACAAAATGAGAAATGTGTAGCAGCAGTATCTTGCTGATAAACCTTATCTCGTTTTACCAGTAGTTTTTGTTCTTTCTAGTTTTACCTTACTTATCCTTAAACCTTCAATATCTCCTATGGTAAATCGATATGGGCCGTGATAAATAACCTCTCCCCCTCGGGCCATCCCCTGCAACTTTGTGAGAATGAACCCGCCAAGTGTTTCATAGTCTGAAGATTCTTCAATGTTGAGCTGGAGCTTATTGTTTAGATCCCTGATGGAATATGAGCCGTCAATAATGATAGTACCGTCTTTCTTGCGTTCTATCAAATCATCTACATCTGTTTCATCCATTATTTCTCCAAAAATCTCTTCCATGATATCTTCAAGAGTCACTATTCCAACGGTTGCCCCATATTCGTCTGCCACAATTGCCATGTGAGTACGTTTTTTTTGCATTTCCTTCAGGAGCCGACTAATTTCCATGGTATCGGGCACAAAGAAAGGCTTTTTAAGGAGCTTTTCGAGATTAAACTTCTCGTTATGCCACATCTGCCGTGTGATATCTTTATGGTAGACAATACCAACGATATTATCCTGGTAATCTTTATAGACCGGGTACCGCGAAAATTCATTTGATATTATGTATTCCAGAACTTTGTCCTTACCTTCGTCAATATTGATAGCATATAGGTTTGGTTTCGGCACCATTATCTCTTTTACTGAGCGATCTGCAAATTCGAATACGCCGTGAATCAATTCTTCCTCTGTTTTATCGAAAACGCCCTTTCTTCTCCCTTCTTCAAGCAACATCTTTAACTACAGACATAGTTGAAAATGAAAGGAAATTTACAAAGATAAAGAACAATCTTGAAGTAATCACGAAAAGAGGAGCAATCATAAGAGCGACTTTTTCTTTGTAGTTCATGCCGATATATTTTGGTACCAGCTCGCCAACCACTAGAAAAAGGTATGTCATAATAAACACTATAAGCACAAGGGCAATGGTGTCGGCAAAATGTCCAATAAACGGAACATTTTTAAATAAAGGTTCAACGTATTTTACTGCAAGAACACCTCCTATTGCAGATGCCAGGGTACCGAATAGCGTGATACCGATCTGAACAGCGGACAAGAACCTCTCTGGATTTTCTTTCATCTCAAAAAGGGCCTGTGCCCGTTTGTTCTCTCCTGATTTCATGAGTTCTTTAATCTTGCTTTTCCGCGATGATACTATAGCCATCTCGCCTGCCGAAAAAATACCATTCAAGATCAAAAGAACAACAATAAGAATGATCTCTAGTATCGGGTTATCCATGATGCATTGTGAAATGTTCTCTGACCTGATACATAAACGCCTCCAGTCTTGAAGTAATATTCGTCAGACCCTGCCCATCGTAAGCAACATTAATAATAGGGATATCATATTTATTTTGTAGAAGCCTCATGATTGCGCTTGAAATTGTCCCTGGCATACATGTAAATGGCATAACATTGATAATCCCCGAAACACCTTTTTCAATAAAGTCGATGCTTTTCCCAACACTTAGTATCGCTTCACCTTCAATACTTACATGCATGTAAGGACTTGCTTTTTCTAAGATATCTTCTACCTTTGGCTCTTTTCCATATTGGAGATATTTTCTAAAAACTTGTTCCAACGCGTGCTCATCTTTGTGCTGAATATGTTGGGTAAGGGCGATGCTCATTTTATCTTTAATGGTAAGCTTTTGTCCACTTTTTCGATGGCTACTGATGAAATTTACATACGATATCCATTCGCAAACAGGGGCAAGCCACACCTGGCCACCGAATTCTTCAACCTTTCGGATAACATCGCTGTTGCTGAAATTGTTCGATCGAACATATATCTCACCAACAATACCAACGATCGGCTTTTTGACAGGATTCTGTTCTATATTGAGTAATTTCCTGACAGAATCTTTCAAAACTTGAACGACCCCATCTTGACCATTTTCGATTGCTATCGAAACATCTATAATTGATTGTCTATAGATTGTCTCAGTTTCGCCTTTAGTTTTTTCATACGGTCGCACCTGATGAAACATCTTGGATAGCAGATCTGTAGCAACAACAGCTTTCCAGCCCAACCTTGAAAAACGTCCTCCCAAAATGTTGCATTCCCTATAAAGGCGATGATCCTGATTAGGGGCGTAAATCGGGACATCCTCAAATCCAAACTCGTCAAGGACCATTCGGTGAAACCTGTTATACTGACCGAACCGACACGGGCCGTTCCCTGATGGCATAAAAAAAGCGCTTTTTTCAGGTTCAAAATCTTGTCTTTTGAGCACCTTCACCATGTCCCCTGTTGTCAAAATACACGGGTAACATTCCTTGCCGGTAGTATATTTTCTTCCCCAGTAAACAGTTGCGTCATCCGATTCATCCATCACAATAGCTTCTTGTCCACACGCCCTGAATGCTCCTGCGAGGGTGTGGACATGATCTGACATATTAGGGATGTAGATTCTTTTACGTTGCTGTTCTGTGCCAAATTTTGGCGCCTTACTCTTTTTACTTATCCGCTTAGTCCTGGAATTTTTTATACTGTCAAGAAAGGCTTCCAGCCTTGTGACAATTCCTGCATCTGCGCTGTGCTCATCAATCTCAAGTTGAAGAAACGCCTTTCCCCCAATATCCCTTTTAAAAAAATGTGTTATGAACGAATCCGGACCGCACCCGAAACTTGTGACATAGATACCATACAGGTTGTTCCTGTCTTTTATTGACCTGGCCGCCCGTAGAATCTTGTGACCGTACCCCCAATACATATCATCCAGGTCGCCATCTGCTTCAATTCGATCTATGCCAGGAAGCATATCCATAGGGAGCGACTTTATACCAAGGTCCATCAATTTCTTATGGATATTCAAGTTGGCACCTTGGTCTGCACTGTTATAAGGTCGTCCAATGATGATCATAGCCTTTTCAGTCTCATCCAGTGAAGCCAATGTGTCCATACCCACCTGGGCACATTTCCTGGAAAAAAGCTCCTGGGCTTCCATGGCAATTGTAAATGCCCTCTGAACATCCTTCTTGGACCTTTTGATTTGACTTCCAAATGAAATCAGGTTCTGCAATGCAAACTCGTTTCCTCCGCCAAAATAAACAACCGGCGAAATGACCTGAACGCCGTGTGCGTCGAAATCAATGGATGCTTTCGCAGTATAAACTATAGACTGGGCATAAGGACATGCAAATGTATTAGTTACGTTTGCCGATGGCCGCTTCAGGTTAATTATGCTGGGAATAAAGATCTGTTTGAAACCTTTGTTGACAATGTTCAAGATATGGCCGTGGGTTAATTTAATTGGAAAACATGTTTCAACAATTATGTTTTCAACGCCTTCCCTGATGGTTCTTTTGTTTGTAGGATCCGAAAACACAGGTGAAAATCCAAGTTCTGTCAAAAAAGCCTTCCAGAAGGGCAGAAATTCCCACATATTGAGAATCTTAGGAACACCAATTGGCTCCCCGTCAATTGATCGATCATAAACATTGTTGAGCAAGTCATCTCTTAACTTAAAGAGATCTTGTATGTCTTTTTTTTCAACTCTTCTCACAACATCATATTTTTCGCATCTACTTCCATAAAAGAGTGGGCTCTCATTTTCAACAATGACCTTTCTTATCTCGCAGAGATTTTCGCAACCTTTGCATTCAAAAGTTTCTATTTGGTATGGTCTTTTACTCAAATCAAATCCTTTAAAAGCGCTCTTTTCCCATACCCTCTCCTTCATTGCGAGTAATGCAACACCAATGGCGCCGGTGACATCGTGATGGGAAGGCACCTTGATCGGTTTTTTAAGGGTTTGTTCGAAGGCCGCCACAACACCTTTGTTAAATGCAGTACCACCTTGGAAGAATATTTTATTTCCTATCCTCCTGTCGCCAACCACCTTATTAAGATAGTTAGAAACGATGGAGTAAGAAAGACCGCTGACGATATCATCTGTGTTTGCACCACGTTGCTGATAATGGACAATATCCGACTCTATAAATACCGTACAACGTTCTCCCATTTTTACAGGTTTTTTTGAACCAAGGGCACGATTGCCGAACTCCTCTTTAATGGAGATTCCAAGCTTCTCAGACTGTTCTTCAAGGAAAGAACCTGTTCCTGCAGCACACGCCTTATTCATTTCAAAATCAACAATTACCCCATTGTCGACACTAATATATTTGGAATCCTGCCCACCTATTTCAAAGATGGTATCCACTTCACGATCAATATTTATAGCTGCTTCAGCTTGCGCCGTTATTTCGTTTCTAACAATATCAGCACCAATGAAATCAGCAGTGAGGTAGCGACCCGACCCAGTAGTCCCAGCTCCGATAACCTTAACCATACCTCCAATTTCTTCTCCCATCTCGGCAAGCCCTCTCTTAACTGCTTCAAGGGGCCTGCCTTCCGTCATAAGGTATCTTTTAGCAATCAAATTCTTTTCTTGATCAATCACCACCAGGTTGGTGCTGATTGAGCCTACATCGACACCAAGATAGACATCCGTTTTCTCAATGATGTTTTTCATGGAGTAAGATATTTGGAGATTTTCCTCTGAAATGCGCAGAGGCTCATGGGCTTCCCTGATAAGCTCTCTATTTAAGCTCTCATTTATTTTTTCCAGACCAAGAAAGTCCTTCTTTAACCCCGGCTCATCAAGGACTGCATATAAAGCGCCAATGGCACCCATTGAAGTAAAATGCTCAGGAATGAAAAAATCATCATCATTTAACGAAAAAATATCTTTAACCGCACGCCTCATGCCAGCGTTTGCTGCAACGCCCCCCACAAATGCAACCGGGTGACCTACATCCTTTCCTTTCGCAATATTTCCTTTAAAATTTCTTGCCAAGGCATAACAGAGGCCAGCTACAATCTCGTAATCAGGCGTTGCAATCTGCTGAAGGTGGATCATATCTGACTTTGCAAAAACTGTACATCTTCCTGCTATCCTTGGTGGATTCATAGATTTTAGCGCTACCTCACTGAATTCCTCAATGGTGAAACAGAGCCTGGATGCTTGCTGATCAAGAAATGAACCGGTCCCTGCAGCACAAAGCGCGTTCATCGAAAAATCTTTTACACGAAGCTTGCCATTTCTGAGATCTTTTTCTAACATTATCAGTTTCGAATCTTCACCTCCTATATCAATTACGCTTCTGATATGCGGGTAAAGATGACCGAATCCCTTAGCCAAGGCAACAATTTCATTCACGAATGAAGCCCCAATAAGGCGGGAAAATTCTATTGCCCCAATACCTGTTGTGGCAATAGAATTAATCTCAATCTCTGTAGACAAATTATCGAGAATTGTTTTTACAACCTGAATGGGTCTGCCTTTATGACGAACATATAGGCTGTCAAGGATGTTACATTCCCCATCCATGACTACGAGATTAATACTGATAGAGCCTATATCGATTCCAATACTTCTCACCAGATCACCTCCGCTAGACAAGCAGGCCCTTATTTGTCAAGGTACCATCATTGTTTATTATAATATAATAGGTCTTCTTATCAAGCGAATTCCTTCAACAGTTAGCGCTCGAGGGCGTAAAGGTTTTGATTGTACAAGGAATGTAAGTTTATTATAATATAAAAATCTTTACGTAGTATGCAAGAAATGATGGTTAGAGCGCATATACTTGTCAACGGAATAGTGCAGGGTGTGTTCTTCCGGTTTAATACCATGAGAAAGGCAACAGAGTTTGGGATCACTGGATGGGTAAAAAACCGCAAAGACGGACGGGTTGAAGTACTATGTGAGGGGCCTGAGGATAATGTTAAACTGATGATCGATTGGTGCACAAAAGGTCCCGAGGGATCTTTTGTGAGTAATACAGAGATTACATGGGAAGAATATGACGGTGAATTCGAAACGTTCCAGATTACCTATTAATGAAAAGGTTTACTATCCTATATTCTTAGATATCTCGAAAAAGCCATGTTTAGTGGTCGGTGGCGGAAAAGTTGCTGAAAGAAAGGTTAGGATCCTTCTCAAATTTAACGGCTCCATTAAAGTTGTTAGCCCCCGTATTTCAAATCCATTAAGAGAGTTCGCTGAAAAAGGCAGAATTGACATACTCTTGAAAGAGTACGAGGCAAATGATCTCAACGGTGTTGCCCTCGTTTTTGCGGCTACAAATATTGAAAATATTAACCTAAGAATCCGCCAAGATGCCAGTGATCGTAATATTCCTGTGAATGTGGTTGATAACCCTTCCCTCTGTGATTTTATCGTTCCATCTATTGTAAAGAAAGATCCCATCATGATCGCAATATCAACATCAGGCATGCTACCTTCCCTTTCTAAGAAATTAAGAAA
>PDVJ01000588.1_pt1 | contig 12483 bp, 11 predicted proteins | sample 1369811 | NCBI WGS metagenome assembly PDVJ01 (sample SAMN07795376, study PRJNA414565) | Alkali sediment metagenome, whole genome shotgun sequencing project. | reverse complement strand
CGCTCGAGGGCGACATGCGCAGCGCCTTCTACATGGCCTACCGGGAGGAGTGCTGCGAGCACCTGAGGCTCCACGACCCGGAGGTCGACCGGCGCATCAAGGAGGGTCCGCCGCTGGTGTCGGCGAACTTCGTGATTCCGTACCCGCCGGGGTTCCCGATCATGGTGCCGGGCCAGGTGATCGAGGCCGACACCATCGAGTTCATGCGCAAGCTGGACGTGAAGGAGATCCACGGCTACGACGCGACGCTCGGGCTAAAGCTGCTGCGGCCGGACGCGCTCGCCTGAGGGCGGGCGGAACAGGCGGAGGACTTAGAAATGGTGAACTGGCTGGTTGAAACCCTGCGCGCCAACCCGGAGCTGGCGATCTTTCTGGCGCTGGGTGTCGGCTATTGGGTGGGCGCGATCAAGTTCGGCAGCTTCTCGCTCGGCAACGTCACCGGGACGCTGCTCGCGGGCATCCTGGTCGGGCAGCTGGGCATCGAGATCTCGCCGCAGATCAAGTCGGTGTTCTTCATGCTGTTCCTGTTCGCCGTGGGTTACGGCGTCGGGCCGCAGTTCGTGCGAGGCGTGGCCAGGGACGGTGTGCCGCAGGCGCTGTTCGCGGTCGTCATCTGCCTGCTGGTGCTGGCCTGCGTCGTGATCGCGTCGGTGATCGCCGGCTACGATCCCGGCTTCGCGCGGCCTCGCCAACGACGCGATCAACGGGCTGGACGCGTCGGCCGCGGACAAGCAGGCGATGATCAACCACATCCCGGTGGCCTACGCCGTCACCTACATCTGGGGAACGGTCGGCACGGGATGGATTCTCGCAACCCTGGGTCCGAAGCTGCTGCGAGTCGACCTGCCGGCCGAGTGCCGCCGCTACGAGAAGGAAATGGGCGCCGTGGCCGGTGGCGAGGCCGCGCAGTCGGCATGGCGCCGGGTCGAGATGCGGGCCTACCGGATCCCCGAAGGCGCGCCAGCGATCGGGCGGACGGTCAGCGAAGCCGAGCGCCTCGCCCAGGAGGAGCAGAACGGTGTCCCCGTGCGGCTGTTCATCGAGCGCATTCGCCGCGACGGCCAGATCATCGAACTCTCGCGGCCGGGGACGTCGTTGCGATCTCCGGGCGCCGGGAATTCGTGGTGAGCCGCCTGCCGGGCAGCCACGAGGTCGAGGACCGCGAGCTGCTCGACGTACCGGCCGAGGTCGTCGACGTCGTGGTCACGAACAAGGCCTTCGATGGCCGCACGCTGCGGGAGCTGGGGTCGCATGAGTTCGCGCGGGGCGTCTATGTGGCGCGGCTGACGCGCGGAGCAGTCAGCGTGCAGATTCCCGTACTGCCGGAAACGAAACTGAACCGCGGGGACATCCTGCGCATCGGCGGGACGCGTGCCAACACCGACCGCGCCGTCGCTGCGCTGGGCTACGCGGATCGGCCGGTCGACGCGACGGACATGGTGTGGGTCGGTCTCGGCATCCTGGTCGGCGGCCTGATCGGCGCGCTCGAGTTTCAGCTCGGGCCGGTGCCGATCACACTTTCGACGTCGGGTGGCGCACTGCTGGCCGGACTGTTCATCGGCTGGCTGCGCGCGGTGTATCCCGCGTACGGCCGCGTGCCGACGCCGAGCCTGTGGTTCATGAACTCCGTGGGGCTCAACATGTTCATCGCGGTGGTCGGGATCTCGTCCGGGCCGACCTTCCTGTCGGGCCTGCAGGAGGCGGGCATTACGCTGTTCTTCTGGGGCCTGTTCGCCACCACGTTGCCGATGCTGCTCGCGCCGCTGATCGGCAAGTACGTGTTCAAGTTCGACCCCGCCATCAACCTCGGTTGCTGCGGCGGTGCCCGGACCAGCACCGCGAGCGCCGGCATGGTCGCGGACGCCGCGCAGAGCAACGTCCCGATGCTCGGCTACACCGTGCCCTACGCGGTCAGCAACACGCTGCTCACGATCTGGGGAATGGTCGTGGTCCTGCTGATCAGCTGACCGTCCCGAAGAAGGCAACCGCAGCATCATGCTGAAGAACTACGAACGCGAGTGGCTGCGGCCCGACCTCCTGGCCGGACTCACCACGGCGGCCGTCGTCGTGCCGAAGTCGCTGGCCTACGCCACGATTGCAGGCCTGCCCGTGCAGGTCGGCCTGTACACGGCCTTCGTGCCGATGGTGATCTATGCGCTGCTCGGCTCGTCACGGGTGCTGAGCGTCAGCACCACCACGACGATCGCCATCCTGACCGGATCCGCGCTCGGCCTCGCGGTGCCGGGCGGCGAGGCCGGCGAGCTGGCACTGGCGGCGGCGACGCTCGCCGTGATGGTCGGACTGATACTGGTCGCGGCCAGCGTACTGCGGCTCGGATTCGTGGCAAATTTCATCTCCGAGCCGGTGCTCACCGGTTTCAAGTCCGCCATCGGCGTGGTGATCGTCGTGGACCAGATACCGAAGCTGCTCGGCATCCACATCCACAAGGAAGGCTTTTTCCGCGACCTGCTGGCCATCGTGCAGCACGTGCCGGAGGCGTCCGTCGTGACCGTGGTGCTGTCGGTCGCCCTGCTCGCGCTGATCTTCGGCATGGACCGATTGCTGCCCAAGGCCCCCGCGCCGCTGCTGGCCGTGGTTCTCGCGATCCTCGCGTCCGCGGTGCTGGGCCTGCCGGAAGCAGGTGTCGCCACGGTGGGCGAGGTGCCGCGCGGCCTGCCCGCGCTCACCTGGCCCATCCTGGGTCTTGTCGAGCAGATGTGGCCCGCGGCACTGGGCATCGCGCTGATGAGTTTCACCGAGACCATTGCGGCGGGCCGGGCCTTTGCCGATCCGAGCGAGCCGCGGCCGGTGCCGAACCGCGAGCTGCTGGCCACGGGCCTCGCGAACGCCGGCGGCGGGCTGTTCGGTGCAATGCCCGGTGGTGGCGGCACCTCGCAGACCGCGGTCAACCGTGGCGCCGGCGCGAAGTCGCAGATGGCAGAACTGGTGACGGCCGGCGTCGCGCTGGCGACGCTTCTGCTGCTCGCGCCGGTCATCGCTCTGATGCCGAAGGCGGCGCTCGCGGCAGTCGTCATTGCGACGTCGATTGGCTTGGTCAAGCCGGCGGATTTCGCCGAGATCCGCCGCGTCCGAACCACTGAATTCCGCTGGGCCGCGGTCGCATTCGCGGGTGTGCTGGTGCTCGGCACGCTGAAGGGCATTCTCGTCGCCGTCATCGTGTCGCTGCTGTCGATGGCGAGCCAGGCCTACCACCCGCCCGTGTACGCGCTCGGCCGGAAGCGCGGCACCGACGTCTTCCGATCGGTGTCCGCCGAGCATCCCGACGACGAGCAGTGGCCGGGGCTGCTGATGATGCGCGTGGAAGGCCGCCTGTTCTTCGCCAATGCGGAGCGCGTGGCCGACCTGCTGTGGGAGCAGGTGGAGGAATCCAGGCCGCAGGTGCTGGTGCTCCACTGCCGCGCCATCTCCGACGTCGAGTACACCGCGCTCAAGGTGCTCGACGAACTGGAGGACAAGCTCCGGCGAGCTGGCTGCGAGCTGTGGCTGGTCGGGTTGAACCCGGCCTCCTTCGACATGGTCGAACGATCGAAGCTCGGCAAGCGGCTCGGCCACCAGAACATGTACCTGAACATGACGGCAGCGGTGGAGAGCTTCCTGAAACGAGGTGCAGCATGAAGAAGTCGGGCAAAGGCAAGGGCGGCAGCAAGGACGCGCGTGCCGCCAAGGTTGCGGGTAGTGCCGAGCTCAAGCGCGGTGCAAAGAGCGAGTCAGTCGCCGTGTCGAAGGCAGAGGCCGAAACCGGGGCCGGAAATGGCGGCAAGTTGAAGCGCAAGGACTACGACAAGGAACTTGCCAAGCTGCACGTCGAGCTCGTCAAGCTGCAGCGCTGGGTCGTCGCGACCGGTGCCAAGATCTGCATTGTCTTCGAAGGACGCGACGGCGCAGGCAAGGGCGGCACGATCAAGGCCATCGCCGAGCGCGTGAGCCCGCGGGTGTTTCGCGTGATCGCGCTGCCGGCGCCGACCGAGCGCGAGAAGAGCCAGATGTACGTGCAGCGCTACTTGCCGCACCTGCCGGCCGCCGGCGAAATCGTGATCTTCGACCGGAGCTGGTACAACCGCGCCGGCGTCGAGCGCGTCATGGGCTTCTGCACCGAGGAACAGTGGAGGTAGCCCCGGAAGAGCAGACGCGCCGCCTCAAGTCGCGTATCGACGACGGTCGCAAGCTCTGGAAGCTGACCGGCATGGACCTCAAGTCCTACAGCCGCTGGTACGACTATTCGCGCGCGCGTGACGAGATGTTCGCCGCGACGGATACCGGCTTCGCGCCGTGGTACGTGGTGCCGTCCGACGACAAGAAGCGCGCCCGGCTGAACCTGATCAGCCACCTGCTCGGCAGAATCCCCTATGAGGACGTGCCGCGCGCGAAAGTAAAGCTGCCGAAGCGGCAGAAGCCGCACGGCTACCGCGATCCGCAGTATCCGTTCAAGTACGTCAAGGACAGGTTCTGAGGCACATGTCCGGTGCAGAGCAACTGATCGGGGATCGCGGCGGACTGGCACGCATCACGACGCTTTGGCTCGCCGTGACGGTGGCCCTGTGCGGCTGTGCAGTCACCCCGCCGCCCGTCCCGCCGCGGGGTCGATCAGCGACTACTGGCTTCGAACTTTTGCTGACCCGCGCCTCGATGCCCTGGTCGACGAGGCGATCTTGCGGAACCCCGACTTGCGGGCCGCCGCGACCCGTGTCGAGCAGTCCGCCGCGTACGCCGATATCGCCCGTGGCACCCTGCGGCCGGTGCTGAGCCTTCTCGGCACGGCAAGCGGCAGCGGCAGCGGCGGATCCGATTTCTCCTCCGGATTGCAGGGAGTGATGCTCGCGGCCTCCTGGGAGATCGACCTGTGGGGTCGATTGCGCTACGGCAGGAGCGCCGCGGAACTGAGTTACGCGGCGGCGCAGGCGGACTTCGAATTCGCGCGACAGTCGCTGGCGGCACAAGTGGCCCGCAGCTGGTTCATCGCGATCGAGGCCCGGCTCAACCTTGCAGCGGCGACCTCCATGGCGCAGTCGGCGCATGAGCTCCTGCGGATTTCCGAGGACCGGCGCCAGGTGGGAATCGACAGCGGGCGGGACGTCGCGCTGGCACGCGCCAACCTCGACACGTTCGAGGACATGGTGCGGCAGGCGCAACAGGCCAACGAGCAGGCTGCGCGGTCGCTCGAGTTGATCCTCGGGCGTCATCCGACCACGGAGTTGCAGGCGACCGAAGCGTTCCCGGTGCTGCCCGGACCGGTTCCGGTCGGCATGCCGCTGCAAATGCTCGAGCGCCGCCCCGACATGATCGCCGCGGAGCGGCGCGTCGCGGCCGCCTTCAATCGTGTCGGCGAGGCGAAGGCGGCGCAGTTGCCGCAGCTCAGCCTGACCGCCAGCTTCGGGTCGCTCAGCAGCGATGTGCTCGAGTTCCAGGACGATTTCGAAAATCCGGCCTTCGGCGTCGGCGCGAAGCTGCTCGCCCCGATCTACACCGGCGGACAATTGAAAGCTCAGGTCGCGGTGCGCACTGCCGAGCAGGCCGAGGCCCTGGCGCGCTATGCGAGCCAGGCGCTGACCGCGATCGGCGACGTCGAGAACGCGCTGGGTACATCCCGGCTGCTGGTGGAGCGGATAGAGCTGCTCTCCCGGGCACTGAGCGAACAGGAACGTGCGCTCCAACTGGATCTGGCGGCTTATCGCGTCGGCCGGCAGGACCTGCGCCCGGTCCAGCAGCAGCAGATTCAGGTCCAATCGGCGCGCATGGCGCTGCTGCGTGTGCAGAGCGAGCAACTGGTCCAGCGGGTCAACCTGCACCTGGCGCTCGGCGGGAGCTTCGCGGAACCGATGGCAATGGCCGCGGCCAGCCCCGAGGAGTGACGCCAGCATGCGAAGCTGCAGGAAATCGAATCAATCAACCCGCACGACGGTCGCAACGGATTGCAGCCCCAGTGCGTTTCAGGAGCAGGGCTCGTGACGGAAACAACCGCGACAATCAATCCGGCTGCGACGGATCATCTGCCCATCTTCATCACGCAGCCCGGCGAGACGGACGTGCTTTTCGTGGGCATTGCGATCTTCCTGGTCCTTGCCGTCGTCGGCATCGGGCTCGTTTACTGGAGGCTGCACGCGCTGCCCGAAAAGCTGGCACACCGCGGCGAGAAGATCCAGTTCCAGTTCGTGGCCGTGCTGGGGCTGCTTGCGCTCTTTACGCACAACCATGCTTTCTGGGTCGCGGGGCTCCTGCTCGCGCTCGTGCAGCTTCCGGATTTCACGGCGCCGCTCACCACAATGGCGCGCTCGCTGAGCAAGATGGCCGGGCTGCCCGACCCTGGCGAGGTGCAGCAACCGCCGCAAGAGGCAGCGACGGAGACGCATGACACTTCGCCAGCCCCGAAGCCCAAGTCACCTGACCCGCAAGGGCCCCGCGAAGCGCACGGAGCCTGAGCCATGCTGGAACTGATCATCTGTTCGATACTTACGATCCTGCCCGATTACCTTTTCCGCCGCTACGTGCAGGGAAAGCGCATCGGGCACGAGATCACGTTCTTCTCGGTCTGGTTCGAGCTGCGCTGGGGAATCACGCTCTGCCTCCTGCTCGCCATCAGCCTGATCACCACGGTGTTCTACTTCCACCCCTCGACCAAGGCCGCGAACTCCGTGTTCCGCACCACCACGATCATGACGGAGGACAGCGGCCGCGTCGCCGAGGTCTACGTCGGTGTCAACGAGCGCGTGACGGCCGGCCAGCCTCTCTTCCGGCTCGAGAGCGCCCCGAAGGAAGCGGAGGTCAGGACGGCAAAGGCCGGCGTTGCGCAGATCAAGGCGGCCGAGGTCCGTGGACGTGTCGAACTCGCCCAGGCCGAAGCCGACGTCGCCAGGGCGCGGGCGAATCTGCAGCAGACCCGGGACGAGCGCGACTCGCGGGTGCAGCTGTTTCGTCTCAATCGCGACGCCATCCCCAAGCGGGAGGTCGAACAGGCCCAGGTCGCGGTCAAGGTCGACGAGGCCGCACTCGTCGCGGCCCAGGCGGCCCGCGACTCAGTCAAAGTGAGTCTTGAGGTTGAACTTCCGACCCAGCTCGCGACGGCACAGAGCGAACTCGAGCGGACGCAGAGCCTGCTGGACCGGACTGTCATCACCGCCGGCGCGGACGGCGTGCTGCAGCAGTTCGCGCTCCGGCCGGGCGACATCGTGAACCCGATGCTGCGGCCCGCGGGCATCCTCGTGCCGGATGCACGGGTGACGGGGCTTGTGGCGGGTTTCGGCCAGATCGAAGCCCGCGTCATCAAGCCGGGAATGATCGGGGAGGTGGCGTGCATCGCCATGCCCTGGCAGATCGTCCCCGTGGTCGTGACCCAGGTCCAGGACGTAGTCGCTGCAGGGCAGATCCGGGCCACGGATCTGCTCATCGGCGTCGAACAGATGGTGAAGCCCGGCACGATCACGGTTCTGCTCGAGCCATTATTCGAGGGCGCGCTCGAAGGTCTGCCCCGCGGCAGCAGCTGCATCTCGAACCTCTACACGAGCACCCATGAGGCGCTTCAGGAGCCCGGGGTTGGTGGCGTGCGTGCCTTCGGGTTGCATGCCATCGGTTCGGTCGGGCTCATCCATGCGCTGATCCTGCGCATCCAGGTAGCGCTGCTGCCTTTCCAGACACTCATCTTTTCAGGCCACTAGGGTGATTGCGATGTACCAGCCGCGCGGTCGCCAAGGTGGAGGAGTGACCCATGGGCATGATTAGAGGACTCCTGGAGGCGCATCCGGAAATCGCGTTCTTCCTGGTGCTCGGTCTCGGGTATGCGTTCGGCAAGCTCTCGATCGGCAGCTTCAAGCTCGGCGCGGTCACGGGCACGCTGCTGGCCGGGGTGCTGGTGGGGCAGCTCGACATTTCGCTGCCGGACGCGGTCAAGCAGTGCTTCTTCCTGCTGTTCCTGTTCGCGATCGGGTTCCGCACGGGGCCGCAGTTCTTCAGGGGCCTCAAGAGCGACGGCCTGCAGCACGCTGCACTGGCCGCCATCGTCGCGACGACCGGCCTGGTCGTCGCCTGGGTGGTCGCCGGCCTGTTCGGCTACGACGCCGGCACCGCGGCGGGGCTGGTCGCCGGCGCGCTCACCGAGTCGGCGACCATCGGCACCGCGATGGACGCCATCTCGCGCCTCGACCTGCCCGCGGCGGAACGGACCGCGCTCGTCAACAACATCCCGGTCGCGTTCGCCGTCACCTACCTCGTCGGCGTGATTGGAGCCGCGTGGGTGCTGGCGCAGCTGGCGCCGAAGCTCATGCGCATCGATCTCGCAGAGGAATGCCGCAAGCTCGAAGAGAAGATGCAGGGCGGCGTGGACAAGCAGACATCCGCGTGGCGGGAGTTCGAGTTCCGTGCCTACGCCGTGGATCCGGGCTCCCGTTTTGTCGGGCGCGGAATTGCGGACCTGGAGTCGAGCGCGCCGGGTGCGCGGATCTTCGTCGAGCAGGTGCGCAGTCGCGGCGAGATCGTCGCGGCCCGCGACGTCAAGGAGTTCATGCCGGGCGACGTGCTGGCCGTCGCGGGCAAGCGCACGACGCTCGTCGAGGTGCTGGAGGCGCCCGGCAGTGGACTGCGCGAGGTGGATGACCGCGAGCTTCTCGAACTGCCGAGCGACGTCGTGGACGTCGTGGTCACCAGCAAGGCAATCGACGGACGAAAGCTCTCCGACGTCGGGCAGGACCAGGCGTTCCGCGGCGTGTTCCTGCGCAAGATCACCCGGGGCGGCAACGACCTGGGGCGGCTGCCCGACACGGTGGTGCATCGCGGCGACGTGCTCACGCTGGTCGGGTCCGCGGCCAGTACCGCTCGCGTGGTCGACATCATTGGCGTGGCGGATCGCGCCACCGACGTCACCGACATGCTGGTGGTCGCGACCGGTATCGTCGCCGGTGCGCTCATCGGCCTTCCGGCGCTGCACATCGGCGGCGTCGAGATCGGGCTCAGCATGCCCGTCGGCGTGCTGCTCGGCGGCCTCGTCTGCGGCTGGCTGCGATCGGTGAAGCCGGGCATGTTCGGGCGTATCCCGGGACCGACGCTGTGGGTCTTCGAGTCCCTCGGGCTGGCGGGTTTCGTGGCCGTCGTCGGCCTGAACGCCGGCCCGGACTTCGTGCAGGGACTGCGGACCAGCGGGGTGAGCCTGGTGGTCGCGGGTGCGTTGACGGTGTCCATCGCGCTGCTGATCGGAGTGCTGGTCGGGCGGTGGCTGTTCAAGATGCATCCCGGCGTACTGCTGGGTGTGTGCGCGGGGGCCTGCACGGCCACGCCGGCGCTGGCCGCCATCCAGGAGACCGCCCGCAGTTCGGTGCCGTCGATCGGATACGGCGTCGCGTACGCGGTCGGTAATGTCTTCCTGGCCATCTGGGGCACGGTGATCGTCGCGCTGCTGGCCTGAGTACGGACGCGTGTGCGTCCAGAGGTAACTCATGGGAATCTGGAACTGGATCGTCGAGACGCTGCAGACCTATCCGGAGCTCGCGATCTTCCTGTCGCTGGCGATCGGGTTCTGGGTCGGCGCGTGGAAGATCGCGGGATTCAGCCTGGGCAGCGTGACTGCGACGCTGCTCGCCGCGGTCGCGGTCGGGCAGCTCGGCATCGACATCCCGGGCCCGATCAAGTCCACGTTCTTCGTGCTGTTCCTGTTCGCGGTGGGCTACGGCGTGGGGCCGCAGTTCTTCCGCGGCCTCAGCAAGGACGGTCCGAAGCAGATCCTGTTCTCGGTGATCATCCTGTCGCTGTGCCTGCTGGTGCCGCTGGCCTGCGCGAAGTTCGCCGGCCTCGACATGGGCTACGCGGTCGGCATGTACGCGGGCTCGCAGACCATCTCGGCCTCGATCGGCGTGGCCACCGACCAGATGGCGCGGCTGGGACTGCCCGCGGAGCAGCTGCAGACCTATCTCGGCAACATCCCGGTGGGCTACGCAGTCACGTACCTGTTCGGGACCATCGGCTCGGCAATCGTGCTCGCGCAGCTCGGACCGAAGCTGATCGGCGTGGACCTTGCCAAGGCCTGCGCGGAGTACGAGAAGCTGATGGGTGGCGGCACGACCACGTTCGACCCGGGCGTGTTCTCCGCCTACCGGCGTGTCGAGTTGCGCGCCTATCGCATCGACGCGGCCAGCGGCCTGACCGGTAAGCCGGTGCGCGACCTGTTCCCGGGATTGCGCATCTTCGTCGAGCGCATCCGCCGCGGTGATCGCCTCATCGACGCGGACAGCGGCAGCGTGCTCGAGCCGGGCGACGTGGTGTCGATCTCCGGTCCGCGCGAGGCACTCGTCGAGAAGGTCGAGAGTGTCGTGCCGGAGGTGGACGATCGGTTGCTGCTCGACATGCCGGTCACGGTGGTCGACGTGTTCGTGCGCAGCAAGGCGGTGAACGGCCGCACGTTGCGCCAGCTCGCGGACGAACCGCTGTCGCGCGGCATCTACCTGCGCAAGATCACGCGCAACCTCGTCGAGATACCGGTCCTGCCGGAGACCGAGGTCCTGCGCGGCGACATCCTGACGATCGGCGGCAACACGCGCCACGTGGACCGGTTCGTGGCAGCCGTCGGGCACGCCGACCGTCCGGTGGAGAGCACCGACCTCGCAGTGGTGTCCGCGGGCATCGTGGTCGGCGGCCTGATCGGTGCGCTCACCTACTTCGCGGGCGGCGTCCCGATCAGCCTCTCGACCTCGGGCGGGGCGCTGCTCGCGGGGCTGCTGCTCGGTTACCTGCGCACCATCCATCCGACCTTCGGCAACATCCCGGCGCCGGCGCTGTGGCTGATGAACACCCTGGGACTCAACGTGTTCATCGCCATCGTCGGCATCAGTGCGGGACCGGGGTTCGTCTCCGGACTCCAGCAGGTGGGCGTGAGCCTGTTCCTGTGGGGCATGGTCGCGACGACCATACCGCTCGTCGTGGCCGTGCTGCTCGGTCACTACGTCTTCAAGTTCCACCCCGCGATCCTGTTCGGGGTCTGCGCCGGCGTGCGCACCACGACCGCCGCGCTCGGCATGATCCAGGAGGTGGCCAGGAGCAAGGTGCCGGCGCTCGGCTACGGCATGCCTTATGCCATCGGCAATACGCTGCTGACCATCTTCGGCATGGTGATCGTGCTGATGATGGCCGGCGGATCCTGACTCAACCAGCGGCCGCGGCCGCCCAGGAGATACTCGTGGACATCATGACACTACGCCAGTACGAGGGCCTGAGCCCGTTCGAGATCAAGGACTTCCTTGCCAAGGCAGCAAGCAAGGCGGCGGGATCGTCCGCGGTCGCCTATCTCAACGCCGGTCGCGGCAACCCGAACTGGATCGCGACCGAGCCGCGCGAGGCGTTCTTCCTGCTCGGGCAATTCGCGATCGTCGAAAGCAAGCGCGTGCTCGACCTGCCGCCCGGTGTCGGAGGCATGCCGCAGCAAAAAGGCATCGCCTCGCGAATGACGGCATGGCTCGACAAACATGCGGACCTGCCGGGCGCCGGGTTCCTCGGCGCACTGGTGCCCTGGGCCGTGCAGAAATTCGGCTTCGACGCCGACAAGTTCGTGCACGAGCTCGTGGACTCGATCATCGGCGACAACTACCCGGTGCCGGACCGCATGCTGGTGCACAACGAGCAGATCGTGCACGAGTACCTGCAGTGGGCGATGTGCGGGCCGCCGCGACCCAAGGGCACGTTCAAGCTGTATGCCGTCGAGGGCGGCACGGCGGCGATGTGCTACATCTTCAAGTCGATGAAGACCAACCGGCTGTTGAACGCCGGCGACACCATCGCGCTCGGCACGCCGATCTTCACGCCGTACCTCGAGATGCCGCACCTCGAGGACTACGACCTCAAGATCGTGAACATCCAGGCGACCCAGGAGAACCGCTGGCAGTTCGACGACGCGGAGTTGAACAAGCTGCTCGATCCGAAGATCAAGGCGTTCTTCGTGGTCAATCCCGGCAACCCGAGCGCCGTGGCACTGAGCGAGAAGACCATCGCGAAGATCGGCGCGATCCTGAAGAAGCGCCCCGACCTGATCCTGCTCACCGATGACGTGTACGGCACCTTCGTGCCGGGGTTCCGCTCGCTGCTGGGCGCCTTCCCGTACAACACCATCGGCGTGTACTCCTACAGCAAGTACTTCGGCTGCACCGGCTGGCGCCTGGGCGTGATCGCGGTGCACGAGGAAAACCTGTTCGACACGCTGATCGCGCAGCACCCGGAAACGGTGCAGAAGAAGCTCGACAAGCGTTACAGCGCGCTCACGCTCGAGCCGCGCAAGATCCGCTTCATCGACCGCATCGTGGCCGACAGCCGCGACGTGGCGCTGAACCACACCGCCGGGTTGTCGCTGCCGCAGCAGGTGATGATGGCGCTGTTCTCGCTCTACGAGCTGATGGACACGAAGAAGTATTACCAGAAGGCCTGCATGGGCATCGTCAAGAAGCGCGTCGAGGCGACGCTCGAGGGGCTCGGCATCGAGGTCGAAAAGAACCCGCT
>PDVJ01000587.1_pt1 | contig 12483 bp, 12 predicted proteins | sample 1369811 | NCBI WGS metagenome assembly PDVJ01 (sample SAMN07795376, study PRJNA414565) | Alkali sediment metagenome, whole genome shotgun sequencing project. | reverse complement strand
GGACGCGTAATAGAGGATGGCGCTCGCTTCATCGCCCAGGGCAGGCACTGTTTCAAATTCGCGACCTTCAGGTTGAAGATCAGTCCGCTTGACTCCGGATCCACAGGCGTTCAACAAAGAGCTTGATCCCGCTATCAGAGCGCCGGCGGCCAAAGTTCTTTTGATAAAAACACGTCTATCCATAATGGCAGAGCACCTCCTTGTGGAATACCTTACAGGATCCTGTCCGACAACTCCCTCTCCCTCGCACCCCCTCACCTAACCTCTCTCCCCGAGGGGGAGAGGAATTTTGAGTTTTCGGGCGGTCTCCTAACTTGCATTGATGCCAAAGGAGCAGACGGGAAGAGAGCACAATCGTCACCTCTGCGCACCGAACCAAATAGATCACTGGTACTTCCGAAGCATCGATCGTAGGGGAACCGAAAGGTTGTGTCAAGGGGTTCACTTTCCAGGCCTGGCAAGCAGGAGGGGCAAGAAAAATCCTTTAAAGATGTTTAGAAATGGACACATGGAACGCCGCGCCTTTCTTGATAGCAGGCTCCAGCCACACGTGGCCTTTATGCTGTTCGGCAATTTCCTTGACGATGGCGAGCCCCAGACCGGCTCCATCCACCTCGCCGGCTACCCTTTTGCGTTTAAAGGGACCGAAAAGCGTCGTCGTGTCTTCGTCTTTCAAACCGATTCCGTCATCTTCCACTGACAGGATATGGCTGTCCTCCGACTCCTGATAGCTTATCCTGATTTCGCTCAAATCGTGCCCTCCATACTTCAGAGCGTTGTCCACAAGATTTCTTAAAACCCTGACCATGGAAGTTCTATCCGCGTTGACCTCAGGGATCTCTCCCAGCTCGAGCCAGCGGATCTGGCGGCCGGTGAGTTGAGGAGCAAACTCTTCCTTTACGGTGTCGACGATTTCTTTGAGTCTTACTTTCTCGATCGAAAGAGGAACTTCTTTCGTTTTGATATAAAGGTTGATCTTCTCCACCAGAGAAGCGATGTGCTCTGAGGCTTTCAAGATCTGCTCGCAATAGCTTCTTCCTCTCTCGTCCAGCCTGTCCCTGGAATATCTGTGGAGGCGTTTGGCCAGGCCATAGATTGCAATCGCAGGATTCTTGAGATCATGGGAAACCGAATAGGCAAACATCTTTATTTTGTTCGAGCTTTTTACCAGGGCCTCTTCAGCCTTTTCCCGTTCCAACTTGTCCCGGAGTGCCGTGACACCATAAGAAAGGTCATTGGCCAGTTCCTCCAGGAGATGAAGCTCCTCAGCGTCAAACGCATCCGGCTCCGTTGCGTAAATGTTCAAAGCACCGATCACTTTTCCGCCCATCCTTATAGGAAGAGCAATGGACGATCCATATCCCCGCCTGACCGCCTCCCCCCTCCATGGAACAAACTCCGGATCTTTCAAAATATTCTTACAAACGGCCGGCTTGCCTGTGCGGATGGCCGTACCTGTAGGCCCTCTCCCCTTCTTGGTTTCCGACCAAGTGATATCGACCTTTTCCAGGTAACCATTTTCAAAGCCGGCTTGCGCCACGGGCAGGACGGATTTTTTCTCATCCTCCTGAGCAAACCCAATCCAGGCAAGCCGATATCCTCCCACATCGACAATCATGCGGCTCACTTCAGCCAGGAATTCCTTTTCATCCGCAGCCCTGGCCATGGCCTGGCTGGATTCCCCCAGGACCTTGAGCGCCCTGTTCACCCGGCGAAGCTCAGTCTCAGCGCGTTTTCTGATGGAGATATCCCTGTTGCTTGCCCTGCGTCCGAGCCACTCTCCGTCCCTCCCGAAAACTCCCTGACAGTAATGGCTGATGAAGCGCTCCTCTCCGGTTCTTGTTATAATCCTAAAATCGATGTGAATAACCTCCTGAGCGCGGAAATCCCCCAAAAAGTGTTTGGAGGTTATGGCCTGATCCTCAGGATGGACGATACGGGCTACGAGCGAGGGATCCGCTATGAATTCCTCACTCCTGTATCCTGTAATTCGTTCGCAGGACGGAGACACATAAACGTACTTGCCGTCAGGGGCTTGCCACGTTTCCCAGTCATAGGTGGTATCTGCAAAGGTTCGAAATCGCTCCTCGCTCCAGCGAAGATCTTCCTCTCGCGATTTGAGCTGGCTTTGCACACCTTCCAGTTCAGCCACCTGCCGCCGCAAGGCTTCTAACTCAGCGAGGAGTTCCTTTTTTGCTTTGTCTTTTTCTTTCATCGCCTGTGCTCGGATGGATCAATTCGGTTTTCTTGCAGAGTTCCAAGCTCCGAGAGTCAGGAGCTCTTAAAATTGAAGCACAGTCGGTCAGACGAAAAGTGAGAAAGGATGTTCCAGATGAGAGATCTACCACAGCAGGAACAAAATAAGATTACCTCACTATTTTCAGAGTGGCAAGAAGGAAAAAAGGTCGAAATCCAGGGGGAAACGATGGATCAGGAAGGAGGAATGAAAACAACGCTGGTTATTCGAAAACCGAAACAACGGCGCGATGAATAGCCGCTCCGATTTTACCCAATCCGAGGGACGAGTCCCCGGCTAGGTCTTTGTTCACTTCCTCGCCGAATCTCGGAGCGTAAATCACGTTTGCCGCGAGTTCCTTTCGGACAAACGCCGCGTTCCATCCCTCCTCAAGGAGATAACTCGCGCACATGGGTTCTTCGTTGACTGGATTCTCTTTGAAATAGTCCTCAATGGCATGCCTCAAATAGCTTTCGAAAAATTTGGTTTTCCCCTCGTAGAAGTCACGATCCAGGATGAAAAAGCTCAGCCTCGTCGAGTCCTGTGCCAGCGCCTCAACCCCTTTCAAACAAATCACCTCGGAGGCCAGGACCGCGTTTGTGGACTGTGCGATGAGCTTGCCCACGCAAACCGCGGAAATGCTGAATGGGATCTTGAGAACCATTTCTACGGTCTCCTTGAAGAAGGAAAACCTCTTCTCGAACTCCCCTTCACCATACCTGATGATTTCTTTTTCGCTACCGCTCCGGATATAGTTGCATATGGCACCCTTGATGGTCCATTCGCCCAGGTTGGCATCTTCCAAATAAGCTCCTGTGAGATTTGCACAGCTCAGATTGGCCTGTTTCAGTATGCTCCACTTCAAAATCGAATCCTGCAGATTGGCTCCTTCCAAGTTCGCCCCCGTCAAGTCGGCTCCAGTGAGGTCTGCTCCCAGGAGGTTGGCTTTCACAAGCGAAGCGCCGTTCAGCTTGGCCCTTACAAGACGGCACCCACTCAAATTTGCATCCGCGAAATTCGCTCCACTCAGATCCGCTTCCTCGAGGTCGGCACTGAAGAGGATTGCTCTGCTGAAATCAACCCCGGCAAGATCCGCCCTTTTGAGCTGTGCTTTGCTTAGACTGGCCCCGACCAGGTTGGCGTCTCTGAGGCTCGCACCATACAGGCTGGCTGCATCGAGGATGCTCTCTCGAAGCACGGCTCCGGTGAGGTTCGCCTCCCTTAGGTCGGCCTCGGAAAGATCCGCCTCCCGAAGGATGGCATGTGCCAAGTTCGCCTCAATGAGATCCGCGCCGCTCAGGGTTGCGCCTTTCAGATTGGCTTTCTTGAGGGTTGCGCCGATGAGGCTTGTCTGTCTCAGATCCGCATTGACGAGAATGGCCCCGCTCAGATCGGCGCCGATCAAGTAGAGCCCTCTCAGGTTGGCCCCAATGAGATTGGCTTTTCTGAGGTTGGCCCGCTCACCCCCTTCCCCCCTGAGCCATTTCCTGTGACCCTCCAGGATCTCGCGCAGGGGCCGGTTTTCGTGAGACAGTTCATCGATTTTCTTGTACGGAGCGTTCATAAAGAGTATCTGCTCCCGAGGCTCCCGAGAACCTCAAAAACGGGGTGATAAATTACTCCACCGTGACGCTTTTGGCAAGGTTTCGGGGTTTATCGATTTCCCTTCCCAGGTGAATCGACAGATGGATAATAGGATGAAATTAGAGCAATTTGTGTGCCTGAATGGAGATTGTGAGGCGAAAGGAATTTTTATCTAAGAATATCAATCGGTTTTTTCTCGCCCGTTTCCAGCAGGTGACTGGTGTATCAGAGATCACCCAACTCTCAGTGGTAAATTCATTCCACAAAGTGGCAAAAATTTACCCACTTCGGGCATTTGCTTAAAAAAGCATGTCGTTGGAATGGGTGCGTGTGATGCTTGGAGTGAAGCGGGAAAGGCAGATGGGCTGGAGAGGGGTTGAATCTCTCCAGCCGCGACCTGAGCTCATTAACAGAACCGCCTCCTACTCTTTTATCAAGGCGGAGAGTGCTTCGAACAATTTTTTCCCTGAGGCCGGCGTCTCGACCTGACCATTCAGGATCTCTTTGGGGTTGGACGTTGTTTGGTAATAGGCCTTGTTGAGATCAAACTCCGTCCCCAAACCTGCGCCTTCGAGAGAGACTCCTGCAAACAGGCCCTTGGCGCGCGAATAGGAATAGATGCCGCCTTTAAAAAAAAGATCGGTGGCTGCGGTTGCTTGAGCACCCACCGGGCCAGCAGCCACAGCCGCGTCGGCTCCAAGTTTGAAATTTGACCGCATGAAGGAATCCATGGTGTTTTGCCCGATCACCACACAACGCCTTTTCCGTACGAACCCCCGACCACAAACCCTCCCTTGAACATGTCGGGGATAATAACCACACCCGCGCTTTGTCTTATGAGATCATAGGCTGCTCCTGAGTCCGGCGCATTCTTCACCTCCTCCATCACGATGCGCGCTTTGTTGACAATGATCTCCGCGTCCTCCTTCAAATTGTCGGCGAAAGCCTGTGCCGAAAAAACCAGCCCTAGGGCAAAGCAAAAAGCAACAATAAGTGTTTTTTTCTTCATGATCTTCCTCCGGTTCATTTCGAGGTATTGTAGCTTTCACGCCTTGGCGTGTAAAGCGTTCTTTCAAGCAGATTGCTGAAAAAGTCCCTGCATACAGGCTGTTCAAAAACGTCCAGATCCAAGGCTCCCGAATAAGAGTAACGAGGCATGAGGACTGAGGTCTGAGCAAAACAACAAAACGATTTTCTGTTGCATTCGACTCAGTCCTCATTACTCATCGCTCAGTCCTTTCTTTCATAGGTACGTCGCAGCGACGAGGGATGAAGAAAACGCCAGAGATGGGCGTTTTTCAGCAGCCTGCTAAAGCGCCTTCACCAACTGATTGGCCGCTGTCAGCAAAGGGTCCCAGGAAGGGCCGAAGGGCGGTGCATAGGCCAGGTCCGACTGGCCGAACTCCTCAACGCTCATCTTCGCGTGGAGGGCCACGGCCGGTGCATTGATCCGGTGGGCCGCGCCCTCTTTACCCACCATCTGCGCTCCGAGGAGTCGGCCGGTCTTTTTGTCCCCCACCAGTTGCACGCTGATCACGGATGACCCGGGATGATTGTGTGCCCTGGTCCGGCTCTGAATCACGACCTCTGCCGGTTCAAAGCCGGCCTTTCTCGCCTCCTCAACACTGAGCCCGGTGCGCGCCACCTCCAGGTCGAAGACTTTGAACACAGCCGTTCCTGCAACCCCCTGAAGCTCAACTTTCCCCCCAACCACATTGTCGGCGACGGCCCACCCTGCCCTGTTGGCCCGCAACGCCAGAGGAATCCACGTCTTCTGTTCTGTAACCACATGATAGGCATCGGCGCAGTCACCCGCAGCGAAAATGTCCGGATTGGAGGTGCGAAGCATCCTGTCTACGGCAATCGACTTCCCGGGTCCCAGCGCTAGGCCTGCATTCTCAGCGAGCTCACTGCTGGGCTGCACTCCGACAGCGACAAGAACCATATCGCCATCGAGTTGAAGCCCGGGACAGATGACCCTGAGCCCCTTGGCATATTTCTCGATTCTATCAATGGGCTGTCCTAGGTGCACCTTCACCTGGTTTGCCTCAAGTTCCTTTTCGACCATCGAAGCAAGCTGCTCGTTCATCCAGCCAGGGAATGAAAACCGGCCGCGGCTTGATCCTTTCTACGTCCACACCTCTGGCTCTGAAGGCTTCGCACATTTCAAAAGCGATGTAGCCCATGCCGAGGATCACCGCTTTCTTCACATGCTGATCTTTGATGAAGGCCTTGATCTTTCTTCCATCATCGAGGTTCTTGAGCGCCATCACTCCCGGAGACTCCACGCCCGGCAGGTCTGGAATGACAGGCCGGGCTCCGGTAGCGATCAAAAGCTTGTCATAGGGGAGCTGAAAAGGCCCGCCTGCTGAAGTTCTTCCCGTCACGGTTTTCCCTGCAAGGTCAATCGCCTCTGCCCTGTGCTCTACCCTCACATCAATGCCCTGCTTCTCTTTGAAAGCAGGAGCCGTCCTTACAATCAGGTCATCCATGTCCCTTGTCGCGTCCGCGACATTGTAGGGCATTCCTCAGGCACTGTAGGACACATCTTTTGTCTGTTCGAGAACAGTGACCTGCAGATCAGGTTTGTTCCGCTTGGCGCGGCTTGCCGCGCTCATGCCGGCCGCGTCGCCACCGATGACCACGAACTTCATAACCAAACCTCCTGGGAAAGGATTTCATGCTGAGCAAAGCAAATAGGAAGTATTTTTCATTTTGTGTTCTTCAGGGGCAAAAGGCAATCACGCATTTTTCTTGATGAGGCAGTCTCACCGACCGTCACGTGCTCTCTTAACAACGACGGTCCATATCCTTGTACTACAAGAACTAACTGGGGGGGTTATTCCTTCCCTTGCTTTCGCTACCGCTCACCAGAGCTCAAGTTGAAACTCGCGATACTTTCGGATCAGCTCATAATCAATTCGGTCAGCGCTGATCAACCTGGCGCCGTAGGCCCTTGCCGTCAGTGCGATCAATACGTCAAAATGAAGATCACGGAGCTTTTCGGGTGAAAATCCTTTGTCTGCGCTCATCTTCCCGAGTATCTGGCCCGACTCCAGCCAGTTCTTTTGCGTGGGTGTCCATACGGGATGGTTCTTCTCCAGCTCTTTCAAAAATGCTTTTTCCGCAGGCTTTGTAGCCCCCCGCCACAGTTCGGATAATACCACCGAGGATGTCCTTATAAGCCCGCTCACGGACTCGATCCGCTCCTGGTGCCGGCCGGTACGCAGGTGGCCAATGAAAACAGATGTATCAAAGATAACAAAGCTACTCACCCAATGCCTCAAATCTGAACTTGCCCGCGTGTTTTGTCATCAGGGTCTTGAACTTCTTCAGCGCAACAATCTCCCTCAGCGCAGCATGAACTGCCTCGGTCCTGCTTTTTGCCCCCAAAACCTTTGCGGCCTCATCGGCGAGACGGATGTCCAGCCTGATTGATGTCATTGCAGTTGCCATGGCTTGCCTCCTGTCATGTAAATACACATTAGTCGATTTGTATATACATGTCAATCTTCCTTTCGCTCTTTTGTCCATGATTCCGGTTCGAGACATTTGTCCTTGACATAAGGACGAATCTTTCCTCATTTGTCCTTATCATAAGGATAACTATCACCGTCAAGAAAAAGACACTCAGAGAAATCATCCCACGACCTATCTCCTTGATACCGGATTATCAAGACAAGTGACCTCCGCGGATTACGGTCGGGTTCTCGAAAACGTTGTCTACCTGGAATTGAGAAAGCGAGGGTACGAGATCTATTACTTTGCAGAAAACGGGGCAGACTCGCTTTTCCCGCAGTCGCAAATCTAGAGGGGGGACGATCTCTTTTTTCCTGCAGACACAAGCACATCCTCTCCTTGACTGCACCGGCTCATGGATATTAGACTGAGACAAGTTTAAGAAGTGGGTAATACACCGATGCCCTGGCCCCCTCCCCCCGTATCAAGTCCGGGGCAGGCTCTAACCCCTCCTCCATCCTCCGTCCCGCCGTGAGGCGGGACTACGGAGGACGGGCACCAAGGGAGGGGAAGTTGCGAGGTGGAGGCTTTAGTGGCGACTGAACCCGCCCATGAGTGGAGGGCTTTCGATTCGAGTCCTTATCGTTTAAAAGGAGGTTGCGATGGCTGAATGGAATATGGATCTGTCAGGCAAGGTAGCCCTGGTGACCGGGGGTAGCCGCGGGCTGGGAAAGGCGATCGCCCTGGCCATGGCTGAGAAGGGAGCAAAGATCGTGATCTGCGGAAGAAAGCAGGAAAACCTGGACAAAGCCCTCGGAGAGCTCAAGGCCAAAGGCGCTGACGTCTTGGCCCAGCCTGCCAACATGGGAAAGTCCGACCAGGCAGCCTCCCTTTTCCAGGCGATTGAAGAGAAATTCGGAAGGCTGAATATTCTGGTCAACAACGTGGGCACCAACCTTCTCACCCCCTCTGTGGCTGAAGCGGACGAAGGGCTCTGGGACAAGCTCCTCGAAACAAATCTGAAGAGTGCGTTCCTGGCAAGCTCCATGGCATACAGGCTCATGAAAAAAGCCGGAGCAGGGAAGATCATCAACATCTCCTCCATTGCAGCCAGGAAAGCCGCAAGGGGGATGGGGATCTACGGCGTTGCCAAGGCAGGGCTGGAAATGCTGACAAAGGTTCTGGCTGTGGAATTGGCTTCGGATCACATCCAGGTCAATGCGGTTGCGCCTTGCGTTGTGAGAACCCAGTTCAGCCAGCCCTTCTGGAGTAATGAAAGCATTATGCAGGAAATCCTGAGAACCATCCCTGCAGGCCGCATTGCTGAACCGGATGACGTCGTAGGGGCGGTGCTGTTCCTGGCATCGAACCTGTCTGATTTCATCACCGGAGAGGTTCTCAACGTGGATGGCGGATCGATGGCGTAAAAACGGTTCAAGGCGCACGGCGCAAGGGGCACGGCGCTTGACGATTCACCACAGCGACACGGAGGCCGCTGAGGGGAGTTTTTTTACGTCATTCCGGCGGAAGCCGGAATCCAGAATCAACGAGAAGTTCTGGACCCCGGCTTTCGCCGGGGTGACGGCTTTAATGGCTTCTTACGAGGCCGCCAAGACTAGAATGCCATAGAATACTGGTCGCCTTCGGCAGTGCCGGGGCGTCTCGACCTGCAACAAGCTACCTGCAACTTGCGACCCTTCGGGGTAACGAAAAAGTTTGACAGGCCAAAAAACTTGTGTTACTTTTCTTGAAATGAATGATTATTCATTCAGCGAAAGACGATTTTCCTTCAGATATCAGCTGGCTAAAGGTTTTCTTCCTGAAAGACACGGATCAACACAACGACCAAAACTCCAAGGAGGACTCCCATGAACAAAAAGATCAAGAAGGTCGGAGTGATTGGCGCAGGAGTCATGGGGGCGACCATCGCCGCTCAGCTTGCCAACGTCGGCCTGGAGACTATTCTTCTCGACATTGTCCTTCCCCAACTGTCCGACGAAGACAAGAAGAAAGGGCTCACCCCGGAGAGCAAAGAGTTCAGAAATAAACTTCCTGCAAACGGGGTTCAGGGCGCCCTGAAATCAAAACCTGCCTCCTTCTACCTGCCCGAGAACTCCAAGCTCATTGCAATCGGCAACATGGAAGATGATCTTAGCCGCCTCAAGGAGGTACAGTGGATCATCGAGGTCGTGGTCGAGAGGCTCGATATCAAGAAGATCGTCTTTGAGAAACTTGAATCCGTCATGACCCCCGGCACCCTCATTACCTCCAACACCTCCGGCATCCCTGCAAAGGCCATGCTGGAAGGCCGCTCGGAGAATTTCAAAAAACATTTCGCCATCACGCATTTTTTCAATCCTCCGAGATACATGAAACTTCTCGAGATTGTTCCAGGTCCGGACACCCTTCCGGAGGTCGTCGAGATTCTGGTTGAAATCTGCGAGAAGATCGTGGGCAAAGGCATTGTCTATGCGAAAGACACCCCGAATTTTGTGGCCAATCGCATCGGCATTTACAGCATGCTCTGCTGCATTCGGACCATGATGGATCTTGGTTTGACCATCGAGGCGATCGACGAACTCACCGGACCGGTGGTCGGCCATCCCAAGAGCGCCTCCTTCAGGACTGCGGACCTCGTGGGCCTGGACACCATCATCCATGTGGCGAACAATGTTTATGAAGGAGCGGTGGGCGATGAGAAGCGCGAGATGTTCCAAATGCCTGACTTTGTCAAGCAGATGCTCGAAAAGAAGCTTCTCGGCGACAAGACCAAACAGGGATTCTACAAACGGGTCGAGGAAAAGAACGGCAAGAAGGTTATCCTTTCNATTGATTACAAAACACTGGAGTACAAACCCCAGCAAAAAGTGAAGTTCGCTTCGCTNGAAGCGGCCAAAGGCATNCCCGGAAGTGCCGGCAAGATGAAAGCCCTCTACTTTNCAGANGACGCTGCCGGGCAGTTCAGCTTCCGGACNNTGTCCGAGATGCTCGTTTACTCCGCCAGGCGGATNCCGGAAATCGCNGACGACATTNTGAATGTGGACAATGCCATGAAATGGGGTTTCGCATGGAAGATGGGCCCCTTCGAAGCCTGGGATGCCATCGGCGTGAAAGGTTCTGCAGCCAAGATGAAGCAGGCAGGCTACGAGATCCCCGGATGGGTCCAGGAGATGCTCGCTTCCGGAAAGGAATCTTTCTACAAACGGGAAGGCGGCGCGCTCTCCTTCTATGACATCCCTTCGAAAAACTACAAACCCGTTCCCGTCAAGCCCGGAGTGATCCTTCTGCCCTCGCTCAAAGAAAGAAAGAAGCTCATCGCCGGGAACAAGGGCGCATCCCTCGTGGACATCGGCGACGGAGTCGCCTGTCTCGAATTCCATTCCAAGATGAATGCCCTGGGTGATGACATTATCAGCATGATCTCAAAATCCGCGGATATCGTGAGCAAGGATTTCCTTGGCCTGGTCATTGCCAACCACGGCGAGAACTTTTCCGTAGGCGCCAACCTCGCCCTTGTTCTTTTTGCAGCCCAGGAAGAGGAATGGGATGACCTGGAGTGGGGAATCAAGGTTTTCCAGGACAGCCTGATGAAGCTCAAGTACCTGGACAAACCGGTCGTGGCAGCGCCCGCAGGCATGGCCCTGGGCGGCGGCTGCGAAGTCTGTCTTGCCTCCGACCGGGTGCGATTTGCGGCGGAAACCTACATGGGGCTTGTGGAGGTTGGTGTCGGCTTGCTCCCGGCCGGCGGTGGATGCAAAGAGATGTTGATTCGAAACACAGAGCACCTCTTCGAGGTGTCTACCCCAAGCAGATCGAGTTAATGCCCTATGTGGCAAGGGCCTTCGAGACCGTAGCGCTCGCCAAGGTGGCCACTTCCGGTCCCGAGGCCATCAAAATGGGTTATCTGAGATCGACGGACAAGATGACGGTCAATCGCGATTTCCTGATCGAGGACGCAAAGAAGACCGTTCTTGCCATACACCAGGAAGGATATGTGCCGCTCAGGCCTCTTGATGAGATTCGCGTGGCCGGTGAGAACAGCCTGGCCCTGATCAAGATGGCTGTGTGGACTCTGCGGCAACAGGGTTATGCGACGGAGCACGATGTAACGGTCGCCACCAAGGAGCCTGTGCGGTGATCCGAAAACCCAGGCGAGAATGCAGCATACGCTGACCACAGGGAAACCTTTAAGGAATTGATCATCCGCAAGAGGATCATCACTCCGATCACTTGCCCATCAAAGATGGGGGGAATGAAAGGGAGGGAAACCATATGAAAGAAGCCGTGATTGTTGCTGCTTGTAGAACCGCAGTCGGGAGGGCTCCCCGGGGGATGTTGAAGGACACCCGGCCGGAATACATGGGGACGACGGTCTTGACCGACCTTGTCAAGCGGGCGGGAAATCTTGATCCCAATCTCATTGACGACGTCATTATCGGCTGCACCTTTCCTGAGGCCACACAGGGTCTGAACCTGGGAAGGGTTCTGGTCATGTCCATGTTCTGGCCCGACCGCATCCCCGGAATGACCGTCAATCGTTTCTGCTCTTCAGGGCTTCAGGCCATTGCCATTGGTGCTGAAAAAATCATGTGCGGTTTTTCAGATGTTGTGGTTGCAGGCGGCGTCGAGAGCATGAGCCAGATTCCCATGGGGGGAAGCATGCTCTATCCCAACCCTGCCGTGGTCGATACGAGGCCGGGCGCCTTCACAGGCATGGGGCTGACCGCAGAGAACGTGGCGGAAAAATACAAGATCACCAGGGATGAACAGGACGAGTTCGGAGCCAAGAGTCAACAGAAGGCCGAGGCGGCCATCAAGGCGGGCCGCTTCAAGAGCCAGATTGTCCCCATCCCCGTCAAGGTTCAGAAACAGCTCCCCAACGGCCATTTCAAGTTCGAAGAGGTGATCTTTGACACGGATGAAGGCATGCGGCCGGGAACGACCAAAGAGAGCCTTTCCAAAGTTCGCCCTGCTTTCAAACCGACCGGAACCGTGACGGCGGGCAATTCCTCCCAAACGAGCGACGCAGCTGCGGCCGTGCTCATGATGACCAAGGAAAAAGCCAAGGAACTCGGGCTCAAGCCCATGGCCACTTTCAGGTTTCATGCCGTGGAAGGGTGTCCTTCCGAGTACATGGGGGTCGGGCCTGCGGTCGTCATCCCCAAGATCCTGAAGCTGGCCAAGATGAAGCTGGATCAGATCGA
>PDVJ01000586.1_pt1 | contig 12492 bp, 12 predicted proteins | sample 1369811 | NCBI WGS metagenome assembly PDVJ01 (sample SAMN07795376, study PRJNA414565) | Alkali sediment metagenome, whole genome shotgun sequencing project. | reverse complement strand
ACGCCCGGCTTCCCGAAGGCCCGTTACGTCGTCCAGCGGGGCGAATGGGAGCAGGCCCTCCACCCGGTCGAGAGGGACAAGCCGAGCTATCTCCCGGCCCGCCTCAGGGCCCTGGCCGAAGGGGATAGGTTGATCCTCCTCGACGGGGACGGGCCCGTCGCGCCGGGCGTCGAGGCCGTCCTCGTCGCCGGCCACACGGCCTTCCACACGGGCGTCAAGGTCTCTTCCGGCGGAACGACCTTCTTCTATCTCGCCGACGCGGTCCCGACCGCGGCCCACGTCGAGCTGCCCTACATCATGAGCTACGACCTCTATCCGGTCGACACCTTCAACAACAAGAAGGCCCTCCTCGAGCGGGCTGCCGACGAGGGCTGGATCCTGGGCTTCAGCCACGATCTCCGCCATCCCTTCGGGGCCGTCCGCCGCTCCGGCCGCGGAGTCGTCTTGGTCCCTTCGGACGGGCCGAAAAACGGTTGACTTTTCGGGGGCCAAAAATTATGATGGAGCTTCGAAATTTCTCTGGAGGTTCGTTCATGAAGAAAGTCACCGTCGAAGAGCTGCTCGCCAAGGCCCAGCAGCCTTCCAAGGACGCCCCGAGGCTCCATAGTTTCTACAAGGGCAAGATGGGCACCGCCCTGAAGTGCCGGATCCGCGATTTCCAGGATTTCGCCATCTGGTATACGCCCGGCGTCGCCGCGGTCTGCAAGGAGATCGCCGTCGACAAGCAGAAGGCCTACGAATACACCAACAAGTGGAATTCCGTGGCCGTCATCAGCGACGGCACCCGGGTCCTCGGGCTCGGCGACATCGGCCCCGAGGCCGGCCTGCCGGTCATGGAGGGCAAGGGGATCCTCTATAAGTACCTGGGCGGCGTCGACGCCTTCCCCATCTGCCTCGACGAAAAGGACCCGGACAAGATCATCGAGATCGGCCGGGCCCTGCAGCCGTCCTTCGGCGGCTTCAACCTCGAGGACATCTCCCAGCCCAAGTGCTTCCGGATCCTCGACGAGCTGCGCACCAAGTGCGAGATCCCGGTCTGGCACGACGACCAGCAGGGGACGGCCTGCGTCACGGTGGCCGGCCTGATCAACGCCCTCAAGATCGTCAAGAAGGACATCGCCGAGGTCAAGGTCACGGTCATCGGGGCCGGCGCCTCGGGCATCAACATCGCCCACCAGATCATGCTGGCCGGGGCCAACGGGGATGTCCCGCGACCGGGCCGACCGGGACAACCTCCAGAAGAACTTCAAGGAAAAGTGGGACATTTGCCTGAGGACCAATCCGAAGTGCAAGGCCGGCGCCATCCCGGACGCCATCGCCGGCGCCGACGTCCTCGTTTGCGTCTCGACCCCCGGACCCGGCACCATCAAGCCCGAGTGGGTCAAGACCATGGCCAAGGACGCCATCGTCTTCGCCGAGGCCAACCCCATCCCGGAGATCTGGCCCTGGGAGGCCAAGGAGGCCGGGGCCCGGATCGTGGCGACGGGCCGGTCCGACTTCCCGAACCAGGTCAACAATTCTCTCGGCTTCCCCGGCATCTTCCGGGGCGCCCTGGACGTCCGGGCCAAGACGATCACCGACGGCATGTGCATCGCCGCCGCCCGCGAGCTGGCCAAGGTGGCCGAGGACAAGGGCATCCACGAAGAATACATCATCCCCAACATGGACGAATGGGAGGTCTTCCCCCGCGAGGCCGTGGCCGTCGGGTCGAAGGCGATCGAAGAGGGCGTCGCCCGGTTCAATTTCCCGGCCGACGTGCGCTTCAAGATGGCCGAGGAGATCATCCGGGCTTCCCGCGAGGACGTCCAGAAGAAGATGCGGGAAGGCGTCATCGTCGATCCGGACAAGTGATCCGGACCCTGCCAACACGCTGAATGACGGGGAGGACGAGCGGCAAGATGGATCCCTCGTCCTCCCCGTTCTCCGATTTGACAAGGCTTTTTCCTTGTGATAATAATGACTACAACGAAAGTAGCCTTCTATCGCATAATCGGAGAGGAACGTAACAACCCCCAGGACCGGCGCCTATCTCACGCTTCTATTATAAGATACCTAAAGGAGGTAAAATCATGAAGAACATCGTGAAAGGCCTTACCCTGGCGCTTATCGTCGTGTTCGCGTTCACGAGCTGCGCCAAGCAACCCACCCAGCTGATGGATGCCGCCAAGGCCGCCATCCAGGGCGTCGTCGACGCCAAGGGCGGGATCTACGCGAAGGACGAGCTGGCCAAGCTCAACAGCGACCTCCAGGCCGCTCTTGACGCCGTCAACGCCCAGTCCAAGAAATTCTTCAAGAAGTACGGACCGGCCAAGGAAATGCTGACCAAGGTCGCCGCCGACGCCGACGCCGTCAAGGCCCTCATCCCCGGACGGATCGCCGAGGCCAAGGCCGCCGCCGAGACCGCCATGGGCGAAGCCAAGGCCGTCCTCGAAGAAGCCAAGGCCCTCCTCGAGAAGGCCCCCAAGGGCAAGGGCACCAAGGCTGACATCGAAGCCATGAAGGCCGACCTCGCCGGTCTCGAGACCGCGATGGCCGACGTCGACGCCGCCCTGGCCGCCGAGGATTACTTCGGCGCCAAGGACAAGGCCATGGCCGTCAAGGAAAAGGGCGCTGCGATCGTCGAGCAGGTCAACGCCGCCATCGCCAAGGTCAAGAGGTAAGTCGATCTCCCTTGAGGTCAAGTAAAACAGCCGTTCTCATCCTGGCTGTTTTGCTTTTTGGTTGTCGAACCGCGCCGGTCCCTTTGGAGGTTCTTGAAGCCGACGCTCAGGAACAGGACCTCCGGAGGGCCGGTGCTTCTGTTTTCGCCGGCCAGGAGCACACGGCCTACCTCGAGAGCCTGAGCTCTGCCCGCCGGACGCTCGAACGGGAGAACCTCAAGCTGGGCTGGTTCCGGGACTACGGCCGCGTCCGGGCCGACTTCGCCGCCGTCATCATTTCCGGGAACGCCCTGCGGACGAAGGTCGACGCGGTCATCGCCCGGGAGGCGGCCGCCCTATCCCAAACCGCCGCGGCCGTCCGCAGACGCCTGAGGACATTGGACGAGCTGACCCTCTCGCTCGTCGAGCGGGGCGTAGGCCGTCAGCGCCTGACCCGGGCCTCCCTCATGCTTGCCGAAGGCGAAGCTCTCATCGCCGGGTCCCGGTTCGAAGAAGCGGCCGAACGGCTGCGCCGGGCTTCGAGCCTGGCCGAGGAGGCGGAGCGGGCCGTGGTCGCCCACATCGCCCGATACCTCGATCCAAGCCAGGTCAAGGCCTGGAAGCAGGCGGCCGACGAGACGATCGCCGAATCGAGGAGGCGGAAGACCACCGCCATCATCGTCAGCAAGCTCGAGCGGCGCTTGGCGGTCTACAGGAACGGCAGCCTCTCCCGGACGTATGACGTCGGGCTGGGCTTCAACGGCTTGGCTGACAAGCGCGTCGCCGGGGATAACGCCACGCCGGAAGGCCGCTACAGCGTCGTCAGGAAGATCCCGACGAGCCTCTATCATAAGGCGCTGCTCATCGACTATCCGAACGACGAGGACCGGCGCTGGTTCGCCCGGGAAAAGGCCCGGGGCAACATCCCGCCCGGCGCCTCGATCGGCGGGAACGTCGAGATCCACGGCGGCGGTCAGGACAGCTTGACCCGCGGCTGCGTCTCCCTGGACAACGCCATGATGGACGAGCTTTACGCCCTCGTGACCGTCGGGACTCCCGTCACGATCATAGGGACGATGGAGCCCGAGAACTTTGTCATCAAAGCCATCCGGGACCAATGAGACGATGATCAAGCGCCTCCTCGTCGCCGCCGCCGCCCTCGGTTGGCTGGGGCTCCTGGCCGTCGTCGGGGCCGCCTACTTCATAGGCTTCAAGCAGGCCGCTGCCTGGCCGCCGGAGGAGAGCGTCCAGCCGGTCGCCGAAAAAGACGTGCCTAAGACGGAGCGGAGCGTCCAGCAGCTCGAAAAGCGGATGACGGGCCTCCTGCCGAGAGGCCTATACATCGTGATCGACACGGCCGCCAACAGACTTTATCTCAAGGAGGGCGACAAGATCGTCCGCGAGGCGGTCGTCTCTTGCGGCAGCGGCGTCGTCCTCGAGGAACCCGGGGGCAAGAAGCGGTCCTGGGTCTTCGACACGCCCCGCGGCGAATTCGCCGTCAAGTCGAAGATCACCAACCCGTACTGGGTCAAGCCCGACTGGGCCTTCATCGAAGAAGGGGAGGCGATCCCCAAGGGGCTGGAAGACCGGATCGAGTCGGGGACCCTCGGCGATTACGCTCTCGGCTTCGGCCAGGGCTACTTCATCCACGGCACTCTCTACACCCGCCTCCTCGGAAGGAACGTCACCCACGGGTGCGTCCGTGTCGGTGACGAGGACCTCAAGGCCGTGTTTAGGGCCGTCCCGGTCGGGGCGAAGATCTATATCTATTGAGCGGAACGAGATGAGAAAAACGATGGTCCTGGCGATCCTGGGGGCGGTCGTTCTCGCCGCGATCGCGAACGGGGCCGCCGTGGACCGGACCGCCCTGGCCAAGAAGCAGACCGCGCTGGCCACCGAATACAGTCTGGCCAAGGAACCGAGCTTCTATTTCGTCCTAGACGTCCTCGGGCGCAAGCTCGAGCTGCGGGTCAGGGGCATGGTCCTAAGGTCCTGGCCCCTCCAAGCGATGAGGTTCTGGGGCAGCCCCGAATTCGCGGGGACCGTCGAGCTCTCCCGAAAGACGACCCTCAAGGCTCCCGAACGGATCGTCATCAAGCCGGGCGATACCGCCGAAGCCGCGTCGGCTCCGGCGCCCCCGCCCGCGAAGCCGGCGGCGAAAGGCGCCGCGGCACCGTCGGCTCAGGCGGAATTCGACCTGGAGGCCCTCGAGCTCAAGGACATGCCTAAAAGGTTCACGTTGGATTTCGACAACGGCCTCCACGTCACGATCAAGTCCGAGGATGCCGCCTCGCGCGGGCTGGCCGGGTCGCTCAGCGACGGCCTGCGCTGGTATGTCGGTTTGCCTCTCCGCAACCTCTTCGGCTCACGCGAGGGGAAGAAGATATCCGAGCTCGAGCTGACGTTCGAACAAGGCCAGGACGCGCAGGCGATCTACTGGCATTTCTTTGATGGGATCAAGGGGATAATCCTCTAGAACCTGTTGAAAAAAAACCCGATTAGTGGGGCCGTGAAAAATTCTTTCAATTCAACTTGACAATAGCATACTAAGATTTTATAATATCTAAGCACTAAATTGAAATATCCAGGAGGATTCATATGGGTAAGATAATCGGCATCGACCTGGGCACGACGAATTCCGTCGTCGCCATTCAGGAAGGGGAAAAATCGACAGTCATCCCTAACGAGGAGGGCGGCCGGACGACGCCGTCCGTGATCGCGTTCACGCCCAAGGGCGAGATCCTGGTCGGCCAGGTCGCCAAGAGGCAGCGGGTGACGAACCCCGAGAACACGATCTACTCGATCAAGAGGTTCATGGGCCGCCGATACGGCGAGGTCGGCCAGGAGATCAAACAAGTCCCGTTCAAGGTGACCGAGGCCGAGAACAGCGACGTCCGGGTCGAGGCCCACGGCAAGAGATACGCCCCGCCGGAGATATCGGCCTTCATCCTGCAGAAGCTGAAAAAGGCCGCCGAGGACTACCTCGGGGAGAAGGTCGACCGCGCCGTCATCACCGTCCCGGCCTACTTCAACGACAGTCAGCGGAAGGCCACCAAGGACGCCGGCCAGATCGCCGGCCTCAAGGTCGAGCGGATCATAAACGAGCCGACGGCCGCCGCGCTGGCGTACGGCATGGACAAGAAGAAGGACGAGACGATCGCCGTCTACGACTTCGGCGGCGGGACTTTCGACATCTCGATCCTCGAGGTCGGCGAAGGCGTCGTCGAGGTCAAGGCCACTAACGGCGACACGCACCTCGGCGGCGACGACCTCGACCAGCGCGTCCAGGACTGGATCGTCCAGGAGTTCCGCCGGGAGTCCGGCATCGACCTGACCAAGGACAAGATGGCCCTCCAGAGGCTCAAGGAGGCCGCGGAAAAGGCCAAGGTCGAGCTCTCGACGACCATGGAGACCGAGATCAACCTGCCCTTCATCACGGCCGACGCATCCGGGCCGCGGCATCTCCTGATGAAGATGACCCGGTCCAAGCTCGAGCAGCTCTGCGAGGACCTCATCCAGCGGTCGGTGGCCCCGGTCCGCCAGGCCCTGGCCGACGCCAACCTCAAGGCCTCCGACATCCACGAGGTCATCCTCGTCGGCGGCCAGACCCGCATGCCCCGGATCCAACAGCTCGTCCACGAGCTTTTCGGCAAGGAGCCGCACAAGGGCGTCAATCCGGACGAGGTCGTCGCCGTCGGCGCGGCCATCCAGGGCGGCGTCCTGTCGGGCGATGTCAAGGACGTCCTGCTCCTCGACGTCACGCCGCTGACGCTCGGCATCGAGACGCTGGGCGGCGTCTTCACCCGGATGATCACCCGCAACACGACCATCCCCACCAAGAAAACGGAGACCTTCTCGACCGCCTCGGACAACCAGCCGAGCGTCGAGATTCACGTTCTCCAGGGCGAGCGTGAGATGGCCAGCTACAACCGGACCCTGGGGCGGTTCCATCTCGACGGCATCCCGCCGGCCCCCCGCGGCATCCCCAAGGTCGAGGTGACCTTCGACATCGACGCCAACGGCATCCTCCACGTATCGGCCAAGGACCTGGGCACAGGCAAGCAGCAGGCCATCACCATCACGGGCCATAGCGGCCTCGACGAGAAGGAGATCAACCGCATGGTCAAGGACGCCGAGGCCAACGCCGCCGAGGACAAGCGACGGCGCGAGACGATCGACGCCCGTAACCACGCCGACCAGTTCGTCTACAGCCTCGAGAAGCTCCTTCGGGAGAACAAGGACAAGGTCCCGGCGGAAGAGGCCGAAGCCGTCCAGCGGGAGATCGAGAACACGAAGAAGGCCATCGAGTCGGACGACCTGGAGCGCATCCGGGCGGCCATGGACAGCCTGTCCAAGGCCTCCCATAAGCTGACCGAGCTCATGTACCGTCAGGCCGGTCCCCAGCCGGGCGCCGGACCCGCCGGCGGCCCCGGCGGTCCCTCCGGCCATCAGCAGCAGGCCCCTGGCGGCGACGGCGGTTCCGCTTCGGACGAAGGCGAGGTCATCGACGCCGAGGTGGTCGACGAGGACAAGAAGCACTAGGCTCGACGGCGAGCCGGATAACGGCGATGGCCAAAGATCATTATCGGACGCTCGGTGTCCCGAAGACGGCGGCCGTCGCCGATATCAAGAAGGCCTACCGGAAGCTCGCCCGCAAGTACCATCCCGACCTCAACCCCGGGGACAAGACGGCCGAGGCCAGGTTCAAGGAGATCCAGGAGGCCTACGCGGTCCTCAGCGACCAGAAGAAGCGGGCCCAATACGACCAGTTCGGGGACGTCGGCGCCGTCCCCCCCGGAGCGGGCGGGCCGGCCAGCCCTGGCGGGCCCGGGTTCGAAGGCTTTGATTTCTCCGATTACGGGTCCTCGACGTTCCGGGACTTTTTCGAGAATCTCTTCGGCGGCGGGGGCGTCCGAGGCGCCCGTCCGTCAGAGGGGGGGCCGCAGCGCGGCGAGGACCTGCAGTATTCGATGCAGATCGGCTTCCCTGCGAATCCTGCGCGGGGGCCGGCCGGGCCTCCGGAGCGAGGAAGCGGCCCTGCCCGACCTGCGGCGGGACCGGCCGGGGCACGGTCCAGCGCGGCTTCATGAAATTCTCCGGCGGCTGCCCGGCCTGCAGCGGGACGGGCGAAACACCCGGCGATCCCTGTCCCGCTTGCGGCGGCCAGGGCGCGGCCCAGAAATCGGACCTCATCACCGTCCGCATCCCGCCCGGCGTCGACAACGGCTCCAAGGTCCGCGTCCCGGGCCGCGGCAACGCCGGACGCAACGGCGGGCCTCCCGGCGACCTCTATATCGTCATCGAGGTCGCGCCGCACGCCTTTTTCCGCCGCGAAGGGGCGAACATCCTGGTCAAGGTCCCCGTCACCGTCCCCGAGGCGACGCTCGGGGCCAAGATCGAGGTCCCGACCCTCTGGGGCAAGACGACCATCCGCATCCCTCCGGGGACCAAATCGGGCCAGAAGTTCCGGATCAAGGAACAGGGCGCGCCCCTCGCGGGCCGGAAGGGCCGCGGCGACGAATACGCCGAGGTCAACATCGTCCCGCCGCCGTTCGAAGACCAGCGGGTCCGGGAGCTGATGAAGGAGCTGGAGAAGGTCTCCGGCCCCAATCCGAGAGAGACGACGGGGATGAACTGACATGAAGACAGCGCGCAAGGAAACGAAAAAGGGACCGGCCCAGTATTACCACATATCGAGTGTCGCCGAGATGTACAATCCACCCGCAGACGCTTCGTCTTTATGAGCGGGAAGGGTTGCTCACGCCCTCCCGCAGCGAAGGCAACACGCGCCTCTATTCCGGCGCCGACCTCAAGCGGCTGGAGCTCATCCTCAATCTCATCCGGGACCTCGGGGTGAACCTGGCCGGGGTCGAGGTCATCCTCAACATGCGGGCCAAGATCGAGCGCATCGAAGCGGAGGTGGGCGAGTTCCTCGAGTACGTCCGGCGCGAGTTCTTCCAGGGCAAGGAGGAGGAGTTCGAAGCCCGGAAGCGGGCCCTGGTCAGCGTGCGGCCCGGCGGCGTCGTCAAGGCCAAGGGGCGCGACGAGTAAGGCATGGACTACCGCGATTTCATCGACTCCCGGAACCTCAAGCACTACCTGGAGGAGATCGCGAAGTACCCGACACTCACCGAGGCCGAGGAAAAGGCCATCGGCGAGAAGATCCGTCAGGGCGACAAGGAGGCCCTCCAGACCCTGGTCAAATCCAACCTCCGGTTCGTCGTCTCGTATGTCAAGAAATACCGGGGCATGGGCCTCAGCCTCCTCGATCTCGTCGACGAGGGCAATGTCGGGCTGATCGAAGCGGCCAAGCGCTTCGACCCCACGCGAGGCGTCCGTTTCGTCTCTTACGCCGTCTGGTGGATCCGCCAGGCCATCGTCCACGCCCTGACCCTCAACTCGCGCATCCTCGCCATCCCCCAGAAGCTGGCTGACCAGATCTCCCTCATGAAGAGGAGGACCGCCGAGCTCAAGACCGAGCTCGGCCGGGACCCCACCCGGGAGGAGATCGCCAAGGCCATAGGCGTCTCGGAGACCGACATCGACGACCTCGAGATCCTCGACGAGAGGAATCTCTCCCTGAGTGACAAGGTCAACGACGACGACCTGGAGGTCGAGGACCGGATCAGCGACGCCGCCTCGCCGTCCGTCGAGTATCAGATCATCAAGGCCTCGGTCCAGCAGCAGATCCGCAATATCCTCGTGGAACTGGATGAAAAAGAGGCCCTTGTGCTAAAATTGCGGTTCGGGCTGGACGACGACCGGCCGCTGACCCTCCAGGAGATCGGCGCCCGGCTGAAGCTGACCCGGGAGAGGATCCGCCAGATCGAACAGAAGGCCATGAGAAAGCTCAGCCGATCCCAGAAGCTCCAACACCTCAAGGGATACCTGAATTGAGCGACCCGAAGACCTGTCCGAAGTGTCAGGGGACGGGCTGGCTCCTCGAGGACCTGCTTCGGCGACCGGATCAAGCAGGCCCTGATCGACCAGGCCAACATCCCCCAGCGGTACCTGAACTGCACGCTGGACAACTTCGAAGTCCACAACGACTCCCACCGCGACGCCCTGAAGATCACGCGCCAGTTCGTCAAGAACTACCCGGCCCAGGACGTCGGGCTGGTCTTCATCGGTCCCTGCGGGGTGGGGAAGACCCACCTGGCCGTAGCCATCATCCAGGAGCTCATCCGGACGAAGGACGCGGCCTGCATCTTCTACGACTTCCGCGACCTCATCCGCGAGATCCAGAGCACCTTCACCCCCGAGTCGAACCTGTCCGAGTCCGACGTCCTCGCCCCCGTCTTCTCGTCGGAGATCCTCGTCCTCGACGAGCTCGGGGCGAAGAGGACCTCGGCCTGGGTCGAGGAGACGGTCTTCTACATCATCAACCACCGTTACAACCACAAGAAGATGACCCTCTTCACGACGAACTACCCCGACACGGACGAGAGCGAGGACAAGCGCGACTCCTTCTACAAGAAAGGCGACGAGTCCCTCATCGACCGCATCGGGGTCCGGCTCCGGTCGCGGATCTACGAGATGTGCCAGGTCGTCGAGATGTGGGGCGACGACTACCGGAAAATGGCCAAGCAGGCCAGCTACCGGTTCTGACGTACCGTCCCCGTAAGGGACTGACCCGCTTGCCTTTTTATCATGGTTTTGCTAAATTAATCCGGCCTGCTCCTCGGTAGCTCAATCGGCAGAGCGGGTGGCTGTTAACCACTAGGTTGCAGGTTCGAGTCCTGCCCGAGGAGCCATTCTTGCCAGGGGGACCATATCCGTGTCCTCTTACGGTCATTTCTATAGGGGAAAGGGGTCGATCATGAGCCGGAAGAACTCTGGACGCGCCTGCCTTCTTGTGGCCTTATCGCTCTTCGTCCTGGCCTTCATGACGTGCGCCACCCAGCCGCCCGAGGATACGACGCCCAAACCCTACACCTGCACCGGGAGCGTCGCCCAATGCCTGAGATTCAGCGCGGGCTGGGTCTTCGAGGGCGTCGTCCTGACCCAGCAACAGACCGGCGCAGGGGGGCCGGATCCCTGGGTCGTTCGCCTCGACGACGGCCGCTACCGGATCTACTACGCCGTGGCCATCGACGAAGGCGAAGGCTGGAACGGGATGGTCAGCTGGATATCGGACGACGGCCTCCTGTACACGCAGGAGGCGGGCTACCGTTTCGAGGGTTACAGCCTGTTCCAGCACTGCGTTGTCCGCAATCCCGACGGTTCCTGGCGGATGTACTGGCTCGACCAGAAGGAGGGCTGGGTCAACAATAAGGGCAACAAGATCATCAAGAGCGCCCTGTCCACGGACGGCGGGTGGAGCTTCATGCTGGAGGCAGGGGAGAGGCTGACCTACACCGGCGTGGGGAACGAGATCAACGGCATCGGGTCCTGCAAAGTCGTCGTTCTTCCGAACGGTAGCTTCCGGATGTATTATACCGGCGTCGGGGCCGACCACGGACGGACGTTGAGCGCCCTCTCCCCGAACGGCCTCGATTTTAACCGGGAGGATGGCGTCCGCCTGGACGTGCTGTGCCCGCCCGAGACATCCCCCGGCATCGTCTCGCCGTTCATCGACGCCCTCGGCACCTACCACACGTTCATACGGACCGTGCGCTGCACCGGCGACTATGTGAACGCGAAGGCGGGTCTCTTCGACGGAACGACGGCCGACGGCCTGACCCTCAATATCGCCGCCTCGCCCTACCTCCAGGGCTATACCAAGGACGGGACCTTGGCCAACCAGGTCGATCCGCAAGACTTCTGTCCCGTCCAGACGCCTCAGGGGCTGCGCGTCTATTTCATCCTCTACAACTCCGGCAGCACGACGAACATGATCATCCCCGAAACGGCCATCTACAGCTGCATCAATCCGTCGATCAAGTAGGCCGTCCGCAGGGGCAAAGCCGAACGTCTTCGGCCTCTTGCCGAGGGTGGGGACGAGGGAAGATCAGCCGTTCTCCGGCGGCTTTTTCGCCGGCGCCTGCTCCCCGTCCGGCTCCGGGACGGCGGCGCGAGAAGGGCGCAAGACGCGCCGTCCCTGCCCCCGGCCCAGGAAGGCCAGCAGGGCGGCCCAGCCCTCTTCGAAACCGGTCAGGTCTTCGGCCTTGCGCGCCCTAGTGATCCGGGAGAATCCGAGATAGGACTTGATCGAGATGAGCGGGGGGCCGGGCACGCGGCTCTTGCGGAACTCCCTCAGGGACTCGAGGACGATCTCCTCGTCGTGCCAGCGTCCGAGGGCCTGGTGGATATCCCTCAGCCGCTCGTTGAGGCGGTCCCCTTCATCGCCCGTCAGCCCGCATTCCTGGAGGATCTCCAGCGTGTAACGGGCCTCTTTCGTCCGGATCCTCAGGAAATGGAGCAGGCGGACGTCTCGCCGCACGGACCGTTCCGCTTTGATCTCCCTGATCAGGTCTAGCAGCCGGGCCTCGACCTTTTTTCGGAGCTGAGCGGGGGCCAAGCCCTCGAACGACTTCTCAATCGTCGTCCAGGCGGAGGCGAAGAAATCCCGGCGGAAACGGTCGCAAACACGGCCGAACCTCCTGATCTCCCGAATCTCGTCCTCTTTGAGCCAGTTGTAATATTCCGAAAGCTCCAAGGATGCCGCGGCGGCCGCCTCCCTGGTCTTGGATCCGAGGATCTGGAGGTTCCTGACCCGCCCCGCCGCCCGGAACAGTCTGCGAGCTGGGGCGAAGGCCTCCTCGGTCCTGAAATCCGCGTCGATCGATCCGACGAGGTTAAAAAACGTCCGCAGGCGCTTGAGGCCGACGCGCATATCGTGGATGGCCCCGGTCGAGGGGGATCTCGAAGCGGCCGCGAAACGGTCGACGAAATACCGGGCCCGTCGTTCATA
>PDVJ01000585.1_pt1 | contig 12492 bp, 10 predicted proteins | sample 1369811 | NCBI WGS metagenome assembly PDVJ01 (sample SAMN07795376, study PRJNA414565) | Alkali sediment metagenome, whole genome shotgun sequencing project. | reverse complement strand
ACGGCTTCGACCTTTTCACAACAACGATTTCCCCTGCCTTGCTCAGGTCCTCGGCTATTTCAGAGAACCGCAGCCTAAACTCCTTAGCGCTCATATACCGTGCCATAAACCTTCTCCCTAGAGGTTATTTTAAGTTTAACGCAAGATAACCTAAAGACAACCAAAAGTCAACTTCCCCCTTTTTCATTTCCAAATCCCAAATCCAACTCATCCAGCCTTCAGCTTTCAGCCGCAACAAAGAATACGAAAGCACGAAATTTGGAAAGCACCCCAGTGAAATACTGCTTGCGCAATGTCACAGGGCAGGCGAAAAAGGGTCTATTGTTCTATAACCCCCTTCGCTTTCGTGTTTTCGTAGCTTCGTGCTTAGCCGTTCGCGGACGCTTTCAGGAGGCAGTAAGCAGAAGAGGGAAGGATTCCGGATACTGGGTCCTGGATACTGGCTGAAAACCGAACGCTGACGGCTGACCACCAGAAAGAAGAAGGCGCCGGCGCTAGAACTGAAACAATCAGGGCGTGATGATTACCTGTTTCCCCTCTGGCCACACACGATGAAAATCATGGGGGTTCAGTGTCAGGAGCTTATCTACGGACAGCCTCCGGGCTACTGCGGCGATGAGGGCGTCATAGACGGTGCCTCCCGAGAGTCCCCTTTCCGCCATTCTTTCAATGGTGGTCCTGTAGTCTGCGATTGTGAGGGGAACAATCCTGGCTATGGCCTCCAGGTTGGTGTTGATGAGCCTCTGAGCGACCAGAGGTGAAATGCGAGGTTTGACAGGAAGAGTGGTCAAGACCGCATAGGTTTCGGCAAGGGTATGCGACACAACCACACACTCAAAATCACCGGCCCTGGCGCGTTGCAGCCACGGAAGGCACTTTGAATGCATGGGGTGGGATTCAACGATTCCTGAAACGATGGTTGAGGTGTCGAAGAGGGTTTTCATACTAGACCCCCCGCGAAATCTTTTTCAGCCGCCTCTTTCGATGCTCGTGCAGGGCGGCTCCGACATCGCCGACGGCAGTGCCGGTGAACACGAGAACCCCTTTTTTCTCCATGACTTGGGGTTCACCCTGAACGGGCTGGAGGACGATCTTTTCTCCCTCCTTCTCAATCTGGAGGACAGCGCCCGCCTCCAGACCCATATCGTCCCTCAAATCCTTCGGGATAACAATCCTTCCGAACCTGTCGATCGTTGTTTCCATGACATACCTCCTATTTGGCAATTTAGCATACCAAATGGCAATTGTCTATGGGGAAGACAAATCAATCTCACCACAGACACACTGAAAGTGCTAGAAGCTGCGGGCACGAAATGGAATTTTCTTCCCTTCAGGCCCGGGCTGGTCGGCGGACACTGCATCGGAGTCGATCCCTATTATCTGACCTACAAAGCCACGACGGTAGGCCATCACCCGCAGGTTATCCTGGCAGGGCGGAGGATCAATGACGGCATGGGTAAGTTTGTGGCTGAAAAAGCGGTCAAGCTGATGATTCGCTCAGGGCAAAACGGAAAAGAGAACAAAGTGGGGATACTGGGGCTCACTTTCAAGGAGGATTGCCCGGATCTCAGGAACTCCAAGGTGGTCGACATTGTGAGGGAGCTGGAGTCCTATGGGATGAAAGTGCTGGTTCATGACCCGATTGCTGACGATGAGGAAGCCGTTGAGCACTATGGAATCAAACTTCAGAAGTGGGGAGAACTGAGTGACCTGGGGGCTCTGATTATCGCCGTCGGGCACAAGGCGTACAAGGAGAAAACTGTTCGGGAGTATGTGAAAAAGCTGTGTGCCGGTGGGTGCCTGCTGGATGTCAAGGCTATCCTTGATCCGGGGGAGGTGAGGAAGACGGGCGTGACCTATTGGCGCCTGTGAAGAGACAGTGTTGAATGGGACCACAAGGGCATTCAACGGGGCAGAAGACGCCAGGAAAAATGTCGAATGGCAAAGCTAACGCCCTGTTCTCCCTTTGATCCTGCCCGACAAGGCTCATTAGACCCGATCTGCAGGATGTTCTTTAACTGGTTTTGAATTCTTCAGGAAACATCAATTCTGTTCTTCGGCGCTATATGGGACTGTGGCTGCGTAGCAGAGGTGGCGGGTCAGAAAAGTTCTTTTTCCCTTGCCGCTTTTTCAGCTTTAGGCATTTTAGCCTCCGGCCTGTAGGGCCTACGGCCCGGAGGGGCACTTTAGCCGTGGGTCCTGAGCCTGCCGAAGGGCTCACTTTAGGCACTTCAGAATTTGTGTGTGCTTGCCCGCCGTCCCTCTGTGGTGAGATCAGGGTCTATCCGTTATCTCTTATTCTGACTACTGTCTTCTTGTATACTGTATTCTTAGCTCATTTCATGAGCGAATCAATGAAGCACCCTCCTCCTCCCCCACCGGTTTCCGCATTCACCGTCGTCCCCGACGTGGTTGCCGCAATCACCGCACTGAAGTGGTACACACCGATCTCGACGTAAGACGGGTTCCCATTATGATTGACCCTAGACCCGGGCACCATCCACCCTTCACCCTCGGGCGTCACGTTTCCGGCGCTGTCGCAGGCCAGGATCCATTTTTCCCCGTCATAGTAGTAGAGTGAAAGGGTGCTCACATCCTTGTAGCCTGGACAGGGTATGGTGACTGTCACGCCGTTCGGAAATACCGCGGGCGGAAGAAGAGTTATGGCAACACCTGCGGCTTTGCCCATACTAAGTGGAGGAATATCTTCTGCCGGCCCAATATACGGTTCAAGACCGATTTCTTGCATCAGATTGCTTTCGTAGGTGACCGATGCTCCCTCCAATGGCCCAGAAACAACGCTCACAGTTTTCTTAGAGCCTGACGTGTCGATGCTCGTTACAGTCTCCGGAATGTTGCCTTTCCTTGCACTATCTTGATCTTTTCCCTCGATCTTAAAGCGGAAACTAATCGGTTCCATTTCCTGACCATCCGCATCTCTTGCTGTCACGCTCACCTCTACCACCGAATCATAGGGATAAGAATTCGCGATAGAGGTTTCGTTGCTTCGATAATAGACAACCCACAGACTGTAGACACTATTTCCGTCCGCATCCAAAGGAAGCACTCTCAATATCCTCGTGCCCGATCCATTGAGATCATTAAGCCTGCGCGTGTAGGTGTTGCTTCCGTCGTTAACTGAAAAGGTGACGGCGTCTGGATCGGTCATGTCGATACCGTTGACCGATTTCATGCGAACACCAAAGGCGGTGTTGTTGGGAATTTGTTCATTACTTGGCGGGACCCCTGAGTTGTTGAGTGGAATGGCCTCCACCACTTCCACTGCGGCCAGAGGTTGGGGACAGGAGTTTGGGTCGTTCGCAGAGGTGCCATAGAGGTACTCTTCGAAGTTGCTCCACCCGTCATTGTCAGAGTCTAGATCCCTGTCCGAAGAGCTCACCGGGTTCAGACCACTGAGCAATTCATACCTGTCTGGGATGCCGTCACCGTCCGAATCCTGGTTGACCGGACTGAGACTCCACCGGTTGGAACCCCATCCCGAGTTGCTTCTTGCATAATTGTACTCACTTCCGTCGGTCAATCCGTCCGTGTCCGAATCGGTCGATCCGTTCTTTGCCGCAATGCTTCCGAACCACTGCTTCTCCCAGTCGTCCGCCATGCCGTCATTGTCGTCGTCGTTTACCCTGGCGGTGTTCGTCAATACTGAGTTTCCCAATTCATCCGTGACGGCACTGCTGATCTGCATGGAATAAATGACGTAGCGCTGAAGGGTTCCTGGATTCAGGGGGAATCTGAACACCTTGTTGGTGCCGCTCGCGTGACGGTGCTGTCGGTGTAGTTGATAACCGGGGACCCCACAAGAGACGGTCTGGAACTGTCGACAACAAAAGTGTTGCCGGTGTGACTTCCCACAGAGTTTCCTGCGGCATCCAAGGCGGAAACGGTCACGGTTGCCGTGCCGTCGTTCCCCGAGGGCACAGTCATCACATATCTCCATTGCTTGTTGGTCACCTGGGTCATTGCCGCACCGGTTATGTCGCTGCCTGTGCCGGCGAAATGAATGCTGATCGTCGGAGTACCGGACATGGGGTTCGACTCAGTGAAAGTCGCCGTGATGGTGACCGTGTCCCCCGCTTTGTAAGGGTTGGAGACGCTGTAAGACATCGCCACGGTCGGTCCGACACGGTCGAGAATAACATTCGTCTTTGTTGCTGTAGCTGAAATGAGCCCCTGGTCGTCCTTGACCCACGCGTAGACCGTGTGGTTGCCCTCTGTGTTGTTCAAAATGAAGTCGGTCACGGTGAAGATGGGGTTCTGACGGGCTCCGCCTGGGATGGTGCTGAATATTTCACCACTCGGATCGTTGTCGCCATCTCGAATAAGATACTGGCTCACCAGGGTGTCGTCGCTTGCCACGATTCTGATATCTGCTTGGCGACTCGGGTCATTCTTGTAAACCGTCGTGCTGCCGGTCTGCCCATTGACCTCCAGGCTCGACAAAACAGGAGCTGCGTTTCCCCCTACACTCACTTCGTTAGAATGCCCGCTTTCAATCCCATCGGTGTTATAGGCTGTGGCGGCCAAATAGTAAGTGCCGTCCGGAAGTCCATGAACGGTGAATTCCGGGCTTGCTGGGTCTATGAGTCTGCTCAAGGGAATGATGATTGCTGATGCGCCGTCCGAAGAGCCGGTCCCATTGTAGAGGCCGCCTGGTGTGGTCCCGTAGTATATCTTATAGCCTGCAAGGTCTGTTTCGCTGTTCGCGTCCCAAGCAAGCGTTACATCCATAGCGGAGGCTGATCTTGCCGGCACCGTGATCAAGAAAAGCGAACACACCAGAATGGCTGAAAGTATTCTTGCTTTGCCCATTGGCCTCATTCCCCTTTTAAAACCTCCGGGTGCGCAATCTTGAATAAGAATGCCCCGGTGCTTTGGGGATGCAATGGGCGTGCCGAGAAAGCTACACTTCAATAACCTTTTGATATTGTATATTAATGTGTTTTAAGCTTCATTTCTCTATCTGCTCTAGGCGGGTGTTTATCGCCAAAAAAAGATGAAGGCCGTCTACCTTTGTGCACACGATTTTCCGTGAGGATCTTCAGCCGAAACGCCCCCGTTTAGGCGAGCTTCATTGCCCCGCCTTAAGCGAGCTTTACCTCTCTATGAAACATATGGGCTCTGAGAGAGAGCAGGGTCTGCAGCGCTGTCTCTGCTCGCTCTCCTTCCCCGATTAGGGGAGCTGCATTGCGAAGCAATGAGGAGATCCCGGTCCTTGGCTCTCTCGAGCGATGAACCTATAATTTTATGTACCCTTAGCCCTCTTTGAATCAACCCTCTTCCACCCTTACGTGAGAGGGGCTAAGTCATCTTGAAATCGGTGGAAAGCAATCGCGCTAACTCCTTTTTTCATATCAAACGTGTGTTCTCCGGCATGAATCACGTATAACCGCTGCAGACCCAAATCCGCCAGCGCGCTGCGCATGGATGGTGTCAGTTTCGGTGAACTCGTCCGTTTGACCTCAAAACCCAATCGCCTCTTCCCTCTTGCAATGAGAAGGTCGAGTTCTGCTCCAGCATGAGTCGCCCAGAAAAAGCACTCCTCTCCCCTTATCCCGAGATGACGCATGATCTCCTCTAGAACGAACCCTTCCCAGGACGCTCCGACCTTCGGATGCCCTTCCAGTTCGCTGCGTGTCCTCACATTAAGTAGGGTATGCAACAAACCTGTATCAGCGAGATACACCTTCGGGGCTTTGACCTGTCTCTTAGATATGTTTTCATGCCACGGTTGCAATTGCCGCACCACGAGTGCTGAGGTCAGCACATCGAGATAGTTACGGACTGTGGTGTCCGCAACGCCAAAAGAACGGGCAAATTCCGACGCATTGAAAACCTGACCGTGGTAATGGGCCAACATGGTCCAAAACCGCTGCAAGGTTACGGATCTGATATTGATTCCCAATTGCGGAAGATCTCTCTCGAGAAAGGTTCTAATGAATCCACGTCGCCACTCATCACTCTCCCCGACAGTCCGCGCCAAGTAGGACCTTGAAAATTCGGTCTGGTCAACCGAATTTTCAAGGTACGAGCTTAAAACAAGAAAGAAGGACCGAGCATCCAGAACCCAGCTTTCGGTTGTGAGCCAGAAAAAAGAATACAGGATTCAGTTTTGACAGGATTTATCCGCCACGCGGACAGGCACGATGATCAGGATCTTTTCTCAGTTTCCGGCCTCCGGCCCGGTGGGGCCTCCGCCCCGGAGGGATGAAACTGAGAAGGAGTCTCATCCTGTGAAGGGATGTTGCTGGGTGACAAATTTACTTTCATAGTTTCTTGCAAAAATCTGGTGATATCTATCTTAGTCTGATCAGACCCTTCTGCCTTTCTTCAGGAAAGGCAGAAGACATGTATCTTGTTTATCCTGTCGATCCTGTCGGATAAACTCTCTTGACAGAATTTCCCATCTATCCCATTGCAGGGGGCACTGAAAAGAGCTATACTGCATTAATTCCGGTCAAACGCCGGACCCCAGAACTGACTGCGAACTGCACCGTCGGGAGCAAAATGATGGGATTGCGGGAACAGCTGCGCGAAATCTGTGATCGTCATGACATTGATCTTGTCTATGCTTTTGGCAGCAGGGCTGGTGAAGTCAGGGCCTCTGTTTCCGGCATCGGGAAGATGGATAAAAGCACCACTTCCGATGTGGACATAGGGATTAAGGCATCTCCAAAGCGCGGAGCCATGTCGGTCAGAGAGAAGGTAGAGGTCGCCTCGGAGATGGAAGATCTACTGGGAGTCGAGCGAGTTGACCTTGTGACCCTTTCGGAGGCAGACTCCTTCCTGTCGGCGAATATTGTGAGAGGAGAAAGGATCTTTTCCAGAGATCCTTACTCGGCCGAAGAGTACGAGTTATACATTCTCAGGAGAGCAGGGGATCTCGCCCCTTTGGAGCATGAGAGACTGAGCATGATTTTCGCAAAGGCCGGCTGACCCCTGCGATACTTCTGGCTTCTGTGCCCCAGAAGACATCAACTTTTTAGGAGTTAGGCTATGTCCCCTGGCAAACTGAGCAAGAAAGTGATCGGAGACAGGCTTGCTTGGATCGACAAGATGGTAGTCGAAATCAGAGCCTTACCCCTAGACAGCTACGAGAACTTCTCAGCGAACCGGAGAGATGTCTGGGCAGCCGAATCCTGCCTTCGCAGGGCGCTTGAAGCCATTTTTGATCTAGGTCGACACATCCTCGCCAAAGGTTTTGGCCAGGGCGTCACGGAATACAAGCAGATTGCTTCTGAGCTGGAGACGGCGGGGGTTCTGTCGCACAGTCGAGCCCGACTGTTGTCCACCTTGGCAGGCTACCGTAATCGACTGGTTCATTTCTATCACGAGGTCACTTCTGAAGAACTCTATGAGATTTGCCGAAATAACCTCGATGACCTCTTGAGGATAAAAAATGCTTTCCGGAAATGGGTCAATGAGAACCCTGATTCCATCGACGAGACCCTTTAAGCGACCCAGTTTACCAGCTTCCTGGCTTCCTTCTAGCCTTTTGCAATTTGCTCCCTGCTGCCCGCTCCAAGCTGTAGCTTTCTCAGCTCCTTTCTTCCCGCTTTAACCTGTGACCTCTCTTGCCATGAGGTATTCTTTAAATGACATAATCTTAACGCCGCCTGCAGGCTGGCCTATAATGCAATGGGCAATTTAGGAGGAGATGTCTTATGAAACTAACTGCAATTATTGAACGTGAGGGGACCGGATTTCTATCGTTGTGTCCGGGACTTGATATCGCCAGTCAAGGCGATTCGGTGGATGCTTGCCCCGCCTGCCCTATGGAATGTTTACCCCGTTGAATTCCCGCGCAATGCGGGACTATTCAACTGGGGATGTTGCTGTTCTATTCCATCGGGGTGAAATCCCAAAGGGCTATTTCACTGGGGCACGCCACGGGCGCGACTATTCAACTGGGCGCCTCAGTGTGAGATCCGGATTTCCCAGATTATGACCTATTGACAGCCGCATTAGAATTAATTAGTCTATATGGAATTGTCATACCTTCTGCTAAAAAATAGGTAACCTTGGGGATTCTATTCCGGATATGCCAACAGTACTGAGGATCGGATCTTACAGATTTCATTTCTATTCAGATGAAGGAAGAGAACCACCACATATTCATGTCGCAACAGCGGATGGAGAATGCAAATTTTGGCTCGATCCTGTCAGATTGGCTCGCAATAAGGGAATACATCCAATAACGGTACGAGATATAGAAAAGCTTGTTTTTGAAAATCTGACGTTACTAAAGGAAAAATACTATGAAATCCACAGCCTTTAAAGAAGAAACCGTCGAGCCGTCAGCTATCAGAGCTTGGGCGGAAAAAAGGACCATTTTTATTGAAATTACGGATGGCCGAATTATCGGTTTCCCGGCGGATAGGTTCAAAATCCTTTCAAAAGCAAACGAAGAACAATTAAAAGAAGTTACCTTGCGGTTGAACGGCTTTGCGTTACGGTGGGAATCTCTTGATGAAGACATTACGGTTCCCGGCATTGTTGCCGGCAACTTTCAGTTACCTTTCGTAAGAGTATCCTGATGCTTAAGAAGTACCTTATGTTGTAACGTCCCCGCCTTTCTCGCCTTGAGCCCTTCGACGGGTTCGACAGGCTCACCGCAGGCTTGCTCCCTTCGACCCCGTTCGATAAACTCAGGGTCAGGGTCTTCGACAGGACTTTCAGCTCTCTTCCTATGAGCTTCCGTGGTATGCGCCGATTCCAAGTACTCTTTCATGCTCGCGGCAAGTGTTTCCATGGCCTTTCTGAACTTCAGTTCATTCTGCTCCAGGAGAGTAAACCGAAAGCCCTGCAAATCGGTATTGAATGAACTGAGCGGAACCACGCAAAGCCCTGCCGCCCCAATTAAATAGTATACAAACCTCTTGTCAGGCTCCATACCGGGCGCAGCGCAGAGCTTTTCTACCAGACTTTGGACATCCTTGTTCGCAATCTGGAGGTGCTGCTGCGGGTTCAGACGATCTCTCTCAAAAGCAACAGTGACATAGAAAGCACCATTGGTTCGGTTGGTGATGATTCCATCGACTTTCTTGAGACTGTTGTAGGCTATCTCAGAGAAACGCTCGTACCGACGACGTCGTCCATCGAGAAAGGATTCATACTCGGGATGCAACAGGATTTGAGGAATGGCTTTTTGCGGCAAAGTGGTTGAGCAGACTTCCACCATTTTGGCGTTCACGATGCTCTCGACGTATTTCGCGAAATGGGGGTCCTTTTGCGAATTGTAGACCTCGATCCATCCACAGCGAGACCCAGGCCAGGGCAACTCCTTCGAAATGCCCTTCATGGATATCCCGGGGACTTCCCCAATCACCGCTGAAAGCGGCTTTGTTTCATGATGGTTGTAAACAATATTCTGATAGATCTCATCCGCGATGATGAAGAGATCGAAGTCTTCTGCAATGGCAACTATTTCCTTCAAGACAGTCACAGGGTAGACAGCACCGGTGGGATTGTCGGGATTAACCAGCAGGATTCCCGATACTGCAGGGTTGTATTTTACCCGGTTTCTCAGTTCTTCCAGGTCAGGATACCAGTTATTCCTGGGATTCAGGGGATAGCATATTGGCCGCATGCCCGCATGAGCGGCCTCTGCTGAAGAATGAGTGGTATACGTAGGAGAGGGGGTAATCACCCTGGCGGTGCTGCGAAGAAGACCATAGACCTTCGTGATCGCGTCGCCCAACCCATTGAAGAAGATAATGTCTTCAGCGGAGATGTGGGGGCCGCCATTCGTATTGTTCCGAGCCGCCAGGAATTCTCTCGTCTCCAACAGACCTTTGGATGGGCAGTAGCTGTAGGAGCAGTCTTCCATAGCCAGCTTGGATATGATCTCCTTCATCCAGGAAGGGATTCTTTCACCCTTGGCAACCGGATCTCCGATATTTTCCAGGTTGACATCCACCCCCAGCGCCTTTACCTTTTCAACCACCTTGATGATATTTCGGATTTCATAGTTGAGCTCACCAGCCCCTATGTGGACAATTTCATTTCTCACTTTCGATTACCCCTCCCGAAGCTTACTGTAGTCTTACGTAGTTTTAAGGTGTTCAACAGTTTGATTCTCAACAAAAACCCTGTCTCACGCCCGTTCCCCATCGGCGAGTTCGACATGCTCACCGCAAGCAGGCTCAGGGTCACAAGAGCCCTCAGAGGCCACAGAGTGAAGCCAATCCACCCTTTGTTGTTTCACAAGAGATAACTCGCCTTAACTCTGCGTTCTCTGCTTGCGCCGTTGAATTCTTGCCCCGCCTGTCGAAGCAAAGCGGAGATCCCGGTAAGGGGGCCTATGGAATGTTTTTTACCCCGTTGAATCTTTACCCCGCCTGCCCAATGGAATGTTTACCCCGTTGAATTCCCGCGCAATGCGGGACTATTCAACTGGGGATGTTGCCGTTCTATTCCATCGGGGTGAAATCCCAAAGGGCAATTTCACTGGGGCCCGTTACAAGCGAGACTATTCAACTGGGGCCGAACGGCTATTCAACCGGGCCGAGAGACCGTGGTTCTTGGCTCTCACTCGATAAAGTTATAATATTATGTACGTCCCGTTTACGCCGGTTGATCCTGTCTGATTTTCTGTTCGTCACCGACACCCCCGTCCCCGACCTTCCCCCCTTCGCCTCTCTACTCGGCATTGGCATTCTACTATGATCACCAGGAGGAAATCGACGAGGATATCGAGCAGAGGTTGCGACGTGTGGACCAAATTCAGAGAGAGAAAGGACCTTCCCCTCTGGCTGCCCGCCTCAAGGCCAAGGGTCTTATCTGTAGGATTGAATTCCTCCCTCTTTATTCATCCCTTCCTTGCTGCCTTTCATGAAATGGTCAGCCGCCACTCTTTTAGGTTCTGTTGTTGGTATTTGTCTTTTCCTTTTTCTTTTTACTCCCCTTTCTCCGACTGCCCTGTTTAAGGCAGCTGCACTGCTGAGCAATGCGAAGATGTGGGCTCAGCAAACCTGTGGAACAAGTTCTTTTGTTCCAAGGTCTGTTGAGCCCACATCGATAGGAGCAAGGGACATCTCGGCGTCCTCTGCGCCTCTAGCGCAGCGGGTGGTGAATATCCGCGGATGTCTCTGGAATCCGTTAAACTCCGTAGGCCTCTGAAAGCCTCTTGAGCGAATAGACCCCTTCAAGCCCTATGATTCGCTTGGGTATCTTCTCCCTCTTTGCTGCATAATGATCCTTGAAGGCAAGGTAGACCTGGCTCACATACGCCTTCGAACCGATGATCCCGCTGTCCGTAAAGTACCGCGTCCTTAGAAGGAAACGGTCCGCTTTCCCAATTTCGAAATCCCGCTTCCGCTCCTTTTCAACGCCCTCCAATCCGCCCTTTTCATACACAAAGCGCCGGAAAGTCCTGAGCCTCTCTTTCCCAGTCTTCACCCCAAACTCCCGAAGCCCGAAATCCAACGACAAAAACCGCCCCTTGTTCCTCGTCTGCATATGATACCCCAGCGAACACCACCTATAATCCTCAGGTCGCTTCACCAGTCCCGCCCTCACAGGGTTCAGCTCAATATAGGCCAGACAGTTGATCAGCGTCTCGCCGTTTTCCACAATCACGCTCTTGAAGCGCTCGGACCAGAAGTACCCCTTCTTTCTGTGCAGCTTGTTGTAATACCGTGAGAAATCTTGTTTGATCTCCTTGACGTATTCCGACAGGTCCGCCATCTTCTGGCCCAGTTCCCGCATCTGACGATCGCCTAGGCTGGCCGCCTTTTCCTCCCCGTATCTCCGGTCGTACCTCTCTCTTATTTCCTCATCTAAATAGCCGCTCTCAGGGTGCATTCGCACAAGGAGGTGAAAATGGTTCCCCATAACGCAAAACCCAAGAACCTCGGCAAAATAAAACTCGCTCAGCCGTTTCATCAATCCCAGCAGATGGTCCTTCTCCACATCCCCAAGCACAAATCCTTCCAGGGTTGTTCTGGAGATCACATGATAGACCGATGGTTCCCCCTTCACCTTCAACCTTGCAATCCTCGCCATCGCACACCCCTGATTGAGTTTTTCCTGATCTACACCTTCAGTTTCAAGGTGTCAAGCATTATTTGCCTGTCCCCTTTTCTTTCAAAAGAGGTTATTAAAGCGCTCCGCTCTGCTGGTTTCGAGGATGCTTGCCAAAAGAGGCAAGGGCAGCCACTCAGCATTGGTAAAGCGCGGCACGGATAAGGCAAGACTTGTTATTGTACCGGATAGAAAAACACTGCCGAGAGGAACTCTCCGGGCGATTTTAGATCAAGCCGGTCTAACCAAGGACGAATTTATCGATCTGCTGAAGAGGTAAGATAAAGATATTTACTTTCTTACTGACGTCCCGCATGCCCTTCCCTACCTTATTCCCGCTCTGCGACTCGGTGAGAGGCAATAGGCAATTGCTATTTGGTATGCAGTATTGCGATATAGGAGATGTGCCATTGAAACAGCGCTGGATAGGTTCGGAAGGATTTTCATCTC
>PDVJ01000584.1_pt1 | contig 12497 bp, 10 predicted proteins | sample 1369811 | NCBI WGS metagenome assembly PDVJ01 (sample SAMN07795376, study PRJNA414565) | Alkali sediment metagenome, whole genome shotgun sequencing project. | reverse complement strand
GCTGCGACACGCGCAGCATCAGGTCCTGCTGCGCGGCGCGGTAACCCGCCTCGGCGCGCGCGACCACGGAGTCGGCACGGCCGAGCCGCTGCCACTGATCCCAGCGGAACACGGTCTGGCGCAGGCCCGCCTTCCAGCGCCACGTGTCGGCGCTCACGCGCTGGTCGACGTCGAAGATCTCGATCTGCGGGTCGAGGCCCGGCCCGGGATTCGGATCGATCACCTGCAGGAACGTGCCGCTGCCATCGGTCTCACGCGTCTCGATCTCGCCGCCCGCGAATACCTGCGGCAGCAGCGCCGCGCGGGCCTGGGGCTTGGCCTCGAGCGCCGCGGTGCGCAGTTCGGCGGCTTCGAGGAACTGCGGATCACGCGTCCGGGCGAGTTCGTACACCTCGAGGAGGTCCGCGCCCAACGCGACGTCGATGCAGAGCGCTGACGCGACGAACATGGCGAGAGTCGTTGTACGCAAGGCCATGGAAGTCACCGCTGGATCGCTGCAAGAGCTGCAAGAGGCGCGAGCTTAGCAGCAGCGCAACTAGGGCAACAGTTGAAACGAGTCTGCAGCCGAGCGCGCTGCCGCACTTGATTCGGTGCCACCACGATTGTGCCAATCTACGCAATGTGCGCCGCGGCGCCGTGCTATTTGTGCCGTCTCTGCAGGCATCGAGTGCATCTGGCGCTGCGCGGCCAGCTGGGGATACTTGCAGAACGGAGGCGGCACGGTGTGGCGAAACCTTCGCTGATTCGACTCAGGCTCGAACTGCAGGGCCTCGAAGAGCTCTTCTCGGAGTCCGGGTTCGATCCGCTCGGCGGGCGCGCCGAGGAGCTGCCGGGCCTCGAGCGACTGCTGAACGAGTTGCGTCCGCTGCCGCGCGGGGTCCCGTTGCGTACCACGCTGGTGCTGCCCGCGCGCGAGCGTGCGCCGGACCTCGAGGCGCGCTGCCGTGCGGCACTGCGCGAGGTCCTCGACCGTCGTCTCGCGCGCAACCGCAACGACGCGCGCAGCCTGCGCCAGGAGGGGTATGCGACACTTTGGCGCGGGCTGGTGTTCCTCGCGCTGTGCCTGGCCGGCTCGCGTGTCATGGGAGTCGTCGATTTCGCGCCGGGTTTCGTCGAGCGGTTCATCGACGAGGGCCTCGTGATCGCCGGCTGGGTGGCGCTGTGGTACCCGCTCGACGTGCTGCTGTACCAGCGCTGGCCGCTCGCGCGCGAGCGACGCCTGTACGAGACCGTCCGCGACATGGCGCTCGACTTCGAGTTCCATGATTGAGTCGCGGCCGGGACGGTGGGAGGATGGAGGTGGCGGACGGCACGTTTCGGCATCACCGATTGCCGCTGTTTCAGGATTTGTGTACTTCTTTGCCTCGTCGTGCCACTGCAACGGGCCTGCAGGGCCGGCCGGTTTCCGCGACCAGTTGGGAGTAGTCATCAGATGAGCACACGCTTCTCGAGGCCGGCCGCGTGGGTCGGCGTTGTCCTGTCGTTCGGTGCGGGACTCGCCGGCTGCCAGCGCGCGGAGGAGAAGGCCGCTGAGCCCGATGCCCGACCAGTCCACTTCGTGACGATCGAGAAGCAGAGCGCCGGCGACGTCGTGGTGCTCTCCGGGCGAATTGCGGCGGAGGACGAGACCGCGGTCGCGTTCCGGATCCCCGGCCGCATGATCGATCGGCCGGTCAACGTCGGCGACCGGGTACGCAGGGGTCAGGTGCTGGCCCGGCTCGAGCAGATGAACGAGCGCAACCAGCTGCTCACCGCGCAGGCGGCGCTCAACGCGGCGCGGGCCGAGCGAGTACGGGCGGGCGACGCGCTGCAGCGCCAGCAGTCGCTGATCGGTGAAGGATTCACGACCCGGGCGAACCTCGACACGGCACTCGCTACGTCGCACGCGGCCGAGGCGCAGGTCAAGAGCGCCGAGGCGCAGGTGCAGATGGCGCAGGACCTCGTCGGGTTCACCGTGCTCACGGCCGAGTTCGACGGCTCGGTGACCGCGCGCGGCGCCGAGGCGGGCGAAGTGGTCCAGGGCGGCCAGATGATCCTGCGCATCGCGCGCACCGGCGGCACCGATGCGGTGTTCGAGGTGCCGCCGCAGGTGCTGCGCGTCGGCTCGCGGCAGACCCCGTTCGAAGTGGCCCTGACCGAGGACCCGCGCATCAAGGCAACCGGGCTCGTCCGTGAGGTCTCGCCGCAGGCCGATCCGGTCACCGGCACGTTCACGGTGCGCGTGGGGCTGCAGAACCCGCCGCCCGGCATGCTGCTCGGTTCGGTGGTGTCCGGCCGCATGAAGCTTGCGGGCGAGCAACTCGTCGTGATCCCGGCCTCGGCATTGATGACCTCGGGCGGCAACCCGGCCATCTGGGTGGTGGACCGCGCGACCTCCACGGTGTCGCTGCGCAACATCAACATCCTGCGGCACGAGCCCGGTTCCGTCGTGGTGGGCGATGGCCTCGCGCCAGGCGACACGGTCGTGATCGCCGGTGTGCAGGCGCTGCGCCCCGGCCAGAAAGTCCGGCTGCTGGACGAAGCATCGTAAATGGGCGTCAATCTCTCGTCCTGGGCGCTCAGCCACCGGTCGTTCATCATTTTCGTGATGATCGCGTCCCTCGTAGCCGGCGCGATCTCCTACTCCACGCTGGGTCGCAACGAGGACCCGCCGTTCACCTTCCGCACCATGGTGGTCCAGGCGAACTGGCCAGGCGCCACGCTCGAAGAGACGGTCGAGCAGGTCACTGAACGCCTCGAGCGCAGGCTGCAGGAGGTCGAGAACGTCGACTTCCTGCGCAGCTACACCAAGGCGGGCGTGACGCGGATCTTCGTCAACCTCAAGGGCTCGACCCCGTCCGAGCAGGTGCCGGACCTCTGGTACGACGTGCGCAAGAAGATCGGCGACATGCGTCACACCCTGCCGCAGGGGGTGGTGGGCCCGTTCTTCAACGACGAGTTCGGCGACACCTTCGGCATCATCTACGCCTTCACGGCGGACGGCTTCACGCAGCGCCAGTTGCGCGACTACGTCGAGGACGCGCGGTCGCGGCTGCTGCTGCTGCCCGACGTCTCCAAGATCGACCTGCTCGGCGCCCAGGACGAGCAGATCTTCATCGAGTTCTCGAGCGAGCGTCTCGCCGGGCTCGGCCTCAACCAGGCCGCGATCCTGGCCGGCCTGCAGGCGCAGAACGTCGTGCGCCCGTCGGGCGTCGTGCGCACCGGCGACGAGGAATTCTCGCTGCGCGTGACCGGGGCCTTCGAGTCCGAGCAGGACATCCTCGAGAAGAACTTCGTCGCCGACGGCCGGCTGCTGCGGCTGCGCGACATCGCCACGGTGCGTCGCGGCTACGCCGACCCGCCCGCCATCGCCATGGGTGAAGGCGGCGACGTCCTCGGGCTCGGCACCAACGTCGAGCAGGCCATCAAGGAGATCACGGCCGACCTGCCCGTCGGCGTCACCCCGGTGCTGGTCGCGAACCAGCCGGAGGTCGTGGACGAGGCGATCGACGAGTTCATGGTCTCGCTGTGGCAGGCGATCGCGATCATCCTCGTGATCAGCTTCGTGTCGCTCGGCGTCCGGGCCGGGCTGGTCGTCGCGCTGTCCTTCCCGCTCACGCTCGCGATCGTCTTCCCGATCATGCAGATCTCGGACATCGACCTGCAGCGCATCTCGCTCGGCGCGCTGATCATCGCGCTGGGACTGCTGGTGGACAACGCCATGACCACCATCGATGTCGTCACCGTGCGCCTCGCGGCGGGCGACGACAAGGTGAAGGCCGCGAGCTACGCCTACGAATCGGTCGCGATGCCGATGCTGACCGGCACGTTCATCACCGCGGCGGGCTTCGTGCCGATCGGCTTCGCCGCGAGCTCGGCTGGCGAGTACACGTTCTCGATCTTCGCGGTGGTCTCGATTTCGCTGCTGGTGTCCTGGCTGGTGGCGGTGCTGATCATGCCGCTGCTCGCGGTCTGGCTCATGAAGGCGCCCGAGAAGGTGTCGACCGGGACCGGCAAGGGCATGGCGCTGTTCCGGGGCCTGCTGGTCGGGGCGATGCGCGCCCGATGGCTCACCATCGGCGTGACGGTCGGGGCGTTCGTGCTGGCAATCATGGGGCTGTCAGCAGTGCCGCGGCAGTTCTTCCCCTCCTCGGACCGCCCCGAGCTGCTCGTCGATCTCGGGCTGGCGCAGAACGCCTCGATCTACGCCAGCAAGGGCACCGTGGACGAACTCGAGGCGATCCTGGCCAAGGACGAGGACATCGCGAGCTGGAGCACCTACATCGGTCAGGGCGCCATCCGCTTCTACCTGCCGCTCGACGTCCAGCTGCCGAACCCGTTCTTCAGCCAGTTCGTGATCGTCGCCAAGGACGTGGAGGCGCGCGAGCGCCTGAAGCCGCGCCTCGAGAGCCTGCTGGCAGAGAAATTCCCGCAGACTGTTTCCCGGGTGGCGCCACTCGAGCTCGGGCCGCCGGTCGGCTGGCCGGTGCAGTACCGCGTGAGCGGGCCAGACCTCGACAAGGTGCGCGAGATCGCACTCGAGCTCGCCCAGGTCATGGCAACCGACCCGAACCTGCTCCGGATCAACTACGACTGGATGGAACCCGCCCGGGTGGTGCGCATCGTGATCGACCAGGACCAGGCGCGGCTGCTGGGCCTGACTTCCGATTCCGTCGGCTCCGCGATCAATTCGACGATCAGCGGCACGACCGTGACGCAGGTGCGCGACGACATCTATCTCGTCAACGTCGTCGTGCGGGCGACCGGCGAGGAGCGCGTGTCGCTCACCACGCTGCGCAGCCTGCAGATTCCGCTGCGCTCGGGCCGGACGGTTCCGCTGAGCCAGCTTGCGACGCTGTCGTTCGACCAGGAGACGCCGCTGATCTGGCGTCGCGATCGCGTGCCGACGCTGACGGTCCGGGCCGACGTGGCGCCGGGCGTGCTGCCCGAGAGCGTGGTGTCCAACCTGGTCGATGGCATCGCCGAGCTGAATTCGAAACTGCCGCCGGGCTACGAGGTCGTCGTGGGCGGCACGGTGGAGGAGAGTGCCAAGTCGCAGGCCTCGGTGTTCGCGGTCGTGCCGATCATGGTGCTGCTGATGCTGTCCTTCCTGATGATCCAGCTGCACAGCTTCAGCCGCATGGGCCTGGTGCTGGCGATGCTGCCGCTGTGCATGATCGGCGTCGTGGGCGGCCTGCTGCTCGCCGGCAAGCCGCTCGGGTTCGTGGCCATCCTCGGCATCCTGGCATTGCTCGGCATGATCGCCCGCAACGCGGTGCTGCTGATCGAGCAGATCGATTTCGAGCGCAAGGCGGGCCTCAAGCCCTGGGACGCGGTGATCACCGCGACGCTGTCGAGGTTCCGCCCGATCTTCCTGACGGCGATCTCGACCGTGCTCGGCATGATCCCGATCGCCGGCACGGTGTTCTGGGGCCCCATGGCCGTGACCGTCATGGGCGGTCTGTTCGTCGCGACACTGCTGACGCTGATCGTCCTGCCGGTGTTCTATGTCGCCGCCTTCCGGATCGGCCCGGACGACCCTCCGGACGCTGCGCCGGATGCGGCGGCACCGGCAGCCTCGGCTGCGTGAGCCTGCCCAGCAGGGCCATGCCAGGGCCCACCGACACGGAGCAGCGGATGTGACCGACACTGCGAACCCGCCTTCCTTCGGCGTGCACTCGGAAGTCGGCCAGCTGCGCCTCGTGATGGTCTGCGCGCCGGGCCGTGCCCACCAGCGCCTCACGCCCTCGAACAACGACCGCCTGCTGTTCGACGACGTGATCTGGGTCGACACCGCCAGGCGCGACCACTTCGACTTCATGCAGAAGATGCGCGACCGCGGCATCGAAGTCGTCGAGATGCACAACATGCTCGCCGAGACGGTGGCCGTCCCCGAGGCCAAGAAGTGGATCCTCGACTACCAGATCACTGCGAACGAGGTGGGCGTCAGCCTGATGGCCGAGACGCGCGCCTACCTCGAGACGCTGGACGACCGCGAGCTCGCCGAGACCCTGATCGGTGGCCTGTCCACCTACGACGTGCCGGAGGACTTCGGCGGCGAGAAGCTCAAGCTCGTGCGCGAGGCGAACTCGGGCGTCGCCGAGTATCTGCTGCCGCCGCTGCCGAACACGCTCTACACGCGCGACACCACCTGCTGGATCTACGGCGGCGTCACGCTGAACCCGCTCTACTGGCCGGCGCGCCACGAGGAGACCATCCTCACCACGTCCATCTACAAGTTCCATCCGCGCTTCGCCGGCAAGGTGAAGGTGTGGTGGGGCGACCCGACCAGGCACTGGGGCCTCGCGACGCTGGAGGGCGGCGACGTGATGCCGGTCGGCAAGGGCATCGTGCTCATCGGCATGAGCGAGCGCACCTCGCGCCAGGCGATCGAGCAGGTGGCGAAGGCGCTGTTCGAGCAGAAGGCGGCCGAGCGCGTGATGATCTGCGCCATGCCGAAGCTGCGCGCGGCCATGCACCTCGACACGGTGTTCACGTTCGCGGACCGCGACTGCGTGCTGCAGTACCCGGACATCATGGACCACGTGCAGACGTTCTCCGTCTACCCGTCTGACAAGGCGCCCGGCATCGAGATCCGCAAGGACGAGGGCCGCTTCGCCGAGGTGGTCGGCAACGCGCTGGGCGTCAAGAAAATGCGCATCGTCGAGACGGGCGGCAACGCCTACATGCGCGAGCGCACCCAGTGGGACAGCGGTGCGAACCTCGTGTGCGCGTCGCCGGGCGTCGTATTCGCCTACGACCGCAACACCTACACCAACACGCTGCTGCGCAAGGCGGGCATCGAGGTGATCACGATCGACGGCTCCGAGCTCGGACGCGGCCGCGGCGGCGGTCACTGCATGACCTGCCCGATCATCCGCGACCCTGTGGACTTCGGATGAGCGCAGACCAGGGGCAATCGGCCCGGATCGAACAGCGCACGCTGACGGTATCGCTCGCTGGTATCCTGCCGTACCTCAACGCGGCGCGGCGGACCGGCGATGGGACNNNNTGCCGCAGAATATTCGCCGGAGGGCCGTGCCCCGCGCGGTACCCTTTGCCCGTTCCTCTCAACCGTACACTCCAACCGGGAGCATCGCCCATGAAGTCTCGCTGGCACGTCCTTGCATCTGTTGCTGCACTCAGCACCGCCTTCGTCGCACTCGAGGCGGTCGCGGCCACCACCGTCACCTACGGACGCATCACGGCCGTCCGCCAGGTCAACATCCAGAACCAGGGCGCGCAGACCGCCGGGACCCTTGTCGGCGGTGCGCTCGGCGTCGCGTCGGGCTCGGGCCAGTCGCGCAGCAACCGCGCGCTGCGTGGCGTCGGCGGAGCAGCCGTCGGTAGCCGCGTGGCCGGCGCCGCGGGTTCCACGACCGGCTTCGAGTACACCGTGCTGGTCGGCGGCACCAACACCATCCGCATCACCACCGAGCAGGCCGGCCTGCGCGTCGGCGACTGCGTGTCGGTCGAGCGCGGCCAGTTCAACAACATCCGACTCGCCTCCGACGACCGCTGCGCCGCACGCGCCGGGACCCCGGCCCCGGCCAGCGCGGTGGCTGAAGCGGACGCCTGCGAGCAGGCGAAGCAGCAGCTGCTGAACGCCAACACGGATGCCGATTTCGACCGCGCGGAGCGGCGCATGCGGCTGTTCTGCGGCGACTGAGCCGCAGCGCGTGGTCCGCGACGTGACGGCACGCCCGTCGCGCTCGCGGACCGCGCATGTCCACTGCCTTGGCAGCCGTCGCCTGGGCCGAGTTGCAAGTCCTGACGTTACGAGTGCAATAGAGGATCGCCGTATGAACAAGAGAATCTTCGTCGCTTCGCTGGCCGCCCTGATGGTGTTCGCGTCCGGCTGCACCACGACCGGCACGGGTTCCGGTGACCCCGCCACCCGGCGGCAGGCCATCGACTCGTCCGTCGACAACGCGCTCGCCAATCTCTACCGGCAGGAGCCAGGCTCCCGCGAGCTCGTCGCCCGCGCCAAGGCCGTGCTGGTTTTCCCGTCCGTGCTCGAGGCCGGCTTCATCGTCGGCGCCTCGCGCGGCGATGGCGCGCTGCGCAAGGGCGGCAAGACCGTGAGCTATCACCGTACGACCTCGGGCTCGCTCGGCCTGCTGGCAGGCGCTCAGTCCACGGCCGTGTTCCTGTTGTTCATGACCGAAGATGCGCTGAACAGGTTTGAGAGCAGCCGCGGCTGGACGGCGGGCGTCGACGCATCGGTCACGCTGATTTCGGTCGGCGCGAGCGCGCAGATGACCACGGCCACCGCGCAACAGCCAGTGATCGGCTACGTGCTGTCGAACAGCGGCCTGATGGCCGGCGTGTCGGTGGACGGAGCGCGCATCACCCGCCTGAGTCTCTGACGGCCGTGAGGGCGAACCGTCGATGAACGGCCGCCAGCCGGCGCTCACGGGTCTATTGACCCTGGGCGTCGTGCTCTTTTCGATCACCGGCGTGTCCGTCGCGGCGGCGGACACGCCCGGGGCCGCCTGCCTCGAAATCGAGGACAAGGAGCGCCGCCTCGAGTGCTTCGACGCGGCGGTCGGTGCAGCCGTCCGGGAGGCCGGTAAGGAAACCGCGGTGGCGACCGTCCCCGCGGCGGCCGGTGCCGACGCGGCGCCGGCCGCGAGCAGCGGGACGGGACTCGCCTACGCCGGCGAGACGCCTCCGCCCGCGGGCCAGCTGATCGATCGGACGTGGGGATTCCTGCCCGACTCGCGCAAGGCCTACGTCCGCCTGCACCAGCCGAACTATCTGCTGTTCGCCCGCTACACCACCGACGTCAACCGCGAGCCCTACGAGCCGCTGTTCGACGCGTTCGCCGAGGACTACGACTTCGAGAACGTCGAGGCCAAGTTCCAGCTCAGTTTCAAGGGACGACTGCTGACCACCGAGGATCGTCGCTGGGGCCTGTGGTTCGCCTACACGCAGCAGAACCAATGGCAGGTCTACGCCAGCGACATCTCGAGTCCGTTCCGCGAGACCAACTACATGCCGGAGCTGTTCGGCAGCTTCCGGCCCGGCGTCGAGTTCGGCAGTTGGCGCTGGAATCTGCTCAACTTCGGCTTCACGCACCAGTCCAATGGCCGGGCCGATCCGATCTCGCGCAGCTGGGACCGGCTGTTCGTCGAGGCCGGCATCGAGCGCGGCAACCTAGTGCTGCTCGGTCGCGCCTGGACGCGCATCGAACTCGGCGATTACGAGGACGATAATCCCGACATCACCGACTACTACGGCTACACCGAGTTCAACGCGCTGTACCGCTGGCACGAGCAGAGCTTCAGGCTCATGGCGCGCGGCAACCTCTCGACCGGCAAGGGCGCCGCCCAGTTCGGCTGGACCAGCCAGCCGCTGCTCGGGCCGATGCGCGGCTACGTGCAGATCTTCTCCGGCTACGGCGAGAGCATGATTGACTACGACTGGAACCAGACGACGATCGGCGTCGGCGTGACGCTCAATGATCTATTCTGAGCAGCGCGGTGCCGTGGGCGCTTCGGCAGCGATATGAGGAATGACATGACGCGCGTGATATCCACGAAGACAAGGGGCCTCTTCGGCCCGGGCGTGGCGGCGATGATCGCCTGTGCCCTGCCCGGCACTTCGCTCGCGCAGGCAGAAGGGGGTCTCTACATTGCCGGGTACCGCTTCAATTTCGAGCGGGCGGCCGAACAAGGCCTTGCGCGGAATCCCGCGGGCCAGCGCTTCTTCGTGCTCGCGCTGCCGCCGAATACCGCGGCGCTGACGACGTCGGCGACCCCGGCGGCCGCTGCCGTGCGCGAGCGCGTCGTGGCCGCCGGCGGGCTGCTCTACGTCTGCCAGCGCGACATCGACAACGGCTCGATCGACGCTGCGAGGCTGGTGCCGGGAGTGGTCGCCGTGCGGGGCTTCCCGCCGCGCGGCAGTGACGCCATCCCCCGCGGCGAGCGCTACTTTCCTGACGAAAACCGCGACCAGCTGCCCAGGAACAACAGGACGCTCAAGCGACTTCGGTCCACGTGCTCCTGATCTGCCGGGACGTCAGATCAGCGAGTCCTTCTTCAGCGCATCGACGATCAAGTCCACGAATCCCTCGATCCGTGCGGACGCATTGCTGCGGCTGGTCACCGTCGTCGTCGCCATCGACCACACCACTTCCGATGACGAGACGTCGAAGAGGCGCGTGTCCCCGTGCAGGTTCTGTGTCGTGCGCACCTCGGGGGGCGTCGAGCGCATCCACGCCGAGTTGTAGTAGCGGCTCATGCCACGCCAGCCGGGCCCCATGGCACTGCTGCGGCTCCAGCCCGGTCCCCAGCCCGGTCCCGTCACCATTCCCGGCGTTACTCGGACATCGGTCGTCATGCCGGAGACGCTGCTGATCAGCACGTGGGAGGCGCCAGCTCTGGCCACCGCTTCGCGAAGCTGGTCCTCCGAGACTTCGGCGGAGTCGCCGAGCAATGGGTGGGACTGCGTTGCCCTGACGCCGGCCGCGCCCAGCGCCTCGACCATGCGGTCCTCGAGCAGGCGGCGTTGCGTCGAATCGCGCAGGGCCGCGATGACCAGCACGTTCTGCATCCTGGGCGCACTGGCAATCGACGGACTCACCCACTGCGCGTCGATCGACGTGGGGTTCGAGGCGCAACCGCCCGCCAGCAGCGCGGCGGTCACGGCGATGAGGCCAGCAACGATGCGTGGAAACATGGATGACACTCCTGGAGCAGCTGTCGGCCTTTTCGTAGCCCGTCCGGTCGAGTTCCGAGGCTGGTTTTCAGGCCGAATTTGAGCATAACACGGGTTCTGCCGACCGACCTGCACGGCTTTCTTGCGGGTACAATCCTTGCGGAAAAGCGCGCCTGCTCGGCTCCCCAGCCGGAGCCGGCCGGTGAATTTCGGGTCCATCAGCAACAACCGGTTGACTCACATGCAGCGGTTCCTGGAGGTCGTCGAACGGATCGGCAACAAGGTGCCTCACCCGTCGCTGATCTTCCTGATCCTGATCGTCCTGATCATCGTCCTGTCGCACGTCTTCTACCTGCTCGGCACGCAGGTCGACTACCAGGTCATCGATCCGCTCACGCACGAGATCCGCGACGCGACCACCGCGGTGCAGAGCCTCATCACGATCGAGGGCCGGCGGTTCATGCTGACCTCGGTGATCCCTAATTTCCTGGGATTCACGGCCGTCGGCATGGTCATCATCGCCATGGTCGGCGTCGGGCTGGCCGAGGAGACCGGACTCATCCGGGCGCTGATCAGGAAGCTCGTGCTCGTGTCCCCGCCCGCCACGCTGACCTACATCCTGGTGTTCGCGGGCATCCTGTCGAGCATCGCCGCCGATGCGGGCTACCTGGTGCTGATCCCGCTCGCGGCAGTCGCCTACCAGAGCGTGGGTCGGCATCCCGTGGCCGGGCTCGCCGCCGCCTTCGCCGCCGTCGGAGGCGCGTTCGGCGTGAACATGCTGATCAAGCCTGTGGACGGCGTCCTGACGGAGATCACCAACGACGCGATCCACCTCGTCAACCCGACGCTGTCCATCGACCTCGCCGCCAACCTGTACTTCTCGATGGCCTCGGTGCTCGTGCTGACGCTGGTGATCGCGCTGCTGAGCGACCGCTTCGTGGAGCCGCGGCTGGGGCCCTGGCAGGGCCCGAAGGCGGACGACGGCGAGAAGTCGCTCACCCCGGAGGAGCAGCGCGGCCTGAAGTTCGCGCTCGTCGGGTTCCTGGCAGTGGTGGTGGTGTTCACGCTGCTCACGGCGCCGTCCGGCGCGTCGCTGCGCGACCCGGTCACCGGGGCGATCATCGGCGACACGCCGTTCATGAACAGCCTGATCGTCATCGTAACCTCGCTGTTCTTCGGCGCCGGCCTCGCCTACGGAATCGGCGCCGGCACCATCACCTGCACCAACGACGTGGTGAAGGCGATCGTGAAGACGATTGGCACGCTTTCGGAGCTGATCTTCCTGCTGCTGATCATCAGCCAGTTCGTCGCGTACTTCGCGTACACGAACCTGGCGACCGTCGCGGCCGTGGGCATGGGAGACTTCCTGCAGTACGCGAACCTCGGCGCGAGTACGTTGCTCGCGGCATTCGTGGTGGTGGTCTTCCTGGTCGGGATCCTGATGCCGCAGATCATCCCGAAGTGGGCGCTGTTCGCGCCGGTGTTCGTGCCGCTGTTCATGCGACTCGGCATCGAGCCGGAAGCCGCGCTGGCGGCGTATCGTGTCGCCGACTCGCCGTCGAACGTCATCAATCCCTTGATGCCCTATTTCGCCCTGATCGTGACCTTCGTGCGGCGCTACGACCCGGCCGCGGGCGTTGGCACCGTGATCGCGCTCATGCTGCCCTATGCCGCGGCGTTGCTTGCCGCGTGGACCGCGCTGCTGCTCGCCTGGCACGCGCTCGGCATTCCATTCGGGCCCGGATAGTGACGCCTGCGGCGCAATCCGACGGCAAGACGCGTGTCGATGTCGACGACCTGCTCGAGTTCATGTTCCGGCTTGGGCAAGCCTACCTTGCGTCGGGCGAGCAGACGCC
>PDVJ01000581.1_pt1 | contig 12522 bp, 14 predicted proteins | sample 1369811 | NCBI WGS metagenome assembly PDVJ01 (sample SAMN07795376, study PRJNA414565) | Alkali sediment metagenome, whole genome shotgun sequencing project. | reverse complement strand
ATGTCTCTTTCTTGACAAATGGGATGGACTCATATTTCCCCACCAGTTCCTTGTATTGTCGCGTCACACCCACCTCATTCATGGCTTTATCAACCACGGGCCGGAAAGCAGCGGTGAGCTTATCCGTCGTCTTCCCTTTGAAATAGTCGGTCGCCGCTGTCTCATTGCCTGACCAAATCTTTCGGACATCTTCAAACCCCATCTCTCCAATAGCATTCCAGAAGATATCCTTGGCAGCAGGAGCGGCTTGTTCAGCGGCCCGGTTCATGCTCAGGACTAATTCATCGACTTGCGACCCGTAACCCACGGCTCTCAGCCCTTTCTCAACTGTCCGGAGCTTCTCCGGCATGAGGATCTTGATTGCCTGGTTAAGGAAGTATCCATCTGTCTTTCCTGTTAGACCGACGGCATTCTCTGTTCCGATCTTCAGGGCCTCTTTCAACCCGGAACCAATCTTCGCATCACTCAGGCCACCCTTCTGGCCAATACCCAAACCTTTAAAAATCCGATCGAGCTGGGCGGAGGCAGGGACTGCGATAAGTATCACCATCATACACACAATGAATGCTCGAATTTTCATCATCCTGTTCCTTTCTCTGGACATCTACAACAATGGAAAAAAACAATCTTCAGAATCATAGTCTATTAAACTTCAAAAAATATATCAAACAAAACTTAAAAAAGAGAAGATTTTATGATATGACTCTGACCATGGAGTTGGAAAATCGAGACCTTCTCGTGGAAGGGGCCGAGGCTTTTGGAATTCGATTGAACGAAAAGCAGGTGGAGGCCTTTGACCTTTACCTGCGGGAGCTCCTCAAGTGGAATCAGAAGATCAATCTCACGGCCATCCGGTCGGAGAAGGGGATTGTTTTAAAACATTTTCTCGATTCCCTTTCCGTCTTTCCCTACCTTTCCAAAACACCCTCCCTTCTGGATATTGGATCCGGTGGAGGTTTCCCGGGAATCCCGTTAAAAATCGTTCATCCCTCCCTCGAAATAACTCTGATCGATTCAGTCCGCAAGAAAATCGACTTCCAAAGGCATATCATCCGAATGCTCGGCTTGAAGGGCATGGAGGCGATCCACGGTCGTATCCAGGATAAAGAAATTCTCCAGAGCATGACCGGGCGATTCGATGCGGTCATCTCGCGGGCCTTCTCTGACCTCCAGACCCTCCGCCTGCTTGCTTTTCCTTTCCTGAAGAAGGGAGGGATCTTACTCGCCATGAAAGGAGAACTGGATAAGGAGGAATTACGTCTCCTTTCGAAACGAGAAGAAACGCGATACCGATTACAGAAAACCGCTTCTTTCTTTCTTCCCAAAAGCTCTTTTAAAAGATCGATTCTCCTGTTTGAAAAAGGATGAAAGTGTGCTATATAGAATTGAATTATTGGAGTGATGGAGTAATGGAATAGTGGAATAATGGAAGTTCCAACGGTGGAGGAATGGAATGTTGGGTGATTAGTATGGGTTACCCATTATTCCCTGCCTACCGGCAGGCAGGCATTCCTCCAATACTCCAGCATTCCATGAGGTTTTCTGTTGTGGCACGAGTGATCTGCATTGCCAATCAAAAAGGGGGAGTGGGTAAGACGACCACGGCAATCAATCTCTCTGCCTCCATTGCAGTTGCAGAAAAAAAAGTTTTGCTCATTGATATCGATCCTCAGGGGAATTCGACAAGCGGGATGGGTTTTAGCAAAGAAGGGCCTCGGGAGACCATCTATCATGCCCTGCTCCGGGGTTCAGGATTGAAAGAGATGATCCAGAAGACCGAACTTTCTCATCTCGATATGGTAACCTCGAACACGGACTTGATCGGTGCGGAAGTGGAATTGATCCAGGTGAAGGATCGAGAGAAAAAGTTGGTTCGTCTGATCAAGGAAGTGGAGGCGCAGTACGACTATATTCTCATCGACTGTCCCCCTTCGCTGGGTCTTCTGACGATCAATTCCCTCACCGCCGCTCACTCCGTGATCATTCCTCTTCAATGCGAATACTATGCCATGGAGGGGTTGGGGCAACTTCTTAAAACGATCCGTCTGATCAAACAGGCTCTCAATCCGAAACTGGAGATCGAAGGGATTCTGCTGACCATGTTTGATAGTCGAAACAACCTCTCCCATCAAGTGGCTCATGAGGTAAAAAACCACTTCAAAGATAAAGTGTTTGAGACAATCATTCCACGTAACATTCGGCTGAGCGAAGCCCCCAGCCACGGGAAGCCTGTGCTTTTATACGATATCAATTCCAAGGGCGCAGAAAGTTATTTAAGCCTCGCGAGAGAAATCATGGTGAATGGAAAGATCAATGGCAACTAAGAAAATGGCTTTGGGGAAAGGGTTGGGAGCCCTTCTCCCGGAATACGACCCAGGAGAATCGAGAGCCCTCTTCTACTGCGGGATTGAAGAGATCATGCCCAATCGGTCTCAACCCCGGAAACACTTCGATGAATCGAGACTTCAGGAGTTGGCGGAATCCATCAAAGAAAAAGGAATCCTAGAACCGTTGATCGTCAGAAAGGTCGACCAGGGTTATGAGTTGATCGTTGGAGAACGGCGGTGGAGAGCTGCTCAAAAAGCCGGGCTCAAGGAAGTCCCAGTGCTGGTGAAAGAGGTGGAAGGCCGAGAGGCTCTGGAACTCTCCCTCATTGAAAACCTGCAGAGGGAGAATCTGAACCCACTTGAGGAAGCAGAAGCCTTTAAACGTTTGACAGAGGAATTCAACATCAGCCAGGTGGAATTGGCCACACAGATCGGGAAGGATCGAACGACCATTGCCAATGCCCTCCGTCTTCTCAAACTCCCCTCGGAGGTAAGAAATCAGCTCTTGCAGAGCCGCATCACTTCCGGACACGCCCGGGCGATTCTCAGCCTTGAGACAAAAGAAAAACAGAAGGAACTCTGTTCTCTGATCATCCGAAAAGGCCTCTCCGTGAGGGAGGCGGAAGCCCTTGCCAAGCGGTGGTCAGAGAAATCGAAGAAACCGACCGCTCCAGGCCGAAGGAAGGGAGAATTAGAAAGTCAGTTCAACAGCCTCCAGGATTCCCTGAGGCAACGCTTAGGAACAAAAGTCCGCATTCTATCCAAAGGGAAGAAAGGAAAGATCGAAATCGAATACTATTCCCATGAGGATCTGGGAAGAATCGTGGAAGCCATCTTAGGAAAATAGAAAACTCGAAATCCGAATGTCGAAATCTTTACCCTGTTAAGTGATTTCGCCCGAAGCTGACAATTTTGCTTTTTCCAGACGGATCGAGATCCATCGCACCCGAAGTTATATAAAACCTACTTAACAGGGCGGGCAAATTCGAATGACCAAATTTTCAAAACACTGTTTAATCTTCTGCATTGGATTTCGTATTTAGGTAATTCGGATTTGTTTCGAGTTTCGTATTTCGTGCTTCGAAATTATGGTGTTAGGAAAGGAGTCATCTATGTTAGGAAAATCGCAGTCATCAAAAGGTGATTCAAAACTCTCCTCACCCATGGAGGAAATCAGCGCCTTCCTAGGAAAGGAGACCGTCTTTGAAGGAAAGATGACCTTTGAAGGGGTCTTCCGTCTCGATGGAAAGTTTGAAGGTGAGATCTTTGAGAGTGGCACCCTCATTGTAGGGGAAACCGCAGTCGTCAAAGGAAAGATTGGTGTCAATACGCTCATCATCAATGGCCATGTGGAAGGAGAAGTATATGCCCAAGGGAGGGTGGAAATCCATTCCACTGGGAAACTCCATGGGAACCTTTCCACCCCCATCATCACCATCGCCGAAGGGGGAATCTTTGAAGGTCACTGTAAAATGGAAGGACAAACTCGTGAAAAAGAGAACCTTGACCTTTTTCCCCACAGAAAGGATGTCCCTGTATCGTCTTGATATTTAAAGCATATATAAAAAAGATTGACAACGTTTTTGATGTATGTTAACTAGTTCACATTTTGTAAGCCTCAAATCATTTTCTGCCTAAGAAAAACGAAGGAGCATCATCTGAAAGAATGGGTAAGACCTCTTCAATTCTTACTTACGGTGGGTTGGTATGTGGCATTGAGCTTGATCATCCCGGCCGGGATTGGTTATTGGCTCGATCGTCCGGGTACGCTCAATAAGAGTCCTTTATTCTCGGCGTTGGAACGGTGATTGCTTTTGGTGGTCTGATTCGGATGCTCCTCCGATATCAGGCAGAGCAAGAAGAATCAAAAAAAAATAGGCAGAACAGACAATAATGGGTTCCAGTCGTCTAAAGATCCTTCTATTTTTCTTTATCCCCGTCTTAATCCTTTTCGTCATCGGCATGGTGTTCGGTCCCCTCGGATCGAGTTTTTTTGGGAAGGCACCACCAAGCATTTTAAACATTCCAAAACCTCACGTGGCCCTTCCTGCGGAACCTGTCCTCCATGTCGGTCACTTCCCGATTACGAACACCCTCATTGCCTCCTGGTTCACCATTTTGGTGCTGATCGGTGTCTCCATTTTCTTAACCCGGAAGATGAAGCTTGTCCCGGGGAAACGTCAGGGGTTGGCAGAGGTGGTCGTCGAGGGACTTCTAAATTTTGTGGAAGGGATTGCGGGAAAGAAACATGCTCGCATGCTCTTTTCCGGGGTTGCCACCATCTTCATCTATGTCATCTCAAACGCCTATCTCGCTCTCCTTCCCTTTTTCGGCACGATTGGAATCCATGGGCACGGGGGCGAACATGGAGGGGAATTCGCAGCCATCTTTCGGGCCGCGAATACGGATGTCAATGTCCCTCTCTCCATTGCTCTCATGTCCTTTTTCTTTGTGGAAAGCTGGGGCATGAGGGCCATTGGTGTCTCTCACTATCTCGGTGAATTCATCAATGTCCGCCAATTCCTCCAGGGCCTGAAAGAGCTCTTTACTGGAAAGATCAAAACGGGTCCTATGAATATTGTCTTTGGCTTCATCAGCCTGTTCGTCGGCGTTTTGGAGATCTTCAGCCATTTGACCCGGATGCTCAGCTTTACGTTTCGTCTCTTCGGCAACATGACAGCCGGTGAGATTTTGATTCTCGTTTCCTGTTTTCTGGTTCCCCTTGTCTTTACGATTCCTTTTTACGGCTTGGAGCTACTGATCGGTATGATCCAGGCGCTTATATTCTCAGGGCTAACGCTGGTCTTCGGGACGATTGCAATATCTCCGCATGAAGAGTCCCACGATTGATCAGAATAAATAGAGAGGAAAGGAGGGCTATAAATGACACCAGAAGTAGTAAAGATGTTAGTGATTGGGTTAGCCGCGGGTTTGGGTTTTTTTGGTCCGGCATTGGCTTTGGGGTTGATCGGCTTTTCAGCCATGCAATCCCTAGGACGCAACCCTGAGGCCAGAGGGGCCATTCTCACCAACATGATTCTGATTGGTGCTCTCGCCGAGGCTATCGGGATTTACGTCCTGATCGTATGTATTATCATGGCCATGGTTGTCAAATAAGGAGGTGTGCGATGGGAGAAGGATTACCCGCAAGTTTAGCGGCCATTATCATTGCCATAATCATATCAGTATTTTCTCTCGCTGGGTTAGCGATGTTCCTGGTCCTGCGAGCGGGAGCTTAGTCTGCTATTAACGCAAAGTTGAAGGGGGCACCATGGGAGGTTTCGCCAGTCTGGGTGTCAATTTACCATTGTTGGTAGCGTTTGTTATCAATTTCATCGTCCTATTTGTTCTCTTACGCCTCTTCTTATACAAACCCGTGCTGAAGATGCTGGACGAGAGGGCGAAAAGAACAGCAGAAGCGATGGAACAGGCAGAGGCGACCAAGAAAGAATTTGAGCAGGCCAGGGTGGAAGTACAAAAGCAGATCGAGAAAGGTCGCCAAGAAGGCCAGGCCATCATTGCGCAGGCCATGCAGGTGGGGGAAAGGCTAAAGGAAGAATCGAGGCAGGAGGCGACAAAACAGGCCCAAACGATTGTTGATCGAACTCGATCTGAGTTGGAGGCAGAGCGGGGTAAGATCGTCGATGGCTTGCGCCGGGAGTTCGCCGATATCGCCATATCGGCCGCCGAAAAAGTGATCAAAGAGACCCTCGATAAAGAAAAACATCGTAAGCTCATTGAGGAGACACTTCAGGAGAGTGGGACCTTCAAGAAAAGCTGACATCCTCTGGATGTCATTGCGACCGAGGGCGGGGCAGGCAGGAAGTGAAGGTCGATAAGACCCACGTCGTCCCGCTGATGCGGGACGCCTCGCAATGACTGGTTTCCTGGATAATTTGCGAGAAAAAGATGCCGAGAATAAGTTCTGGTAAACGTTATGCCCGGGCCGCTTTTGAACTGGCCATGGAGAAAAATGAGTTGGAGGTCTGGCAAGAAGGCCTGAGAAAGATGGCCGGCCTGGCAACGGATCAACGACTGACGGCCTTGCTTCAAGACCCCCGAATCCCTTTCGATGCCAAGAAGAGTCTCTTGCAGAAGGGATTAGGTGAAATCCACCCATTGGTCTTCAACCTGGCTGTCCTCCTGGTAAGTAAAGGGATCTTTTCCCGTAGTGGCGATATTTTCCAGCAATATGTTCATTTGCTGGATGCCCATCGGGGTGTGGAACGTGCCAGGGTGATAACGGCCCTGCCGTTGGCTACCGAAGAAAAAGAAGTGGTCTCCCGTCGTCTGGGTGAGATCGTTGATCGCAAAGTCGTGATAGACGGTCAAGTCGACTCTTCGATCATCGGTGGATTCATTGCCCGATTAGGGGATACACTGATTGACGGTAGCATCCGTCAGAAGTTAGAAACCTTGAAGAAGAGTTTGGTTGAAGCTGGAAAGTAAATATTACTCGGTTAGGGTAAAGGTTACGAGGCCCGTTTGGTGAGGCGTAAAAGGGTTACGGCTAAGAGAATTGGACACCACAACATAACCCTCTGACGAAACGGGCATCTTGGCCGTTGCCCTTTCACCATCCACTTTTTCAATAAGAGAGGGGTTCTTATGGCAACCCGTGAACAAGATATCGTTGCGGTCATTAAAGAGCAGATTGAACGTTTTGGTGCTGGTGTGACGGTCACCAACGTAGGGACGGTGATCGAGGTGGGCGACGGGATCGCTCGCATCCATGGACTGGGGCAGGCGGCCTACAATGAATTGCTTCAATTTCCTCACGACATCACTGGTTTGGCGTTGAACTTAGAGGAGGACAATGTCGGAGCGGTGATTCTTGGCGAATGCAGCAAGATCAAAGAGGGAGATGAGGTCAAGGCGACAGGGAGAGTCATCGAGGTTCCTGTGGGAGATGCCTTAATCGGAAGGGTCGTTGACCCTCTGGGACGTCCCCTTGATGGTAAAGGAGCCATTAAGGCCGGAAAGACTCGTCCAGTAGAGAGAGTGGCGCCAGATGTAACAAAGAGAGCACCGGTCAATACACCCGTCATGACGGGCATCAAGGCAATCGATAGCATGATCCCTATTGGCCGGGGCCAGCGTGAGCTTATTATCGGTGACCGTTTTACCGGCAAGTCGGCCATTGTCCTTGATTCGATTATCGCTCAGAAGGGTCAAAATCTGATTTGCATCTATGTCGCCATAGGCCAGAAAACATCCAAAGTGGCGCAGGCGATCGCGAGTCTAGAGAAGTTTGGAGCCATGGAATATACGATCATCGTAGCAGCAGATTCCTCTGACCCCGCTCCACTCCAATATATCGCCCCCTATGCAGGCTGTGCCATAGGTGAGGAGTTTATGGAGCAAGGGAAAGATGCTTTAATCCTCTATGACGACCTTTATAAACATGCTTGGGCTTACCGCCAGCTCTCTTTGTTATTGCGTCGCCCGCCAGGCCGGGAGGCTTATCCCGGAGACATTTTTTATCTACATAGCCGGCTTCTGGAAAGGGCTGCTAAATTAGCTCCTCAATTTGGAGGGGGCTCGCTGACCGCTCTGCCTATCATTGAGACTCAGCTTGGAGATATGTCCGCCTATATCCCAACCAATGTTATTTCCATCACCGATGGACAGATTTATCTCGAACCCGATTTGTTCAATGCGGGGGTGCGTCCGGCCATCAATGTCGGATTATCCGTCTCCCGGGTAGGGGGTTCCGCTCAAAAGCTGGAAAATTGAGACTTGAGCTCGCCCAATTTCGCGAATTAGAAGCCTTTGCAAAGTTTGGCAGCGAGGAATTGGATAAGGCGACCAGGGACCAACTGGAGCGTGGTCGCCGCATTACCGAAGTATTGAAGCAACCTGCCAACACCCCCATGTCCCTTGGAAAGCAGGCAAACATTCTTTACGGCGTCACCAACGGTTATCTCGATGACGTTCCGGTGGAGAAGGTGATTTCATGGGAAGAAAACTTCCATCGGTTTATGGAGACGAATTACCCGGATATCGAGAAACAGATCATGACCGATAATGAAATAAAACCAGAGACAGAAAACCGTTTGAAAGCAGCGATCACAGAATACAAGAAGCAAGCTATCTGAGAGCTCCATCATGGCCAACATTCAAGCATTACGCCGTCGCATACGAAGTATCCAGGGTACCACAAAGATTGTCCGCGCCATGGAGATGGTGGCGACCGCTAAGATGAGAAGAACCCAACAGCGGGCACTGGCAGGCCGGCCTTACACTGAAAAAATACGTCAGGTGATTGCTGATCTCGCCATCGAACCCCGCATCAAAGGGAAAATCCTTCCATTACTACAGAAACGGGAAGTGAAAAAAATTGCTATCGTCCACATAGGTACCGACCGAGGATTATGTGGTGGATTGAATACGAACCTGAATCGGCTTGTGGCTGAGTTTATCCTGCAACAAAAGGTCCCTGTGACCATGATTACGGTAGGCCGTAAGGCGAGAGCTTTCGCTCGGATTGCCAAACTGGATGTACGTGCTGAATTCGCTGGAATCAGCGACCGAGCCACCATGTTGGAAACCATGCCGATCTCAAGAGTCTTGATGGATGACTATAGCAGGGGTGAGGCGGATTTAATCTACCTTGCCTATCCCCGTTTTGTCAGTACGATGCTGCAGAGACCTACAATCGAAGCACTGCTTCCGATTGAGCCTGCAAAGCTTCCTTCGGGACAGGTGGCGGAATATATTTATGAGCCTGATCCTTTTTCGGTTTTGAATGAATTGTTACCCCGATTTGTAGAGATGGAGGTTTATCACGCGATCCTTGAGCTTATTGCCAGTGAACAATCTGCCCGGATGGTCGCGATGCGAAATGCGGGTGACAATGCGGAAGATCTGATCAAAGATTTAAGCTTATCATTGAATAAAGCAAGACAGGAGATGATCACCAAGGAGATCTGTGATATCAGTGGAGGGGCTGAAGCGTTAACGACATAAGTTCTTTCAATGATGAAAGTGGTCTTCAGGGATACGAGGCCGGTGAGTGAGAAAATGCTACAGGAGTACGGTTACGGCTACGAAGCCCGTTTTGTCAATCGGTAACGGTTAGGGGTTACGAAGCCGGTTTCGTTGAAGGGTAACGGTTACGGTAAATAAAGAACTAAGAAGCAACTTTGAGAAGAGCCGACAGACGTTACCTTTTGTAACGATACGGGCCTCGTTACCATTACCTTTAGACGTAACCGACCAACGATACGGGCATCGTTACCGTTGCCGATAGACGAAACTCTTGTTTTCTGAGTAAGGAGCTAAAGATGGCAAAAGGGAAAGTCGTACAAGTGATAGGAACCGTGGTGGATATGGAATTTCCTAAGAATGAGTTGCCGGCCATCTACAATGGCATTGTCATTCCCATGAACGGCAGTAAGGTGATCGTGGAGACACAAGCTCATATTGGCAACAATTGGGTGCGGGGAGTCTCTTTGACCCCCACCGATGGTTTGGCAAGAGGAGCGGAGGCGATTGATATGGGGACGCCTATCTCAGTCCCTGTAGGACGCGCAACCCTCGGTCGGTTATTCAATGTCTTTGGCGAAGCGATTGATGGACTGGGTGAAGTGAAAACAGACGAGAAATGGCCAATTCACCGTCCACCTCCTCCCCTGACAGAGCAGGAGACCGTTCCCCAAATGCTCGAGACAGGACTGAAAGTAATGGACCTGATCACCCCCTTTACAAGGGGTGGGAAGATCGGTGCCTATGGGGGTGCCGGAGTCGGTAAGACCGTCATCATCATGGAGCTTATTCGCAATATCGCCGCGGAGCATGGAGGGTTTTCTGTCTTTGCGGGTGTGGGTGAAAGATCCCGCGAGGGCAACGACCTCTGGTTAGAGATGAAAAGATCGGGCGTCATGGATAAAACCGTTATGGTCTTCGGTCAGATGAATGAAACCCCCGGGGTTCGCTCCCGTGTGGCCCTTACGGGTGTGACGGTCGCAGAGTATTTTCGCGATATCGAAGGCCAGGATGTCCTCCTGTTCGTTGATAATATCTATCGCTATGTTCTGGCGAATATGGAGCTATCCGCCCTACTGGGACGCATGCCGTCAGCAGTCGGTTATCAGCCAACTTTGGGGACAGACGTTGGAGAATTGGAAGAAAGGATTACCACGACGAAGAAGGGCTCTATCACCTCTTTTCAGGCAATCTATGTGCCGGCGGATGATTACAGCGATCCAGGGATTGTGGCCACTTATGGTCATCTCGACGCCGTGGTAGCTCTGGAGCGTTCGATTGCTGAGTTGGGGATTTACCCGGCGGTCGATCCCCTAACTTCCACCTCTCGAATCCTTGATCCTGCCATTGTCGGTGAGGAACATTATCGAGTCTCTCGAGGGGTGCAGACGACCTTGCAGAGATACAAAGAATTGCAGGATATCATCGCTATCTTGGGTATAGAAGAATTGAGTCAGGAAGATAGGCTCATCGTAGCCAGGGCCAGAAAGATCCAAAGGTTCTGTTCCCAACCCTTCCATGTGGCTGAACAATTTACTGGAACCCCGGGCAGGTATGTCCCCATTAAGGAGACTGTGAGAGGTTTTAAAGAAATCTTGGAAGGAAAACACGATGACCTTCCTGAAGGCGCTTTCTATCTTGTTGGCACCATTGATGAGGCCGTCGAAAAGGCCAAAAAGATGAAAGGCTAATCGTCTCATGGCGTGTCCATTGATGTCATTGCGAGCAGAGCGAAGCAATCATTAAACTTTCCCCTCCCCCTTAGAGAAAGGCTATTTTTTAACTAATTCGAATAAGGTGATTTGAGACGATGGCAACATTCCGATTGGAAATCGTCACTGCAGAGAGAATGATCTTCTCCGACGATGTGAGCGCAGTCATTGCCTGGGGGGTCGAGGGGCAATTGGGCATTCTTCCCCATCATGCCCCTCTGATGACCATGCTTCAGCCCGGGGATTTAATGATCAGAAAGGATAAGGAAGAGGAATATCTTGTCATCAGTGGCGGTTTTCTTGAAGTGCGTCCTGATAAAGTGATTATCCTGGCCGATGCCTGTGAAAGGGCTGAGGAGATTGATTTAGCTCGCGCTGAGGAAGCCAAGAAACGTGCTCAAGAAACGATGAAGGCAGCACCTCTGAGCGCAGAGGCTGCCTCGGCTGAAGCGGCGCTGCGTCGTTCATTAGCCAGACTGAAGGTGGCTGAAAGAAAACGCCGCAAACCACACGGACCAGCCTAACCACAATTTTTCTCACCTATTAATTTTCAACAACATTCCCCCCAATCCGTGGGAGCAATATAACCATTCATCCTTTAATTGAATTTTGAAGCTTTGACCCTGGCCGCTGTTCCTCGGACCTTTTTCCAGGACCTTTTTCCAAGCTTCTGAAACATGGGAACTTATGTTTGACATAGAAATCTAAGAAGTGTATTCTGTGAACGAGGAAGCGCTCGAATGGGGGAGACTCCGAAAAAACATCGGAGAAATTCATGACATCTGAAGATGTGACTCTGTTACCCTCATAAGAGGGAAGAATCAAGACATAGAATGACTGAAGAAAGGGAGGTGTTATGAAAGAGAAAAGCAAAGGGGTAAAGGAAAGCAAGAAGGCGCCGCAGAAAAGCCTCAAAGAGAAGAGAAAGGAGAAGAGGGAGAAGAAGAACAGGTAGGTCTGGAGGAGGCTTCGGGAGTTACATCTTTATCGGAATTTAGCTTATCCATTAGGTCAAGCATCCATATAGACATAAAGCTTGATGATGCATTGTAGGGTGGAATTATAGTGAACGCCATGGATAAGTTGTCATTGCGAGGACCCCGCACTTGATGCCGGGGACGAAGCAATCCCATGAGATTGCCACGCTTCGCTCGCAATGACAGCTCTGTTGGTGCCCGTTTATTTATGATGTTCACTATAAGTTGTTTGTCTCCGATTACTCCGCTGCTCATAATGTGTCCCTCATGTTGCACTGACCCATAAACCAATAATAGAAATAAGATGATCACTAAAAAGAGTCAGGCTAAACCGGACATTATTGTTGTGGGGGGAGGTGCTGCCGGCATGATGGCAGCAGGGCGCGCAGCGGAGCGGGGCGCGAAAGTAATACTCGTTGAAAAGACACACCGTCTGGGGAACAAATTGCTCCTGACGGGCGGTGGCCGGTGCAACATCACCAACAAGGCTAACCTGAAGAAATTTGTTAATGCCTTTGG
>PDVJ01000580.1_pt1 | contig 12530 bp, 16 predicted proteins | sample 1369811 | NCBI WGS metagenome assembly PDVJ01 (sample SAMN07795376, study PRJNA414565) | Alkali sediment metagenome, whole genome shotgun sequencing project. | reverse complement strand
CCTGGTTGGTGTATCGCTTTTTGATCCGGAAACCGCTCTGCGATCGAGGAGGCGTGAGACACGAAGGCCCAATATAAAAGGAATGCAAGGCCCCATTTCCCCCTGCAAGGGACGTGGGGCTTTGTCTTTTGCGGGCTTTTCACAGGCATTGATTAAAGGGATTCCAGCAGGGAAGGGCACCTGCCATTGGATGAAAGCTCTGAGATCACAAACTGTGATCTCAAGTTGGACCGGTCACCATCTGTGACCACTTCTGGCGACGACCCTTACGGACGGAGTTGGCTATGACTTCTAGGCAATTGCCAATCCCAGCTGAGCGCATTGAAAAGGCGATTTTCTTGATCCGCGGCCACAAGGTTATGTTGGACGCTGACCTCGCCGAGCTTTATGGGGTCACAACCAAGCGACTTAACGAGCAAGTGCGACGTAACCTCTCCCGTTTTCCCGCGGATTTCATGTTCCAGCTTGATGGCCAGGAGGCATCCGCTTTGAGGTCGCAAATTGCGACCTCAAAAGAAGGTCGGGGCGGCCGTCGCTATTTGCCATATGTCTTCACGGAACAGGGTGTCGCCATGTTGTCGAGCATATTGCATAGCTGTCGTTGGCCCTACGCTTATCTTCTTACTTCCTGCACCAATTTCGGCTTATCATTCTTGGCGGAAAAGAAGGCTGCTTGATAGCCAGGAGGCTCTTGGCAGTATCCGTTCCCTTAGCTGGCGAGAATTTGAGGAACTCGTCGGCGAAGCCTACCGTCGTCAGGGTTACACAGTAACCGAAAATAGGGGTGCTGGCCCTGATGGGGGAATCGATCTGATTCTGAACAAAGATGGAAACACCCTTTTGGTGCAGTGCAAGCAATGGCGTTCGATGAAGATCGGCGTGAAGGTCGTGAGGGAGATGTATGGCCTCCTGACATCGAAGAGCGCCCAAGGAGCCATCATCATTACTTCCGGGATGTTCACCCAGGAGGCAAAGAGCTTCGCCACCGATAAACCTATCGACCTAGTGGAAGGGAGACAGCTTGCAGACCTGGTTGGAAGCGTGCAAAAGACCGAGGCTGGCCTTTCAAAGGTACAAGCTACCAAGGCTTCAACTGTGAACGCTTGCCCTCAGTGCGGAGCAGAAATGGTCCTGAGAACTGCCACGAAGGGCAAATACGCAGGAACGAAGTTTTGGGGCTGTTCGAAGTTCCCTAACTGTAAAGGCTTGCTGCCCGTCAAAGACGGGAGTTGAACGATCTAGCAGGCGTGGCGAATGGTTGAGCAATATCTCCAGATGTTCGGAAAGCTTCGGACCGACAGGGGCCGGGACCGGTACCCGGAGATCACCTACCACCGCGCACCACACAAACCCTTCCTGCTCCTGTAATGAAAGGGGTGGGTTTGAAATGGTTCTATTGCGGAGCAGGTCAAGGGGCTTGGTCGAAGCGGAAGGTACAAGCAGGGTATCACGATGCTATGAGAAACTGCTTTATTTCAAGAGGTGATTGGACTATTATCAGTGCTATGGCGAAGTACCGGTACACTGCCTATTTTGAAAATGAAGTGCTTAGAAAGCGCCCATACTTGCGCAAAGAATGGTGCGTGCAGGTCTTGGAAAACCCGATCCGAGTTGAACCGCAGGAGCATAACCGCTATCGTTTCTGGGGCGCGATTAAGGAATTGTAGGGTCGCTACCTCCGGGTAATCACTTTGTCGGACAAAAAGACTATCCACAATGCTTTTCCAGATAGGGGGTTCAAGCCATGAAATTTAAATATTACCCCGACACGGATTCTCTTTACATCGACCTGTCATCAAAGCCGAGCGTTGACAGCCGCGTCATATCAGAGGGTGTGGTTCTGGACTACGATGAGGAAGGGAATATTGTTGGAATCGACATCGACAATGCCGGTCGCAAGATCGACCTGAAAGAGATAACGATTAGCAAGATACCGGCTGAGCTGCATGCTATCACAGCCTGAGTCGCTACCATTTGAATCCTTCTGGGGAGAAGGGGACATTCTTGATTTATTGACATTCTATGGCTGTCCGGGTCAGCAATGAACAAAGCCCGGCGAAAGGTAGATGCCAGGCTACTCATTTGCGTGAAGAGGCCGCGCGGCATAATCAGAGCTTTTCAAGCTTTTTTGAAAACACCGAGTGGGGGCGGGGACGATGCTTGAAACAGACCTCCAGATGTTCGCTAAACTCCGGACCGACAAGGGTCGGGACCGGTACCCTGAGATTACCTATCATCGCGCACCGCACAAACCCTTTCTGCTCCTCTCCATCATAGACCTGATCGCGCAAGGCCGGATAACCGAAAATCTGATTGAACCCACCTATGAACTCGTCGACACGTTCAACACCTATTGGGCCAGCATCATGCCGCCTGGATCAACGACCAGCATGTCCATGAACTGAGTGGAGTGAGGCAAGTCGTTTCAGCTTTGTCCGAGTCCGAACAGGATAACCTCAGGAATGACCCTGATTGTCAAGGGTTGCGCATAAAGCCCACAAATGATAAACTGAAATTAAATGACTCCCTGAAAGGAACAATGCTTATGAAAACATTATCAATTGATTTGCCGGACAAACTGGCAGCGGAGATCGATGCCTATGTGAAGGCGGGCTTTTTCCATTCCGAACCCGACGCGGTCCTGGCTGCCATGTCCGAGTTTGTTCGCAGGAATCGAATGGACCTGATGGAACGTTTCGCCCGCGAGGATATTGAGTGGGCCAAGAGAGAGGCGTTGGCACCTGAATGAAAGTCATCATATGTGACGCGGGCCCACTTATTCACCTTAGCGAAGCCAACTGTCTAGATCTTCTCAGGCCGGCAGGAAACCTGTTCCTTCCTCATCGTGTCGCCATCGAAGTCCAATCCTCTGTGCCCATTGCGGAACAATGGCCTGAGTGGCTCCAAGTGGTAGAGCATCACCCTCATGAAAGAAAAGAAGCCGAGATGTGGCAAGCCGCAGGAGGTCTTCATGCAGGTGAGGCGGAAGCACTTGTTCTGGCCCGCAGGAAAAATGCGGACTGGTTTCTGACAGACGATGCGACAACACGCCTTTTTGTTTCCTTGTTGGGCATGGAAGTGCATGGCTCCTTGGGCATCATCCTTTTCAGGGATGCTCGGGATTGGGCGCAGTTTCAAAGCAAGAGGTCAGAAGTCAGAACGGCAGAGATCAGAGGGCAGCGATACTCGAGTTGGAGATCAACGAAAAGAAATATCCTGTCGATAAAGCAAAAGGCAGCGCGAGGAAGTACACGCGGTCTTGATCCTAGAACCTGAATTCTTGAACCTGCCCCAGTGGAATAAAAAAGACAAAGGCATTCTACAGGGTAAAGATACTCGATAAGCGAGAGCCTAGATGAAAGGCTTTATTGGCGTCACGGATGATGCGTGGTTCATGTTTCACCCATAGCCTTATTCGCTTGGAAGAAGGGGCTCGCCATGAAGAGGACAATCATTACGTTCATTTTGGTTTTCGAAACAGAACGGGGCAGAGAGGCTCAACTGTTAGGGGCCGAGCTGTATATAGAAAGCCCTACATGATCGAGAAGATCGGGGTAGGCGTAAGAACCCAGCTTGTCAAACGATAAACGATTTTTGCCCTGGCGGGATTATCCATGGGTGGCTATGTGTCTTTGGAAATCATGCGACGGGCTCCGGAGCGAGTGACAAAATTGGCCTTATTGGATACCTCCGCGAGATCGGATACTGAACTGCAGACCACGATGCGGCACCATTTTATTCAGCTCACCAGGGAGGGCAGATTTGAGGAGGTGATCTCCACAGTCTTAGCCCTCATCGTTCACCCAGACCGGGGGCCGGACAAACAACTTTGTAACAATTGAAAGAAATGAATAGACGCGTAGGACCGGAGATATTTTTACGTCAGCAGGCTGCCATCATGGGACGGCAGGACAGCCGAAACGATCTTTCAAGAATAGAATGCCCTAATCTTATCCTTTGCGGCCGGCAGGATGCCCTCACCCCACTCGAGGTCCATGAAGAAATGTCCTCCAGGATACCAAAAGTCCATTTGGCCATCATCGAGGATTGCGGGCATATGTCTACCATGGAAAGACCCCAGGCGGTAACCGCCTTCCCAAGAAAGGACTTAAAGCTGCATTGTCAGCCTTAAAAGGAGACTTCTAAGGATAAGAACCGGTCCTTCTGCCAGGTGCGTTTCGGCCAGCGAATCTGAGAAAAGCCCTTGACTCCATCTTCCACTATATTGTAATTTTACATTGTAAATTTCCAGCATACTAGATGAGGGATAAATGACGCGCGATGCGACGATACCCCGTTTGCTCCGAAGACCTGACCGGTCCTTTTTCCTGTTCGGACCGAGGGGGACGGGCAAGAGCACATGGCTCCAGCAGGAGCTTCCGGGCGCTTTCCGGCTCGACCTGCTCGATGCCTCGCTTTTCCTCGAGCTTTCGCGCGACCCTCACCGTCTTGAAGCTTTAGTCGGCAAGAGACCTGCCGGCGCCTGGGTGGTGCTCGATGAGATTCAGAAAGTTCCTGCTTTGCTGGATGAAGTCCACCGCCTCATGGAATTGCGCCGGTGGCGGTTTGCTCTGTGCGGCTCGTCGGCTCGGAAGCTTCGCCGGGGCGGCGCCAACCTTCTTGCGGGCCGTGCCCTGACGCTCTCTATGGAGAGCCTCTCTGCCGCAGAACTGGGCATGGAGTTCGACCTAAACTTCGCGCTGAATTGGGGGTTGCTTCCGTTCGTCCTGAACGATCCCGACACTGCCGCCGATATTCTTGCCGCTTATGTCAACACCTATCTCAAGGAAGAACTGCAGGCTGAAGGCCTGATCCGCAATGTGCCGCCCTTCGTGCGCTTTCTTGCCGTAGCGGGACAGATCAATGGACAGATCGTCAACGCGCAGAACCTCTCTCGTGAGGCCTCTGTTGCCCGCAGCACTGTGGACACCTATTTTGCCATCCTGACAGACACCCTGGTCGGGCACATCCTCCCGGCGTGGCGACCGGGCCTGAAGGTTCGGGAGGCGGCACAACCCAAGTTCTACTGGTTCGACCCGGGGGTGGCCCGGGCAGCCGCCGGCCTGCTTCGCGACCCGGCAGACAGACAGTGGCAGGGATTGGCGCTGGAGACCCTGGTCTATCACGAACTGCGTGTTTACAATGAGATCAGCGGGAAGCACCGCCCCGTGTCCTACTATAGAACACCTGCCGGAGTGGAAGTGGATTTTATCGTTGAAACCTCTCGCCGGAGGGCGAATGCCTCCGCCCGCGTCGTCGCCATTGAGATCAAGCGGGCCGAGCGTTGGGATCGGGTTTGGGATAAAGCGATTCGTGGCCTTGCGGATACGGCAGGAGTGAAGGTCGAACGCATGATCGGCGTTTACTGCGGTTCTCGGAGGTACGAGTTCGACAATATCACCGTGTTGCCCGTTGCGGAGTTTGTGAAGGCGCTCTTTGCCGGAGAGGTTTTCTGATCAAATAGAACGGCTGAGGCGGGAATCTCGTTCGTAAACTATTGACTCAGTGGGCGCCGTGAAGGAAAAAGGTGAAAGGCGAGTGCAGACCACGTCACACTTAACAAGAGGGGAGGCAAGCCATGAAAATCAGTCTGAAATGCTTCGCGAAGCTGTCGGAGGCGAATGTGTGCGATTTCAGGGATGGGGATGACCGTGAGTTTTCAGAAGGAGAGACCGTCAGGAGTCTGATTAAGCGACTGGGATTCCGCCCAGATGAAATCAAGATCATCTTCGTCAATGGGAAAATAGCTGAGCTCGACACGGTGCTAAGGAATGGCGACCGCTTGGGGCTGGCTCCTGCTGCGGGCGGGATGTAAAGCGAGGCGGAAAGGAACAAGGAGGCATCTATTGAAAAAGGCTTTTCTGATCTTTTTTCTGCTGATTCTTTCGGCAGGGTCGGTCTATGGGCAGAATGCAGAAATCCACAAGGCGGCCTACAACGGCGATATCAAAAAAGTCCAGGAACTTTTGCGCAAGGGAGTGAATCCGGATGAACGGGACTCCTATGGCGGAACGGCCCTTCACGCCGCCATGTTTCAAAAGAATATGGAGATCGTGAAGCTTCTGCTGGAGCACCACTTTGACATCAATGCCGTGGGACCCCAGAATGGGTATACTCCACTGCACGACGCCGTGTGGGCCAACAATATCGAGGCTGTCATCCTTCTTCTGGATCGAAAGGCGAAAACAAACATCAAAGGGAAGGACGGTCTCACCCCTTTTGCCAAAGCTCAAAAAGAGGGAAAGAGTGACATTGTAAAGCTTTTTGAGTCGAGAGGGATCGGTCAGTAGAGACTGCGTAGAATCATCAGAAGGGTTCAAGCTGTCTTAGGAACACGGAAAGGGCAGGGAGACGCTGCCAGGGCGAGTTCGGCAGACCGGATTGTTCACGAAAGGAGATGTGAGGATGAGCCATGAGGACAAAATCTTTAGAGAGCTTCAGAAGCATTTGAACAGGCAGCCTGTAGGCTTTCCCGCCACCCGATCGGGCAGTGACCTCCGTCTGTTGAAATGGCTTTTTACTCCGGCCGAAGCCCAATGGGCGATGAAGCTGAATTACAAGCCCAGATCTGTGAAAGATCTTTACGAGAACGTCAGAGAGATGGGTATTTCTTTTGACGACTTGAGCGATGCACTGGAGGGAATGGCGAGGAAGGCATCCATCGGCCGTGTTGAAAGAAACGGTGTACCGTGCTTCTTCAATATTCCTCTTGTGGTCGGGATGTACGAGGGACAGTTGTATGGGCTCACCCGGGAATTCTTGAAAGACTTTGACGAATACACAGCCAGCAAAGCATTCGGTTTGGAATTCCTGAGTCCGGAGCTCCCCCAGATGCGCACGATTCCCGTGGAGAAAAGCATCAACGTTCAACACCCTGTCGCCACCTATGACCAACTCATAAGCCTCATCCAAGAGTCGAACGGCCCCTTCGTCGTGAATGAGTGCATATGCAGAAAGGCGGCTGATCTGAAAGGAAATCCCTGTCGAAAGACCTCGAGGCTCGAGACCTGCATGGCCCTTGTGGAGCTGGCGAGCCATTTAATCAGAGCCGGCAGGGGAAGGCCAGTGACGAAGGAGGAGGCCCTCGACATCAGCAGACAAAATGAAGAGGAAGGGTTGATCCTTCAGCCCTCCAACGCGCAAAAGCCGGAATTCATCTGTGCCTGCTGTGGGTGCTGCTGCGGAATGCTTCGCCTGCAAAAGATGTTGCCGAGACCGGTGGATTTCTGGGCTTCGAACTACCATGCTTCGGTGGATGCGGCAGCATGCACAGGGTGTGAGACCTGCGTAGAAAGATGCCAGGTGGATGCGGTGAGTATAGACAAGAAGCGTGGCGTCTCAGTGGTCAATCTAGGCCATCGCATTCGAGATCGCATCGCTCGCAAGCAGCGGTCTCAACATCAAAGATCGCACCTCGCGTTTCCGTCTCCTGAGCCTGCCGGGGGAGTTCTCTGCCCTTCAGCTCGTCGTGTACCTGTATGTGGGCCTGAAGAAGGTGGCCCCTCGGACGGATGCCGGTATCGACTTCTCCAAGGAGTACGCGTTTGCACTCGCCATGTTGCCGGGGAAGAAAGGGAAATCCAGGTCGGGGAAATCAAGGTAGAGGAGACCGTTCGATTGGGCTCATCGGGCCAAGGCGAAAATCTGAAGTCCTATGAGAAAAGTTGGCAGGGGAACGCTGTTAGCTTCTAGACTTCAGCTCGGGAAAGGATATCGCATGAGGCGATGGCAACCTGATCAGTATCTCATGCCCGATAGCGTCCCTCGTAGGAAAAAGATAGAGTACCACCGGGAGTTCAATGACAGCGAACGAACTGTTTTCGAAAATGGAAGAGCGCTTTGGGAAGTATCCCGACTGTGGCGTGGTCTGCAGCAACGGCGAGGACATAAAGAGCGTTTTCTACGAAATAGATTGGTACATGCTCTACCACGTCATGATCGACCGGCACGCGCTCTATGTCGTGCATCACCCGGTGAGCGACTTTGCGCTCAGGCTAGGCGAGATCAACCCCGACGAGAAGCAGAACGACATCCGATCGGAGGCTCAGAACTGGCTTCTCGAGTTCAAGGCCCGCGAAATTCAGATGAACCTTGCCGTAGCACACACCATGGCCGACAAGATGCTCGAAACCGAACTCTCCGATTGCCTCGAAGGAGCGAAAGGGCAGCAAATCGTCGCACGAATAAACGGTTTCTTTGATCGCTTCTTCAACCCGCATCCAGCAATTGTCATTCCTCCCGCCGCCCGGTGTCTGCTCAAGCAAGGCGCCCCGGCAAAGGTCGTGCTCGGCAGCTATGGCTATGAGGCGAAGGAAGACGTGATCTATGTGGACCAGTGCGGTATGGAAGAGACCGAACAGGCCATCACGATACCCCACTCGCTTGTGGATGCGGCGGCGATGAGTCTGTGGAAAGCTGCTGCCATGGCGTTCTTGTCTGAATAGTGAAATAGGAAATGCTATGACCGGCTCAGACGGTGAAGGGCCGCAAGGGCGCGCACGGCCTTTTCGGGAGACGGAAATACCAGGACGCCTCTCTCTTCCAGCCACATCAGATTCTCGTGCCTTCCGGATTCCATCCCGGCGAGCCACAGGGCGATGGGCTTGCCCGCCTCCGCGGCCTGGAGAAAGATTCCCATGAGTTCCTTGGGGAAACGAAGGGTCTCCGGGTGAATCTGAATGGCCAGCGCATCAACATTGGGCTCTGCAACCATCGCGTCGAGGACGGTCGGATAGATGCTCCCCGGATCGTGAAACTGAATCGTGAGGCCGAGGTCCCAGGGGTTGGCCGGGATGTCCCAGGCGGGAAAGATCGCTCTCAGCTTATCCAGCGTGGCGCTGCCTGTCTCTGCGAGTCTCAGGCCTTCCTGTTCGAGGAGGTCCGTGACGATCACGCCCTCCCCGCCGGGGAACGTGGCGATGAACACCCGGTTGCCTTTCAAGGAGAGGGGGCCGAAACGCTCCAGGGCACGGGTCAGATCAAAAAAATCTTCCAGGCTGTGAGCGCGCAACGCTCCGCACTGCCTCATGGCGCCGTCGAAGACACGGTCATTTCCCTGCACCAGGGCCCCGGTATGCGAGAGGGCGGCCTTCGCGCCTGCCTCGCTCCTGCCCGACTTGAGGACCACGACGCGCTTTCCCTGTGACGAGGCCTTGCGGATGAGCCGCAGGAACTCTCTCCCATCTCCCCCGACGCTTTCCAAATGAATTCCGATCACGTGCGTCTCCGGGTCTTCAACCAGATAGCTTAGGGCGTCCACCTCGTTGACATCCATCTTGTTGCCGAGATCGATGAGCTTGTTGAGGTGATAATTGAAATCGGTCAGGAGCCATCCGGACCGCGGCTCGTAGAGGCCTGACTGAAAGATCAGGGAAAGGCCGCCCGCCTTGATGGATTCGATGGAATGGAAGCTGATGCAAAAGCCCGCCTTCACGCTGATGGGACTCAGAGCGTTGGGGCCGATGACCCGGATGCCGTTTTGTCGGGCCATGCGGGCCATCTCCGCCTGGACCCTTTTCCCTTGCTCGCCGGCCTCGGAAAACCCCCCTGCGATGAGGGTGACCCGCTTGATGCCCTTCTGCACACACTCCTTCAGGACCTCCGGCGTCACCGCGTAGGAGACCCCTATGACGGCAAGGTCTACGGTTTCGGGGATGTGCTTCACGCCCGGATAGGCCTTGAGTCCTTGGATCTCTTTTTCACTGGGGTGGACCGGATAGATCCTTCCCTGGAACCCGAGCTTGATCAAATTGGCGACGAGGTGGTAGTTGGCGCGCATCGGGTTGTTGGATGCGCCCACAATGGCGACGCTCTCCGGCTCGAAAAACCTGGCGAGAAAGTGCTCGTCGTTCCTATGGAGGTCTTTTGGTGACATGGCGTTCCTTCCTGTCTTCAAATCCTGGTGCAAGGGCTCACCTCATGAGCGAGAACTGCCACCTTGCCGACCATAGAATAATGAATCTGCAAATAATCGGCAATCTCTTTCAGAGGATACAGACGCGGGGCTTGGTTCGGACGAAGACAACGATTTGAAATTATGTTATATATGATGAAAGCTAGTTTTGAAAAAGAGCTTTGAAACGCAGTTCCAGCCTCAAGATAAGCTGTCTATGAAACAGAAAAGAGATATCCTGTCGAAAAAGCGAAAGGCAGCGCCAAGAAGTATACAGAAAGCAGATCCTAGATTCTGATCACAAGTTACTGGATTCGAGATGCGGGAAACCAGACTCTAGAATCTCGAGAGACGAGAGGCTGGATGAAGGGCTTTGTCGGCGTCACAGGCAATGACTGGTTCGATTTCCTTTCTCATGTATAGATGTTCCGTGGCGAGGTGAATGAGCGTGGATCCATTGTCGTTTGATTTCAGGCTGGCCGAATTCGACCTAAGCCTTTTGCCGGTGCACCCGGAGATGTTGAAGGGCAATGAGGCGATGATGAGGTCCACCCTTCAGGAGCGCCTGCGTGTGCTGTTCGAGCGGGTGCCGGGAGAATGGCGCATAACCCATCATGAGAACCATCTCTCGGTCATATGGCTTCCAGAGACCTCCCAGGACATGGATTCCTTGATGGACCTGGTGATTGGCCTGATCCACCAGCGGGCCTTTGGCCAGGCAGAGACGATATTGAGAACCCTCTTCTCGATATATCCGGATGATCGCCGGGTCCTCTTCAACCTGGGAATCATGCTGTGCGAACAGGGAAGGCTTCAAGAGGCCCGGGAGGTGCTGATAAGGCTCACCCGCACAGCGCCTGATTTTGCCAATGGATGGAATGCGCTAGGAGTTGCCCTTTCCAGGGAGGGGAAGCGGAAAGACGCTTCAAGTGCGTTCCAGAAGAGCCTGGGCCTTGATCCTGAAAACGGCTACACCCTGAGGAACCTGGGCGCCTTGATGGGCAGGAAGGATCCGCAAGAGGCCCTGCGATATCTCAAGCGGGCTGCAAAGCTCTTGCCCTCTGATCAGCCTGCTCAGTACACGTACGGCAAGTGCCTGATGGACATAGGGAGTCTGGCGGACGCCGACCCGGTGCTGAAGAAGGCCATTGCCCTGAACGAGGGCTCCGAGATTGCCGATCTCTGCCGGGAAGCCAGGATCAAAATCGCCCGCAGGAACCTGAAAGCCGCAGTTCCCCGCGGGCTGAGGACGGAGGTTGTCGTGTTTTGCCTGGCGGCACTGGAAACGTTTAAAGAGGTCGGACGTGAAAGAACCCAGGCCATCGCATTCGAGATCGCATCGCTCGCAAGCAGCGGTCTCAACATCAAAGATCGCACCTCGCGTTTCCGTCTCCGGAGCCTGCCGGGGGAGTTCTCTGCTCTTCAGCTCGTCGTGTACATGTATGTGGGGCTGAAGAAGGCGGCCCCGCGGACGGATGCCGGTATCGACTTCTCCAAGGAGTACGCGTTTGCACTCGCCATGTTGCTGGGGAAGAAAGGGAAATCCAGGTCGGGGAAATCAAGGTAGGGGAGACCGTGTGATTTAGGGGACGTCTTTCACTACGTTGACTCGCCTTCGCCAGCATGCCCCGCGCGCCCGTCCTCCATAGCAGTGCTACTGCGGAGGGTGGAGGAGCACGGGGAGCTTCACTTGGCGTGGCCGTGCCATTCGGCTCATTGTCAGTAGGGACGCCTATGATTTTGTGATTTTCTGAGCTATCTTAAGAACACTGCATGGGAGTAGAGGATGCTTGAGAAATACCTCAAGATGTTCGCAAATTTGCGGACCGATAGGGGCCGGGAAATGGAGCATAGAGATTCGGGGTCAGAGGATGGACGCCAGCTCATCTTCAAGTTGAGGAAAGAGGAAGAAAAGAACCGCTGATGCAGGGAATTATCCCTCAGATAGAAGACGGATGGCTTTTTGTGAGGCACAGCGAACTGCACAGGTCAGCAATAGGAAAAGGGAGAAATGGAAATCGAAAATCAATCGCAAATCGTTCGGGTTCCGCTGGGCAGGGCAAATGCCTACTTTGTGATAAGCGAGCGGCAGGCCCTCTTGATCGATACGGGTACAAAAAGAAATGAGCAGAAGATTGTCCAAGCTTTAGGAAACTTGGGTTTGTCCCCATCCGATATCCGGCTGATCATTCTTACCCACACGCATTATGATCACTGCGGGAGTTTGAAAGCTCTAAAAGACATGACGGGGGCAAGAATAGTCGTGCACCATAATGAAGCGACGTGTCTCAGAGAGGGCTACGGTGGATTTCCTAAAGGCACCACCCGGTTGACAAAAGCTATTTCCTTGAGTGGAAGAACCATGGGGAAGCGCATGGGGGCTTATGACCCCGTTTCACCGGATATCACCATCAGCGAGCGTTTCGGGTTGGAAGAATACGGTACGGACGGTTACATTGTGCCGACCCCGGGGCATACTGCGGGGTCCATGAGCGTCATCATTCATAACAGAGTTGCGATTGTGGGGGATACGCTCTTCAGTGTCTTCAGGAAGAGTCTTTTTCCCCCTTTTGCTGATGACCAGGAGGAACTGTTAAGGAGTTGGGAAAAGCTGTACCACACAGGTTGCAGATCCTTC
>PDVJ01000579.1_pt1 | contig 12534 bp, 12 predicted proteins | sample 1369811 | NCBI WGS metagenome assembly PDVJ01 (sample SAMN07795376, study PRJNA414565) | Alkali sediment metagenome, whole genome shotgun sequencing project. | reverse complement strand
CAAGAAGGGCGGGAATGGACTCGGTCACCAGCGTTTCCATCGCCCGACCCTGCGGAGAATGGTACCAGGCCTCATAGAGCCTGGCGGATCTGGCGTCAAAGATAAGGCCCATGGCCACAACCAAACAGGGTCAGTGGGTCATTGGTATCTTTTCTTACGTTCCAAGGGCTCCCGGCCTGCTCATTTCAAGGAGTTACGGACGGGTGATGCCCGCCCGCTTCGCCTCACGGCCTGCGATTCGGCGGGCACTGCCTCCCCCCTCGTTGTTCCCCTCGTCTTCGCTCGGGGCCCTCGGGTCCCCCATTCCGTAACTCCATGAAATGAGGAAGGCCTCCCGCCAGTCACTTCAGAAAAGACACCCATGCCCCATTAGAAACTTCTCCACACCTTTCGAAGAAGTTACAGATTAAGATTCTAACGAGTCCTTGATGAAACGAGAATAGAGGATGTGCAGGGGGATGTCAACCCGTCCTGGCCCGAGTCAAAAGCCAGGAGAGGTTCTTTTGAATCCACTCCCTGGCCCCGGCACTGTGGGGAAAGGCTTTTTCCATGGCCTTGAATGCCCTGTGGTGAGAAAGAATCCGGCCGTTTCCCCGCACCATACCCAGCTCGTGATGGAGCATTTCGTGGTAAATGACCTCTTCGATCACATAAGCGGGAACCGCAAGGCTGTCCAGCACAGGATGAATCCTTATGATTCTTTTGTTCGGGCAATAGCTTCCGAGGCGGATGGTCCTGGGGCGGCGTCCCCTTTTGAGCATTCCCCAGGTGATGGCGCAACCGAGTCTGCCTCCGAAATAGACCTCGTTGAGTTTCTGGAAATAGCCTCTCAGATCCACATGGTTTCCCTCTGGATTCAGACGAAGGTTTCTTGGCTTTGCAGGACCCCTGGAAACCCTGATCCTCTCTTCGTGATTCTTGATGAAGGCCCTCAAAGTGCTTCTCTGTCGGGCGGAAGGCCGACGAATGAATCCGGCAAGCGCTCGCAGCACATCCTCCGCTGCATCAAGAAACATCTGATGAAGACGGACCACGCAGGCCCCGTTTCTCCATCTCACGGTGATCATGGATCTCGTGTTGTCCGTGATCGTCAGAGACAGTTGGATGTTGAGAATCTCCTGGAGCCTTGACTCCATAAGGGGGTTGGTAAGTGAAGACCGACTCATTGCATTTTGTCCCGACTTTTGTTAGTTCTCTTCATAGTAGAAACCCCTGCGTCACTCAAGAGAAACTTGGAGTTCTGAAAAGAGGTCACCCTCGTATGAAATGCCGTTTTCACGATGATCGAGATGCTTACGTGAAATGCCAGAAAATGGAAATCGGCTATTGCCAGGAATGCCTGGAGAACTGCGAGGCTTGCACGGATCCCTGTGGATATTGCAAATTTCGCATCCAGTGCATCATCTGGGAACTGTGCAAGAAGAGCGACAAAAGGTCCCGACTGGAGAAAGAAGCCCAAGGGGAAGCCTGATGCACGGAAAGAGAATCAAAGGAGTCCTTTTTGATTTTGACGGGACCCTCACGTTTCCAGGCGCACTCGATTTCCCTGCCATCAAGAGAGAGATGAACTGTCCACTGGACATTCCTATCCTGGAGTATCTTGAAACGGTGCCGGCTGAGCTAAAACCTTCCCTGATGAAAATCCTGGAATCAAGGGAAGAAAAGGCCGCGGAAGAGTCTCTTCCCAACGTCGGCGCCGAGAAGTGTCTTTTGGCTCTCAGGGACAAAGGCGTTCTTCTGGGCATCCTCACCCGAAACAGTTTTCCGTCCGTAAGACTCGCGCTGGAGAGATTTGAAACAGTCGGGCTTCATGATTTTGCAGCGGTGATTACAAGAGACGATTCCCTCCCAAAGCCTCATCCGGACGGCGTTCGCAAAGCGTCCGAGCGAATGGGTTTGGCCATCTCGGAGTTAATGGTGGTTGGAGATTTTCGCTTCGACGTGATGGCCGGTAAAGCGGCGGGGGCTTGCACCGTCCTCCTCACCAACGGGCGCCGGTCACTCATGGTTCCTGGAGACCCGGAGCCCGACTACACCGTGGCCTGTCTTGAAGAAATCCTTCAGCTTGTATAAGACCACTCCCTCACCGGTGAAAATAAGATGACCGCCGACCGCTGACGGCCGACCGCCCCACAAAAATGCTAGTTCGCTTTCACGAGGACTGTCTGGCCGGGGAAGATCGTGCTGTGGGGAGTGAGATTGTTGAGCTTCAGAAAGTCGCCGAGCTCCATGTCGTGTTTCTTGGCAATCATGAAAGGTGTCTCTCCACCCTTCACCGTGTAATTTTTTGTCTGCGCGACAGCGCAAGCCGCCTGGCTGGGAGCAATGAGTAAAACCTGTCCTGTGTGGATGCCTGGGCCCTTGAGACGGTTGAAAGCCTGAATCTCTTTAGCGGTGGTATTGTGCTGGCTGGCGATCTGCCAGATCGAGTCTCCTTTCTTGACCACGTACTTCACCGGTTTTTCCTCTTTGGCAGCGACCGGTGCGGACGCTTTGGGTCCTTTGGCCTGGACGCTGCTGGCCTTGGCAGGCACCTTGATCTTCCAGCCTGCCACCAGGGTCTCGTTCCTCTTGAAGCCATTGACGTCCATGATCAGTTCCGGAGAGGTGCGATATTTTCTGCTGATGCTTGCAATGGTTTCCCCTTTGCGGACCTTGTGGATGATGTAGCCCGATGAGGAAGCCACGCCGGCAGGAGGGCAGTAGGCAGGAAGATCGTTCACCTTGACGAGAAGGACTTGCCCTTTGCCTTCAGGGACCTTGAGAGGATAGGGACTGTCAGGGGTTATGTTCAGCCTCAGTTCCGCGTTCAGCTCTTCAAGAAGGTCGTCGTCGATGTGGAGAGCGACTGCAATGGTCTTGAGCTGCACCTGTTTGTTGATCATGACTTCTTCTGTCTGAATTTCAGGATCGAGCGGAGGAAGAGTCATTCCATAGGCTTTGGGATCATTGACGATATGGAGGACCGCCAGGAGCCTCGGTACGTAAGCCGCTGTCTCCTGAGGCAGCTTGACATAGAGATCCCAGAAATTGTCCAGATAGTTGATTTTCTGTGTTTTGATCCGGTTCATCACCGCCCACTCGCCGCAATTATAACCGGCCAGGGCTGTTGTCCAATCCCCGAACATCTGGTGGAGATCCTTGAGATAAGCAATCGCGGCGAGGGTTGATTTTTCCAGATCCATTCTTTCATCGATCCACTGATCTCTTTTCAGCCCGTAACGGTACCCTGTGGAAGCGATGAATTGCCAGGGGCCCAAAGCTCTGGCCCGCGAAAGGGCCCTCACCTTGAATCCGCTCTCGATCAGGGGCAGCCACGACAGTTCCTTGGGCATGCCGGCTTCCTTGAACGCTTTGAGGATGGCGGGGCGGTATTTCCCGGAGCGGCGATAAGCGGCCATGAAGAAATCCCTTTCCGGGCCTTTGAAGGATTCGATCTCCTTGCGCACATGCTGATTCATGACCAGGGGGATGGCGTTGCGATCCCCTGCCGCCACCATAAACCGTGATGCGTGAATCTCGACAATTCGCTTGGAGATGGTGAACCGGAGATCATCCTTTTGCTGGAGAAGGTCGGGGTCTTCGTCTGTCTTGACGTTGAGAATCAGGGAGTAAGCTGTGTCGAGGGCATCCAACGCATCGTCCATGTCTCCACGGTCCCAATAATCATTTGCAGCCTGAGCATACTCTAGAGCGGAATCCAGCAAGTCCTGGTTGGTCATTCCCTCTGAAATGAGAGTCTCTTCTCTCAGGTCTTTCGCCCCTTCGGCCTTTTCCTTGGTTTCCGCGGGCAGTATGACTTTTGGAGGAGCTTTCTTCTCCACGGCCCTTTCTTCCTTTTCATGAGGAGTCAGGGTGCTGCAACCGACGAGGAACACGAGAATCAAGGCCGGGAAGAGCTTTACTAAGCGGCTGATGGTGCTCATAGCATGCCCTCTTGGTGGATCAGACGAAAATGATTCAAAAGATTTCCCGGAAATATAGAGAAACGATTCCAAATGGTCAATAAAATAAGCTCGCCCTGATCCACCATCAAGGCATCATCTGCCATTCGACAGGCTCATGGCCCTGAGCAAAGTCGAAGGGCTGCGATGCCTTTCCGCCACAGGCGGACTCCTCCTTGGGGCGTATCGGCTAATACGCCTTGTCGTCGCTCCTCGGCGCGTTGCATCACGGAGCTCCGTTTACCCGTTCTTCTGAACTTGATTATACAGAGACGAGAGAGTATAGTGCTTCTGATTGCGCTCTCCTGGCGGGAGCGCTGTGTAATTTTTATTCCCTGATGGCGTCCCATGACAGAGACAGGTCTCATTAAATCCAAAGCCCTCCGAGGCAAGAAGCAATGTCTTGCCTGCGGCAGCAGCAGCATGAGAACCGGGAGACGTTATTGCTCCGCAGAATGCCGGGATCAGATGCTGTGGGTTCTCTCTCTGTCCAAAGGGCTTCTCATCGCCTTCAATGCAAGGTATGCGGCTTTCTCTTTTGACCAGAATTTTGTTGTCCTCGACATCCTGCCTGTTTGGTCACAAGATATCTCCCGATTTCTTTACAAAAGACCGGGCGGGAAAAAGCCTGCCGAAGATTTAAAGCACTTGATCCTTCAGTCCGGGAGCGAGTGGTATCACCTCGTTCACAACAGAACCTCCAGAAGCTATGCCTCTTTAGTCCTTCTCAAGAAGAACCACAAGAAAGAGCTCAATCCGAAATCCATTAGACCGGACAAGAGACTCAAGCCCAGGCTCAGCCGGTTTGAGAGAGAATGCCTGAAGCTGCTCGAACTCCCAACAGAGGAGCTTTTCTCAGAAAGCCACGTCGCGAAGATACGATCTGCTTACAAAAGACTGGCCAAGGTCTATCATCCGGACATGGGTGGGGATGCAGAGAAATTCAAGAAACTGAACGCCGCTCACCAGCAAATGCTTATGTGGGCGGAGAATCCGCATTTCACCCTTAGGAGAGCGCTTCTGGACTGCTGGTCCTATGAAGGTGCGACCAACAAATGGTCGCCGCCCCTATGATCACAGCGCGGCCTAGCCGCAACCAAATTGGAAGCACGAAATCCCTGGCCCCGACCTGGCGTGGACCGTTGCTTCTAGATTGCACGAACCGATGCCAGTGTGAAGCGGCAACATTTGCTGACTAGGTCGCGCCAGGGCAGGCCGAAATCCGAAACAAATTCAAGTGACGAAAATTCAAATGATTCAACCAGGCGGGAAACCGGGCTACAAAAGATCGCAACACAATTCGTGAAACCTACCTGTGTGTAATACAGATATGTTTTATTTGGGAGTCTTTCCCTCTCTATGTCTTCATCCGCAAGAAGAATACTCAAAAACCGTGGGATAGAGGCTTCCGCTCCATGCCGTGTGGATTCCGGCGGAACCTGGGATATCCGATCCATGGCTCTGCCCATGGAAAACATCGAACCGGTCACCCTGAACATTGCTCTCAGTTTAAGGACCCGGGTGGCACTCCTTCCCTTTGAGGACGGGCTGGTCAAGGTTTCATCAGAAGGGTTCCCGGACGCAGAAGCCCATGACTTCAGGACCCTTCCCTTTGATTCGTCCTTCGGCCTCTTCTTCGCAGCCATCTCTTATTTTGGTTTCCATGGGATTGAAGTCCGGATTGTCTCGGATTCCCCTTCCAAGGCTGCGCTCGGGGGATCCAGCACAGCACTCGTGGCTCTCATCAAGGCTCTCTCCAAATTGGCCGCTCTAACCGGTAGAGCCCCCTTGCCTCGAAAGGACATCCTCCATCTGGCTTACCATCTGGAGGATGCCGTAAGCTCAGGCAAGTGCGGCATCCAGGATCAGGCTGCTGCCGTGTTTGGAGGAGTACACCTTTGGTCATGGCATTTCAGCGACAGGCATGCGCCTTATGAGCGAACAGCGCTCTTTGATCGGAGGGGGCAGGCGGAGTTGTCTGAACATCTCCTGGTGGCTTTCAGCGGGAAGAGCCACGTGTCTGCCCGGATCAATCAGCAGTGGCTTGAGGGGTTTCTCTCGGGTAGAACGAGAGCGGGGTGGGTTGAGGCGAATCGGATCGTACGCCGTCTTTCCCAAGCCCTGGTCGGCCGCAGGTGGGATCGTGCTGCAGGCCTCCTCAGGGAAGAAACGGCGGTTCGCAAGGCCATCACTCCGGACGCTTTGATCCCTGTGACGCACCAACTGATCCAACAGGCTGAAGAGGAAGGATGCGGCGCGAGGTTCTCAGGGGCCGGCGCCGGCGGATCCGTGTGGGCCCTTGGAGAAAAGAAGATGATCCAGGAACTGAAGGGTATCTGGAGATCCACTCTTGCGCCGATTCGAGGAGCAGGAATTCTTGAGTGTCGGGTAGATCCTGGGGGCGTTCGCTAATGGCTGGGCCATTCATAGACAGGACCATAGTCGCCGCTTTCGAAAACCGGTGTGAACTCGCAGAGCAACGCGTTGGTCGCCTGCTCCACCAGGACCACATCCCGCTCAGAGACCTGGGTCATGTCCATGTCGTTGACGGCTCTTCTCAGTTGCTCAAATTGGGTGAGAAGCTTTTCGTTTTCAAATGAGAACTGGATCCTCTTGTGCACGTCGATGATCGTACCGATGCACATTTCCACTCTCAACCGGTATGTATACCTCTGTTCCATGGGCGAGCGAACCTACGCTTTTCCGGTCTCCACAAGGGTATCCACGAATATCTTGTAGAATCGTTCGTTCTCCGAAACCGCCTTCTTCAGGATCAGATGCAGTTTTTCGATGTCTTTGGAATTGACCACCACGTTCGCACTCATGGCAAAAGCCATCATGTTGTCCATGGTTTTGTAGTTGTCCGAGATGAGGGCGAGGAAAATCTTACGGCGAACCGACATGGAAAGCCTGTTCAGGTAGTTGACGATGACACTTTGATCGAGAGGCTGGTTGTCAAACCCGTCGGCGAGGATAATGAGATCAAAATGGTGGAATCGCAATTTCCCGATCGCATCCCTGGTATTCGGCGTGGGGATGCACTTGTACCCGATGATTTCAATCCCGGCTCTTAGTCGATCCTCGTTCATGGAGCTGTTGGTCATTATCAGGGCAAGCTTTATCCCCTCTTCAAAAAAATCCAGAGCCTGATCACCGGCGTAATCTTCATACCCGTAGGATTCCTCAGGAGTTTTCCGGCCGGCCGTCGGATCAATAAACTTCATGCGGAACTCTCCGGACTCATCCGCCTTGGCAGGCTGCTCCGGCGCTTCGCCCCCAAGCGAAATCTTGCCCTTGCACTTCGGGCAATTGAGCTTGAGGACCTTGTCCTTGGGAACTTTGTCGTCAGGAATGTTGAACCTGGACTTGCACTGCCCGCAGGTAACTTCCATGGTCTCTGCTCCTCTTTACATTTTCCCGTATTTCTTTGTGTAATCCTGGTCAATACTCAGGTCTTCGATGGACGTGGTCTTTTCGCCTCTTGCTGACTTGACCGCGTCAATGGCTCTTCCCACAATCGCTTTGCGGGAGGCATAACTCAAGGCGGTCTCCTCCGTGATGAATCCTTTTTGATAAAGCTCTGTGATGCTCTGATCAAAGGTCATCATGCCGAAGGGCTGCCCTGCCTCAATGATGTCGTAGAACGTTTTCCCTTCCGCTTCGCCGTGCAGGATCGCGTCTTTCACTCGCAGATTCGTGCACATGATTTCGAAGGCGGCCACACGACCCCCTCCGACCTTGGGAAGCAGTCGCTGGCAGGCGATCCATCGAACCGAATCCGCCAGGCGGATACGGATTTGCCTCTCATCTTCCTGCTCAAACATGCCGACGATTCTGTTAACGGTTTGGCCTGCATCCACCGTGTGGAGCGTGGTCAGCAGAAGGTGACCGGTCTCAGCCGCAGAGAGCCCGATCTCCACGGTTTCCCTATCCCTCATCTCGCCGACCAGGACCACCTTGGGCGCTTGCCGAAGGGCGGCCCTCAGGCCATTGGCGAAGTTGTCGAAATCGATTCCCAGCTCCCGCTGATTGAAGGTGGCCTTTTTCTGAGCATGGACATACTCCACAGGATCTTCCAGGGTCACCACATGAACCGATTTCTTTTCGTTGATCTCATTGAGGACCGCGGCAAGAGATGTGGACTTGCCGCTTCCCGTGGCGCCCGTTACCAGGATCATCCCGTTCCGATCTTCCGCCATTCTTCGAAACGCCGGGGGGAGCAGCATCTCGTCCACCGTCGGCACCCGGGCTGACAGCTGCCTCATCACGGTAGAGATATAGCCCTTCTGCGAAAAAATGTTCACCCTGAATCGGGCTTTGCCCGCGAGCTGATAGGACGTGTCACAGGAGCCTTCCGACAGTAGAAATCTGGTGAGCCGGCGGTCTCCGTTAATGAGGTTGAGAGCGAGGACTTCGGCCTGAAAAGGGGTGATCTTTGAAATAGGAGGATTGAGGGACACAGGCACCAGCTGTCCTGACGATTCAACCTGACAGGCCTTGTCCACCGTAAAATTGAGGTCCGAGACATTGTCGTAGGACTCCAGCATGGCGGTTAAAATATGGTCAATCTCTTGTCGTCTCATCTCTTCTGCTCCCTCCCTTTCGGGGTCCAAGGGTTCCGTTCAACCATCGGCCGCAGAGCGCCTGGATTCCCCTTCAAGATCCGCTCCTACACCTCTGTGAAGTCAGAAGGAGGCTGCTTCAAGAAGGGGAGGAACTTACCCTTGTCATTGCACTTGGTATAGGCATCATCAGGACTGATGATCTTTTTCATCAGAAGTTCCAGAATGGCGTCATCCATCGATTGCATTCCGTATTTCTTTCCCGTCTGGATCATCGAAGGGATCTGATAGGTTTTTCCTTCTCGGATCAGGTTTCTCACCGCCGGGTTGGCGATCATGATTTCAAGGGCCGCCACCCGGCCCCTCTTGTCCCTTCTCTTGAAAAGGGTCTGGGAAATCACGGCCCGGATTCCATCGGCCAGGGTATTCCTGATCTGCTCCTGCTGGTTCACCGGGAAAACTTCAATGATGCGATCCACGGTCTTTGCAGCGCTGTTCGTATGAAGGGTAGCAAAAACAAGGTGCCCTGTTTCCGAAGCTTCAATGGCGAGGGCAATGGTTTCCAGGTCTCTCATCTCACCAACCATAATAATGTCAGGGTCTTCTCTGAGAGCACCCCTCAGCGCTGCAGCAAACGATTTGGTGTGAAGGCCCACTTCCCGGTGATTGATGATGGCCTTCTCACTTCTATGAACAAACTCCAGAGGATCTTCAACGGTGATAATGTGATCTTTTCGGCTCATGTTGGCTTCGTGGACCACGGCGGCAAGGGTGGTCGACTTCCCGCTTCCCGTCGGCCCGGTCACCAGCACAAGACCGCGGGGCAAGCTGGCCAGCCTTTGCAGCACCTTGGGGAGACCCAGCTCATCGCAGCTCAAGATCTTCGAGGGAATTTCTCGAAAAACAGCGCCAATACCGTACTTTTGCTGAAAAAAATTGGCTCGGTACCTGGCAAGCCCTGGGATTTCATAAGCAAAGTCCACGTCGCCTGTTTCTTCAAACTCCTTGATCTTGTGTTCAGGAGCGATTTCATAGAGCATGGCCTTGAGAGGATCATTCTCAAGAAGTTGATACTTGACCCGCTCGAGTTCACCGCCAATCCGGAGAACAGGCTGCTGCCCAGATACCATGTGGAGATCGGAAGCCCCTTGATCGTGCATGAGTTTGAAGAATGCATCTATTTGCGCCATAAGTGCCCTCCAGAGGAAATCGGCCTATCATTATACATGGGTCAGATTCATTTATTCAAGCCCCAAAATCCTGTACCAGGTTTTATCGAAAATCCCATTTTGATTCTAACTATAAGTGATTTCGATATTTTCAGAGCTCATTCACCATCATGAGAGCATCCTGGCCAGAGGGACAAAAGCCATAAATGCTGAAAATTTCTCCGCTCAACCTGGNGNNGGNNTTGCCTTTCAGGGGAGAAAAGGGGGTTTTAGAACGCCGGTAGCCCGACTGTCTCAGACGGGCAAAGCGTTTGGTTTCGCCGTATTTACCGAATCGACCGCCCCTGCTCACAGGTAGAAGACGTTTCAAATAAGAGTGATGAGAGTCTTAGTCCATAACTTGTCCGCAAGCTACAGAGAGGTTGAAAATCCTAAATCCGAAGCACGAAATCCGAAACAATATCCAAAGATCCAAATTCAAATGACCAAACCTACTGGTATCTGAGGGGTTTTCGTTTTGAACGTTGGAGCATTTGTGCTTTGAATTTGTTTCGAATTTCGGCCTGCCCTGGCGCGACCTAGTCAGCAAATGTTGCCGCTTCACACTGGCATCGGTTCGTGCAATCTAGAAGCAACGGTCCACGCCAGGTCGGGGCCAGGGATTTCGAGATTCGAATTTAGTGGCGGCTATAGGCTGCCATGGCAAGATGATTTCACAGGTTCTTCCAGTATTGACCGTGAACACTTTTGACCCGTGCAACCACGTTATCCACCATCTCCTGCATGACAGAACCCGTCAGCTCTGTCGGGTTGGTTTTGGTTAAGCCCGCCAGTTCCTTGAGCACCTCTTTCACAGAGTCACGTTCCCCGTAGAGATCATATCCCCCTTCGAGGGTGAGGACCACCTTTCCTGCGCAGCACTGGTCTGCAATATCCATGATGGCGCGGGTCAGCGCGGCAAACCCTCTGGGCGTCACGTTCATCCCTCCCAGAGGATCGTCGATATAAATGTCAAATCCGGCTGAGACGAGGATCAGTTCGGGTTTGTACTCAAGAGCAATCGGCTGCAGCACTCTCTGAAAGAGGCTCACATACTCCGCGTCTCCGTATCCAATGGTGAGGGGGACATTGACGGTGAATCCCCGACCTTTCCCTGTTCCGGCTTCACTGTAAGCCCCGGTGCCGGGATAATAGGGGAACTGATGGGTGGAGAAGTAAAGGATCGTCGGATCTTCCTCAAAGGAGTGCTGTGTGCCGTTGCCGTGATGAAGGTCCCAGTCCACAATCAGAATGCGTCCAATGCCCAGGGATTCCTGGGCATAGCGGGCGCCCACGGCAACGTTGTTAAACAGGCAGAACCCTTTTGCCTGAGCCCTTTCCGCATGATGCCCGGGAGGTCTGACCAGGGCAAACGCGTTTTTCAGCTTCCCAGCGCAAACCCTGGAAATCGCCTCGCACAGGCCTCCGGCTGCCAGGACCGCGGCTTCGTAAGATGCCGCACACGTCTGGGTGTCAGCATCCAGATAAGTGTATTCAATCCCTGACGTGGCTGCAAGAGTATCAATGTAGTAACCGGCATGAACGAGAAGAAGCTCTTTTTTCTCCGCAAGCCTCGGTGGAATCTCTTGAAACTTGCCTGCCATGTCGGGCTCCTCCAGCATGGCATAAATGACTTCAAGCCTCTGGGGGCATTCCGGATGGTAATCCCCCATCCAGTGATCCATGTATCGCCCGTCCTTAACAATTCCTGAGGATGCCACCGGTTTCACCTCTGAACTGATCTTGCCCGTATGCTTACGCATCGTCTCTCAGCCGTCTGAATTTGCATATCATAATTATCGTTTTCTTAAAAGCAATTCCCTATTGACAACAGGAAAGAAAATACAAGAGACTCGGCAAGAAGGGGAACCCTTTCTTGGAATGCCGGCCGTGTGCCGGCGTTTTCACTGAATCAGGGCAAAACCATCCCTCTTTGCTTCGTGCTCCGATCTGTGAGAGGAGGATACTTGCTTGGATGAACGTTCGCTTCTCGGTCAACTCGAAGAACTAGCGCGCAGCCTTGGCATCGAGGTGCGATACGAGATGCTCAAGAGGGAGGGTGCCTCTACTCAGGGAGGATTGTGCCGGCTGAAGGGGCAGTATCTGTTGCTCGTCAATTCAAAGGCACCGAACAGAGACAAAATCGAAGCCCTGGCCCTGGCCGTAAACCGCTTTGATCTTAGTCAGCTTTTCATGAAGCCGGGGCTGAGAGACTTCTTGGCCCGATTTCCCAAAGACGAAACCGCGTCTCTAGAACCCATTCCGCAATTCCTCTCTCAAGAACCACCCGAGCAATCTCCTTAGTGTCCTCAATGGCCGGTCTGTTCCGTGGTCTTCTCCTGACCATTCTCGGGTGCCGGAAGCTTTCTTAAGCCGTCCGAGATATCTTCAAAAAGCTTGACGGGTGAGAGAAACAGCCTCTTCAGGACACCGGTAACTCCGTTTCCCAGGTTTTTGAAGGGGACATCCTCGACTTGCGGATTGAGAATGGGGCCGCTGACTTCGAAATAATAGGTGATCAGAGACTTGTTATCCCCTGTCAGGATATGGCCCAGGATAGGAATGTTGCTCACGACCGTATCGATTGTCCCTAGAGGTTGAACCCCGAGATCGAAATCGACCAGGCCTTGTCCCAGGTCAACCTTTCCTGCGCCAACCGCATTCAGGACAGGACTCTTCATTTGCATGTTCTCGGTGCGCAGAACCCCCTGTTCAATCTTCCCGTACCCTCCCAGGCTCTCAAAGTAAAGACCCTCTTTTGAGATGTCAGGCGGCCTTTTCGTGAATATGTTCTGAAGACTCAAGAAATCAAGGACCTTC
>PDVJ01000578.1_pt1 | contig 12535 bp, 12 predicted proteins | sample 1369811 | NCBI WGS metagenome assembly PDVJ01 (sample SAMN07795376, study PRJNA414565) | Alkali sediment metagenome, whole genome shotgun sequencing project. | reverse complement strand
CTGATTGTGGGCGGCATGACGATTATCTCTCTTAAACACAAATATCAGAAGATGTATACGGGAGAGCTGATGGGTGTATTCGCGATGTATACCATTCTGATCGCCCTTTTCACGGCCCCGGTTTTCAACGCCATTAAGACATTGGTGAGTTAAGAAACCAAGGATACCTGGTTTTCATGACAGTATGGTGATCAACGATAGAGGGAAAGGAGGCCAAGGCCATGTTCACAACACACAAGACATACGAAGACCGTAAAATGTACAGCGCGATCCTTATGCTGAGTGCCTGGGGGTTTGTGATAGTGATCTCCTCATTTCTCTTCCTCTATGCGGGATATCATCTGGATAAACTTTTGGGTACGGCCCCCAACTTTATGCTTGGATTGTTTTTCCTGGCCTTATTTTTCTGTATCGGCAGGTTATATCAGGAAGCCTGGTTGAAGCGAAAGGATGTCTGAGCTCATTCTTTTCATGTAGAACACAACAGATATTTTCATACTCTGTAATCCTCTTAAGCCCCTTCATGCCCCTGTGCTGAGGGGCTTAAGAGTTTCTGAACCTTTTCATTATCCATCCCCCTATCAGACACATTAAATCCTGGCCGGTTTTCAGCTTTCACCTGCCTGCGAAACAACTTTGATTAACCAGATAATCGAGGATAAAGGAAAATTTTTATACCACACAAGAACGAGTTCCCTGGAGGCAATGAATTATTCCCCAACGATAACCATTTGAAAGGGTTGATGCCCACCAAAATCGACAGATGCTCGGCCTCAGGAAGAAGGCTGCTTTTTAATCCGTAGTGATTCGATAAAGATTTCCCAAGGTTAAAGTAGGTTAAAGACTGGTGAAAGGAATTTTATAGCAGAATAACGAAATATGCTGAGAAATTGGCGGTGCATGGGAATCGAACCCACCTGAGACGGTTTTAGCGCCCCACACCGGATTTGAAGATATACCACAGGGTAGCTATGGTGTATGGTGCTGTCTGTTAGTGGTTGTTACTGTTAGCAAATTGTATATCAAGGCACAATATTATTTGGCGGTATTGTGCTTTTTTTTGTCTTGGTCACCATACATTTACTATACAGGGAGGGGGGAGACCGGATTCTTACCCCTCTCACACTTTAAGGAATCCCTTACCGCTCGGCACACAAGGGGATAAAACTTTCCAATCGATTGGACACGAGAGTTATGAAATATGAAAAAATCCAGACTTAATCTGCCACACATCAAACTGTTAATTGCCCATAGGATAGCAAATGGGCACTCACAGCGTCAGATTGCCCAAGAGTTAGGTACAAGTCAACCGACAATCTCACGGATCGTGAGACATGATGATTTTCGTGAGCTAATTCGTAAGGAAGAAAAAAGGCTTTGCCAGCAAATAAAAGAGATATTGGAAAAGATACAGAATGACGCCCGATTTTTAGCAGACTATCAGAAAGCGTTAGAAAAGAAACGGCTTAATTCTATAAGGCAACTATAGGGATATTTATCAAATTGAATGAAATTGGGGCTAAATAGCCCTTTTTCGTCCTTTTACCTTCCATAAAAATATATATTGACCCTACACACACAGCTTGTTATATATTTCGACCAGCATGGGATCTAACAGACAGTTTAGCTTATTGTATCTAAAAAGCGACCACTGCTACTTCCGTAGTCCTTACCTGACACTTTTGCAGAACCTGTTTGACTTCAAGTGATAATCCTGAAAAAGGTAATTTTCATAATTTGGTTTTTGTATGTTGATTTTTTATGGACAAAAAACACTTTACATCGCATATTTAGATAAAGTATTATTCATAGTAGTTTTATTAGGTGCTAATAATTTATAGCAATAGACGGGCAAGCACGGATGAATCGTAACATAGCAGTGATATTATCTTTTGTTTATTGTGGCCTTGGACAAATCTACCGAGGATATATTACGAAAGGGATTATATTTGTCCTGATATATACTGCACTTATCTTATCTATTTTGTTCCCTTTAGCGTTTGAGATGCAAACTGTTTGGGACAAGCAAGGAACTAGGCCTTCAACGTTCTCGTCTGCTGCCAAAAAGTCTCTGTCTGGTCTCCCAGAGACTCCATCTACTCATTTGGAAGGCAGAATCGTTCCAGTTGCAACTGTTTCCAATTTGAGACAATTGATACTTGTCATTTTGCTAATACTTAGTTGGTTGACTGGCATAGTTGACGCATATATTGATTATGATGATATGAAAAGCCTACGAGCGGTCTGGATTTCAGTCGTGTTTTCTAGTTCTGTGGCAATGATAATTACTTTAAGTGTTTGGCCAAAAGCATTCACTCAAATTGCCGAGAATGTGGAGACTAACGTAAATCGACATTTAATACAACCGACGTACACCAAAACAGAATCCCAAGAAGCACAGGTATCAAATCCAGAATCACAGAAAATCACATTACAAGAATCATCAACAGAGCAGCAACCTGAATCTCAAGAAAGAATTACACCAAAGATTAAAACAACTCCGATGTCGGATATTGCCGAAGAAAAAAGAACCATCATTTCCAGAATTAAGAGGTCTATAAATGTTGAGAAAGATAATAAAGCATCAAGTGTAAGCGATTTTTTTGTGCAGGTTGGCGCATTTTCAGAAAAAAAGCGAGCAGAAAGCTTTGTTCAACAATTAAAAGAACAAGGTTACTCCGCAATTATTACTGGCCCATTAAAGGATGAGAATCCGACAATGTATAGAGTTAGGATTGGGAGTTACAGAAGTAGAAATGAAGCGAAGAAATCTGCTAAAGAGTTAAGCAGTAAACTGGGTATTAATGTTATAGTTATAAAACAAGAATAAGTTAAACTCGAAAAAATCCATATTATCTTCTTATTCTCTGTGCTTGTTTTTTTTTGCTGCCTTTAAATTTAATTTATTCGAATAGATAGTAAAGTTCTAATTGCAAAGATTTCCGGCAGTAACAGTCTCGCTTTCAACCCATATTCATCATTTGACTTACGTTTTATTGCCATCGAAAAAGACCAGCATCCTGTTTATGATAATAATCCACATGTAGAGATATAATAAACGCATCATGATGCATCTAACGTTGATACCATAGCATTTGTCGTCATTATAATGCAAAACCAGCAATCCTGAGAAAAAGTCACCCTTCTCCATGAAAAAGTATTATTTATTTGTACATCCTGCCTACCTTTTCTAAAAATCATACCCTGTCACTAAAGATTATAATCCCTAAAATGAATCTTAATTTTTCATCAAGACTTAATATTCACTCTCTCCATAGATACTCTGCATTTTCAATGTCATAAGTCATAAATAAATCCTTTTTAAAACTTCTCTTGATTTTGAATCTTAAGTAGTAGACCACCCTGACCACAATACTTAAAATTTAATGAAAGGAGATTTTTGAGAATTATGACAGAAGGACAAAATAGCAACAGGCCACAGAAAGGATCAAAGATCATAGTTGATCCTATCCGTAAGGTAAAGGACATACAGGCAATCTCGAAAATGCTTCAAGACAGTCCTCGCAATCACTTACTATTCGTCATGGGTACGAACAACGGACTACGGACAGGCGATCTCCTAAAGCTTAAGGTTGGTGATGTGAGAAGCATGAGGGTAGGAGACACATTGATGATCAGGGAAGGAAAAACGGGTAAGAGGAACATCCTTGTGATGAAAGAGCATCCATAAATCTCTGCAGCATTATCTTGAAAAACTGAAACCGGACGATGATGCGTTCTTATTTCGCAGTAGAAAAGGTTTGCCGACTGTTGCCCTCAGTTGCCTGATTTGTACGGAGAGCATACCCGGAGTTACCCACAACCGCACCCTCCCGCTTAACCATGGAGCAGCGGTTGCGGATGTGGATAACTCCTCTCGCTATGCGAAATATGCGTATGAAAAACTTTCATGAAGAAAGTCACAATGGTTTAAGTAAACTGGCTCAAAAGTCCATTTCCAACTGAGGCAAAACAGTTCGAGTCCGTCTATAACCATGAGGTACTTGGGGATTGAGGACAAAGAAGTGCAGAATATATTGATGAATGAGGTGGGATAAAATAAAATGAATGGGAGAAAAGCAATATGAAGAAATCTGTCAGGAATAAATGTTTATATAAATTCAGGAAAGGTGAAAAAGTCGAAACAAGGTATGGGAAGATTCGTACTGTCGCTTTCCAAAAAGATATACAGGTGTTTGTCGAAGAAGAAGTAAATTGCTGGTATCATCGAAGCAATCTGATCAAAATCAGAGACTTAGTTCGTTGATGTGTAGAACACACTGATAAATGAAAGGGGGTGATTTTTGCTCTTTGAAAACTGAGCTTACGGTGTGATAACAACCAGCCTGAGGTCGGTTGTAAATCATGAGAGGAAAACGAAACCCTATTAGGGGAAGGATGTAAACAGAGTGTCCGCACAAGGGGCGGTAGTGTCGTCAACAAAACCGGAAGATGGCAACAATCAATTTAAAAAGGCAAAAAAAAGAGTGTTTTAATATACAATATGTGGTATCATAAAAAAAAGACAACACAATATTCAGTATTCCCAGTAGTCTCCAAGTTATTTAACTTAACCATCTCGGTTAGTGAATGTGGAACGTAATATGATAGTTAATAAAAAACAAAGAGAGATAGATTATCGAAAGAGCAATATTCTTATCAATCCGTATTTGCACTCACTTGGTGGGAATATAGGGGCGCCTTCAAAAAAAGGCAGACAATTACGATGGATCATACCACTCACCGTTGTCTTAGTAATAGCTGTCATTAGCATTATAGTGAAAATATAGTAATGGGTTCTGATTCTTCATCTTATTAATAAAGTTTGCTAGGGATTGCTGGCATGTGAAATGGCGTAAAGTGTTAACTAATAATTAACTCTCAGCAGAAAGGCAGGGCAATTGGCTCTGCCTTTAATTTATACAAAACACTTGTACCCCCCCTTTTATATTCCGGATATTTATAGGCAGACATTATGATCACAAGTTGAGTTCTGGAATGACCTTGCACCCCCGCTTCGAATCCAATTAATTTCTATTGAACCCCTACTATACAAAAACTATACAAAAAAAGAAGGTGTCACAATGATGGTAAGTGGGAGCAAAACGATGACATGCGCTAAGTGCTTGAAATTATATGGCGATGCATGGGAAGCAAATTATACACATAAATAATTGATATACATTATAATATTCAATACCAAATTTTTCACATACCCCTAAAAATACCCCCATATCGTGGATTCATCGGTCATTTTTATCCTTATCCTGACCCCAACTTTCATGAAAACACCCATCCTTGTGCGGTAAGTTTAGAAGTTGGAAATGCTCCCCGGATAAGGTGACATTGAAGATTTTTCATCCTGCTGAGTACAGCTTCCATCATACCTGTTTCTGTCAATATCCACATAATGACCGTTTATCCTGTCCACAATACCGCCATCAAGAGGTGCGTGACGCGGGCTATATTCATCCAGAATCGACGATCTGGCTATACCCTTACCCTTTTCCACGTCCTGATGAGTTCGACGATGGTACGATGTCTGCGCCACAATTCCCGCGATCCGATCCGCAGCGATCTGCAAGATTTACCATGACGATCATGGGGCGCGGGTGTAGATTCTTCGTGGATCTGCGTGCATCCTCGCGCGTCGTTAGCGACAGTTCCCGCTCTTGCGCGTAACGCTTGGTTACCGTAATCGCGATGGGAACAGTTTTACATGAGAAAATATTGTTGCCTTATGACCTCACTCCATACCAGCGCAGGGTTAAGAAGTATCATGAGGGGATGCGGGTATAGACCCGGATTCGAGCAACATGGGTGTACGGAGCCTCTTTGTCTGAACCTCGTGTGCAACTAACTATCCTACAAAAAAGGAACTCCCGCGAACACCCCCCCTGTCCAAAATGATCTTCTCTTACACAAATTCAATCCCCCAAATATTTCAAAAAAATTTGAAAAAGTGGCCTTTTTATTCTGTGGGGGAAGTGATAATTATTGACAAATTGGGTGAACAGGTGCGAATATGACGACAATTCCAATCAATCCCGTCTGTAACAGCACCATTAACCCGATGAGGTGAAGTATGCTGGTAATGATGATAGACCCCGTGACTCATGAGAGAGCGGGGTTTAGTGTTTTGGTATTGAGTTACGAAAATTAGGAGAAATAACCTTGTTTGAACAAACCTTCAAGAACATCGACGACATTCTCCACAAAGATGCCGGTTGCAGTAGCGAGCAGGACTATGTGGAGCAGACTTCATGGATTCTTTTTTTGAAATATCTGGATGATTTCGAGCAGGACAAGAAAACGTCGGCGGAGCTATCGGGCAAGCCTTATACAGATATTATCAGTACCGAGTATCGCTGGAATGTATGGGCGGTTCCCAAGGGTAAAAACGGCAAAATCGACCATCACCAAGCACTCACCGGCGATGACCTGAAAGATTTTGTTGACTACAAACTGTTTCCCTACCTGAAAAAATTCAAGACCTCAGCCGAGAGCGCAACCACCGTCGAATACAAGATCGGCGAAATATTCAGCGAGCTGAAAAATAAGATCCAGAGCGGCTACAATCTGAGAGAGGTTATAAACCTGATTGATGAGCTCCGCTTCCGTTCCCACGTTGACAAGCATGAGATGTCGCACCTGTATGAAGATAAAATCAAGAACATGGGTAATGCGGGCAGAAACGGCGGCGAATACTATACACCCCGACCACTCATCAAGACCATCGTGAAGGTGGTTGCTCCCACCATCGGCAACAAGATTTACGACGGTGCGGTCGGTTCGGCGGGTTTTTTGGCAGAGTCGTTTGAATATATGAAAACGAGCAAGAATCTGACCACCAAGGATTTGGAGATCTTGCAGAAGAACACCTTCTACGGCAAGGAAAAGAAATCGCTTGCCTACATCATCGGCACAATGAACATGATTCTGCACGGCATCGAAGCGCCCAATATCGTGCATACCAACACGCTGACTGAAAACCTTGACGACATTCAGGAAAAAGACCGCTACGACATCATCTTGGCAAATCCTCCCTTTGGCGGCAAAGAACGAGCTGAGGTTCAGCAGAACTTCCCCATCAAAACCGGCGAAACCGCCTTTCTATTCCTCCAGCATTTCATAAAAATCCTCAAAGCGGGCGGCCGCGCCGGAGTCGTGATCAAAAATACCTTCCTTTCCAATACCGACAATGCCTCCGTCAGTCTGCGCAAACTGCTATTGGAAAGCTGTAATCTGCGTACAATACTTGATTTGCCGGGGCAGCGTCAGCGCCGGGCCGGGTGGCTCCATTACGGCGATCATCAATTGGCTCCATAACATTGATCAGTAACACGTGCTCGTGGCCATCGTGAAGAAGACTTTGAAACTCGATCAAAGTCTCTATACAATTCTACAGATTTTTAGCGTCACTCTTTTCGAAAAAACTGACATTTTCCAAGCACTTTCAAATGTCAACTATACAAACCAGGAGCAACATATCAGAACACAGCTGAATTGATTCGATTAACCTTGGGACAGCAGTGAGTTTGCCTGGATTTGTGTTGACTTTTAGCGGCGGCAGGGATAGTATTTTAACACTTAAACTTATTGTATTGGACAGGTGAGACATCAGAAAAATGAGGAGGAACCCATCATGAAAAAAAAAAGTAGCAGCGTGGTTTTTTTTCTTTTTATCGTGGTTGCCGCGTTTTTATTCCTATGCGCTTCTGTCGGTACAGCAGTAAAATCGGTTTCCGCTGACAGCGCGGGACTTTCGACAATCGAGCTTCCTATACCAGAAAGCGAAGGAGAAAAGGAATATCTGGGCCTTACCGGGAATGGAAATTTCAAGATAGGACAAATCAAGGCCCGCGTTCTTATCATTGAGGTGTTCAGCTTTTATTGTCCCCATTGTCAGCGAACGGCAGCTCAGATAAATGATCTCTACCAGATGATAGAAAAGCGTGCCGATCTGAAAGGAAAGATAAAGATGATCGGGATCGGCGCGAAAAATAGTCGCTATGAGGTCGATTCGTACAGGGAGAGATACCTTGTGCCGTTCCCTCTTTTCCCCGACAATAGCATGGAAATAACGGAAAAACTTGGCGTAAAAGGTACGCCCACATTTATCGGGGTTAAGGTGGATGGAAAGGGCAATCAAGAGCAGTTCTATTTTGGAGAGGGCGGTTTTCAGGATAATCAGAAGTTTCTGACGGAAATCATTCGACTGTCAGGATTATAACGAGGAGGGAACGGATGAAAGGGCAGAAAAAAAAGGCGCGGGCTGTGTTGTGTCTTAGTGTTTTTGTGGTAATGGCGGGAGTCGCTTTGGCCTATGGTCAATCGACCGGATTCACCGACAATATTTATCCGGTCGGAAAACTCAAGCCCACGGACAGCGTGCCAAAGTTAAAAGTCGCTGATGTAGCGCCCGATTTTATTCTTCCCGCCGTTGAGGGCGGCACAATCTCCCTCAGCCAATACAAAGGCAAGAAGAACGTCGTCATCTCATTTGTCCCCGCAGCCTGGACGCCGGTTTGCTCCGACCAATGGCCGGGGTATAACATCTCCAAAAAACTCTTTGATAAACACGACGCGGTTCTTATCGGGATAACAGTGGACAATATTCCCACGCTCTACTCTTGGACGAAACAGATGTGTAATCCCAATGAAAAGCTTTGGTTTCCAGTCCTCTCCGATTTTTATCCCCATGGCGCCGTGGCCTTCCGATACGGGGTCCTCCGTTCAGATGGTGTGTCCGAGAGAGCCCTGTTCGTTATCAACAAGAAGGGCATCATTACCTACATAGACGTCCACGATATTAATCAAAGACCGTTCCTCGAAGCAATTGCAAAGGCCCTTGAAGAGGCAAACAGGCAATAGGCGCTGATAATAAAGTCTCCTGTTCTTTCGCATTGCGAATGACTGAAATTCACCTTGTCGTTTCCGTGGAGTCGTCAAGAATGCTGTGCCGAAGGTTAAGGTCATAGATGGCGTGGCGCCCGGCGGCTTCATTTCTATCAGGGCTTTCTGGGGTGATTGAAATGATCGAACAAATCCAGCTTCTGTTAGAGGAAGCTTTTCGGCAGGATTCACTCAATCTTTATTTTCTGATGTTTGGCGGAGGACTTATCGCTTCCCTGACGCCATGCACTTACCCGGTGCTTCCATTGACGGTTGGGTATCTCGGCAATCAGGCGGGCGTTAATCGCCTGAGAGTCTTTCTTTTGAGCCTAGCACTGGTGACCGGCTTGGCGGTGGTTTACGCCATAATGGGCGGTATCGTTGCGGCGGTGGGAGGGACATTTGGCTCGATCATGGGAAATGGGCTGGTCCTTTATGCAATCGCCCTATTTTACCTCATGATGGGACTTTTTCTTCTGGGCGTGTTTCATCTCCCAAATCCACAATTTTTCTCAACACTCCAGGCGAAGTCGGCGAACCGCAAGGGACTGATTGGTGCGTTCGTGATCGGTGGCGTCAGCGGTTTGATAGTCGGGCCGTGTACTGGTCCCATCCTGGCTTTCGCACTGGGAGCAATCGCGCTGACACTGAAAAATGTGCAAGGTGCAGATTACATGCTGCAGGTAGTGAAGGGTGGCTTTCTGCTCTTTCTCTTTGGCTTTGGCCAGGGAGCGTTGATTCTGATAGCGGGAACGTTTGTCGGCTTCCTTTCCAGACTGCCCAGAGCAGGTGCATGGATGGAAATGGTGAAAAAATGTTCCGCTCTAGTGATCATAATCACGGCAAGCCTGTTGCTTGTATTTGTAGGTCAAAATACCGATTTCCCGAGCCTTACTCGACTTCTTGCAGGTTCGCCCTCACCCAAGGTGTCGGCGCCCATGGCGACTGTTTCGATGGAATCGCATACCCGGACCGTAGCAGATCCTTCGAGAAATCCGGCGCCGGATTTTACCCTCGCCTCGCTGGACGGCTCGCAGGTTAAGTTAAGCGGTTTCATGGGGGGGAAAGGAGTCGTACTGGTTTTCTTCGCGACCTGGTGCGTCAAATGTATGAAAGAGGTACCGGAGATCAAACGATTCGCCACAATGGCGCGAAAGGAAAATGTTGAGGTCCTGGCCATCAACTATAAACAACAGGCGGATATCGTGGAACGCTTCAAAAAATCCAATAATATCAATTACTCAATACTCATGGATACAGAAGGGACGGTGTCAATCGGGAAATATAACGTCAAGGGAATACCGCATATCGTCGGCATTAACGCGAAAGGCGAAATCGTTTATAGGGGGATATCCTTGCCGGACGATAAAGCCGAATTAATTAAAAATTTGGGGAAATACCCGTAAAAGCCGGACTTCTTCCGAAAGGCGGCCATGGAATTTTCTGTCCATTCCTGATTGCAGAAAAAAGCCCCCGTTTATAACGGGGGCTTTTTTATATTCTGGTGAAAATCACGGCCCAGACGGCCCAGGTCCTTCCCCACCAAATGGGTCAAACCCCCAAACGGTTTTGTAGGCTTTTGTCTGCATATTAGTGCTCCAGACCAATTTCCCCTTTCTAGATATTTTATTTGCCTTGATGGCTTTCTTCTTCGCATCCAAAGTACCCTCGATTGTGACCTCTTCGGCGATGTGTCGTGCCATGACTACTCTATCCACGTTCGGAACGAAATAATAGGTCTGAGTCGCGGCGTCAACAAGGAGCACGAACACATTTTCCGCGGCAGCAATGGGATCTTCCTGCCCAATGGGACAAATAACCCCCTGCAGCACGCAGTTGAGGCCCTGAACGGAACCGGTGAAGCTCGCCCCGATTGCCAAAACCGGCGTCAACATGAACACTAATCCAATAAACAACAGTACTAAATATTTCTTCATTTTTCTCCTCCTATTTTGAATTACATGCCATTCACAATTCTCTAATTCTCTGCTGTACACTAACTTCATCCGACCCCAGTTGCACAGCCTCAATGGCCTCCTTCCATATACCTTATTGTCACTCCATCGGCCGTGCTTTTTTGCACCCCCCCTTTCTTGATTTATTACTCAACCCTTCACTCTAAGTCAGTTTTATCCATATCAAGTAAATTTTGCAGCGTCAACTATTTTTTATGTCAAAAATACTCTTTATTAAACAGAATATTATTTTTCAAATACACAATATAAGAAGACAATGTCAATCGATTTAAAAGAAAAGAAAACATGATTATACCAAAAGTTTTATGAAAACTGAGCATGAGATATGAAAAAGATAAATACAGGAAGCATGGCAGTAGGAACTGGAGAAGAACAGAGCGCGATTAGAGCAGCGGTTAAGGAAAATTGATAGAACGAGAGGCAGGAGTTACGGAAAATACCCACATGAGGGTGAATGATAAGCGTTAAAGGTATATTTGTTCTTTGACAATGAGAGGGGAATGGTCCTTACGCGGCGATGGAGAGGATTTTTGTCCATTTTCCCTGGATGGTGTCGATATCCTCAAGCTCCGGCAGTTCAATCGGTGTTTTATATTTGAGCGACATGTGGGGACGGAGGAAGTTGTAGTGGGTCACAAAGAGAGTGAGGAGAGAGGTTGCGCCATTGACGCTATTAAACCCGTGAGACGGTTTCATATGGTGTTTAAAGGTTTTCAATGAGTTGCTTAAATGGCCTTTACGCCTCTGATTCGCTGTCGAGATTTTGGAGACCCATTGCCTTGCGGTGCTGGATCGAGGGATCATTTTTTCTGTGTTCATTGAGGAAGTGGATTCCTGCCGGATAGGAAGGATTTCCATCCGTGACGAGGATGATCGTGTGTTCCGGATGAGCGGTGCGGATCGCTTCCTTCATGGCAATGATTGCCAGGAGCGTTTCTCTGTTTTCAGCGACATGGTATGCGGTGATCTTGTGACTCTCGGAGGAAATGAAGAAAAAGACATAGTGATGTTCCCCCATGACCTTGATGTAGGCTTCATCACCTGCACTGATTTCATCAATTGACCCTTTGTACTTCAGGTTAAAGCTGCTGCAATAGAAACAATCAATCGAGAAAAATCTTTCTTTATGGTGAACTATACGAGACCATCTTAAGACAGAAGATAATAAGAGATAATCAACACCCAGACTGTCCTTATGTGTTCTTTAGAGAAGGTCAACAAATAAGAAATTATCAATCTGCATGGCATACAGCCTGTAAGAGGATTGGTCTCAAGGGAAAAGTCTTACATGATTTGAGACGAACCGCTGTCAGAAACATGACGAGGTCAGGAATTCCTGAAACAGTTGCTATGAGAATTTCCGGTCATAAGACCCGGAGTGTTTTTGACCGATACAATATTACGAGTGAAGATGATCTTCGAATTGCCGCTGAAAAGATGGATGAATCATATAAGGAAAAACAGGGGTCGAGGATAGAAAATGGTCACAATTTGGTCACAATTCGGGTCACAGGGGAAAGGGAGTAAGTTAGGATGACAAAGGGCTATCATCCTAACTTATTGAAATTATTGGCGGAAGTGCATGGGAATCGAACCCACCTGAGACGGTTTTAGCGCCCCACACCGGATTTGAAGTCCGGGAGGCCCACCAGTGACCTTGGCAC
>PDVJ01000493.1_pt1 | contig 12540 bp, 14 predicted proteins | sample 1369811 | NCBI WGS metagenome assembly PDVJ01 (sample SAMN07795376, study PRJNA414565) | Alkali sediment metagenome, whole genome shotgun sequencing project. | reverse complement strand
CCCGTGCTGCTCGCGCCGACCGCCACGGACGAGGCGATCGGTACGGACAAGTGGGCCATCGGTCCGGCGGTCGGCTTCGTGGCGCGAAGCAACAAGCTGATGTGGGGCCTGTTCAACCAGAACCTCTTCTCCTTCGCGGGAGACAGCGATCGGGAGGACGTCAACGTCAGCATCCTCCAGCCCATCGTCAACTATTCGCTGCCGGACAGGTGGTCCATCGGCACCTCCGAGATGAACGTCACATACGACTGGGAAAGGGACGCCTGGACCGCGCTGCCGCTGGGCGTAAAGCTGGCCAGGCTGGTGAAGTTCGGCAAGCTCCCGGTGCATTTCGCAGGTGGCTATGAGTACAACTTCGCGGACGACTACGTTGCACCAGAATGGACGCTGAACTTCACCGTGAAGTTCCTGTTTCCCATTTGAGGTCTCAGTGCCGGGACCGCACCCCGGGCCGCGCCGGCCATCACGGCAGGTAACGCCCTGGATGGGGCGTGACCGGTTGCATGGTTTTCGACGAATGCTTTCGGCCAGGGTCCGTCTGGCCCGGTAGTCGCGGTACGCTAGGCCCTGCCATGACAGCCACTCTTCCGTTCCGCCGGGCCATGCTCACCGTCGCACTCGTGCAGCTGGTCGCGACCGCGTCTCCCGCAGTGGCGGAGGTCTACCGTTACAGGGATGAGCGCGGCGCATGCCGACTGCGGGACAGTCGGCCGAAACACTGCCGGTGAAATCCGGGGCCGTCTCGCCGCGGATTGCCGTCGAGCCGCGCTCGTCAAACGGCGCTCTGGACCTGGTCGCTGTGAACGAGTGTCGATGCGTGGTCGAGTTCGCCATCAAGGTGAGTGGCGGCGACGGGCAGGAGCGCACTGCGAAGGCGGTCGTACCTGAACGGTCCCGGCAGGTGCTGCTTGCGGTGCCTATCCCGCCCGGAACGGGCAAGATCCCATTCGAATACGGCTACGTCATTGGCAAGCCCGGCGCCGTGCACGCCCCTGGGCGGCCATACCGGGCGCCGTTCGCGCTGTCGCAGTCGTTCGTGGTCTCGCAGGCGCCGCCGCTCGCCATCACTCATCGGGACGTGTCGAGCCGCAATGCGATCGACATCGCGATGCCGGTCGGCACGGCCGTTCACGCTGCGCGCGAGGGTCTCGTGATCAACGTTGCGCACCGGTTCTTCCGCGGCGGGCTCGACGTCGCCGTCGTCGACGAGGCGAACCTCGTGCAGGTGCTGCACGATGACGGCACGACCGCGATCTATGCCCACCTGCAGATGGATACGATCCGCGTGCGGCCGGGACAGCGCGTCGAGCGCGGCGAGTACATCGCGAATTCCGGCAATACCGGGTTCTCGAGCGGTCCTCACCTGCACTTCGTCGTCGTGCGCAACGCCGGGCTCAGCAGTGAGTCCGTCCCGGTCGTGTTCGAGGGCCGCGGCGGAGCGAGCGTGGCGCCACGCTCGGACGTCGCCCTTACGGCCTACTGAGGCGCAGGCCCGGTCCGCAAGGCGCGGACGAGCTCGCCGAGCGTGGCAAGCGGTGCCGAGCAGGTCATTCCGCGGCAAAGATACGCGACCGTGTGTTCCTGCGGCCGCTTGGCAGCGAGGCCTTCGGGCAGATCCAGCGCGTCGTCGGGAATGGCGGCCACGAATCGCCGTGGGTCGTAGTACTTGTCCAGTTCGGCGCGCCAGGTATCGAGGCTCTCGCGACGCCCTCGTGCCACGACGATGGCCGGCGGGTCGGTCAGTTCGTCGAGTGCGACGAGCAGCGACGTGTGTGCGTGCGGATACTTCTCCAGCACGCCCCAGGATGCGCGGATCGTGCGCTCGGCGGCGTCGAGGTAGCGCGTCTCGCCGAGCAGAAGCCCGAGCCGGATCAGTACCCGGGCGGCAACGCCGTTGCCCGAGGGCGTCGCGTCGTCGCCGAAGGTCTTCGGCCTCAGGATCAGCTGCTCGTGATCGTCGGCGGTGAAGAAGAAACCGCCTGCGTCGCGGTCCGCGAAGTGCTCGAGCAGCGTATCGGCGAGTTCGGTGGCCCAGGTGAGCCAGGTGCCGTTCCACCGTGCCTGAAGCAGTTCGAGTAAACCCCAGGCCAGGAATGCATGGTCGTCCAGGTATGCGGGGAAGCGGGAACGGCCGTCCTTGTGCACTGCAAGGAGGCGCCCTTGATACCAGCAATGCTCACGAAGAAACGCGACGGCGCCGGCCGCGGATTCGATGTAATCGTCGCGCTGGAGCGTTCGTGCCGCGGCAGCGAGGCCTGCGATTGCGAGGCCGTTCCATCCGGTGAGAATCTTCTCGTCGCGGCCCGGCCAGACGCGGCCGTTGCGCGTCGCGAGCAGCTTCGCTCGCCCCGCATCGAGCGCTTGCGTCGCGGCGGCCTCGCTGAGCCCGGTTTCCTCTGCCACCTGCGCCATGCCCTTGAACACGTGCAGATGCCACTGCCCCTCGAAGTTTGCTTCGCGGTCGAGTCCGAAGCGCTTCGCGAGGACCGCGTACTCCCCGGGCGTCACGAGCGTGCGGACCTGCTCCGGCGTCCAGACGTAGAACCTGCCCTCGTGGCCCTCGGAATCGGCATCGAGCGTCGAGTAATAGCCGCCCTCCGGATGGGCCATGTCGCGCAGCATCCAGTCGGCCGTTTCCTCGGTGACTCGGCGAAGGAGCTCGTCGCCGGTGGCGACGGCAGCCTGCGCGGTCACCGCGAGCAGCTGCCCGTTGTCGTACAGCATCTTCTCGAAGTGCGGGATCATCCAGTAGGGGTCCACTGAGTAACGGCAGAAGCCGCCACCGAGCTGGTCGTAGAGGCCGCCCTCTGACATGCGCGTCAGCGTGAGCGTGGCCATGTACAGCGCCTGCAGGTCCGGCTGGTCACCGTCTGCCGTCGCACGCCAGGTGCGCAGCAGGAACTCGAGGTTCATCGGGTGCGGGAACTTGGGCGCGTCGCCAAACCCGCCGAACCTGCCGTCGAAGTCACGCTGCAGCGATTCCCGTGCCTGCGCCAGCGGGGCGCGCGAGAGTTCGAGGCCGGCCGCGGCCGGCGGCGGCAGCAGTTCGCCGAAGACCTGCACCAGCGCGTCGCCCTGCGTCGCGATCTCCGCAGCATGCTGCGCGTAATACGCGGCGACGCGCTGCAGCACGTCGCGGAAGGCAGGCATGCCGTACTTCGGTTCCACCGGAAAGTAGGTTCCGCCGAAAAACGGTCGATGATCGCGGGGCGACAGGAACATCGTGAGCGGCCACCCGCCGCCGCGCTGCGTCAGCATCTGGTGGGCGGTCTGGTAGATGCGGTCGAGGTCCGGCCGCTCCTCGCGGTCGACCTTGATATTGATGAACGACGCGTTCATCACTGCCGCAGTCGACTCGTCTTCGAACGACTCGTGCGCCATCACGTGGCACCAGTGACAGGCCGAATAGCCGATCGAAAGAAGGATCGGTTTGTCCTCGGCCCGCGCGCGCTCGAGCGCCTCGGGGCCCCACGGATGCCAGTCGACGGGATTGCCGGCGTGCTGCAGCAGGTAGGGGCTCGTCTCGTCGGCGAGACGGTTGCGATGCGTGCTGGAGTGAGGACGATGCATGGTTGTGCGGGGCGGTCGGATAGAATGCGGGCACTATAGCGAAATGAGTGCCCGGTGATGACGCATGCCCCCGACGCGACGCGAGACGAGCTCGAATTGCCCGAGCTGCGCCTCAAGCACAGGGAGGACAGGCGGCTGGCGGCAGGGCATCTCTGGATCTTCAGTAACGAGGTCGACACCGCCAGGACGCCGCTCACCGGTTTCGCGAGTGGCGCGGTCGCACGGGTCGTGGGCGACCGGGACCGGTTCCTGGGATACGCCTACGTCAACCCGCACGCGCTGATCTGCGCACGCATCCTGGGCCGCGACGGGCGCTTTCTCCCGGGAAAGTCGCTGGTCGTGCATCGCCTGCAGGTCGCGCTCGCGCTGCGCGAAAGGCTCTACGCGACCCCGTACTACCGTCTCGTCTACGGCGAATCCGATGGACTCCCCGGGCTGGTGCTCGATCGCTTCGGCGACGTGATCGTGGCCCAGGCCGGCACCGCCGGCATGGAGGCGATGAAAGAGGAGGTCGTCGAAGCGGTCCGAAAGGTCATCGACCCCCGCGCGTTCATCTGGAAGAACGACTCCGGCGCGCGCGAGCTCGAAGGCCTGCCGTCATACGTCGAGACGGCATTCGGCGACCCGGGTGCGCATGCGTGGGTCGAAGAAAACGGCGTGCGTTTCAAGGTTTCGCTCGTCGCGGGCCAGAAGACCGGGTGGTTCTACGACCAGTCGGCAAACCGGCGCGCGTTCCTGCGCCACGTCGGCGGCCGTCGGGTCCTCGACGTGTTCAGCTACCTGGGTGCCTGGGGTCTCGCGGCTGCGCGCGCAGGGGCCAGCGAGGTCGTCTGCGTGGACTCTTCGGCGCCCGCGCTCGCGCTGCTCGAGGAATCGGCCGCGGAAAACGGCCTCACGGTCCGCACGCTGCGCGACGATGCCTTCGATGCGCTCGCCGCGCTGCACGCGGCCGGCGAGAAATTCGATGTCGTCGTCGTGGACCCGCCTGCCTTCATCAAGCGGCGGCGCGACTTCCCGAAGGGCCAGGCCGCCTACCGCAAGTTGAACCAGCTCGCGATGCAGGTGATGTCCGGCGACGCGATCCTCGTCTCATGCTCGTGCTCGCACCATTTCGCGACCGAGGACCTGTTCGGCGCGATCCAGCAGGCATCGCGGCACCTGAACCGGTTCGTGCAGATCATCGAGGTCGGAGGGCAGGCCCCGGATCACCCGATCCATGCCGCCATTCCCGAGACTCGTTACCTCAAGTCCGTCGTTTCCCGTATCGTCCACGACTGAGAGCCGGTCATGCCCGAAGCGGTCATCGTCAAGTTCTATTCTCCGGTCAGCGAGGCGAGCATCGGCGCGCTGATGAAGGTCGTGGACCAGAAACTGGCCGCCGGCGTCACGCAGTTCACCGTGCTGATCTCGACGTCGGGCGGTTCCGTGTTCCACGGCCTGACCGCCTACAACTACCTCAAGGGCATCCCCGCGGAGGTCACGACGCACAACATCGGCAGCGTGGACTCGATCGGCGTGGCGCTCTTCTGCGCGGGCCGGATGCGTCTATCGGTGCCTCAGGCCCGTTTCCTGATGCACCCCGTCAGCATGAACTTCCGCGAAGGCGCCAGTTACGAGGAGCCGAAGCTGGTCGAGCTGGTGAAGAGCCTGCGCGTCGACATGGACAACTGCGCCAGCGTGGTCGCCGCCAATACGAGGAAGACGCGCCGGCAGGTCTTTCGGGCGATGCTTGGCCGCACCACGCTGGATCCCGACGCGGCGCTCGAGTGGGGGCTCGTCCACGAGATCCGGCAGGAACTGTTCGCCGAGGGCGCCGAGGTCATCCCGATCCAGTCGGGCGCCTGACCCAGACTACGGCTAAAATACCGGCCTCATGTTTGCCTATCCAAACCTGGATCCGATCGCACTGTCGATCGGGCCGCTGCACGTGCGCTGGTACGGGCTCATGTACCTGGTCGGCTTCCTGGGGGCCTGGTGGCTCGGGCGCCGGAGGGCTGCGCTGCCGGGCTCGACCTGGAAGCCGACCGACGTCGATGACCTGATTTTCTACTCCGCCGTGGGCGTGATACTGGGCGGGCGCCTGGGCTGGATGCTGTTCTACGGAACCGAGGGCATTCTCTCCGACCCGTTCAGCGCACTGCGCATCTGGGAAGGTGGCATGTCCTTCCACGGCGGACTGATCGGCGTGCTGGTCGCGCTCGCCATGTTCGCCAACCATCGCGGCCGTCTCGTCGCCGACGTGTTCGACTTTATGGCGCCCCTGCCTGCCATCGGCTTCGGCGCCGGCCGCATCGGCAACTTCATCAACGGCGAGTTGTGGGGCAAGCCGACCGATGTGCCCTGGGCCGTCATCGTCAACGGCACGCCGCGTCATGCGTCGCAGCTGTACGAGGCGCTGCTCGAGGGCCTGGTGCTGTTTGCGATTCTCTGGTGGTACACGTCGAAGCCGAGGCCGCGGTGGGCGCCATCGGGCCTGTTCCTCGTCTGCTACGGCCTGTTCCGCTTTGCCGTCGAGTTCGTGCGCGTGCCGGACTCCAATCGTGGCTACCTGCTCTTCGACTGGATGACGATGGGCCAGATCCTTTCGCTCCCGATGATCGCGGTCGGGCTGTGGATGCTCGCGATCGCTTACCGTCGCGGCCAGCCGTCGGGCAACTACGCCTGAGACATGCGCCAATACCTCGAACTGACGCGCCACGTACTCGAGCGTGGCGCCCGCAAGACCGACCGCACCGGCACCGGCACCCTCGCCACGTTCGGCTGGCAGATGCGCTTCGACCTGCAGGCCGGCTTTCCGCTCGTGACGACCAAGAAGCTGCACCTGAAGTCGATCGTGCACGAGCTGCTGTGGTTCCTGCGCGGCGAGACCAACGTCCGCTACCTGCGCGAGCACGGCGTGACGATCTGGGACGAGTGGGCCGACGCGGAGGGCGAGCTCGGCCCGGTCTACGGCGTGCAGTGGCGGTCGTGGCGTGGCGCCGACGGCCGGGCGATCGACCAGATCCAGTCGGCGATCGACCTGCTGCGCCGCGACCCGCACTCACGCCGCATCATCGTCAACGCATGGAACGTGGGCGAGCTCGACCAGATGGCGCTCACGCCGTGTCACGCACTGTTCCAGTTCTACGTCGCGGACGGGCGGCTGTCCTGCCAGTTGTACCAGCGCAGCGCCGACATCTTCCTCGGCGTGCCGTTCAACATAGCGTCCTATTCGCTGCTGACCCACATGATGGCGCAGCAGTGCGACCTCCAGGCCGGTGAGTTCATCTGGACCGGCGGGGATTGCCACCTCTACGTGAATCACCTCGAGCAGGCGCGGTTGCAGCTGTCCAGGGAACCGCTGCCTCTGCCGCGCCTCGAGCTGAAGCGTCGCCCCGCCACGATCTTCGACTACCGATTTGATGACTTCGAGGTCATCGGCTACCAGTCCCATCCAGCCATCAAGGCACCTATCGCAGTATGAAGAAGAAGTCCGCCAAGACCNNNNACGCGCCGCAAGTCCACTCCAGCCGGCAGCAATGCGTCGTTGCAGCACCATGCGCACATGCGGCATGCCGCCCGTTCGGTCGTTCCGCACGGGGCGGACGCTCCGCTTTACCGCGTGCGCAGCTCGGGCATCCACGGCAAGGGCGTCTATGCGACGCAACGCATCCGCAAGGGCACGCGCATCGTCGAATATCTCGGTGACCGCATCACGCACCAGGAGGCGGACGACCGCTACGAGTCGAAGGGCCAGGACGACGGTCACACGTTCCTGTTCGTGGTCAGCGACCGCGTTGTTATCGACGCCGGAGTCGGCGGGAACGATGCCCGGTTCATCAACCACTCGTGCGCGCCGAACTGCGACACGGTGATCGAAGATGACCGCGTGTTCATCGAGGCGGTACGCACGATCGAGCCGGGCGAGGAACTCGGCTACGAGTATGGTCTCACCTGGGAAAGCACCGACGACCCGGAGGAACTCAGGAACTACGCGTGTCGCTGCGGGGCTCCGAACTGCCGCGGCACGATGCTCGACGAGGATCCGCTCGACAAGAAGAAGCCCGCGAAGCGCCGCAAGGCCGCGAAACGAAAGGCGAAGAAGAAGGCGTTGAAGAGAGAGGCGGCGAAAAGAGCGACCACGTCGAAGGCGCGCCCAGGGAAGAGCCGGCGCAAGTGACGCCGGTCTCGGTCATCGTTGCAACCGACGAACGAGGTGGCATCGGAAAGGATGGCAGGCTGCCCTGGCACCTGCCGAACGACCTGAAGCGCTTCAAGGCGCTGACCATGGGCAAGCCCATCGTGATGGGCCGCAGGACCTTCGACTCGATCGGCCGCGCCTTGCCCGGGCGCCGGAACATCGTCGTGAGCCGCCGGCCGGGCCTCGTGATCGACGGCTGGCGGGGCCGAGATCTACCGGCTCGCATTACCGCTGGCCGGGCTCGTCCACCTGACGAAGGTTCACGCGACGGTCGAGGCCGACACTTTTTTTCCGGCATTGGACGCGGCCGACTGGGAGGAGATCGCCCGCGAGCATCATCCTGCCGACGAGCGGCACGCCCACAGCTACAGTTTCCTGACGCTGCAAAGTGCGCGCCGGGCGGATCGGACCCCGGTGATTCAGCGGGCCGTACTGTAGAGCCGGATCTCCCTCGTCTCGCCGGGCGGCGTGGTCATGCGCTCGAACCTCAACCCGATCTTCTCGAGCAGATGCATCGAGCGCGTATTGTGTGGCGAAGTAATGGCGAGCAGACGAGGCAACCGAAGCGCCTCGAAAGCGTGCACGCTGACGGCCGTGGCCGCCTCGAGCGCGTAGCCCTGGCCCAGGAACTGCGGTAGGAATGCGAAACCGATGTCGGGGTCGTCGAGGTGGTCGCGCTTGACGAGACCGCAGATGCCGGCAGCCGCGCCGGTTGCCCGGAGTTCCACGACGTAGAGACCGTAGCCGTAGCGCGCGTAGCTGGGGATCATCCGGTCCTGGATGTACTGAGCGGCGTCTTCAACGGTACGGACGCCGCGGTCGCCGATGTTTGCGATGAAGGACGGGTCGTTCAGCAGTTCCAGCATGAAGGGCGCATCGCGCAGGTCGAGATGCCTGAGATCCAGACGATCCGTGGACAGCAGCAGGCCCACGATGCTCGGCGAAGGCTGGGAATCCGGGTCAGTCTGCATGCCGGAGTCTCAGCGTAAAGCCCTGGTCTCGACCGTCGCTCACCTCGACGCTGATGCTGTCGTCCGCAACCCACTTGCCGAGTATCCAGCGGGCAGTGTCGAGACTGTCGCACGCGGCCGTATCCGCGGCACTCACCGGCAGTGGCGGCGCGGCCGCGGCCAGCCATCCGATGGCCGCTGCCGTGTGCGGGCTCAATCCAGCTGTGCCGCAAGCGCATCCACGAAGCGCCATGCGTCCTCGAACGTGTTATAGAACGGCACCGGAGCGGCCCGGATGAACCCAGGCTCGCGCCAGTCCGGGAGGATTCCGCGCGAGCGAAGGCCGTCGAAGGCAGCGCGTGCGCGGGACCGGTCGCATTCGAGGCGGAATGACAGCGCCGCACCGCGCGCGGCGGGATCCGAGGGCGTCAGGACGATGGCCTTGCCGGCCAGCCTGGCCTGTGCGAGCGACTCGAGGTACCCAGTCAGCTGCGTCGACTTGCGGCGCAGGGCCGGCAGGCCGACCTCCGCGAAATGCTCCAGTGCCGCCGCCAGCGGCGCCATGGCGAGGATCGGCTGGTTGCTCACCTGCCAGCCCTCGGCGCCGGCGATCGGGCTGAACTCGGGACCCATCTGGAAGCGCGTCGCCCTGTCGTGGCCCCACCATCCGGCAAGACGCGGCAGGTCGGTGCGCCGGGCGTGACGCTCGTGCACGAACGCGCCGCCGACGCAGCCAGGCCCGCCATTCAGGTACTTGTAGCTGCACCATGCCGCGAAGTCGACGCCTGCCTCGTGGATGTCGAGGGCCACGTTGCCGATCGCGTGCGCAAGGTCGAACCCGACCGTGCATCCGGCACGATGCGCCGCCGCCGTGATGGCGGCGATGTCGAGCGCCTGCCCGGTGAGGTACTGCACGCCGGGCAGCAGCACGGTGGCAATCCGGTGGCCCTCGCGTTCGATCGTGGCAAGGATGTCATCGACCCGCAGGCACGCCTCGCCTGCGCGCGGGGCGATCTCGATCAGGTCGCGCACCGGGTCGAGTCCGTGGAACCGGACCTGCGACTCCGCCGCGTAGCGGTCGGATGGAAAAGCGTGCTGTTCGATCAGCAGGGCCGTGCGTTCGCCCGAGGGGCGATAGAAGCTTGCGAGCAGCAGGTGCAGGTTCACGGTGAGGGCGTTCATCGCCACGACTTCCTGGTCCGCCGCGCCGACGAGCCGGGCCAGTGTCGGTGCGAGCCGCTCGTGGTAGCGCATCCAGGCGCTCTGGGGCGAGAAGTGTCCCTCGACGCCGAGGGAGCGCCAGTCGCGCAGGACCTCTTCGACGTAGTCCGATGCGAGCACCGGTTGCGCACCCAGCGAATGACCGCAGAGGTACACGATCTCGCTGCCGTCCGGATCTTGCGGGATGACGAAACGTTCGCGCCATCCGCGCAGCGGGTCGGTGGCATCGAGCGCAAGCGCATGTTCTCGATCCAGCCTCATGACCCACGCTCCAGCAGCCGGTAGATGACCGGGCGACTCGGCGCGGCGTCTGCGCCGAACGCCGGCACGTGCAGGTCCAGCAGGTAGAGTCCATCCGCCGCTGCGGCAGGTACATATGCGAGTTCGGTGACCAGCGCGTGGCCGCGTCGGGCGAGCCGCGCGTCGCGTACGCCCGGCGCAAGGCCCCAGTAGGTGTGGTGCGCGACGAGGCCGCCGCCGTCGTCTGCGCGGTCGAGGCTCGGCAGATCGACGACGAGCGAGGTGACACCGCGCTCGACGACCCAGTGCATCGCGTCGGCCGTGAAGTACGGTGCGGGGCAGGGGCCCTCGTAGTGGCGATGCGCCTTGGCCGGTTCGTTCGGCAGTGTGCGCACGACGAGTGCCGTCCAGGGATCGCCAGCCCACGCCGCGGCCGCCTCTGCGAGCATCGCCCGGGTGATCACGGTATCGGTCGGCGCGCTCAAGCGCGGCCGGTCGCGCGAGATCAGCCCCAGTGGCCCCGGCCGCACCGTGACCACGGCCGCGAGCGCGGGCGGTACCGGAGTCAGTGCCGCGATGTGAGTGGTGTCGCCGGTAAGGTGCCCGACACACTCGGTGTGAGTGCCGTGGCAGTGCGGCGAGAACGTGTAGACGCCGCACATGCAGCTCGCGCCACTTGCAACGTCGCCTGTGAAACCGCCCGCCCTGAGCGGCTCCGCGACCGCACCGCCTGCCGCGAAGAATCGCGGCTGTGGTCCTCCGAACTCCATCGTGATCGCAAGGTCCAACGGATTGTGGAGCGCGATCTGCCAGCGCCGGCCAGACTTGCTGAATTCGAGCGTGTCCATGAATTGAGGGTCGTAACGTGCCTGGCGAGTCACGGGAGCAGACCCGAGTCCGCAGGGCGGGTCTCGAGCGTGTGGGAGTATAGTCAGATGGCCCCGATCAGGGGCGGGAGGCCGACATGATCAGCATGCGCGTGGCGGTCGCTGTGGCGTCCGTGTTACTGGCGCCCCTCGTGGCTGCGGAGCAGGACAGTGCCCGGGCGACAGCCGCAACTGCGACCGCCGCTGACGAAGCGTCGACGGTGATGGCCGTCTGGGTGCAGAAAGAAGTCGATTTCCCCTACATGGGCCTTACGAGCTACTACTCCTGCGATGGAATCCGCAGCAAGGTGCGCCGGATCCTCGAGCACATCGGAGCACGGCCCGGGTTCAAGGTTACGGTCAGGTCCTGCGTCAACGACGCCGGCGGCAGCCGCAGCCTGGGCGGCGTCGAGCCCTCGCCATGGGTGTACATCACGGCGGCATTGCCGCAGCCGGCTACGCCCGAGCTGCTGGCGGAGCTTGCGAAGCCCGATCCAAAAGCCGAACTTGCCGCTCGCGCGACCGGCAAGCCGTCGGCGACAGCCGAGGCGACCGCGCAGTTTCCGGCGCAGTGGCGGCGCGTGGAATTCGTGGGCACGCCACTCGGCCCGGTTCAATGGGGCGACTGCGAACTGGTGGACCAGATGGCCCGGCAGGCCTTCGTCCCGCTCGGCGCCAGGGTCGTCGAGGACCTGACGTCCTGCGTGCCGCGCCAGGTGAACCCGGGCAGCATTCGCCTGACGCTCGAAGTCCTGCAGCCGGTGCCGGAAAAGTGAGCCGTCGCAAGTCGATCTTCATCACCGGCGCGGCGGCCGGCATCGGTGCCGAGACGGCGCGGCTGTTCACGTCGCGCGGCTGGCTCGTGGGCGCCTCCGACGTCGACGGTTCCGCGCTCGCATCGCTGCAGCGCGAGCTGGGACCCGACAACGTGATCACCAGGGTCGCCGACGTGCGCGACTTCGGCGCCGTGGAGGCGGCGCTCCGCGAATTCGCGGCTGCAGCGGACGGTCAGCTCGACGCCGTGTTCGCCAACGCGGGCGTATTGTTCATGGGTCCGCACGAGGACGTGACGCGCGCGCAGAAAGACCTGCTCGTGGACGTCAACGTGCGTGGCGTCGTGCACACGTTCGACGCCGCATTCCCGTTCCTCAGGCAGACGCCCGGCGCCCACGCGCTCGCCATGTGCTCGACGTCGGCGGAATACGGCGCGCCTGAACACGCGGTGTACAGCGCTACGAAATTCTTCGTGCGCGGGCTCACCGAGGCCCTGAACATAGAGTACCGGCGGCACGACATCCAGGTCTCCGCGATCTACGTCGCCTACGTGCAGACCGGAATGGTGTTCGACGCGAAGATCAAGCCCGCGTCCATCGAGCGGATGGGCGTGAAGGTCACGCCGGGGCAGGTGGCGGAAGCCGCCTGGCGGGCGGTGCACGGCAACCGCTCGCACTGGCGGGTCGGCACCGACGCCCGGTTGATGAACTGGGTGGCCCGCCTGCTCGGTTCGAAGACG
>PDVJ01000412.1_pt2 | contig 12543 bp, 12 predicted proteins | sample 1369811 | NCBI WGS metagenome assembly PDVJ01 (sample SAMN07795376, study PRJNA414565) | Alkali sediment metagenome, whole genome shotgun sequencing project. | reverse complement strand
GAGCTTCGTGTAGGTATTTTTGCTCCGATATCGCAAATAACGGCATCTTCTATCACACATAAAGACTTTGTAACTGCTGGGCGTGTAAGAAAGATTCATACTTCATGGGGTGAAGTAAAAATCAAAGGTAATATCCTGACTCAAGTTCATCGTAATATCATAGATGCTATTTTTGCCACGGCAACCTACTCTGAAACCACGAAAGCAGGTAATATCGCCCTATTCTTTTCGGGATACGAGATTCAAAAATTTCTTGGTTTAAAATCTAGTACGAACAATACATGGCTTAAAAAAAAGCTAGATGAGATTAAAACGACAAATATTGAATTTAAAGATGGCTCAGCAAACGAATATGATTTCAATATCACTGACAGCGGTGGCTATTCAGCTAAAAAAGACTCTTTTGTCATCGTTTTTACAGAAGGCTATATGAACTTCTTTCAGTCACAGGTAACTGTTAACTACAAAGAGGAGTTAAAACGCCTAATGGCTGTTGAAGATCCAGCTGTACAAGCTATTATTCGCTTCTTCTTTACACATGCCAATAATGTAAAAATAGGCTTTGAACCCCTCCTGCAGGCTATTGGTTACCCTTGTAATCCAACGACTCTAAAAAAAGCACGTAAAAAAGTAAGAGATCATTTAGATGATTTCAAAAACTTTGGTATTGAAGTAGATAAAAAATCTTTGATGTTTTCGTATTCAAAACTTGACACTATTACGCATACAGTTCCTAATAATAAGAAAAAACTCTCCAATTAGTACCCAATTTAATAGGTTTTTTTCTATATATAAAACCAAGATAGTATCTAATTTAATAGTATGAATACGGAGAACTTACTATTAAATTGGGTACTTGAAACTAGTGTATGCTAGTAAAAAGTTTAGCCGGCTAAACTTTTTTAAGTAATTGTACCCACAATTCTAATACTCTTAATTATGCTTGTTTCATTATGTTATTTCTAAGAAAGCATTTATCCCTTTTAAATGCTTTTTCAACCGTCTACACGGCATTAAGTGTCATCTTAAAGATACGAATACTATTAATAAACGATGTACTAGGGATACTATCAATTAGAGGGGACCTAATTTAATAGTAATTGGTAGTCAATTTAATAGTAGTTGTAACCTAATTTAATAGCACTTAGTACCCAATCTAAGTGTAATTAGTATCCAATTTAATAGCGTTTTGTAGAATACTATAGAATATTAATAGATATTCAAATAGAAGCTGTAGACATGCAAGCTTTTTTAGAGCTTGCATTCAACATAAAATAAAGTAAAAATTTTATGTCAAATCAAAAGAGGGTAGGGCAGTACCTAATTTAATAGTATAAAAATCAGTAGTAGTTTATAACGACTAACTTGAACTAAATATTGATTAACACCTATAAAAAAATGTAAGCAATCTCAATAAATATTAAATTGGGTTCTTATGTGGGAACACGCTTTGCTGGAGAGATACGTATGATAAAACGCTTATTTAAAAAACTGTTTGGTATTCGCAGCAAACAATACAAAGAATACTATATTACCAACATCGCATTTGGATTTATAGAGTAGGGGACTATTATGTATTCTTTGAGTGAATTCCATCAAGAGGTAATTGAAGAACTCTGTGAACTTGGGCAATATTGTCAAGTTGATGCACAATCACTGGCAGAGGAAAAATATTCCGATATAGAGTACGGCCACAAATACCGTCTTAGTCCCACAATCATTGCTGGTTCTATTTTAGGAATAAACGATTGCTGCCTATCTGCTTGCGCGCCAAAGCCTTAAAGCAGTCTCTTTGAAAACCACCTTTAGAGGGCAGGGCGGCAGTTACTGTTATTCGTCACAACCCGGTTCAGCCCCGTTTTTACCTCCTCTCAAAATCAGGTCATGTAATAGACGCTAAACATTGTCTTGAGCATCACCTGTATGACTCCAGAACGTTTTTTAGCGTACTGTGAGCGATAAAGAGATAATAATCAACTCCCAACCAGGGTAAAACACTTGTGAGGCTTAGAGGTGTGTTATCATTGCGCTAAAGAAATATCCATAGGAGAGTAAAAGTATGCAGCAACCTTTTATGGCGTATGAAAACGATACCGATACCTTTACCACCGGTAATCTCCATATTCAAAACGGTATAGACACGATCATAATCGAGGGATCATTAGCAATCACCAAAGACAGTGAGGGGCTTAAAGCAGCTTTGAAACTTAAACGCGCTGTAGATTCCGCTATCGATGCCCTCAAAAGAGATCGTAATCTCCCAGAAAGTATACGGCAGTAGGGTGCGAGTAATCTATGGAAGAGATAGAACTTCATTCGCATCTTAAAATGGAAACGGCAAAAGGGCGCACCTACGGTGAATGTGTTATGGATGAGATAGCAAGCATTAAAATGATCAATGGGGAGTTTCGCACTACCTTGCACATCAAAGAGAAACCCAAACGGTTAAGCCGTCAAGATGCATTGATCTATTACACCCAAAAACTGAGAAACGTTTGGGGTGAACTCAAATAGTCATAGGGGTCAATGACTCTGAAAATCTCTTTGCGTAATCGCATCACCAGCAGCACACTCATAATAACCGACACTTTCCATGGATCGGTAAAATATAGCATACTGATCAAACATTCTTCCCAAATCAATTGCCTCTTCAAAATCTATCCCATAAATGCAATAACTCTCTTCACTGTGTTCATCCAAATACCCAAGCGCTTCATCGAACACATAGCCTCTCTCTAAGAGCAGGGCGAACAGTTGGGTGTTACGTACCGTGTTTTCTTCAAGACTCAAAGGTTGATTGTTAGGGTTCCATGCTGTGAGGATAGTGAATACTTTATCAAGGGGTGCGTCAGAGGGGAGGGTGTCTATGATGAAATCAATGATATCAGAGTTGTGAGTAATGCTGAAATGGGTTTGGTCGTAAATGTCTTTCATGTAATGAGTATAGCACAATAGCATTGACCTTAGCCCTAAAGCTAAAGTCAGGCTTTGATGTCTAGAGTTTGGCCCAGACCTGTAAGCTCTGCACTGCTGCTTGATGGAGTAGGGGCGCTTTCCAAGAGTTTCATAATTCCTTGTTCTTGTGTATCGATCGCTTTTTTCATAGCGTACATCTGCGGCCCCATACCCATAGACGAATTAATTGAATCCATAGTTTATCCTCCTTAGGGAGTTAGAAGCTATATCGGCAATTATTGAGATGAGTTGTACGATTCAATCCAGTTGTTTAGATCCCATAAGCATCTGATGTATCGAAAAACCTAAGATTTTAGTTTACGTATATTAGACAATTACGATAGTGTTTTTCGTATGTATTTAGTATTCATTCAGGCCATTAAATAGAAAGTAGGGGAGGGCGATGGAAAAGATTTGATTTCTATAATCACATAAAGAGTAATACAAAACAGAAACAATGCCGCATGTTAGGCGTAATAAAAAAATGGGAGGCTGAATCATCATTTTTTATTATAGCTATCTAAGTACTCATCAATCAATTTTAGCTTTCGTTTTTTGGCCAATCCTTGATGCAGTTTTAGCGGCTGTTGCCGCCATGGAATTCTTTACTCGCTTGACACAGACCGGCTAATGGGCGTCCCCTTTAATTTCCTGTATTTACGTCTCAAAGATCTGGTTTTTCGCTACTCACGGCATAGTCGAAGGTAATCTTATTTATATTGGGCTTATCTGAACTATAATCGACTTGGTGATTATATGAATAAACATGTACAGACAAATCGTAGGTGTCATCAGTTTCATCTGTAAATTCAAAATTTAGAGCGTTGTTATAGACATGCAAATCTGTAGTTACGTATGCGGCATAAGGGTAAAAACCGATATTGTTGGTTAACTCTATGCTCTTAATGTTTTTATTGGTTATCGTATTAATGTCGTTCTGGTATACGTTAATATCACCTTGTTTATATGCCATAAGGCCACCCGAGAGTGTGGTGGTATTGCCATTTGTGCTATAGTTAAAAACTGTAGTATAACTATTACAGTTACCTGTACCCGATCGTACATCTCTTTTGGGAGCAAAACTTTCACTGTTTTTCATATAAATTAGATTATCCGCAATTTGTTTATCGGAAATTGAACCCGTTCCAATAATGTCCTTTAATGTTGACGTCAATGCTAACGGTTTGGTGGGGCCATCCAATGTATTTGTATATGCTAATAAAGAGCCAACATTTGGTTTAAAATGCCCACTGCAAGTGTCTATATAAACAACTTTACCGTCGATGACATCAATCTCGCCTGCAGCGATAACTTTATTCGTTTTTCCATTTGTTTGCCCAGCAATTTGCGCATGATTAATGAAATTCCCTGAGTTGATGTTGCTGTATTGTTGTGTCCTGTTTAGTTTCAGTGGCGATTTTCCGCATGACCTTACCAAGCGCATATGTGTTGGGTCAGAGGCTAAGACCACATAAAATGTAGTATAGTAGGCGGCCCAATTCAGGTTTGGTATTACGCAATTCGAATCCTTGCTGGTGCTTTGAGGCATATATGAATTGAATACATTGCTAGAGCTATCAACCAATTGACCGTTTTCCACATGGACTGTGTAAACAGGTAAATTAGGGGTGACCTGTTCACCACCTAGTGGTGCAGAAAATTCTTGAATTTTTATCGGTTGAGCTGATGCATTGCTGGCATAGATTAAACTCACAGTAAATATGCCAAACAATATAGAAGCTTTCATCATCGCCTTAACTAAGCTTGAAATCATCATAAATTCCTCCTAATGTTCTTCTTTTCTGCAAAACATGAATCAATGTCTATATGCATGTACTCAGGTACCTGGCTTTTAACCCAGTTTATATCGTTGCAACGTTTCTGCCTGAGCACCCTTTGTGCATTAATATCCCCAACCAGAAAGTCATTTGCGTAAAACGTACCAATTTCAGCTTTATCATCATCTGGATACTGATACTTAACTGTTGCTAAGTTACACAACAAGCCTTTATAAATGACTTCTTTGACAGCTTTTACGGTAGCTATTCCTTGCAGCATTTTAAGTTTGTCTCCAGACATAACCTCGGCAGCCTGTTTGGTCGCACTTTCGGTAAAGAAAACATGATTGTGGCTTGCTGTGATCTTTTCTCCTGTGTCTGTTTCAATGTGCAATACGGGGCCTTTGTGAATACCCAAATTTGTCCATTCTACAACAGCAATGCCACCTTGATTATTTATCTGAACCTTATCTCCTGCAACAATATCTCTGATAATTTTCTTGGAACCATTAGCCATAGTCACCAGTGAATCTTCAGCAAGACAGTGCCATATAAAATCAATAGGCATGATATATTTTGTTCCATCCAGTGGATCTGGGTCAGGGGAAAGGGAGCTCTGGATATAAGTCGTCGCAAGCGATCCGTCACGTAAAACGACATCAATTTCACAATAGAAATAGGCCAAAGTATCCGATCCCCACGGTACATTACCAAAAACAATTGGATTGCCAGGATCGCTAGTGCTTAGTCCAGGTGGAAGGCTCCAGTTGAGCTTAGCAGGATTAGCTGGGTCTATACTAAATGCTGCGGCAACTGTTGTGTAACTGGATGGTGAAAGTTGTGTCCCGCCTCCGCCTGTTTGGTCAGCAATATATATATTCAATAAAAAGTTCTGATTGAATGCCAATGGTGTGCTTATGGCCGAGGAAAAGATGACATACCCTTCAAATGGTATCTTGGCTATGGGGCTCTGACCAACAGGAGGAACAGCTTCATTCCATGCGTAATCGAACTGTGAGCTTCCACCCTGGTCAGTCCAAGCCCGACCCAGACCAATATTAATAGCATTAGGGTTATTGGGTTTCGTGGTAGTTCTTACAGGCGCTGTGACTACCGAGTCAGCAGTCACGGCACTGTTATATTTCCTTACAACCAAACCTGAATAAGGGTTCGCTTCCATTTCAGCACCGTTAGGCATGCCATGGTATTGCATGTATGCATCGACATCGATTTCAGTAGCGATTGAGGGCTCGGTATTAATAGTCAGCAACGTCTGGGCAAAATTATTGCCAAAGCCATGTGCAACGATATTTTTTGATTGCCTACTTTGCACCATTAAAGTTAAATTCATGCTGGCATAACCGCCCACGACTGTAGCTAAACCATTCGAAGCTATCGTCCCGTTTTTAGTCCGATTTAAGCCTGGAATGGTGAACATATTTTGCCACCCCTCTGTCGATTCAAGCAAAGGTTTTTGCACACCATTTTTTTCGTGCAACGCTTTTGTAAGCCCAAGGCTTTTGAGTATTCCAGGGTATTTTTCATTTTTACCTGTAATAGCAAGCATCATCTGGGCAAATTCATACTGCTTTGCATCCCTGAAGTCATATACCAAATGCCCATCATCCGGGACAAGTTGGTCAATATACGAAAAAAGTTCCTTATATTCTTTTGTTAATTCAATCATCGTTTACTCCTTTTGGTACCAGATTTAACAGAAATACAGCGCATGACAACCACTTGGGAGTGGTTGTCGAGCTCACGGTATGCCATCTAACGTGAAATTAATCGGCTCCGCGCTTTTGCGGAGTGGCTTGTGTTTGAAATGAATACATCGTTTACTGCGCGCCGACGCTACTTAAATACAAACCGTTCGGTATTATTATTTTTATTAACTTAAGATGGGCTGAATTGATAAAAAGGAGCGTAATGAAAAATTCATGTTTCTTAAAAATCACTTTTTATTATATTTATGTAAAAAGAACTTCAATTAGAATATCTCCTTTATAGGTATTAATAACTATCTTATTGTAAATAATTACTAAAGCGTAGAACTATTTTCAAGATATTTAGCAATAGCCAATTTTATAATAACGCAGGTGACGATACCGTTAGATTCAGTGAAGGGATCACCAAAAATGACATCAGCTTCTTGATAAGCGGACATGACCTAGTAGTTCAATACGGTACAGGTGAACTCTTATGACTGTTAAAAACCAAGCTATGATGAATATCATCGCTAGTGGGTGTCATCAGTAATCATCTCCTTTAGGGGGCTGTTTCAACTTCTTATGCTATACAATCAAAAAACCTCCAAGGACTGCCATGCAACACTACATCGAATCGTTCCTATTCCATTGTACCTATGAAAAGAATCTGAGTGAAAAGACTCTAAAAGCGTACAAAATCGATCTCCAACAATTTAGTCGGTATAACGTCAATACACACCTGCAAGATATTGATAAAACACTTCTTAGAGACTATGTCAAACACCTTTTTACCTCTCAATACAAAGAAAAAACCATCAAACGAAAATTGGCTACTTCAAAAGCATTTTTTTCCTATTTGGAATCTGAAAATCAAATTATTGAATCCCCGTTTAGACAGCTGCATCTGAAAATAAAAGAAGCCAATCTATTGCCCAAAACCATACGCTTAAATGAAATAAAAAAACTTTTACGATATATGTATAAATACAGAGCATCATTCGATGAAGGTAAATCATCATATACATACAAAACATTAGTGCGTGATATTGTAGTGATTGAATTATTGTTTTCAACTGGGATCAGAGTCGCCGAAGTTTGCAGTTTGAAACGCACATCTTTAAATCTTTCAGATGGTTCAATTACTGTTATAGGGAAAGGGAATAAAGAGAGAACCATACACTTCGGCACACAACAAATCAAAAGCCTTATCAAAGAGTATTTGCATTTATTTGCACAGGATATTGCAGAGCGAGAACATTTATTTATTAATCGATTAGACAATACGCTATCTGAACAATCCGTTCGTTTCATGATTAAACGATATACGAGCAAAGCCAATATTTTAACCCATATAACCCCGCATATGTTTCGACACTCAATGGCAACGTTACTGTTGGAAGAGGGGGTTGATATACGATATATTCAAAATATCCTTGGTCATGCTTCAATTTCTACTACGCAAATCTATACAAAAGTAAATCCAAAACATCAAAAAAAGATCCTTCTTACAAAGCATCCAAGACGGTTATTTGAAGATTTTTAAGACTTAATTTCTTACTCTTGAATAAAGGATAATAAGGAATTATCATGCTATTTTCGTTTTCTGTAGTTTTGATTGCTGATTATTTAAATACTTTAGGGAAAGAAGATATCTCTAAGCGAAAAGATTTAGAAAAAACAGATATATCAACATTAAATCATCTCAAACAAGCCTTTAATAATTTAAATATTACTTACTATGTGTATCAAGATCCTAAGGAACTAGCCAACAATGCTGCAAAACATAAAAACGATATCGTACTTTCAATATATGGTGGAGAAGGATCAAGAAATAGAATGGCTTTAGTACCATCAATATGTGAAACTTTTCAAATTCCCTATATTGGTCCAGATACATATGGTCGCATCATATGTCAAGATAAAGAAGTTTCAAAAAATATTGCTAATGATGTTGGATTATTGATACCTAAACATATATTACTTCGATCAATATCAGATATAGTAAAACTCAAATATATCACTATTCCTTATGTTATAAAACCTCTATTAGAAGGGAGTTCTATAGGTATTAGTCAAAAAAATTTAATCACGTCTCAAGCTAATGACAGTTTTGAACTCATTTCTGAACTGATGAAAACATTCAATCAGCCTATATTAGTAGAAGAATTTATTAAAGGACGAGAAGTTTCATTTAACTTTATTGAAGATAAGGACAAAATTTTTTGGACACTATCCGAAGTTATTGTAAATGGACAAAACGACTATTTTGATACACATTTATTTGATGCTGAAGAAAAATTATTTCGTCACTTAGATCGAGATGTTTTAACTATTTCTGATGAGCTTCATATAGATGATGAAAAAGCTTTGAAACTTATGATAAAAGCTATTGGAGAACTTGGTTATGGTCGAATAGATGGAAAACTTTTAAATGGCAGATTTTACTTTATAGAAATAACTCCAGATGCATGGATTGCTCCGACCGGTGCATTCGCCAAAAGCTTTCTTAATATAGGATGGGAATATACTGATATTATTAGACATATTCTTTTTTCAACATCAAGATTCCTTCATAGTCAATTAACCAGTGGCTAAGAAAAAGCGGATGTAACTCATAAGAAATCATTGTAGAATACTTAGCATTAAGATCTTCTGTAAGTTGATATCTATACTCCCAATACCCTGGGTAAGATGAAGGTTTTGGCAATATTTGAAGAGCAAGTTCAATTAGTCTATTAGCTTCAAGTTCTTGACCATTTTTTGTAAAAATCTTTGCGGCATTATAATATATAGCCCAATATATATCTTTATCTTTAAAATCTGGGCTTTTAAGTATCTTTAACACTTTTTGGATCGTTTCTTCAGCTCCTAGTATATTGCCTAAATAGAATTTACTAATGGCTAAATTATTTAAAATTGTTGCATCAGAAAAATCATCTTTAGAATACAATAAGGCTGTTTCAAGCCATTGTTCAATGTGCAAATAGTTTGTATTAAAGTCAAAAAGTGAAATTATTGACTTATTATTTAATAGAATATGTTTATCACTTATTTCATTTTCTAAAAGTTGTTGAGCCTTTTCGATATATGTTTTAGCAGATTGAATATTCCCTGCCCTCGCCATGTGTACTGCACAAGCCAATCTAGAATATGCTTCAGATTTTCTCAGATTTTTTTGAGAGAAAATTTTAATACTCTCTTCAAGATACGATATACATTCAGGAAACTCTAAAACCATTTCAGTAAATCTATAGGCATACCCTGAAACTATTGTATTTATATTGCTTTCAATTACTTCAAAAAGTAGTATTCTAGCTTCATCTGTTCGGTTTAAAAATCTTAAATACAGAATAAGTACTAACTTTTTGTAAGCTGAATAGAGAGTTGTGTCTACATGCTGATTAATTATCTCTATCGCCCTATCATGTTCTCCAGATTCAAGCAAGCTGCAACTCATTAGTAATGCTTGATAAGAACTAAGTTGCGGTAACATATTCAATAGTACTGTCGCCCGATAGTAATCTCCTACTTCATAAGCTAATGCTGCTGCCCAATCAATAAGAAAATTTTTGTCTCTATCAATTAGAAACTTGTTGCTCACTATAGCTTCATGTATAGTTGCTATATAAGTTAACTGATCATGAGATTTTGTAATTTCTTTTGAAAGATTGTCAACAATTTTGACTATAGAAGCAGTATCATCTGTTGCAATACATAGCTCCAGTGCTCTACGAGTCTCTGAGGATAAAGCTGACTGCTTGAAAGTTTTATCTAATGTGTATTCTAAATAGTATTCACGCAATTTTTTCTGTACGAATCTACGCAAAGCTATATACGATTGATTGTTCCTGATAGCATAAGAAATATCTTCATTCTCAAATCTAATAAGACCTTCATATTCAATTAAATAATTGTGTTTGTAAATTAGTTCTTGTAAAACTTTGCTGATTTTATCACTAGTTATTTTTAAGTCTATAGAACCAATTAATTGTTTTAAAATACCAAAAGGAACTCCTTCCTTATTTTCTAATATAACAAGAAGAAGAATTTTCATTTCTCTAGAAAGAGCCGCTAAATGTTTTTCCAAAAGTTTGTTTAGATTAAAAGCATCATCTTGATTCCATTCTATCTTCTCAACTTTACGGTTAATATAGACTTGGTATTTTATTTCTTTAAATGTACGTAAATTACCATCCCAATTTAGATAACAGTCTGGAGTAATAGTTAAAGATTCATGTATATATTGATTTAGTAATTGTTGAAGATGAGCTTGGCTTAGTTTAAGTAAATCATGAATATACACATTTTCGTAATCATCAAGATTACGATCAAAAATTTTGGCGTGAGATTCAAAGAATTTTTCGCTTGCACTTGTATACTCCAAAACTAAAGAAAATTTTTGCAGTTTTCTTTGATTTTGAAGGAGAAACTTCAAACTTTCTTCATCTATATGTTGAGATTCTCTTATAACAACAATCGTTTGTTGATCTATGTTCAAAATTTCATCTATATATTGACGACAAATTTCAATTGCATATGACTCATTTTTTTCTAAAATAGATTTACTTGAAAAATCTCCTATTGAAAACATCCTTTGAATATAGTCCACCATAGTTGTATATATTGTTTGAATACCAGGATACTGTTTAAGAAGAACTGCTAATTTTTTATCTTTTACCATTTTCCATTTTATTTTTTTTAAATATTCTTCAATAGAAATATTTTTAGATACTTCTGCAATAGTATTAAGATGGCTTGCAATTTGTTGGATATAAAAACCATTATATACTTTATAATCATTTTGCTTCTCACGTAGACTAGGTTCAATAACAATAAACTGTACCGAAGAATTAGCCTCAATTGTTTCAATTAGCTTATCGAATAGGCGACTTTTCCCATATCCCGAAGGTGATCTAATAATTAAGATAGCATTGACTAAAGAAATAGGAGGTAGCAGTGCTAAAAATAGAGCTTGCTCTTCCTCTCTATTAACAAATGAAATTGAACTATTCATAATTCCTTATTATCCTTTATTAGTATTATCTCTAAATCCACTTAAGCAATGGAGTGGTATTGGAAAACTATAGTGTTTATATGCTGTTGAAATTATTGCTCACGTCTGATATTGGATGGCACTTAATTGCCTAAAGTGGAATGCCCCTCATTTTATAAACACATTATTTCTCTATGCTTGCGGATAAATCGGATGTTGTTTGCTGTCGTTTTTGGCTCATCGCCTGCTATATCCATGAGAGTAACAGCATTGATTCCTGGATAAGCATCTCTAAAATCAGACTCAAAGCCGTCTAAATAGGTCTGAATTGCTTTTTTTAAATACCCTATTGCCAGGATCACATTTGAACTACTTTCTTGCCAATAATCTTTATATACTCGTCCAAGGATTTCGCATGTTTTACTGTTTTTGCCATGTTTGCTTATCACCTCTTCGAGTACCTCTATCGCTTCTTTCCTCTGTTGAGTGCAAATCCTAGCAGTTCTTGTATCATGACCGTTTGTTGTAGAGGTTTTGACATATCAGACACCAACTTTATCATCTTGTCATACGCTTACGGCTCTGTAGGATAGAAAAAGTCTATTATCACACCTGTTTCTATATCGTTCATATTTCCCAGAGAGTGTTCCAAAGTTTTTAAAGCTTCTTTTGCATCGTCTTTTGGTTTTATATCTCTCGCACTCTTGAGTTGGCTTTTGATTGTTTTGTTATATTCAACTCTCTCTCGGAATACATCAGTTTTGATATGTGCTATATCTGATGGTTTAAGCCCATCTACGAGTTGGAAAAGTGGTGAGTCTGTATATTTCTCTTTTTTGGCATGCAGCAGTTTATCCGTGAGCTGTTTTTTTAAACACTCTAAATCTTGTAGCTCCCTATCATACGGCAATGAGCGTAAAAAATTTATGTCAAAAGGGAGTTTGGTATCGGAGCTAAATATCGAGATAGTGCTATGAGGTCGGATCGCATGACAGATACCAAGCTCATAAAATACATTCGCATTGGCCGTACTTAAATCAGCCACAGCATACTCACACAGCATAAGCTTCTCATACATAGGTTTATGGATGATTCCACCTATCTGCTC
>PDVJ01000576.1_pt1 | contig 12554 bp, 8 predicted proteins | sample 1369811 | NCBI WGS metagenome assembly PDVJ01 (sample SAMN07795376, study PRJNA414565) | Alkali sediment metagenome, whole genome shotgun sequencing project. | reverse complement strand
CCTTTTAGAAATCTGCAGGAAGATGTCTATTTCCATTCCAACCCTCTGCTATCATCCGGACCTTATCCCCCATGGTTCTTGCAGGCTTTGCACTGTGGAAGTATCCAAAAACGGAAAGAACCGAATGGTGACGGCCTGCAACTACCCTGCACGGGAAGGGATCAAAGTAGAAACTCATTCAACCAAAGTCCTTCGAGCACGCCGTATCCTCATCGAACTTTTTCTGGCACGATGCCCTCAGGTTTCATGCATTCAGGATTTAGCCCGGGAACTGGGTGTTGAAAAGACTCCTTACAAGACGGAAAACCCAGAAAATAACTGTATCCTTTGCGGCCTCTGTGTTCGCACCTGCAATGAATTGGTGGGGGCCCACGCCATCGGGTTCTCTAAAAGAGGAACTCAGAAAAAGATTGGAACCCCTTTTGAGATCGACTCCGATCGGTGTATCGCCTGTGGGGCCTGTGAGTATATTTGCCCAACAGGAGCTGCCAAGATGGAGATGGACCGAATCAGAAAAATAAAACAATCCGACACGGGGACACTGCGTTATTGCCGATATATGCGCCTCGGATTGATCGATTTTATGATCTGTTCAAATGGATTTGAATGCTGGCGGTGCGAGGTTGATCAAATGATGGAGGACCGGTTTGGGACGCACCCCGCCTTTGCCTTAAAACCTGCTAAGAACAAGCAGTCGTTGCTGTTGAACGGATTCACCTTTTCTCCTGAACTTTTTTACAGTGAGGAACATGTCTGGGCCAGACCTATGGACAGGGACATCAGGTTGGGGCTTGACGACTTCGTTTCCTCCTTCGCCATGGAGGCAGATTCCATCAGCCTTCCTCCAATGGGAAGTGTACTGAAGAAGGGACAAGTCCTTGCGGAAATGATAGCCGCTGGGAAAAAGGCAAAGATCGTTTCTCCTCTTGGAGGAACTGTTTCTGCGGTGAATCGCGACGTGATAGAATCCCCAAATCTGGCCTGGAGAGATTCCTATCGTCGGGGATGGCTGCTCATGATACAGCCTGATCACCCGGAGGAGATCTCTCATCTCTATTCAGGCGAAGCCGCTAAAACCTGGTTTACGGAACAGGCCACGAACCTTTCCGATCTTTTAATGAAATGGGCTCCAAAATCTATTAAGAAGGAGGAAGCCCAGGATGGACGATTCATCCGTAAGATCGTCCGTGATCATTGGGATAAACTGAAAGAAATCCTGTTATAACCCCCCTTTTTCCCCCCTTATTTTAAGGGGGGATGATGAGGAGTTACGAACGGGAGATGATGAACCTATCACATAAAATTGATTGAGGATAGTGATGTCAAATAACGATGAAAGAATTCTCCTCGGAAACGAAGCCATTGCGAGAGGGGTGGTAGAAAGCGGGTGTTAATTTTTTGCGGCCTATCCCGGCACTCCCAGCTCAGAGATCCTTCCCGCCATCGTTCGTTTCAAAAAAGAAAATAACCTCGATATCTATGTCGAGGGGTCAACCAATGAAAAAGTAGCCTTTGAGAATGCCTTGGTAGCCTCTTATACCGGAAAAAGAGCTGTGGTGGCCATGAAGCAAGTGGGGCTGAATGTCGCTGCAGATCCTCTGATGAGTGCAGCCTATATTGGCACAATAGGAGGTTTTGTCATCATCTGTTGCGACGATCCCGGACCCTTTTCGTCCCAGACCGAACAGGATACCCGCTTTATGGCCATGTTTGCGAAGGTTCCTGTTTTTGATCCTGCCAGTCCAAAAGAAGCCCAGGAGATGTTACCCCTTGCCTTCGATCTCTCCGAAAAATATCAGATTCCCGTCATCCTCCGTCCTGTATTGAGGGTCTCCCATGCCCAGCAAACCATCCCTTTTCATCCCATTCGCAAAGTTGAAAGAAAAGCAACTTTTCAGCACAATCCCCAACGGTGGAGCGCAACCCCCAGATATCGATTTCTCCTTCATAAACAGCTCAACATGAAGCTCCAAAAGATTGCTGAAGAGCTTAATTCCATGTCCTCTCTCAATTTCATTGAGCACGATCGTGAAAAAGCTATTATGGGAATTATTGCGGGGGGAATCGGCTATGCGATTGCACGGGATATCCTCACTGAATTAGGCCTCCGAGAAGAGATACCTATTCTTAAGATAGGAACGCCTTTTCCATTTCCCACTGAGGTGGTGGAGCATTTTATTAAAAAATGTGACCACGTTTTGATCCTTGAGGAGACCGAACCGGTCATCGAGCTTCAAATACGAGATAAATCGAAAATCACTGGAAGGTTAGATGGAAGGATTCCCAATGAAGGGGAGATGCTTCCCGAAGTCATGACTCAAGTGATCTCTGATCTGTGTAAAAATTATTCCATTCCTGTAGGAGAAATTCCCTCTACTTTACCTCTTGAGAAATTGGTGGCTGGGCTCGGCTTGCCCGTTCGACGCCCCTCCCTCTGCTCCGGATGTCCTCACCGGGCATCTTTTTACGCCCTGAAGCAGGCTTTCCCTAACGGCATCTTTCCCAGTGACATCGGATGTTATACCCTGGGGATGAATATGGATGTCGTCGATACCTGCCACGATATGGGGGCTGCGATCACCTTCGCCAGTGGTCTCTATCAGGCCTTTCATCAAGATGGCAAAGACATCCCCATCATCTCTACGATTGGAGACTCAACTTTCTACCACTCCGGGGCCCCAGGACTCCTGAATGCAGTTTATAATGGGGCTCGTTTCATTCTCGTGATCCTCGATAATTCCATAACGGCTATGACAGGCATGCAACCCACTCCCGAATCCGGAACCACGGCAGACGGACATCCCGGTCAATCACTCTCTCTTGAAGAACTGGTGAAAGGGTGTGGTGTCAAATACATACGGATTGTCAATCCCTACGATATCAAGGGGATGATTCGGGAGGCCAGAAAGGCCTATAGATATACTCAACAGCCAGAGGGTGGAATGGCTGTTCTCATCGCCCGTTATCCCTGCATCACTTATCAAAAAGAGGTTCTCAAGGTCAATCCCATCAAGGTTGACATCCGCCATCTACCTCCTCCTGAAAAAGATCTTCCCCAGATGAAAAGCGGGGCCATCCCCCAATCCCTGTTACCAGTGTATCAAGACAAAATCGCCCCCTGTACAGGAGCCTGTCCTATCCAGGTAGATGCAAGGAGTTATATCGGCCTCATAGCAAAAGGAAAGTTTGATGAGGCCCTAACCCTTGTCCGCCAAAAGAATCCCTTCCCTGCCATCACGGGCAGGCTTTGCGCAAGGCCATGCGAAAAAGTCTGCCGAAGAGGGGATTTAGATCAGCCCATCGCGATCGACCTCTTAAAACGGTTTGCTGCGGAACGGGAAAATGCTCCCTCTTTGGATCTCACGCCCGGTCCTGAAAAAAAAGGAAAGGTGGCCATCATCGGATCAGGCCCTACGGGTTTGATGGCCGCTTATGATTTAAGGCAGTACGGTTATCCGGTGACCCTCTTCGAGGCTCTTCCTCTTTCTGGTGGAACAATGGCCATTGGCACAGGTCGCTTTCGACTGCCTGAAGAAGTTTTAAATAAGGAGATTGACATCATTAAGAAATTAGGGGCCAAGTTTCAACTCAAAACACAGGTTGGTAAGAAACCCTCTCTGGATGACCTCAGAAATCAAGGATACAAGGCCATCCTCCTTGCCATAGGAGCTCATAAGGCTAAAAAGTTCATTCTCCCAGGACACGATGTCAAGGGGGTCATGGATATTCTGACGTTTCTAAAAAAAGCCGCTCTGAAACAGAATGTCCCTCCTTTCTCCAAAGTGGTGGTGTTTGGCGGAAATGACCGAGCTCTGGATGCAGCGCGAACAGCCCTTAGATTTGGAGCGAAATCGGTGACGGTTTTATTCAGTCGTTCACGAAGGGAAATGCCTGCCGAGGCCTCAGAAATTTCAGAGGCAGAAAAAGAAGGGGTCTCTATCCAGTTTTTCTCTGTCCCATTAAAAATTATCGCCACGGAGGGAAGAGCGACAGGAATCTCTTTCAAAACAACTGTCCTCAGCGAACCCACGAGCCTCGGGAGAACAAGAGTATTATCTGTGCAGGGCCCCGAGAAAAAAAACCGCCTGGAATACGATTCATGTCGATCCTATGACCTTGGCCACCTCTGCGGAGGGACTTTTTGCTGGAGGCGATGCGGTTACAGGTCCCAAGAATTTTATTGAAGGCCTGGCAGCGGGAAGAAAGGCCGCTCTCTCTATTCACCGTTATTTAAGTGGAGAAAACCTGAGAACAGGTCGAGAGGTTGAGGGGGTTTCTACAGAGCTGGTCTCCGTCAATATCGACAAAGCAGAAACCCAGCCAAGAGTGGAGGAACCTGTTCTTCCCATTGAATCTCGAAAAAACAATTTCAAAGAAGTCCATTTACTGCCTTCTGATGAGGCATTGATAGCGGAAGCCAAGAGATGTCTTCATTGTGGAGCTTGTTATCAATGCGACACCTGTATGCTTCAGTGCCCTGAGGGAGCCATTTCCAAGAACGAGGAAGGCTATGTAATTCATTATGAGAAATGTACAGGTTGTCGAGTTTGTGCTCAGGAATGCCCCACCTCCGCGATCGATATGCCAGCCGTAGGGGCCTGTATTGCTTGTGGGTTCTGTCTTAAACGGTTTGAGTGCCCCTCCTTGCTTAGAGGAGAAGATGGTCGAGTGAGGATCGATCGATCAACTTGTGTGGACTGCGGTCTCTGTGCGCAGATCTGTGGTCAGGGAGGGATTTATCAGACGGCGCTCTAAAGATTGAGAAATAACCATGAGGAAATGTTTATGAATCAACAATCCCCAATCCGCAATCCCCAATCTGCACTGGAGAAGATGAACATCCAGATGATCATTTCCGGGGTAGGCGGACAGGGTGTTCTCTTGGTGACGCGAATTTTTGCCGCCATTGCCCTCCAAGAAGGATATCCCCTCATTGGTTCAGAAGATCATGGGATGAGCCAACGGGGTGGGTCCGTGATGACCCATCTCAAAATCGGAAATTTTGATAGTCCCCTCGTGAAAAAGGGGAGTGCTGACATCCTCTTATCTCTTGAAAAGAATGAAGCCTATAAAACCCTTTACTACCTTAAACCCTCCTCGAATGGCCGGGACGGCGGTCTCTGTTTTATCAATGCTCCAGATCCTAATTATATGAATCAGGAAATCAAAATATACCTGAAGGAGAAAGGGATCGAAACTTATGTGTTCGGGGCGGATCAGTTGGCAAGAGGAATGGGATCGGTTCAATCGGCCAATATTGCCCTCATCGGTTTTGCCGCGGCCCATCCCCGATTTCCTTTTCCTCACGGAAAACTCAGAGAGGCAATCGAACAGATCACCTCCACGAAGTTTCGAGAAATGAGTCTGAAAATATTTGAAAAAGCCTATGGTGAAGGTCGACAATCGATTAAAGAATAAACTTTTTTTATATATCCTCTCAGATCTATTCCATTTCTATCCCCATTTGACAACTTAACGAAAAAAAGATAAATTATGAATATAATTCAATTTAAGGAGCAGACGATGGGGCAAAAAATGACGAAAGGATTGGTTTGGTCTCTCTCTTTTCTTGCGCTTCTATTTGGCCTTTTCTTTTGTATGGATAGCGACCGGGTCAATTCCTTACCTAAAAATGATAAATTGACCACCGCCCGATCCCTGGGGCAAGCCTTTGTGGAAGTGGCTAAGAAAGTCCAACCTGCTGTCGTCAACATTACTACGGAAAAAACCATTGCGGTGAAACCCTGGGATAGATTTGGAGATGACTTTTTTAAGGGGAGCCCCTTTGAGGATTTCTTTAAAGGCTTTGGTTTTTCACCCCGAGAAAAAGGAAAAGAATACCGGCATAAACAGAGAAGCGGGGGATCTGGGGTCATTGTCGATAAAGAGGGCTATATTTTGACCAACAACCACGTGGTTGAAGGAGTTGAGAAGGTCAAGGTTCGCCTCAATGATGGAAGAGAATTTATTGCAAATCTCAAGGGTCAAGATCCAAGAACAGATCTCGCCGTCCTCCACATCAAGGCAAAAGATCTTCCGGTCGCCACGCTCGGCGATTCAGATAAGCTGGAGGTCGGAGAATGGGCCATTGCCATCGGAAGTCCCTTCGGATTAGAGCATACCGTGACGGTGGGCGTCATCAGCGCAAAGGGTCGCTCTGGATTGGGAACCGGAAATTATGAAGATTTCATTCAAACGGATGCGTCCATCAATCCGGGTAATAGTGGGGGCCCCTTGATCAATATCGATGGAGAGGTGATCGGAATTAATGCCATGATCATTCAACCGGGCACCGGCATTGGGTTTGCCATTCCCATCAATACGGCCAAACAGATCTTGAACGACCTCATCACCCAGGGTAAGGTGGTCCGGCCTTGGCTTGGGATCAGTGCACAGGATCTCACTCCTGAAATGGCCGAACAATTTCAAGTCAAAGAGAAAGAAGGGGTTCTTGTCGCTCAGGTCTATCAAGGAACGGGTGCAGAAAAAGCAGGACTCCTTTCAGGGGACATCCTCAAATCCGTGGATGAGAAAACCATTAAAAACGTGAACGAACTCGTGAAGGAAATCCAAAAGAAAAAGGTAAGCCAAAAGGTGAAACTCAGTGTGATCAGGGATGGAAAAGCGATGACGATTGAGGTGACGACCACGGCGATGCCAGATAAAACAGAAGCATACAAAGAGAAGGAGGTAGAGGAAAAGTTAGGGGCAAGGATTCAAGAACTGACCCCTCAGCTTGCTACACGATACCGAATCTCAGGGATTAAGCGTGGGGTTCTCGTCATCAGCGTGGAGGAGGGTAGCCCCGCTGAAGATATGGGCCTGCAGGAGGGAGATATCATTTTGGAGATCAATCGAAAAAAGATTGAGACGATTAAAGATTTTGAAAAAGCCCTCAAAGATGCTAACTTAGAAAAAGGGATTCTCTTTCATCTTCATCGAAGGGGAAGCAGTTTTTATTTAACCTTTAAAAAATAATTCCGAATGATTTATCCGACTGTTTTCACATACCTCATCCGTAAATCATAGAGGAGCTTGGCTTAAGGGAGGTTTTTAGCTAAGGTTTGACTAAACGGATCTTGAATCTCTCCTAATTGGATAAGAGCTGAGGTGCTTAAAGAAAAAATGAAGTTAATAAAATTGATTTCAGGAAGGGGTTCCCCCTGATGAGAAGTATCCTCTGGGAGAGGCTCTTCACCCTTCTCATCTCCCTTGATTTCAGATTCCCCCTTCTCATTCTTTTTTGAACTAAACCTCTTATCCCTTACAGTAAAACCCTTTTCCTGTTCCTCATCGCTTTTATTATTTCCCATGACAACCCCCTAAATTTCAATCATATTTTGATAGACCATCTCTATAATTTATTTAATAAAATCAATTAGATATAAAAACAACTTGACTTTTTTATCATTATTATTATATTCTATTGTTAGCACTCTGACATAAGGAGTGCTAATCTTTCTGAGGGGTTTTTTTAAATGACCATTCCAAACCTTCCAGTTGTCAAGAATTCTTTAGAAACCTATCTCATTCAGATCAATCAATTCCCGCTCTTAACGCAGGAAGAAGAATTTGAGCTTGCTGTCAAATACGGTAAAAACGGCGATATTGAAGCGGCACAGAAGCTCATTACATCAAATTTAAGGTTTGTTGTCAAGGTCGCTTTCGAATATAAGTCCTATGAAGTTAAACTCTTGGACCTCATTCAAGAGGGCAATATCGGACTGATGATGGCGGTTAAAAAATTTGATCCATACAAAGGATACCGGTTTATATCTTATGCCATCTGGTGGATCAGGGCCTACATCCAAAATTTTATCATTAAAACGTGGAGTTTGGTAAAAATTGGTACGACCCAAGCACAAAAGAAGCTTTTTTATAAAATAGGAAAAGTTAGAAAAGCATTAGAAGCCGATGGAGAGGATGAAAAGAAATATGAGTTATTGGCACAAGATTTAGATGTAGCGAAAGAGGACATCATTGAGATGGAACAACGGATGTCTTCAAGAGACCTCTCCCTTGATACGCCTTTTAACGAAGGTCAAGAACTCACCCCTCTTGAACTTTTGAGAGAGGATTCTCTCAATCAGGAAGAGGAAAAAAGAATTCGGGAGCGCGAAGTTCAAAATGCGATGAAACGATTAAACGAGAAAGAGGTTTATGTAATTAAAAATAGGATCATGTCTGACGAGCCTCTCACCCTCCAACAAATTGGGGACTACCTTAAACTCTCAAGGGAGCGGGTGAGACAGATTGAAAGTGAGGCATTAAAAAAGTTGAAAAAAGAATTTGCTACAAAATCCGAATGGACAGCCTAAACGGAGGGATTCAGAATGCCTATTTATGAATATCAATGCCACCAATGCAATGAAGTTTTCGAAATCTTCCATAAAATAGATGAAGATTGTAACGTGACCTGTCCGAAATGCCTGAAGCCAGCGAAAAAACTGATTTCTGCAACCAACTTTGTCCTGAAAGGGTCGGGTTTTTATGTGAACGATTACCCTTCAACAAGTCGAAAGGAAGGGAAAAAAGCAGAGAAAGAAGGACCAGAAAAAGGACAAAGTGAAAAAGGTGGGGAGAAAAAAACAGAAAAGAAGGCAGAGCCCAAGTAATTATTTCTTTTTGGATTTTCTCCTTTGCTTCAATAGATCAACAACTTCATCCAAAATAATTTGAGAGACCTCGTCTTTTTTCATCAAAGGAAGATCCTTCACCTTCCCCGTGGGGTATAACATCTTGACCTGATTGGTATCTCCTCCAAAACCCACCCCCGATTTGGTCACATCATTGACTACAATAAAATCCAGATTTTTCTTCTGCAATTTCTTTTTGGCATTCGAAATCAAATCCCCTGTCTCTGCAGCAAATCCGACCAGAATACGATTTCCCTTCTTCTCTCCCACCTCTTCAAGAATGTCCTTTGTCCTCTCCAGGGCTAAGGTCATATCGGATTTGCTTTTTTTTATTTTTTTCTGACTGATTAACTTTGGGCGGTAATCTGATACGGCTGCCGCCTTGATCACAACGGAACACCCTTCCAAATGATAAAAAACTGCTTTTCTCATTTCCTCTGCTGATCGGACGGGTACGATTTGTATATCTTTCCGTGGGAGAGGAAGAGAGGTGGGACCGGTAACCAGAATGACTTCCGCCCCTCTGCGTTTGGCCAATTTTGCCAAGGCATATCCCATCTTTCCTGAAGAATGATTGGTGATGAAGCGCACAGGATCGATGGCCTCTTGAGTCGGACCTCCTGTAATTAGAATCCGCTCCCCTCTCAAATCCTTTGGGGAAAAAATATCTTCGATCTTTTCCATCACCTCATTCAGTTCGGGTAGTCTTCCCTTTCCGTACCAATGGCATGCCAATTCTCCTTCTCCAGGTTCTAAAAGATGATATCCCCTCTCAAGCAAGGTTTGAATATTCACCTGAAGGGCTTTGTTTCCCCACATATTGACATTCATGGAGGGGACGAAAAGAACCGGTGCTTGGGTAGCCATCACCATGGTAGAAAGAAAATCATCTGCAATCCCATTCGCAATCTTTCCTATGATATTAGCCGTTGCGGGGAGGATGACAATCAATTCTGCCAAATCAGCCAAAGCGATATGACCGATTTTCGCATCTTCAAACAAAGCAAAGGGATCGGTCACAACTGGATTTCCGGAGAGGGTTTGAAAGGTAAGAGGGGTGATGAATTCCTCGGCACTTTCGGTCATGATGACATGGACATCCACTTCCTCCTTGACCAAGAGCCTAACAAACTCTGCGGCTTTGTAAGCAGCAATCCCCCCCGTGACTCCTAAAACAACCTTTCTCCCTTTGAGCATAAGTACCCCTATATCATAAAATGGACCCAAACTCAATTAAGAAATAACGATTTATCTTGACATTGAGTAGAGAATAGTATATAAAATGATCAATCTAGTTGCCAAGAGTCCTTTTTAGGACGCAATAAAAACCCGCAAAGAACTCCAAACAGCTTCTTTGCGGGTTTTTTTATCAAGCCTCGGAGAGTCTCTTACCAGGATCTGCCAAGAACGAGTCTCTTACTTATATCTACCGAAAGCTGGCAAAAAAGGAAAGGAGGTGTGGAATCTATAAAGAGGTGCACGATCTAAGAGTTTAATATTCCTATTAACTTTTACTACCCAAGAAAGGGGGACATTGTATGCATTTTAAAAAGATATTCATATTTATAGCTTTATGCCTGATCATTGGATTTTTGGGTTGTTCTAAAGAGGAGAAGAAGGCGGAGGGTCCCAAACAGGAGCGAATCACAAAGAATTTGGTTCCCCCGAAGTCTGAGCTTAAGGGCCAGAATTTTTTTGTGGAACTTAGCGACCTTAAAGTCCTCACGGTTGTAGACACGGCTTCTAAAGAGATCGTCGAGACACCGAACCTCAAGGGTAACATCAAGATCACCAATAAATCGAAAGATATCCTGGATATCCAGGCGGTTACCCTCGAGTACTTGGATGAAGCTGGGAAGCCAATTCCTTTTAAGCCTGAAGAGAAAATTGATAAGGTTTATCCGTTTTGGAAGGCTCTTCAGCCTGAAGGTATTGCCGAAGGGACTTTGGACGTCACGATCCCCAAGATGGCTATCAAGGGAAAGGCCCTGGGAAAGATAGAAATAAACCTGGTCTATGTCCCGTCTCCTCTTAAACGAGAGACTTTGATATTGTCTGAAAAGGTTGAATAGTCTCTGATATCTATCCATGGGGCTAAGCAGAGGAGTGTTATTTTGATCACAACATAGGGGAATAGATATCCCTTGTTCCCCTATGTTGCCAATCTCCCTGGGGTAGACAGGCTGTTTGGGTTATTGGAGGCACTCTACTGTTATATCGAAGTGGGCGATGAGAGCACGGGATAGCCGATCAAATCGGCGGGAGGTTAAGATGGCAACATCATTACAAAAGAGTCAACTAAAGCGGAGCAATATTCTGGAGAAAATCAAAGTTGAAGGCAACGTGGATGAGAGACAGGAGGTAATGGTTTGCTGCAAAACGACCCCTTTAAAATGGAGAGGATTCGAATCACGCATGGCGATATGGAATAAAATTTACCAACGGGTCTAACGAGCAAGAGCAAATTGGCATGAAGGTTCTCTATAAAAAGGCGAGAGATCACTCAAAAATCCCCTGCGAAGGCAACTCCTATAACTGATTGTCACAGACACTTTGATTTCCCAAAAAAATCAAAAGGTTTAGTAGATGTGGAAAAAGTCCGAGGAATAGGCAATCGAGAGGGAACGGGTTGCGGCGATAGAAGCCGTTATTAATCCGGTTGTTTCCCAATCTCTGAACCTGGCAATGGGAAAAAGGTCTGAGAAACAAATTTTATGGATACTCTGAAGATTGACCAGAAACAGCTTGAATCGATTAGTTCTCGTTTGTTGGAGAGAGGCATTCACCTTTCTCTCGAAGAAGTGAATGGGGTAGCCGACCTGATCAAGGATGAAATGCTCTACTGGTATGTAAACCAATTGATCACTCAGGTCGAAAAGATCCTTGACATAGATCCTTCCTTTACAGAGAGGGAGATTCTCCAGCTCGTCGCGAGGACCATCGTGGAAAATCTTGGTGCGGAGGCCTCAAGCATACGGCTATACGATCCTGAAAGGAAGGAGATGATCTCTTATGGGTCTTACCCCAGCCCTACTGAAGATCATGAGGAGATCATCCCTTTTGAAGATACAATCGCCGGCGAGGTGGTCAAAACACGTCAAAGTTACCTGGTCCCTAATATCTTAAAAGAAGAAAGATATAAGAATAAGGAGAAGGTTGCCAAACTTGGAATCCGTTCGATGCTGGCTGTACCGATCTACCTCCACCGTTTTTCTAAGGATGTCGATACCGAGGGAGTCCTCCAGATCTATTATAAAGAGGAAGATAAGGTGTTTACACCGCTAGAGGTCGAGACGGCGGAGATGTTTTCAAAACGGGTGGGTTATGTCATTGCTTTGAAGAAAATTAATTATCTTCATAAATTGAATGTGACCAAAGACAAGATTTTGGAGCATATCTACCAGAAATTAGCCAGAGGTGAAGGGATCAAGATGAAGGATTTGTTCAACTCGGTCATTCCAGAATTAGTGGACATCATGAAGATCCAGAGGTGTGCCCTCTTCTCCGTCACGGAGGACCAAGAACAGATTATCCTGGAGGCTGGATATCCACAAACCGCACATGGAATTGGAAAGGTCCGTTCTGTGAAAGAAGAACTTTATGCAAAGGTGATTGTGGATCAGACAGGGCCTTTCGGTAGTTTTGAAAATGAGAAGATCTTCGCCCATTATATCCTCATTACCAATCCCAAGGAAACCCTTCTCCTTCCCCCAGACATCAAACATTTTCTTGAAACTCAGCAAATCAATTCGGTTCTTTATATTCCTTTAGGAATGGATGAAACCGTCAAATACTTCCTCGCCTTTGATGCTCAAGCTCATCATCGGCGATTTACAGAAGAGCAGGTTGAGATCTTAACCTTCTTTGGCAAGGAATTGACCAAGGGGCTGAAACTGGAAAAGATGGACGATATCCTTC
>PDVJ01000568.1_pt1 | contig 12648 bp, 14 predicted proteins | sample 1369811 | NCBI WGS metagenome assembly PDVJ01 (sample SAMN07795376, study PRJNA414565) | Alkali sediment metagenome, whole genome shotgun sequencing project. | reverse complement strand
GGTCCCATTCCGAACCCGGAAGCTAAGACCCTCTTCGCTCATAATACTGCATCTTTCAGGTGTGGAAACGTAGGTCGCCGCCTGGCCTCAGATTACAATCCCTTCTTCCTAACTTTTAATCCCCTTTCTTTAATTTCTACTTACTGATATAATCCCGTTTATGAATACAACCTTATTTTTTCTCAGATCATCCGAACAAAAAATTGCACATAACATGTTTCCGTATGCTTTATCTATTGATAGTAATACAGATATTTATACGATCGCTTACGGCCTTAAAAACACAGACGTAGGAGTTTATTCACTGACGAACAATATTGTATCTGGCGCTGCGTGGGTTCGTTTATTTAATGAATCACATTGCGCTGCTGCTTATGTTGATAATGTTACGCCTGTATTAACGTTAGCTATTCTTCCTGATATGAGGGGCAATGGTGTTGGAACATTGATAATGAATCAGTTATTACAAGAGGTAGCTGTTGTGTATGATAGGATAAGTGTTTTATCAAATAAAGACTCTGAAAGTTTTTATCAGCAGTTAGGTTTTTTTTCTTTAGATGATTCAGATTCAAAAGATGTTTTTATAATGGTTAAGAAGCTTGAAAAAAAAGTAATAATACGGCCAACGGATGGATATGATCCGCGGCGCTGGATGGATTAGAGGTCGCCCTCTATGACTTGCTTGAAGGTGTTATAATACACTGACTGCATATTGGCTAGTTTCATGGTAACATCATTGACTGTAAACGTATCGCCGCCAATACTACCTATTTTTTGAGATTTAAGGTCACCCAACATTGCTTCAAAAGCGGCACAATTTTCAGGAGCTACTTCAATGATTGCTCTGGACATACTCTCTGCAAATATATCACGTGCATCGGTAACACTGACAGTAGCTTTGACCCCTTTGCCACTAACGCATGCCATTTTAGCCAATGCGATGGCTGCACCGCCGGCACTGCAATCTTTTGCTGAAGATAAGAGCCCTTTTTTATTGGCTTCGATGACGAGATTCCATAGTGCACGTTCTGTTGCATAGTTTATATTCGGTATGCTACCTGCTACGGTTGCGTAGAGCTCTTTCATGTAAAGTGATCCACCAAACTCGCTTTTGGTATCTCCGATTAGATAAAGGCTGTTACCGTCTTTTTGGAATGTTGAGAGAAGAACTTTGTGTTGATCTTCATTTACCCCTACCATTGCGATTGCCGGTGTTGGGAATACTGATTTGCCGTTTGTTTCGTTGTAAAGTGATACGTTTCCGCCGATGACGGGAGTGTTGAGTTCAAGACAAGCTTCTTTGATTCCAAGACACCCTTGTGCAAATTGCCACATTACTTCTGGGTTTTCAGGGTTTCCATAGTTAAGACAGTCGGTGATTGCTTTCGGTGTTGCTCCGCTCATGGCAACATTTCGGCCACTTTCGATAACGGCAGCTGCAGCACCTGCTTTTGGGTTGATGTAACAGTAGCGTACGTTACAATCCGCACTCATCGCCAAGGCTACACCATTTTCTTTGATACGGATGACGGAGGCATCAAGTTCTCCCCCTTTTTTGATCGTGCTGGCTTGTACCATTGAATCGTATTGCTGATAGATCCACCCTTTATCAACGACTTCCATGGATGCAATGAGTTTTTCAAAAGCAGCTTGATTGTCAATTGCATCAAAGTTAGCTAGTGTTACGTTTGCAATGGCGTCCAAATAGGTTGGACGGCTCATTGGACGATCCAAGATAGGGGCTTCTTCGCTCACTGGATCAACAGGAACTTCAGCACACTTTTCTCCATGCCAGAAGAGTTCCATATTGCCTGTTGCGGTTACTTCACCGATGACGGCACAATCAAGGTCCCATTTTTCAAAAATATCGATAATAGCTTGCTCAGTTCCTTTACGTGCACAGATAAGCATACGCTCTTGGGACTCTGAGAGCATAAATTCATACGGCTGCATTCCCTCTTCACGAGCAGGGACTTTATCTAAGTGCATGATCATACCGCTGCCTGAACGTCCGGCCATTTCAAAAGAACTTGAAGTAAGACCTGCCGCCCCCATATCCTGAATACCGATAACGTAATCGGTTTTGAAGAGTTCCAAACATGCTTCTAAAAGGAGTTTTTCGGTAAACGGATCACCCACTTGAACGGTTGGACGAAGCCCTTTGGATTCTTCGGTGAAGCTGTCGGAACTCATGACCGCACCGCCAAGACCATCACGTCCGGTCTTACTTCCTACGTAGATAACCGGATTGCCGATCCCCTCTGCACGACCGTAGAAGATTTCATCGCTTTTTGCAAGACCCAAAGTAAAGGCATTAACAAGGATATTACCGTTGTAACACTCATCAAAACTGGTTTCTCCACCGATGGTTGGAACGCCCATACAGTTACCGTATCCCCCGATACCGGCTACAACACCGCGAACCAAATAACGCTGATGAGCGCTGATATCATCTTTGTTGAGGACATTTCCAAAACGAAGTGCGTTGAGATTGGCGATGGGGCGTGCTCCCATGGTAAAGACATCGCGCATGATTCCGCCAACACCAGTAGCAGCCCCTTGATACGGTTCTATGAAGCTTGGATGATTATGACTTTCCATTTTGAAAACTGCCGCATATCCGCCACCAATATCAATGACTCCCGCATTTTCACCGGGACCTTGGATAACCCATGGAGCTTTTGTTGGAAAACCGTTGAGATGTTTTTTAGAGGATTTGTAACTGCAGTGTTCACTCCACATAGCTGAAAAAATACCGATTTCAACGAGATTTGGCTCACGGGCAAGAATTTTTTTGATATGGTCGTAATCTCCCAATGAAAGCTTATGTTGCTTGAGGACTTTTTCGATGTCTTGGATGGGAGCGCTCACGGCAGTTTCCTTAATAATATTATAGTTTTAGGATTATATCTAATGGGGTTCGTCTCCTCTCTTAAAAGAGGGGTAAAATTTTTTTAAAATTGGTTTTGCAGCATCGCATCAAATTCATTTACTTTTTCCATCGCTTTGGCAATCAGTGCATCCATCTGTTGATTATCAATATGATAACGGGCAATAAATGGCTTAATGGATTCGCTGTCCATATTTTCAATGTAGCGTGTTACCGTTAAGAGTTGTCCCCATTTTCCCTGTGCTTCGAACATCGCTTCTTCTATTTCTGCAGAAACATGCAATTTGTGTAAAAATTCTCGATGGTCAATGTCCAATAAAAGGTGAATTAATGAAAGCATTCCTACCAAGTAGGCAGTGTCCAATTCCTCTCTGCTACACGTAGGTGTACTCAATTTTAATAGTCCTGTGATAATTTCTGTACGATTAATAACCATCAACAGTAAAGGGTGATTGCCAGGAATATCGGATTTATAAGAAGTGAGCATCAAGAGCAGCCAGTTAGCCAATGATTTTCGTCCTACTAGAGAGATTACCTGTCGTATGGATGTAATGGGTGCCGAGAATGAAAAGTAGGATGAATTGATAAATTGCATTAATCGTAGTAATAAGGCATGGCTTTGTTCTAATTTTTTTACGATTTCAACAATATCTACATCTTTTTGTAATAGATTCCAGACTCCTAAAATCTCTTCTTGAGGCATTGATAGTGATTTATTTTCAATCGTATGGGGTCGTTTAATATAATACCCTTGGAAAAAGTCAGTTCCACAGTTCTTGTATCGTTCAAAAGTATCAAGCGTTTCCACTTTAAAAGCGATGAGTTTTTGATTCATTGCCCTTAAGCGTTTATAGATCTCTTCACTGCATCTTTCTTGATTGCGCAGTGCATCAATTCGTATGTAATCAAGATATGGATGAAGCGTTTCAATGCGTTCGAGTGTTTGGGAATCGAGAACACAACTGTTGACCCCGAATCGATAACCTTTTTCATGCAAGCGTTTAAGAATATCTGGAAGTTGCGGATGAAAAAATGAGGATTCCAAAATCATCAGAATAAAATGCTCATTAGGAATGGTAGTGACAATGTCGCTTTGTAAAAACTCTATATCGATTTTTAGAAATCCTAAATAGCCGCCCAAAACATTATCAAGTCCAAAGGTATTGAGAATACGTTCCAATACGGAGGCTGAAATTGAAATATTAGATGGATCAGACGCTAATGCTTCATCTCGAAAAAGGATGTCATAGCCCACGATTGTATAATGCGCATCACAAATAGGTTGACGACCAATCAGACTCATGGGTGCTCCTTAATGAAATCCAAAATTGGACTCAGTACGATGATTTTTTTTGAGAGAAAAAATGTCTATGTAACAAATTGTATCTACTTCGTAGCTTTTTTTTCCGCTGGGTAAAACAACACTGAACTCATCTCCCTCTTTTTTGCCAAAGAGTGCACGGGCAAGAGGAGAATGGACAGAAATAAGCCCATTTTCGGGTTCGCTTTCCAATGTCCCGCATACTGTATAAGTAAAAGATTCATCACTGGACTGATCGATGATTTGTACCGTTGCTCCAAAATGGGCGCGGCTGTGATCCAGAGTGGCAGGGTCGATGATCTGCGCTTTTTGAACCATGGAATTAAGGTAAAAAAGACGTTTGTCGATGTGGCGCAATTTTTCTTTTGCCGCATGATATTCGGCATTTTCACTGCGATCACCTAACTCAGCAGCCCGCTGTTTTTCCTGATTTACTTTTGGTTTTTCGATATCTTTGAGGTACTTAAACTCTTTGAGGAGTTCATCGTATCCTCTAGGTGTCATGGGTTCAATGGACATGTTATTTGGCAAAACCCAATATATAGTAAGTTGGTTTGCCTTGAACCTTTTGAATTTCTACTTTAAATTTTTCACAAAAATGGTTGATTTTTTCCATCGCTTCGGCTCTGCTGATGTCACTTGTCGCATCAATTTTTATTTTAAAGTGGTCACTGTTGTTGGAAAGGGCTACGTACGATTCACTGGTTTTTAATGCCTCATGCAAATCCAAAATATGTTTAATTATTTTTTCATATCCATGTGTATTTTTTTCGATATTTTCTAATTGCACCAAAAGGGCTTCGTTGGGTATAAGCCCCAATTGATTTAAAACGGCGTCGTGGGTCATGGTAAAAAATTCCTTCTCTTAAAATAAGAGTTTATTCTACCATAGAAGGATAGATAGACTATAATATCCCTATGAAATCACTCCTAATTCGTCTTACGCATGGTCTTTATGATCAAGATATCGCCCCCGAAGAACGTGAACTAATCGCTCAGTGGCACAGTATGAAACTCTTAACGCTGGCGGATAAAAAATATCAATTTTCTACGCAGTATAGAGCTGGTACTATCAGCCTTACCCAAACATCAGGCGCCTATCTTCAGACAATCGGTGAGAGTATTCGTGACCATTTTATCGATGCATCGCACCTTATGGGTGCCAGAAATGGGGATCTAGTCATTGCTCAGCGGTTGCTTGGCAAACGAGGCGGACCAAGTGCAAAAGTAATTTTGATCGTGGGGCGAAGTGAAACCTTCAGCGTTGCTATCGTGGCTCAAAAAAACGGTACCTTGGTGTTGCAAGACATTCGTACCGAACAGCCTGCCGGATTTTCACTCATCGATTTGCCCGATACAAGCGAGGGTTCTGTCTACCAGATCAATAATCAGACGGGAACAATCACGGCGTATTTGGGAAATCTCAGTGACCCAAAAGTGGATGAAAAAATTGTTTTAGCGCTTTATAACAAACATGATGAGTTTCAAGAAGACGTTTTAGAAATGGCGGCCTCTTTTCCGAAAATAGTTGATGCATCATTGTACCCCGATCGCCGTGATCTGCGCCATTTGCCATTTTGTACGATCGACCCTGTTACGGCCAAAGATTTTGACGATGCGATTTGTTATATTCCACTGGAAAATACGCTGTACGTAGCTATTGCGGATGTCAGTGAATACGTCAAACCCTTTGGTGCTATCGATGCCGAAGCGATTTATCGCAGTTTTTCGATTTATCTGCCACATCGATCTATCCCGATGCTACCGAGAGAATTGAGTGAAACGCTGTGCTCTCTTCAGCCGTTGGTGGATCGATTGGCGTATACCTTTGAACTCAAAATCAATCCTTCTACGTACGAAGTGGATTCATTTGAACTCTATGAATCGATTATCCATTCCCATCGCCGTTTTACCTATGAGGACATAGATGCCTTTTTAGAAGGAAATCTTCAAGCAAGTAACGAAAAAGAAGCCCTTGCGTTGGCGTATATTCCTGCTCTCAATGACCTTACGGGAAAACTGCGTGAAGAACGGTATAAAAAAGGGTACCATTTTCGCTCTAGCGAGTTGGAGATGCGCATTGATGATGCGGGCAATATCATCAAAACCGAGTTTGCGGTTGAAACGCCCTCACATGGGCTTATTGAGGATTGCATGCTTTTGGCCAACAAAGCGGCGGCTTCGATGTATGAACGAGGTGTCTTTCGTATTCACGAGTCACCCAGTGCGTTGAAGCTTCAGTCTCTTTATCAGGAATTGGCGAGTATCGGTATTTTTGTCGAGTTTCAAGGTTCAATCAAAGATACGATCACTGCCATCCAAGCAGAGGCCGAAAAACGGGAACTGACCAGTGAAGTGGACACGTTAATTATCCGTGCTCAGATGCAAGCGCGTTATGCCCCTTATAATCTGGGGCACTTCGGATTAGGCTTTGATCACTATACCCATTTTACCTCTCCTATTCGCCGATACAGCGATCTCATCGTACACCGTTTGCTCAAAGCAATCAAAGCAGGAGATACAGAAGAGGGCTCTTATGTACTGCGTAATATTGAATCTCTGTGTACTTCAATCAGTGAAAAAGAGCGAGAAGCCAGCGATATAGAGATCCGCTTCCAAGAGCGTAAATTCGCACGCTGGGCGCATACGGTGATCGGGTCAGCATTCAAAGCTCGTGTTATGCGTGCAGAAGATCAGATTATCGCAGAGATTCACGATGTGGTAACGGGAGCCAAAGTGAGTATTACCTCACAATTTGGTCTTGCACTTTTCGATGATGTCATCGTCAAAATTGAGACGTCCAATCTGGCTACGGCCAAAATCACAGGTTCTTTTGTAAGTCGAGTCGAAAAGGAAACGGATGAATAGACAAGAGCTCGACCGTCATCTGCAAAACAATTCCGCTCCGCGTGCCATGGCACTTTTTGGTGAAAGTCATTTTTTGATTGACCGCTATTCCCAAAAGTTGGCTCGAATCGAGGGGGCTTCCGTTTTGAGCCTTTATCATGATGAATACGATTTTAATACGGCAAAAGCCCACCTTTCACATCATTGTCAAACATGAGAAAAAGCTCCCAAAGGCTGAACTGGATACCCTCGTAGAACTGGTCGGAAAAAATGAGGACAATACGTTTATCTACTGTTATATGGGAGAGGATGTAAAAGGGGCAGATACGGCGTTCAAAGGTTCCCATACGGGTTCTGTTCGTTTCTTTCATCCCTATGCCAATGAAGCACGTGCCATTGTGCTGCAAGAAGCCAAAGAGATGGGTTTACAGCTTGACTCGTCAGCGGCTTTTCATCTGCTGGAAATGCAGAATAATGACTTGTCACTAGCATGCAACGAACTCTCAAAACTGCTTATTTTAAATAAGCCCATCACGATCAAAGAGATTGATGAGCAGGTATTTGGCCTGAGTGAAATCAAAATCGATCACTTTATAACTCAAGTCATCGAGAAAAAAGAGTTTCTCCCCTCTTTGCGCCATTTACTCGAATCGGGAGAAGATGAGATTCGGCTTCTTACGGGGATCAGTGCTTTTTTGACACAACTGTATTTATTCAATACGGCGATCAAAATTCACGGCATTGCCGATTCAGTCCTCGTTTTGGGATACAAACTTCCCGGTTTTATTGAAAAAGAGCGTGCGGCACTCTCGATTAAAATCACCCCTGAGGGCTATAAAAAAGGGCTGAATCTTTTGTTGGATACCGAGTTAAAAATGAAATCGGTAGGCTCTCCCGACCAAGAAGCACTTTTGCTTTCATCGCTGCTAAAACTTCAAAGTATCATTTAGATAAAACTTATATTAAGTTATTTTTCAGTATAATCCGCGCGTTCCTTGCTCTTTGTTCCTTGCTCTTTGCAACACGACTGTCGTGCTGTATAACAACCATAAGGGGCGAACACCATAAGGAGACATACGCTATGAGACATTACGAAAACTTAGTAATCGTAAAACCTACTCTAACTGAAGAAGAAATCAAAAACACTATCGCAACCGTCGAAGAGTTTATCACATCAAACGGTGGTGAAATCATTGCACGTGACGCAATGGGTATGAAAAAATTGGCTTACCCGATCGAGAAAAACGCTCGTGGTTACTTTTACGTAATTTATTACAAAATTGCACCTTCAGCAATTAGTGAAATTGAGCGTCGTTTCCGTATCAACGAGGAAATTTTACGTTTCGTAACAATGAAATACGATACAAAACGTGAGATTAAAGCATGGAACGATATGGTTGAGAAAACCAAAAAAGTCGCTCCTGCTGCTCCTGCCGCTGTTGTTGCTGAGAAAACAGAAGAAGTAGCTTCTTAAGCCCTAAGGAAAACACATGTTTAATAAAGTAATTTTGGTTGGAAATTTAACGCGCGATATCGAGCTTCGATACTCGCAAAACGGTTCGGCGATTGCAAATACTGCGATTGCTACGAGCCGTAAGTTTACTGTGAACGGTGAGAAGAAAGAAGAGACATGTTTTGTTGACATCACTTTTTTCGGACGTTCGGGTGAGGTTGCCAATCAATACCTTCGCAAGGGTTCTAAAATCCTAGTAGAGGGAAGATTACAATTTGAACAATGGGTTGACAAGACAAGCGGACAAAAGCGCTCTAAGCACTCCGTTATCGTTGAAACGATGCAAATGCTCGATTCACGTGGCGGCGAAGCTTCTCAGGGTGGTTATAATGAATACAGCGATGCCGGAAGTAGTCAAGGCGGGGGTTATGATGCTCCACAGCCAAAAGCGTACAACCAGGCTCCTGCATACAGTAAGCCATCTCCGGTAAGAATGCCGGAAAACAATCTTCCAGAGATTGATATTAACGAAGACGAAATTCCGTTTTAACGAAAGCACAAGGATAGAACCATGTCAGAAAAAAGAAAATACAAAAAACGATTTTGCAAATATTGCGAACAAAAAGTAGATTTCATTGATTACAAAGATGTATCATCATTGAAATATTCGCTCTCTGAGCGTTTTAAAATCATGCCACGTCGTCTTACAGGTAACTGTAAGCGTCACCAAGACATGGTTACAATTTCAATCAAACAGTCTCGTGCTGCTGCATTGATTCCGTACACTGTATCACGTAAAGTGATCGCAGGTGCACCATTCGACGAGCGTTAATCGCTCTTTTGCCGGCATAGTCCGGCAAACCTTTCCTCTTCACTTTTCCCCTCTCTTAAAACTCAAAATATCATCATCGGAATAGTTTTTGCTTTCTATTAAGTATGAGAAAATTATTACGTAAACTTTTTCGCAGACGTTCTTCGGTGCGTTCATGTGACTATTACATCACCAATTTAAAGTATCCTAGCGGAGAATAAAAGAGGGGAGTTTGAGGGAGAGATTTTATGCACGGTTAGAGTGCATAAAATTATTCTTTGAGACGCTCTATTTTAGCACCCAGTGCGCGTAACTTTTGTTCTAAATTTTCATAACCGCGATCGAGATGATAAATACGGTGGACATTAGTGGTTCCCTCAGCCGCCATGGCTGCAAGAACGAGGGCGCTTGATGCACGTAAATCGGTTGCCATCACATCGGCTCCAAATAGGGGAGTTTCACCGATTACGGTTGCGGTATGCCCATTGAGGCGGATATCAGCACCAAGGCGTTGAAGTTCGCTGACGTGCATGAAACGGTTTTCAAACAAACGCTCTTCGATAATACTTGTCCCTTTAGCAAGCGTAGCAAGTGCTAAAAATTGCGCCTGCATATCGGTTGGAAATGCCGGGTATTCTTGGGTGACGATATCAACATGTTTGAGGGTAGCCGCCGGATGAATCGTCATATTGGTACCGTCGATGTCAATAGTGCATCCCATTTGCTCCAGCTTTGCAGTAACGGCATCAAGATGATCGGGACGAACTTTTTCAAGTGTGATGGTGGAGTTGGTGATTGCTCCCGCACACAAATAGGTACCTGCTTCAATACGGTCAGGGATGATTTCGAAATCAACCATATCAATCGTTTTTCCGCCTGTTCCGATGATTGTCAGTTCTGACGTACCGATTCCCGTAATATCTATACCACTGTCACGCAAGATTTCACACAACTGTACGACTTCAGGTTCTTTTGCACAGTTAACGAGAACCGTTTTACCATGAGCCAATGCGGCTGCCATGACAATATTGGCGGTTCCTGTTACGGTGATCTTATCGAAGATGATGTGGGCGCCTTGCAGCCCTTTTGGAGCAACAGCATTGACGTAACCCGCATGAATGGTAATCTCTGCCCCCATTTGCTCTAACGCTTTAAGGTGTAAATCTATGGGACGCTGGCCAATCGCGCATCCGCCCGGCAGAGAAACTTCACAATGACCGAAACGTGCCAGTAATGGTCCAAGAACGAGGATAGAAGCACGCATGGTTTTAACAATGTCATAGTTTGCCATGGTGTGATTGACGGTTGACGTATCGAGCTCTAAAACGTGATTTTTTAACGTTTGCGTAGCCCCAAGATTTTCCAATAATTTAAGGAGTGTTTTGATGTCTGCCACTTCGGGAGTGTTGGTCAAGGTGACCTTGTTATGCGCTAAAAGGGTTAAAGTAATGAGAGGCAATGCCGCATTCTTTGCGCCTGAAATGGTGACGGTTCCACTGAGCTTGGTGGGGCCTTGAATACGTAAATAGTCCATAAAAATTCCCAAATAAAAAAGTACAACATTATAAGGTAATATTGTTTAAGATGGTATAATTTGCCAACTTAAGAAAAACAAGGATTATCCGTGAGTTCAGCCCTTGATCGTTTGAAAAATCTAAGCGCGCAGATCTCCAGCTATGAACTTGAACGTAAGAATAATCTGCACACGCTTGAACTGCTTTATGTCTCTTTGGGAATAGAGAGCAAAGTGCCTCTTTTCCATGATCTGTTTGAATTTAAAGCGATTAATCTCTCCGGTATTTCACTGGGTGATGAGACTTTAGGATTAATTAAAGAGGGGAAATACGCGCAGGTAATCGGTATTTTGTACGATAACACGGCGAAAGTAAAAAACAAAAATATCTCTTTGGCCTATTTTGGGCGTGCGGAAAAAGTGAGTGACGATAAAAAACGTGACATTATCGCTTTTGTATTGGGGTGGCGTTTTGAAAAAAGCTTTCGCACGTTGGAACACTATCACAATCTTTTAGCACAGTTACCAAAATTACCGCGTGAGGGTGCATGCTGATTTTTTTCGATACGGAAACAACAGGACTGGAGGTAAATGATCGCCTTTGTGCTGTTGGTTTGATCGAGGGGGATGAGGTTCATTATGAGCTTATTAATCCTCTCAAAAAAGTGCCCCCCAGTGCGAGTGCCATTCATCATATCACCAATGAGATGCTTAAAGAAGCGCCTGTTTTTGGTGTTTCTAAAAGCTATGAAAAGCTTATGGCTCTGAATGTTCCTGAGACGGTTATGGTATCGCATAATGCTCCGTTTGATCTGGCAATGCTTCAAAAAGAGGGGATTGCATGGCAGGGGCAGGTGATTGACACCCTCAAGTGTTCCAAAGCATTGATGGATGATTTGGATGGTTATTCTTTGCAGTTTTTACGGTATGAACTCAGACTGTATCGCAATGAAGCGGATGTTTTCAAAGAGTACGGAATGGACATTGTCCCTCATCATCCTGTAAGTGATGCTCTGCACGCGAAGATGATTTATGAGTACTTACTCGATTTGTCTGACGAGGAAGCTTTGATAGCAATGTCTAAAAGTCATGTTTTACTCACACGCTTGCCTTTTGGAAAATACGCAAAACGGCGTATTGAAGAGATAGCGCTCAAGGATGCCGCGTATCTGAAGTGGATGTTAGAAAGTCTAATGGATATGGATGAAGATTTGCGTTACAGTATTGAACATCACATGCGGAACTTATGACTCTTTTGAAGTGTAATTGGCTAAAATACGCCATAAAAATGAGGGGGCAGAGTAATGCAATGCGAACAGTTTACGATTGAAAACAGTCATTGTAAAATAATTAAACACATTTTGATTATTGAAGACTCTGTCAGTTTAGGAAATCACCTTAAAGAGATGATCGACGACTACTTTTCATTTTATTGCGATATTGCGACCAGCGAAAATCAAGCCAATGAAATGATCCGGCGTAAACGGTATGATCTCATTATTACCGATGTTTATTTACCCGACAGCAGCGGCAATTTTATTGGCGAATTGGTGAGAAGCGACTTGCGCGTTATTGTTATGACCGCAAATGATAATGAGCAACTGCGAGCTGGAATTCTGACATTACCGATCATTGATTATGTCATTAAAAATGATGCTAAAACATTGGTCGATTATCTAATCAATACGTTACGGCGCTTGAATGAAAATCGCAATACAGTTATCGGTATTTGTGATGATTCAGAAGTCTCACGTCACCTTATTTCTGCATTGGTCAAATCTCAAAATCTCTCCTATATAGAATTTATGGATGC
>PDVJ01000165.1_pt1 | contig 12657 bp, 15 predicted proteins | sample 1369811 | NCBI WGS metagenome assembly PDVJ01 (sample SAMN07795376, study PRJNA414565) | Alkali sediment metagenome, whole genome shotgun sequencing project. | reverse complement strand
TCGGGTTACGTGGTCGCGCGTCGCCTCGCCACGGTCAGCTCCAAGGTCACCGGCCGCATCGGTGAAGTCCTGTTCGAGGAGGGCGCTTCCGTCAAGGAGGGGCAGGTACTGGCGCGGCTGGACCCGGCCACCGCACGGGCCGAGTACGTGGTTGCCACGCGCAGTCTCGAGGCCGCGCGCCGCAGTCTGCGCGAGATCGAGGTGCGACTCGCGGACGCCGAGCGAACGCTCGCGCGCAACCGCACGCTGGTGCAGCAGCGTCTCGTCGCACAAAGCGTGCTCGACAGTTCCGAGGCCGATGTCGCTGCGTTTCGGGCTCGCCTGGAGGCGACCCGCGCCGATGTCGGGGTGGCCGACGGGCAGGTCGGGCTCAGTCGCCAGAGCCTCGACGACCTCGAGATTCGCGCACCGTTTGCGGGCGTAGTGATCTCGAAGGACGCGCAGCCGGGCGAGACCGTGTCGCCGATTTCGGCCGGCGGCGGCTTCACGCGCACCGGCATCGCGACCATCGTCGACATGGACTCGCGCGAAATCGAGGTGGACGTCAACGAGGCCTATATCAATCGCGTGCACGACGACCAGCGCGTCGAGGCGATACTCGATGCCTATCCGGAGTGGAGGATCCCCGGTCACGTGATCAGCATCGTGCCGACAGCGGATCGTCAGAAGGCCACGGTGCGCGTGCGTATCGCATTCGACCAGCTCGACCCGCGCATCCTCCCCGACATGGGCATCAAGGTCCGGTTTCTCGAGGAACAGAGTGCCGGCCCGCCATCGGCGCCGCAGGTGGATGAGCGGGCCGTGGTGCGGGAGGAGAACGGCACGAGTGTCTGGGTGGTCCGCGACGGCAAGGTAGAACGTCGCGACGTGACGCTCGGCGCCTCCTCCGACGGGCGCGCTGCCGTGACGGAGGGTCTCTCCGGCGGCGAGTCAGTGGTGCTCGATCCGCCGCGACGGTTGCGGGAAGGCTCACCCGTGGAGCTCGTCGCGAAGTGAGCGTGGCCGCGCCGATCGTTGGCATCCGCGACCTCGTCAAGGAGTACCGTCGCGGCGCGGAGGTCGTGAGGGTACTCGACGGCCTGTCGCTCGATATCGCGACCGGGGATTTCGTGGCACTCATGGGGCCCTCAGGCTCGGGCAAGTCCACGCTGCTCAACCTGATCGGCGGCCTCGACCGACCGACCTCCGGCACGCTCGAGGTGGAGGGCCTGCGCGTGGACAGACTCGGCGACGGCGCGCTGGGACGCTGGCGGGCCGACCACGTCGGATTCGTCTTCCAGATGTACAACCTGCTGCCGGTGCTGTCGGCCGAGCGCAACGTCGAGCTGCCGCTGCTCCTGTCCGATCTTACGCGCGAAGAACGGGCGCGCCGCGTCGCGGCCGCGCTCAGTCTGGTCGGGCTCTCCGACCGCGCGAAGCACCGGCCCCGCGAGCTCTCGGGCGGGCAGGAGCAGCGCGTCGGCATCGCGCGTGCGATTGTCACCGATCCCACGCTGCTGCTCTGCGACGAGCCCACCGGCGACCTCGACCGCAAGTCGGGGGATGAGATCCTCGACCTGCTGCAGGCGCTCAACCGCGAACAGGGCAAGACGATCATCATGGTCACCCACGATCCGCATGCGGCCGAGCGAGCCCACCGCACCGTGCACCTCGACAAGGGGACGCTCCGCGAGGACGCGGCGTGATCGCCAAGTACCTGCCGCTCCTGATCGCGAGCATGCGGCGCAAGCCGCTGCGGCTGTTCTTCACGCTGGCGTCGATAGTCGTTGCATTTCTCCTGTTCGGCCTCGCGGAGTCGCTGCGCTACTCGCTGCAGTCGGGCGTCGACGTGGCGGGCGCCGACCGGCTGATCACCATGCACAAGGTGTCGTTCACGCAGCTGCTGCCGATGAGCTACGAGAACCGGATCCGCGCGGTGGACGGAGTGGCGGACGTGACGCCGCAGACCTGGTTCGGAGCGTGGTACCAGGACGAGCGCAACCAGCTCCCGACCTTCCCCGTGGATCCCGACGCGTTCCTGCGCATGTACCCGGAATACCAGATGCCGGAAGACCAGCGTCTCGCCTGGCTCGCGGACCGGGCCGGAATCATGATTCCTGGTGCATCAGGATCTGTCGCGTGTCCCCGCCCTGCTGCAGGTCGTAGATCGCGCGCACGTTCACGTCCCAGGTGTCGTTGCCGTCCGCCCGGCGCCAGATCCTCCTGCACCAGGAGTACTTCGAGGAGGCGCGCGGGCAGGCGAAGGGACTGATCGGCTGGTACCTCGTCAAGGTGGCGAACGTGGAGCGCGCCGCCGCGATCGCGAAACAGATCGATGCTCAGTTCGCGAACTCGCCGGCGGAGACCAAGACGTCCTCTGAACGTGCGATGGCTCAGTCATTCGTGAACCAGGTCGGCAACATCGGTGCGATCCTGCGCGCGATCGTCACGGCCGTGTTCTTCACGATGCTGCTCGTGACCGCGAACACCATGGCGCAGTCCGTTCGCGAGCGGACCAATGAGATCGGTGTGCTCAAGACGCTCGGCTTCAGCAATGGCGGCGTACTCGGTCTGGTGCTCTGCGAAGCCGTGCTGATCACGCTGGTCGGAGGTGGGCTCGGGCTCGCCGGGGCATGGTGGCTCGGTATCCAGTTCGAGCCGGTGTTCCGACAGTACCTGCCCGGCTTCAAGGTGCCGGCCACGGCCGTCGTGCTTGGCGTGCTCATCATGCTCGGGCTCGGGCTCGCCGCCGGCGCGGTACCCGCCGCGCAGGCCATGCGCCTGCGGATCGTCGAGGCGTTGCGACGCGAATGAGGGTGGCTCCTTGAATCGTTGGCTCAACCAGCTGTTCGCGGTCACCGCGATGAATCTCCGCAACCTGCCGGCGCGGCTCGGCACCTCACTGGTCGCCGTGGTCGGGATCGGCGGCGTCGTGGCCGTGCTGGTGTCGCTGCTCTCGATGGGCGAGGGCTTCCGTGCCGCGCTCGACCTCTCCGGGCGTGACGACGTGGCATTGGTGCTGCGCGGCGGCTCGAGCGACGAATTGTCGAGCGCCTTCGATCGCGAGCAGGTGAGCGTCATAGCAGCCGCGCCGGGCATCGTACGCGACGCTCGCGGCCCGGTCGCCTCGCCCGAGTTCTACACGATCGTGGACCTGCCTATGCGCAGTACCGGGACGGAGGCCAACGTGCCGTTTCGCGGCGTGACTTCGCGTGCCGCCGAGGTGCGCGAGGACTTCCGCATCGTCGCCGGGCGCATGTTTCATCCGGGCCGCAACGAGGTGATCGTCGGACGGGGCGCTTTCGCGCAGTTCGGCAACGTGGATCTCGGCCGCACGGTCGTGTGGGGCTCCCAGGCCTGGCAGGTGGTCGGCGTCTTCGAAGCGGGTGGCAGCATCTCCGAGTCCGAGGTCTGGGCCGACCTCACCGTGCTTCAGGGCGTGTACCGGCGCGGAAACTCGGTGCAGATCGTGCGCGTGAAGCTCGAGTCGCCGGATTCGATCGCGAAGGTGTCGGGATGGCTGGACGCCGATCCGCGCCTCGATGCGACCGTCCGCAGCGAGCGGGACTTCTATGCCGATCAGTCGCGGATCCTGGTGACCATGATCCGCTACGTGGGCACCACGATCGCGGTGCTGATGGGCATCGGCGCAGTCTTCGCCGCGCTCAATACCATGTACTCGGCGGTATCCTCGCGCACGCGCGAGATCGCGACGCTGCGCGCACTCGGTTTCGGTGCGGCGCCAGTGGTGACCTCGGTGCTGCTCGAGTCCGTGGCACTTGGACTCATCGGCGGCGTGCTCGGCGGTGCGATCGTCTACCTGGGCCTCAACGGCTACCAGGCCTCGACCCTCAACTGGGCGAGCTTCAGCCAGGTTACTTTCGCCTTCACGGTAACCCCGGCGTTGCTCGTGACGGGCCTGGTGTATTCCCTGATACTCGGACTGGCTGGCGGCCTGCTTCCCGCGCTGCGCGCGGCACGCTTACCGGTGACCACGGGTCTGAGGGAGCTCTAGGGGATGAGACGAGGAGGGGTGGCCGCGTCGGCGGATGGCAACCCGCTGCAGATGCCGCTGTGGTCACCGCGGGAGGCAGTCGCGGGCTGGCACGTGCGCATCAGTCGCCGGGCGCGCCGACTGTCGATGCGGGTGTTTCCGGGCGGCCGCGTGGAGGTCGTGGTGCCACCAGGCACGGGCCTTCCTGCGATCGAGCGCTTCGTGTCGAGGCATCGCACGTGGGCCGAGAAGCGAGCCAGGGAATTCGCACTGCTTGCGCCGTCGACAGCGGAGCGCCGTCCGACCGAGATTCACCTGCCTCTGACCGGGCAGTGCTGGAGCGTCGCCTATGAGACCGCTCGCCGCAGCACGGTGACCGACCGAGGTAATGGCATCCTGCACCTGCACCTCGAGCGCGACTCCGATCGCGAGGTCGGGCAGCTTCTGCTCCGCTGGCTGGGCGGCGTCGCCCTGAACGAGCTGCGCCCGCGCCTGGACGGCGTATCACGGGACACGGGCATCGAGTACGTGCGCATGCACCTGAGACGCCAGCGCACTCGCTGGGGCAGCTGCTCAACCGCCGGCACGATCAGCCTGAACATGTGCCTGATGTTCCAGCGGCCCGAAGTGGTGCGCTACCTCATGGTTCACGAGCTGTGCCACCGCCGGCACATGAACCACTCCCCGGGCTTCTGGGACCTCGTCGAGCGCCACGAGGCGCACTGGCGCTCCCTCGATCGCGAGCTCCTCAAGGGCTGGCGCCACGTCCCCGCCTGGATGTTCCCGGGCTGAGACGCTGCCCGCTTGCCGCCTGCCGAAGCGCAGGCGCATCACCTGCGCCGCCGTTGCTGTGTAAGATAACGCGCCCTTTTTGCTGCCGCGGCGATACGTCCGATGCAAGAACGACTGCAGAACATAAACGTCCTCTCGAGCGAGCTGCTGCCCACTCCCGAGGAGGTCAAGCGCGCGATGCCGCTGCCCCCGGGCTGCGAGGAATTCGTGTTTCGCAGCCGGGCTGCGGTGCAGCGGATTCTCGACCGCGAGGATCCGCGCCTGTTCGTGGTGGTGGGCCCGTGCTCGATTCACGATCCGAAGGCGGCCCGGGAGTACGCCACACGGCTGCAAGGTCTCGCCCAGCGCGTGGAGAGCACGATGCTGGTGATGATGCGCGTCTACTTCGAGAAGCCGCGCACCACGATCGGCTGGAAAGGCCTGATCAACGACCCCGACATGGACGATTCCTTCCGCATCGAGAAGGGCATCCGGCTGGCCCGCGAGCTGCTGCTTTACCTCGCTGACATCGGACTGCCCGCGGCGACCGAGGCGCTCGATCCGATCATGCCGCAGTACCTCTCCGAGCTCGTGACATGGACCGCGATCGGCGCACGCACGACCGAGTCGCAGACGCACCGGGAGATGGCGAGCGGGCTGTCGACGCCCGTGGGCTTCAAGAACGGCACGGACGGTTCCCTCACGGTTGCGATCAATGCCCTGCAATCGGCGGGGCACCCGCACCATTTCCTCGGCATCACCCAGCAGGGGCAGTCGGCCGTGTTTCGCACGCGTGGCAACCGCTACGGTCACATCGTCCTTCGCGGAGGTGGCGGGCGGTCGAACTACGACTCGGTGAGCATCGCCGTGTGCGAGCGCGAGCTCGAAGCCGCAAGCCTGCCGGCGCGCATCGTCGTGGACTGCAGCCACGGCAACTCCAACAAGGACCCGGGCCGGCAGTCGGCGGTCGCCGAGAACGTCGCCAACCAGATCCTCGAAGGCAACCAGTCGATCGTCGGTCTGATGCTAGAGAGCAACCTGCACTGGGGCAGTCAGCCGATCCCGGCGGACCGCGCAACGCTGCAATACGGGGTATCGGTAACCGATCCCTGCATCGACTGGGAGACGACCGAGGGGCTGCTGCAGTCGCTCGATGCGCGTCTGCGCCCTGCGCCACGCTTCGCAAAAGGCTCGGCAGCGGCGTAACGTCGCGCGCGACGACTCGTGCCGGTGCGCTCGAGGCCGCGCGCGGGCCGATCCGCGCTACCATCGCGACTCCCCAAGTCAATTCCACAGGAGTAGAACCATGACGATACAGGCCGGCGACAAGATGCCCTCGGGCGCGTTCAAGATCCCGGGCCCGGACGGACCCGTGGCGCTCACGACTGAGCAGCTGTTCAAGGGCAAGAAGGTGGTGCTGTTCTCCGTGCCTGGCGCCTTCACGCCCACCTGTGACGCGCGCCATCTGCCGGGCTTCGTGCAGCATGCCGCGGACTTCAAGGCCAAGGGCATCGATACCGTCGCCTGCATGGCCGTGAACGACGTTTTCGTAATGAAGGCCTGGGGCAAGGCTTCGGCCGTGGACGACAAGGTGCTCATGCTGGCCGACGGCAATGGCGATTACTCGCGGTCGCTCGGGCTCGAGCTCGACGCGACGGGCTTCGGCATGGGCATGCGCGGCAAGCGCTTCGCCATCATCGTGGACGACGGCGTGGCCAGGAAGGTGCTGGTCGAGACGTACTCAGTCAGCTCTGATCGGCTTCTTGCAGGGCCCTGGTGCAAGCGGGCGCGACGGGCGAGGCCCGTCGCCCGCCGCGGCAGGTTGGTCTGCCCGTCGATCGGAGGTGCGCGAGCCTGACGGCCGCCTCGGGCCGGCTCAGCCGCCGATCTGCTTCTCGAGCTCCGGCACGATCGCGAACAGGTCGCCCACCAGACCGATGTCTGCGGCCTCGAAGATCGGCGCCTCGCCGTCCTTGTTGATCGCGACGATGGTGCGCGCGTCCTTGATGCCCGTCATGTGCTGGATGGCGCCGGAGATGCCGATCGCGATGTAGAGCTCTGGCGCGATGATCTTTCCGGTCTGGCCGATCTGCAGGTCGTTCGGCACGTAGCCCGCGTCCACCGCGGCCCGCGAGGCTCCCACGGCCGCGCCCATCCTGTCGGCGAGGCTGTAGATCGCCTTGAAGCCGTCCGCGCTGCCCAGTGCACGGCCGCCGGCGACCACCCGACTGGCGGTTTGCAGGTCGGGCCGTCCGCTCGTGGCCCCGGAACGCGATACGAAGCGCGTGTGCGAGGGCAGGGCGACACCCGCGTCGACCTTCTCTACCGTCGCACTGCCGCCCTGGGCCGCGGCCTCGAAGGAGGCTACACGTACCGTCGCAACCACGGTCGCATCCGCCGGTACCTCGACGGTAAGCACTGCGTTGCCGGCATAGATCGGCCGCTTGAACGAGTGCGCGCCCTCGACGGCCATGATGTCGGTCACCTGCCCGACGCCGAGCAGCGCCGCGACGCGCGGCATCAGGTCCTTGCCGAAGGTTGTCGAGGGACCGAATACGTGCGTGTAGCCGCTGGCGAGTTTCGCAACCTGCGGCGCCAGTACCGCGGCGAGCGGTTCCACGTGCGCGGCGTTCTCCGCGACCAGGACTTTCGTCACGCCGGCGAGCGCCGCGGCCTGTGCGGCGACGGCCGCGCCGTCGACGGCGAGGACCAGCAGGTCGATGGAGGCACCCGGGATTCTTGCGGCGCAGCTCACGCACTTCGTGGTCGAAGGATTGAGCTTTGCGCCGTCGTGCTCCGCGACAATCAGGATCTTGCTCATCACACCAACCCCTTCTTCTTGAGCGCGTCGACCAGCTCGGCGACGTCCTTGACCATGATGCCCTTCGAGCGCTGCGGCGGCGGATCGACGCGCACCGTGCGGAACGCAGGAGCCTCGGAGACGCCGAAGTCGCCGAGCGTCATCGTGTCGAGCGGCTTCTTCTTGTCGACCTCGAGAACCTCGAGGCCCGCGTCGACCTCGCGCGTCACGGTAGCCCTGCCCTCGGAGATCTCAATCTTCGAGCAGGAGACGGCCTGCGGGCGGTCCCACAGTGCAGCCAGCATCTGCGGCGTCTGACCGTTGTCGTCGTCGATCGCCTGCTTGCCGAGCAGGACCAGGAAGGGCTGCTCCTTGTCGACCATCTGGCGGAAGATCTTCGCCACCGACAGTGACGGAACCTGGGCATCGGTCTGCACCAGGATGGCCCTGTCTGCGCCCATGGCGAGCGCCGTGCGCAGCTGCTGCTGGGCGTCCGCCGGGCCGATACCCACGGCGAGTACCTCGTCGGCCAGGCCTTTTTCCTTGATCCGCAGCGCTTCCTCGAGCGCAATCTCATCGAAGGGATTGATGCTCATCTTGACCCCTTCGGTAACCACTCCGGTGTTGTCAGGTTTCACGCGGACGCGGACGTTGTAGTCCACCACGCGCTTCACCCCTACCATGATTTTGCGCACGGGCCTGACTCCTCTGATCGCCGGTTCAACGGGTCTGTTTGCGATGCAGCATCATACCAGCCGGCGCACTTCGGTTGCCCGAGGCCCGGGCGCTATCCGCGAGGCTCACGCCCCTGCGGAAACCACGTACGTCGTGTCCCGGGCTGCGTATCTCGGTCGGAGCGGGGTCAGTCGCCCCAGCCGCGACGCTCCATGAGCTGGCGGTTCAGGTTCAGCAGCCGCCGATAGCTTTCGTAGCGCCGGGCATCGATCGCTCCCGATTCCACCGCGGCTCGTACTGCACATCTTGGTTCGCGCAGGTGCAGGCAGTCCTGGAAGCGGCAGCCGCCGGCGAGCGCCGCGATGTCGCCGAAGCCGTGCTGGACGTCGGTGGCCGGCATCACGGGCGGCGCGTAGTCGCGCACCCCGGGAGAGTCCGCAATCTCTCCCCAGGCCGTGCGGAGTATCGCGGACGAGACCGTGGTGTGGCGGCCCTCGCCCGTGCCGCTCGACAGCGAACCGGTCGAGCGCCGCGCCTGTCCGACGAGTGCGTTCAGTAGTGACGACTTTCCAACGCCGGATTGTCCCGCGAAGAGGCTGCGCCGCCCCGACAGTCGCGCAACCAGTGTCTCGAGACCCTCACTGGTTTGCGCCGAGACCTCCACTATTGGAAGCTCCATGGCTCGAAGAGGTTCGACGAACAACAGGTCGCCCGAGTCCTCGGGGAGGTCGCGCTTATTCACCACGAGCAAGGCCGGGATTCCCGCCTGCTGAGCCCCGACAAGGTAACGATCCACGATGAACGGATCGCAGGCCGGACGCCGGGCTACCACCACGGCCAGCTGGTCGAGATTTGCCGCCAGCGACTCGACACGCCCGCGGCTGTCGCTGCGGGTGAACACGTTGCGGCGTGGCTGACGCTCGATCACCGTCCATTCGTCGTCGCCCGGCGACTTGGCGATTACGACGTCGTCACCGGCCACCAGTTCGAGGTCGCGGCGCTTGAGCTTGCAGCCCCGTTCTTCGCCTCCATTGCAGGCCACGACGACACGTCGGCCGTACGACTCGACGACGCAACCTTGTTCGCCGCTGGCCGTCACCGCGTCACGTGCGACTGGCCGGATACGACAGCAGCCGAGCGATGCGCAAGGCCGGCGGCGGGTGGGAATCGTGGAATGCCGAGTAGACGGGATCGGGTGTCAGCGTCGCGGCGTTGTCCTTGTACAGTGTGACCAGCGCGGCGGCCAGCGCACGCGCATCGCTGTGGCGCGCGGCGAAGGCGTCCGCCTCGTACTCGTGGCGGCGCGACCAGGCCGCAAGCAGCGGCGACATGACCCACGTGAACGCGGGCACGGCGATCAGGAAGAGCAGCAATGCGGCCGAGTCGCTGGCAGTCGGGACCCCGAGACTGGAATAGAACCACGGACGATCCGCCAGCCAGCCGAGCAGGGTAAACCCGGCCAGGCTCATCAGCGCACCGGTGGCCAGGCGCTGGGGAACATGACTGAGTCGGAAGTGTGCGAGCTCGTGCGCAAGTACGGATTCGACCTGCGCCGGGGAAAGCGCGGCCAGAAGCGTGTCGAAGAACACGATGCGCTTCTCCCGCCCGAGCCCCGTGAAGTACGCGTTGCCGTGTGCGGAGCGCCGCGAGCCGTCCATGACAAAGACAGCCCGTGCCCGGAAATTACAGCGGGCGAGTAGGGCGTCGATGCGCGTGCGGAGGTCGGCGTCCTCGAGAGGCGAGAACTTGTTGAACAATGGTGCGATCAGTCTCGGCCATGCCCAGACGACCAGCAGGCTGAATGCCAGCGACGCCGCCGCCGAGCAACAGCCCCAGGGTCCAGGCCTTCGATCGGTCGGCCACGAAGGTGCGCCAGGTCGTACGGTTGAATCCAAAGCGCTGCTCCAGGACGAACGTCCGGTAACAAGAGAATGGCAAGCCCAGAAGGGTCACCGCCGCCAGCGTCGAAATTACATGCATTGCGCCACCGGCGATCCCATCGCCGCCAATCCGGTACGACCAGTTGCCCAAGGCGGCAATGCCACCACCGATCGTGAGTGCCAGTGCGACGAGCGTGTCGAAGGCTGCATCGAAACGCTCCAGGCGCATGCATGCAGCAACGTATTCTGCAGCACGACGGTGCTCCGCCGGTGTGACCGCGCCGGAGAATTCCACCGGCACCGTCCCTCCGTGCATCGTGACGAAGGCGATCTGGCGCCGGGCGAGCCAAAGACGGATCGCAAGATGCGACGCCAGCGCCAAGGTGAAAGCGGTTGTAAGTGTCGGCATCCTGGCAGGGTGCAGAAGCGGGCTTTGCTACAATTGGATCATGACATGCAATGTTACAAGCTCAGCGTGAATGTCGGTGCGATCGGACAATCTGATATGGATAGATCTCGAGATGACCGGGCTGGACCCGGACCGGGACCACATCATCGAGATTGCGACAATAGTCACCGACGGGGATCTGCGCACACTGGCCGAAGGGCCCGCCATCGCAATCCGCCACCCACAGGCAGTTCTCGAGGGTATGGACGAGTGGAACCGCACGACTCACGGGGCATCGGGACTGCTCGAGCGCGTACGGAGCAGCGATGTTACTACCGCGGAAGCGGAGTTCATTACGCTCGAGTTCCTTCGGCAGCACGCCGAGCCCGGTGCGTCGCCGATGTGCGGCAACAGCATCTGCCAGGACCGCCGCTTCCTCGTGCGCGAGATGCCGGCGCTGGAGAAGTTCTTCCATTACAGGAATCTGGACGTGAGCTCAGTTAAGGAACTCGCCCGCCGCTGGGCGCCGGAAGTGTTCGCCGGCCTGCGGAAGAATTCACCGCACTTGGCGCTCGACGACATTCGCGAGTCGATACGGGAGCTTGAGTACTACAGAAAGAAGCTCTTTCAGACACCGCTTTTGTGACAACGCTCGTGAACAAACCCGACGGCGAAAGGGGCGTAGCTTGCTAATGCAACAGTCCCTCCAGGATCGTCTCCTCAGTGCGATGCAGCCATGCCTTCGGTTGCTAGCGCGCTTGATGCTGCGCTCCGGCATTACTTACCGCATGTTCGACGGAATGGCACGAACTGCTTTCGTCCAAGAGGCAATAGACGAGCGAGACGCAAGGGGTAGAAAGACAAACCTCTCCAGGGTCGCAGTCAGGACGGGCCTTTCACGAAAAGAGGTGGCTCGAATAAGTGCCAGACTTGCTATGGCCCCGATCTGCGAGCGACGAGTGACGAGTGACGGGTACGATGCGGGACACGCAGCGAGAGTTCTCCAGCTGTGGCATTCGGACGCGCGGTTCTTGGATGCTGAAGGCAAGCCGCGGTCCCTTTCACTCACCGGCGAGGACCCAACTTTTGGGAGCCTGGTTCGATCTGCCGGCGGCGACTTTCCTCCTGGCGCCGTACGTGCGGAACTGACATCTGCGGGAGCCGTCGTCGAAATTGAGGCCCAGCATCTGTTGCCGATAAAGCGGCATTTCATTCCGTCGGATGCAGGTGAAGAATTGTTGGTGGGTTTCTATCATTTTTTGCTGCCAGTGTTGATTGGTTTAGAGCGGAACACGTCGGCGGGCCACCCGCCGCAGTTCTTTCAGCGTCTCGCGTACTCAGAGCGATTATCGCCAGACGGACTGGCCGAATTTCGGCGTGTCGGACAAGATGCTGCGAGTCGATTCGTGCAGTCAGTCGATGACTGGCTTAGCACTAACGAAGTCACTAACGACTTGGCATTAGGCTCGTGCGATGCGAGAGCCGGCGTCGGAGTGTTTTACTTCGAGTCGCAGATACAGCCGCGAGTTGGCGACAGTCCATCGACTAACGCTGAATAGCCCGCGATGCTCAAGTCGTGCCTGTAAGTGCGTCAGTGTGCAGGGAGCATCTCGCAGCAGAGTGAAGTCGTCGCAGATAGATGTGCGGAGTTTCCAGGGTTTGGTAGAGGTTAGACGGCATCAGAGTAGCATCGGAGGAAATCACCGATGTCCACATCCTGCTCACGTTCGGGCGAAATAAGAGTTCATCGAGGCCCATTGGCTCCAATACAGCGTCGAGGCGATGTGTTGCGTACTCGAACTCGCCACGAGGGCTGTTACGACTGGCTGTAGGAGCCGGTGTCGAAGCGAGCATAGGAACATGCCAGGCTGCGGCGCCTAATCAGGGTTTCGTGTGTTGCCAGCCAGGGCATCCGCGCAGCGCAACGAGTACTCCGTGATCTGCACGAAACGGGAGAGACCTGCAGCAAGCATCATGTGGCTTGGCTGATTCTCCTGGCCAGTCTGGGTGCGTTGAACGGTCATGGCACTCTACGTTGGGCGGTCAGGAAGCCCTCTGTCCTGATCCCCAATGTCCGGCAGTGCCAGTTCGCCGTGACTCACCGCAACAAGGCCTCGGTTGCTGACGTTTCCTATATCCGGACGTGGCAGGTATGGCTGTATCTGGCTGT
>PDVJ01000566.1_pt1 | contig 12672 bp, 11 predicted proteins | sample 1369811 | NCBI WGS metagenome assembly PDVJ01 (sample SAMN07795376, study PRJNA414565) | Alkali sediment metagenome, whole genome shotgun sequencing project. | reverse complement strand
TGCCGACCATGCTCGAGCGCGCGGGCACGATCCAGACGCGGCCCGACGGTCTCGCGGCGGAGTTCGGCCTGCATCCGGCCGGTTACCGCCTGTCCGAGCCCCAGGCGCAGGCCATCCTCGACCTCAGGCTGCATCGCCTGACGGGACTCGAACAGGACAAGATCCTGGTCGAATACGGCGAGCTGCTCGACGTGATCCGCGACCTGAGCGACATCCTCGCCCGGCCCGAGCGCCTGCTCGAGGTGATCCGCGCGGAGCTGCTCGCGATCCGCGAGCAGTACGGCGACGCGCGCCGCACCCGCATCGACGCGGACGAGTCCGACCTGACGATCGAGGACCTGATCACGCCCGAGGACGTGGTCGTGACGCTGTCCCACGGCGGCTACGCCAAGGCGCAGCCAGTGAGCGAGTATCGCGCCCAGGGCCGCGGCGGGCGCGGCAAGTCGGCGACGTCGGTGAAGGACGAGGATTTCGTCGACAAGCTGTTCGTGGCCAACACCCACGACACCTTGCTTTGCTTCTCGAACCTCGGCCAGCTGTACTGGCTCAAGGTCTACCGCCTGCCGCAGGCGGGTCGCGGCTCGCGCGGCAAGCCGATCGTGAATCTGCTGCCACTGGAAGGGAACGAGCGCATCACGGCCGTGCTGCCGATTCGCGAGTACGGGGACGACAAGTTCGTGTTCATGGCCACCGCGCGCGGCACGGTCAAGAAGCCTCCGCTCGCCGCATTCGCCCGACCGCGCACCGCCGGCATCATCGCCGTCGGCCTCGACGAGGGTGACAAGCTGGTCGGTGTCGCAATCACGGACGGATCGCGCGATGTGATGCTCTGCAGCTCGGGTGGCAAGGCCGTGCGCTTCGCCGAGGACGACGTCCGGGCGATGGGCCGCACGGCCGCCGGCGTGCGCGGCATCCGTGTGCCGGACGGCGAGGAGGTGATCTCGCTGATCATTCCGGACCCCGATGGACTGATCCTCACGGCGTCCGAGAACGGCTTCGGCAAGCTCACGCCCGTCGAAGACTTCCCGCTGCATGGCCGTGGCGGCCAGGGCGTGATCGCGATGCAGACCAGCGAACGCAACGGGCGACTGGTGGCGGCCACGCAGGTGGCGACGACCGACGAGCTGATGCTCATGAGTTCGAGTGGCACGCTGGTGCGCACACGTGCTGGCGAGATCTCCGTGCTGGGTCGCAACACGCAGGGCGTGCGGCTGATCCGTCTCGACGATGGCGAGCGACTGATCGGCGTCGAGCCGGTCGAGCCGGAGAACGGCGGCGATGACGCGGATGAGGCCGGCGACGCCGCCGCATCCGACGAACTCGCGGCTGGCCCGGCGGCACCCTCCAGCTGAGCGCAACGGGGGCAGACCCGCTTCGACCGCGGCCTGCGATGGCCTGATACACTGCACTGCAACATCGCCCTGGAGGCCGCTCCCGAGATGAGTCGCGTGTTCAATTTCAGCGCTGGTCCGGCCGCGTTGCCGCCGGAGGTCCTCGAGCAGCTCCGCGACGAGATGCTCGACTGGCACGGGCAGGGCATGTCGGTGATGGAAATGAGCCATCGCGGCAAGGCGTTTGTCGGAATCGCCGAACAGGCGGAAGCAGATCTGCGCGAACTGCTCGCGGTCCCCGGGAACTACAAGGTGCTGTTCCTGCAAGGCGGTGCCACCGGCCAGTTCGCCGCCATCCCGCTCAATCTCGCGAAGGCCGATTCGGTTGCCGACTACGTCAACACTGGCGCGTGGTCCAAGAAAGCGATCGCCGAGGCGAAGCGCTACTGCCGGGTCAACGTCGCCGCCGACGCCGGTGGCAGCTATTCCACCGTGCCGGAGTTGGCGTCCTGGAAGCTCACGCCCGGCGCGGCCTACGTGCACTACACGCCGAACGAGACCATCGGTGGCGTCGAGTTTCCGTTCGTGCCTGAGGTTGGTGCGGCGCCGCTCGTGGCCGACTTCTCCTCGACGATTCTCTCCCGGCCGCTGGACGTCAGTCGCTACGGCGTCGTGTACGCCGGCGCACAGAAGAACATCGGTCCGGCGGGACTCGTCGTCGTGATCGTTCGCGAGGACCTGCTCGGTCGCGCCCGTCCCGATACGCCGACCGTGTTCGACTGGATGGCAATGGCCGCCGACGGCTCCATGCTCAACACGCCGGCGACCTACAGCTGGTACGTGGCCGGCGCAGTGTTCCAGTGGATCAAGCGCCAGGGCGGCCTCGCCGCGATGGAGCGCCTCAATCGCGCCAAGGCGGAGACACTCTATGGCGCCATCGACGGGTCGGGCTACTACCGAAACCCGGTTGCGAAGGACTGCCGTTCCTGGATGAACGTGCCCTTCACCTTGCCTTCGGCCGATCTCGACAAGCCCTTCCTGGAAGGCGCGAAGGCCGCCGGCCTCGTGGCGCTCGCCGGGCATCGCTCGGTGGGCGGTATGCGTGCCAGCATCTACAACGCCATGCCGATGGCCGGTGTCGAGGCACTCGTCGGATACATGCGCGAGTTCCAGCGCACGCACGGCTGAGACCGGGACATGTCATTCAAGATCCTGACGCTCAACAACATCTCCGTGCGCGGCCTCGAACGGCTGCCGCGCCAGCTCTACGAGGTCGCCTCCGAGATCGGCCACCCGGATGCCATCCTGCTGCGCTCGGCTGACATGCACTCGATGGAGATTCCCGCGAGCGTACTGGCCGTGGCGCGGGCCGGCGCCGGCACCAACAACGTGCCGGTCTTCAATGCCCCCGGCGCCAATGCCAATGCGGTGAAGGAACTGGTGCTGGCGGGCCTGTTTCTGTCCGCTCGCAACATCTGCCAGGCCTGGGGATACGTGCGATCGCTGGAGGGCGATGACCACTCCATCGAGGAGGCGATCGAGAGAGGCAAGAAGAAGTTCGTCGGACACGAACTGCCCGGTCGTACGCTCGGCGTGGTGGGGCTCGGCGCAATCGGCGTCGAGGTGGCCAACGCCGCTCTGGGCCTGCGCATGAAAGTGCTCGGGTACGACCCGCAGATCACGGTTCAGCGTGCATGGCAGCTATCGTCCGGTGTCGAGCAGGCACTCAGCCTCGACGACCTGTTCTCCCGCTGCGACGTGGTGACGGTACATGTCCCGTTGAACGACGCCACGCGTGGTCTCGTCAACGAGTCCCGGTTGCGCCTGATGCGGCGCGGCGGGACCATCCTCAACTTCGCGCGGGCCGGGATCGTCGACGAAGCGGCGATGCTCGCGGCGCTCGATGGGGGCCAGCTCGCCACCTATGTCTGTGACTTTCCCACCCGCGCCGCCAAGGACCACCCGCGCGTCGTCGCGCTGCCGCATCTCGGCGCCTCCACAGGGGAAGCCGAGGAGAACTGCGCGGTGATGGTTGCCGACACGCTGCGTGATTTTCTCGAGAACGGGAACGTGCGTCACTCGGTGAACTTTCCCGAGGCGGTCCTCCCGCGCGTGGGTGGCGACCGCATTGCGATCGCAAACGACAACGTGCCGAACATGGTCGGCCAGATCTCGACCTGCCTTGCCGAGGCAAATCTCAACATTGCCGACCTGCTCAACAAGTCCCGCGGTGATCTCGCCTACACGCTGATTGACCTGGACGCTCCGATCCCGGTGCACGTGCTCGCCAGGCTCAGGACCATCCCGGGCGTGCTTTCGGCACGGACGCTTTGACGATGCCGCGTGCGCGGAAATCGGCGCGACCGCCACCTGCACGGGGCAAGCCGGAGCGCGGAGGGACCAAGGCTTCCGCGGCGTCCTCACTGCCGGTCAAGCCGGCGCTCGAGGCCGTGCGCGCGCGCATCGACGCGGTAGATGCCGAACTGCACGCACTGATCAACGAGCGTGCGCGTCTTGCCCAGCAGGTCGGCATCTCGAAGCATTCCGCCGGGCATACCGTTGACTTCTATCGCCCGGAACGTGAAGCGCAGGTGCTGCGCCTCGCGCTGGAGCGCAACCGCAAGACTCGTGGCCCGCTGCGAGACGAAGAGATCCTCCGACTGTTCCGCGAGATCATGTCCGCGTGCCTCGCTCAGCAGGAGCCGCTGAAGATCGCCTATCTCGGACCGGAGGGCACGTTCACGCAGCAGGCGGTGCACAAGCAGTTCGGGCACTCCGTGCGCGCGCTGCCCCTGACCTCGGTCGAAGAGGTCTTTCACGAGGTCGAGGCAGGTACAGCAGACTTCGGCGTGGTGCCGATCGAGAATTCCAGCGAAGGCACAGTCAACAGCACGCTGGACATGTTCCCCATCTCGCCGCTCGGAATCTGCGGCGAAGTGGAACTCCGCATCCACCACAACCTGATGGGCCGGATGACAGCGCTCGACCGGGTCCAACGGGTCTGCGCGCACCTTCAGGCGCTTGCTCAGTGCCGCGGCTGGCTGTCTGAGAACCTGCCGGCCGTCGAGCGTGTGCCGGTGGCGAGCAATGCCGAAGGAGCGCGCCGGGCCCGCGACGAGGACGGCACGGCCGCGATCGCGCCCATGGCGGCTGCGGAGCTCTACGGGCTCAACGTCCTCGTGCCCGAGATCGAGGATCGCCACGACAACACGACGCGCTTCCTGGTCATCGGCCGCAAGTCCTTCCCGAGCAGTGGTCAGGACAAGACGACGCTGCTCGTCTCCGCCGCGCACACCGATGCCCCCGGCGCGCTGTTCCGGCTGCTCGAGCCGTTCGCCCGCCACGGCATCAGCATGACGCGCATCGAGTCGCGTCCCTCGCGTCGCCGTAAGTGGGATTACGTGTTCTTCATAGATCTCGAGGGTCACGCAGCCGACGAACCGCTGGCGACGGCACTCGCACAACTGAAGAGCGCGACCTCGTTGTGCCGGGTGCTCGGCTCCTATCCACGGGCGATCCTCTGACGGAATTGCCTCGAAGATGAGTGATTTTCTCGTCGAGCCGGGCGCATCTATCGCGGGCTGCATCCGTGTGCCTGGTGACAAGTCGATTTCGCACCGCGCGCTGATGCTGGGTGCCGTTGCTTCGGGAACGACGGACGTCGAGGGCTTTCTCGAGGGCGAGGACTGCCTCGCGACGCTCCGTGCCGTCGCGCGCCTGGGTGTCGAGGTTGAATGCAGGGCCCCCGGAGAGGTGCGCATCCATGGCGTCGGACTCAAGGGCCTGCGGGCTCCCGGCGGAGTGCTGGACATGGGCAATGCCGGCACGGCGATGCGACTCTTCATGGGCCTCCTGAGTGCCCAGCCGTTCGATACCGAGCTGATTGGCGACGAGTCGCTCATGCGACGGCCGATGGAACGCGCGGCGAAACCATTGCGCGAGATGGGCGCCGTGATCGAAACGCGCGACGGGCGCCCGCCGGTGCGGATTCGCGGTGGGCAGCGGCTGCATGGCATCCGTTACGAGATGCCGGTGGCGAGTGCGCAGGTCAAGTCCGCGGCGCTGCTCGCGGGCCTCTACGCCGAAGGTGAGACCACTGTCGTCGAACCGGCAGTGACGCGTGATCACACCGAGCGGATGCTGCAGAGCTTCGGCGTCGAGATCACTGCCCGCGGCGGGACGGCGACCTTGCGGTCCCCGGCGAGACTCGCCGGCACGCGCATAGCTGTCCCGGGCGATTTTTCCTCGGCCGGGCCTGCCTTGGTGCGCGGGAGCCCTTTCTGATCCAAGGGGTCGGAGTAAACCCGACCCGTACGGGGTTGCTCGAGATGCTCGCGCTCATGGGGGCCGACCTGCGGCTGGTAAATCACCGCTCCGCCGGCGCCGAACCGGTCGCCGACGTCGAGGTGCGACCTGCGCCGCTGCACGGAATCCGCGTACCCGATCGGCTCGTGCCGCTCGCCATCGATGAGTTTCCGGCGTTTTTCATCGCGGCGGCCTGCGCCAAGGGCGAGACTGTGGTGACTGGCGCCGAGGAACTGCGTGTGAAGGAAAGCGACCGCATTGCCGTGATGGCGCGCGGCCTCGGCGCCGTCGGTGTGCGCCACGAGGTGCTGCACGACGGCCTTCGCATCGAGGGGGGTCCCATCGGCGGCGGTACGGTCGACAGCCACGGTGATCACCGCGTCGCGATGGCGTTTGCGATCGCGAGCCTGCGTGCAACGGCGCCGATCCTGGTTCGCGATGTCGCGAACGTCGCGACTTCGTTCCCGGGCTTCGCGCCGCTGGCGCGCTCGGTCGGGCTTCGCGTGACGGAGCGGGACGAATGAACGGCCGGCTCGCCCACGTCCCAGTCATTGCGATCGACGGTCCCAGCGGCTCGGGCAAGGGCACCGTGGCGCGCCGGGTTGCGGCGGCTCTCGGCTGGCAGCTGCTCGACAGCGGTGCGCTGTACCGGCTGGTGGCGCTGGCGGGCGCTGCGCGCGGGCTCGAGCCCTCCGACGAAACCGGTCATGCGGTCGTGGCGTCGGCGCTCGACGCCGGCTTCGAATCGGATGGGGCGGGTGCCGAGCGCGTGCTGCTCGACGGGCGCGATGTCACCCGGGAACTGCGAGAGGAGACGACGGGCAACATGGCGTCGGTGGTGGCGGCCATGCCTTCGGTGAGATCGGCGCTGCTCGACCGCCAGCGTGCGTATGCGGCGCTTCCCGGTCTCGTGGCCGACGGCCGGGACATGGGAACCGTGGTCTTCCCCTGGGCCGGGTTGAAGGTGTTCCTGACGGCGACGGCCGAAGAGCGGGCGCTGCGTCGCTATAACCAGTTGAAACAAAAGGGCCTGGCTGCTAATCTTGCCGGCCTTTCGCAGGAAATTCTGGCGCGGGACCAACGTGACGCAGCCCGTTCCACGGCGCCCCTTCGGGCCGCCGAGGACGCGGTCATCGTCGACTCGACCGGCGTGCCGGTCGATGCCGTGGTAGACCGAGTCCTCGAGCTCGCAAGAGAGCGTTTCCCTGCGATCCGATGAACACACCCCCCGCGCGTTTTCTCCGAATGGTCGCCCGGCAGGACGCCGGTGCGGTGTAACAAACCCTTCGCGGGCGGGATGCCGGCGGAGCAACGGGCCAGCGGCCCTGGAAGCGAGAATGACCGAGAGTTTTGCGCAACTGTTCGAAGAGAGCCTGGCGAGCCAGCGGATCCGCCCGGGCCAGATCCTCACCGGCCGGGTGATCAATGTGGGGCCCGACGTGGTGCTGGTCAGTGCCGGCCTCAAGTCCGAGGCGGTGATTCCCACGCAGCAGTTCAAGAACGAACGCGGCGAGTTGGAAGTCAGCGTCGGTGACGAGGGCGAGGTCGCCCTCGACAGCGTCGAGGACGGTTCCGGCGAGACGCGCCTGTCGCGCGAGAAAGCCAAGCGCGCCCGCACCTGGGAGCGCCTCGAGACGGCGTTCGAGAAGGGCGAGGTGGTGACGGGTCTCATCAACGGTCGCGTGAAGGGCGGGTTCACCGTCGAGATCGAATTCGTGCGTGCGTTCTTGCCGGGCTCGCTGGTTGACGTGCGCCCGGTGCGCGATCCGAGCTACCTCGAGGGCAAGACGCTCGAGTTCAAGATCATCAAGCTCGACCAGAAGCGCAACAACGTCGTCGTCTCGCGCCGCGCGGTCGTCGAGCAGGAGTACAGCGCCGAGCGCAGCGAACTGCTGGAGAAGCTTCAGGAGGGCGCGGTGATCCGCGGCGTGGTCAAGAACCTGACCGATTACGGCGCGTTCGTGGACCTCGGCGGGATCGACGGCCTGCTGCACATAACCGACATGGCGTGGAAGCGCGTCAAGCACCCGTCGGAAGTGGTGAACGTCGGTGACGAGATTGACGTGCGCATCCTCAAGTTCGACCGCGAGCGCCAGCGCGTGAGCCTGGGGCTGAAGCAACTCGGTGCCGACCCCTGGCAGAACATCGCTCGCCGCTATCCTTCAGGCACGCGGCTGTTCGGCAAGGTCACGAACATTGCCGACTATGGTTGCTTCGTCGAGATCGAGGACGGCGTCGAGGGTCTCGTCCACGTCTCGGAGATGGACTGGACGAACAAGAACGTCAGCCCGGCGAAGGTCGTGCACATCGGCGAGGAAGTCGAGGTCATGGTGCTCGACATCGACGAGGAACGCCGCCGCATCTCGCTCGGCATCAAGCAGTGCAAGCCGAATCCGTGGCGCGAGTTCGCGGACAACTACAATCGCGGCGACCGCGTCAACGGCCAGATCCGCTCGATTACGGATTTCGGCCTGTTCATCGGTCTGCCCGGGGGTATCGACGGACTCGTGCACCTCTCCGACCTGTCATGGGACATCCCGGGCGAGGAGGCCGTGCACCAGTACCAGAAGGGCCAGACGGTCGAAGCCATCGTGGTTGCGATCGACCCCGAGCGAGAACGTATCTCTCTCAGCGTCAAGCAGCTCGCCAAGGACCCGTTCAGCACCTGGATTGCCGAACACCCGAAGGGCAGCATCGTCCGCGGACTCGTCCGCGAGGTCGACGCCAAGGGTGCGATCGTGGACCTGGGCGGCGGCATCGATGGCTACCTGCGCGCGTCCGAGCTTGCGCGCGATCGCGTCGAGGACGCTCGCGCCATGCTGAAGGTCGGAGACGAGGTCGAGGCCAAGTTCACGGCCGTAGACCGCAAGGTCCGCACCATCGCGCTGTCGATCAAGGCGAAGGACATGGCCGAGGAGCAGGAGGCCATGCAGAACTACCGGTCAGATTCGTCGACGGGCACCAGCCTGGGCGACCTGCTCAAGGAGCAGATTTCCGGGCAGTGATCGGGGTCCGGCGACGGATGCCGGCGGGGGCCGGCGTCCGTCGAACGTTCGCTGAGGGATGGTCCAGACACCGGGAGGGAGCGGAGTGGACAGCGAGCGAAGCATGACCAAGTCCGAGCTCATCGAGCTGATCGCCGCGAAGCAGAGTCACCTCCCGGCGAAAGACGTCGAGCTGGCAGTCAAGCAGGTGCTTGAGATCATGAGCGACGCGCTCGCCCAGGGGCAGCGCATCGAGATCCGCGGCTTTGGCAGCTTCAGCCTGCATTTTCGCCCGCCGCGCCAGGGTCGCAATCCCAAGACCGGTGAAACCGTTGCGCTTGCCGGCAAGTACGTGCCGCACTTCAAGCCCGGCAAGGACCTCCGCGAGCGGGTGAACGAGCCCGACGCGGTCGTCGAGCCCACCCAAGGGCCCAACTGAGCGGATGGCGATCATGCTGCGCCGTGTGGCGCTGGTCAGTGCCGTGCTGTTGATCATTGCCGCGGCAGTGCTGTTCACGGCCCTCAACCAGCAGCGCTTCGACGTTGACGTGGCGATCGCGCGCTTCGGCGTGTCCTCCGGGCTGGCACTGCTGATCGCCTTCGCCGCCGGCCTGCTTGCGGGCGCTGTCTGGCGTTCCAACTGGATCGCGCGGTTGCTCGCAGAGAGGGGCCGGCTGCGCAATGCGCTGAGACTCGCCGAATCGCGGCGCTCTGGCCCGGAAGGTCCGGCCGATCGGACCTGAGTCCTCGGCCAGATCGATTTCCGCGCGCCCTGTGCACGGATCCCGGCTGATCGCGTTCCCTTGAAAGGAGAAACTGTGCGAAGCCGTCGCGATTGCGGCGGCTGCGACTGCTCCTGTCGGCTACGGTGCTGGCGACCGCAACCCATTTCGGGACGGCGGCACTGGAAGCCCAAGGAGACCGTCATGAACAAGGATCCGCGCAGACTCGTCCAGGCTCTGATCGTGAGCCTGCTGCCCTCCATCGCGTGGGCAGGACCCGTGAACGTCAACACTGCGGATGCGGCAACGCTGGCGCAGGAGCTCGATGGCATCGGGCCGGTGAAAGCCCAGGCGATCGTGGACTACCGACAGAAGAACGGCCCGTATCGGACGGCCGACGACCTGCTCAAGGTGCAGGGCATCGGCCAGCGCGTACTGGACCAGAACCGGGCGAACATTCGTCTCGACAAGGCGGGGTCGGCGCCGGCCGCTGCGTCGAAACCGGCGCAGCGCAACTGATCTTGCCGTCTATCGGCTGCCGTCCGAACGGGCGGCAGCCGTGGCCGCGAAAGCGCCGATCGAGCCGTGGCGCGAATGGATCCGCTATCATCCGCACTCCCTGCACGGACCAGGCGCGGACGTTTCATGACACGGATCAGGACGGCGGTTTTTCCCGTTGCGGGGCGCGGTACGCGCTTCCTGCCAGCCACGAAGGCCAGCCCGAAGGAAATGCTGCCCATCGTGGACAAGCCGCTGATTCAATACGCGGCCGAAGAGGCACTCGCGGCCGGCGCGGACAAGCTCGTGTTCATCACCGGCTCGGCAAAGCGCGCTATCGAGGACCATTTTGATACCGACCCCGAGCTCGAGCAGGAACTCCGCGCTCAGGGTAAGCAGCAACTGCTCGACGCCGTCCGCGGCATCGTCCCGTCGTACGCGAGCTGCATCTATATCCGTCAGCCGGCGCCGCTGGGACTGGGTCACGCGGTGCTGTGCTCGCGACCCGCCGTTGGTGACGAGCCGTTCTTCGTCCACCTGGCCGACGACCTGATCGAGGCCGAAGAGCCCTGCCTCAAGCAGATGGCACGCATCTACTCGGAGCGGCAGGCGAGCGTGCTTGGCGTCCAGACGGTGGATCGCAGTGAAACCGACAAATACGGCATCGTTGCGGCGCACCCGATCGACGCCCGAGTGTCACGCATCGAGCGCATCGTCGAGAAGCCACGACCCGAGGATGCGCCCTCGACGATGGCGGTCGTCGGACGCTACCTCCTGACTCCAGGGATCTATCGGTGCCTCGAGACCACAGGTCGCGGGTCTGGTGGGGAAATCCAACTGACGGACGGAATTGCGTCGCTACTGACCGGCGAAACGGTGCTTTCCTATGCATTTGCGGGCAGGCGTTACGATTGCGGCTCGAAGCTCGGCTATCTCGAAGCCACGGTCGAGTTCGGGCTCAAGCATGCCGAGTTGGGTGGCGCCTTCCGAAACTACCTTGAGCGCGTCGTAGTCGCGCGCAAATGACCGTAATTCCGGGAGTAATCATGGCGACCAATAAGGAACTTCAGGCGCGACGCGACGCAGCCGTCGCCCGCGGCATTTCAAACGCTTTGCCGGTGTATATCTCGAGGGCCGAGAACGCCGAGATGTGGGACGTGGAAGGCCGCCGCTACATCGATTTCGCGAGCGGCATCGCGGTGCTGAACACGGGGCACATGCACCCGAAAGTGAAGGCGGCTGTTGCCAGACAGCTCGACGCCTTCAGCCACACGTGCTTCATGGTTACGCCTTACGCTGTCGGAGTTGAGCTCGCCGAGAAGCTGAACGAACTGGCGCCGGGGCCGTCTCCGAAGAAATCGATCTTCGTCACTACCGGTGCCGAAGCCGTCGAGAACGCGATCAAGATCGCGCGGGCGCACACGGGTCGCCCGGCGGTGATCGCGTTTGGGGGTGGTTTTCACGGCCGCACATTCATGGCAATGGCGCTCACTGGCAAGGTCGCCCCGTACAAAGCCGGATTCGGACCGTTTCCGGCGGAGGTCTACCACGCGCCGTTCCCGATCGCGTATCACGGCGTGAGCGTGCAGGACAGCCTCGATGCGCTTGAGCACGTGTTCAAATACGACGTCGAGCCGCAGCGGGTTGCCGCCATCATCGTCGAGCCGGTGATGGGAGAGGGCGGTTTCTACATCGCACCGCGCGAGTTCCTGCAGGCGCTGCGGGAACTCTGCGATCAGTACGGCATCGTGCTCGTCATCGACGAGATCCAGACCGGATTCGCGCGCACCGGCAAGATGTTCGCGGTCGAGCACGCCGGCATCGAGCCCGACCTTATGACCATGGCGAAGAGCCTCGCAGGTGGCTTCCCGTTGGCAGCGGTGGTCGGCAAGGCGAGCATCATGGATGCGCCGGGGCCGGGCGGTCTTGGCGGAACATATGCCGGGTCGCCGATTGCCTGTGCGGCTGGTCTTGCCGTGCTCGAGGCGATTGAGAGCGAGCAGCTGTGCGCGCGCGCCAGGGCGCTCGGCACGGCAATGATGGATTCCCTTCGCGATCTTCAGCGCGAAATCCCGGCGATCGGCGAAGTGCGTGGAATCGGGTCAATGGTAGCAATCGAACTCGTGAAGAATCGTGACCCGCACTCACCGGATCCCGAACTCACCAAGGCGCTCACCAAGCGCGCGGCCGAGAAAGGCTTGGTTCTGCTGTCCTGCGGGCTGTATGGCAATGTGATCCGGTTTCTGGTGCCGCTTACGGCGTCAGACGCGATCTTGCGCGAGGGGCTCGGAATCGTGGCGGATTCGCTGCGGGAGCTGGCGGAAACGCCGACCCGGACGGCGGTCAACGCATGACCCCGTAGCGCTGGCGAGGATACGTGGACCCACAAGGAGATTGGCTCCGACACCTGGATTCGAACCAGGGACCCGCTGATTAACAGTCAGCTGCTCTACCGCTGAGCTATGTCGGAACCGGAGGGCGCGGAATTCTCCGGATTGGGCCGTCCGTAGTCAAGGAACCGGATTCACGCGTCCCGCAGCACCTTGCCCATGCGCTCGAGTGCCTTCTCAAGCGTCTGCATGCTCACTGCGAACGAGAAGCGGATGTGGCCCGGTGCCCCGAAGCCGGTCCCTGGCACTCCTGCGACGCCGCCTCGATCGAGCAGCAGCTCTGCGAACTCATGGTCATCTGCGAGGCCGCGGTCACGGATCGCGCCCGAGACGTCGCAGAACGCGTAGAACGTGCCAGCGGCGGGCAGCACGCGGAAGCCGGGCAGGGCGTTGAGGCCGGCGTTGAAGAAGTCGTGTCGGGCCCTGAAGTGCCTGTTCATCT
>PDVJ01000563.1_pt1 | contig 12680 bp, 11 predicted proteins | sample 1369811 | NCBI WGS metagenome assembly PDVJ01 (sample SAMN07795376, study PRJNA414565) | Alkali sediment metagenome, whole genome shotgun sequencing project. | reverse complement strand
TGGCAGTTAATAAATGAAGGATATTCTGTTTTTCCAATATACTTTTTAGTATTTATAAAGTCTTTAGTTGGTTCAAGTAATGTAGCTACACCTCTACTGGTAAATGTATCCTTTAATATTTCATTTTTTATATTTTCTAATTGATTTATATAGCCTGAATATTTTTTTAATCTAACTCCATGTAAAGGTACTTCATCACTATATTTAGAACGGCTTTGCTGCCACCATTTGACATGTTTTTCGATTTCATATTCAAATTGTTTTTGATCATCTTTATCTTCATATATCATTGGAATAGGATATTTATCAGTTTTATAGTTTTGTAAATTTAAATGACAAATAAATTGCTTATTTTTATTTAATTATATAATCTTGTGATATTATCATCTTCTAATATAATTGAAGATTCTGTCTGAAAACTATCATATATGATAAAATTTTCATTTCTTTCAGGAATACCTTGTCTATTGTAAGTAGAAATCTTAACATCTAATGTGTCAAAATCAAGTAGTGTAAAAAAATGTCCACTATTTACATTAGAAGAGGATGAAATCAATAACCTAAAAGGAATATTATCTTTATTTAAATACTCATAAAAAGTCCTACTTTTATGTTTATGTCCGTGTAGCACTACCTTTATATTAAAGTCTTTAATAAATCTTTTTAAATCATCTATATTTAGAATATCTGACAATTCTTTCACTTCTATACTATCATCAACGGCAGTTAGATGATGATGTTGAACGAGAACTTTATTATATTTTTCGTGATTTGGTGTCTTTTTAATTTCATTTTCTAATTGAGTCAGTTGTTCTTGTGAAATATTTGCAGCATCGTATGTAAATTGCTTTTCAAATTCTTTTTTAATATCACCATCTAATCTAGATATATATTCCTCAATTGTCTCGCTTAGTTTAATTCTCACCTGTGACCAATTTGATGTATTTAAAGGAATTATCATTAGCATATTTTCTTCGTCTAAAACTATATGACAGTTTTCACAAACACCATCTAGATAAGGAAGTTTACATCCATTCCAAGCATCCAAAAATTCACTATATCGTTCCATTGAGCTTATCTCAGAACCTTTCATGACATCATGATTACCTGGAACTACCATTATGTTACTTTCAAAATAACCGTATTCTTTTATAAGTGATATGAATTTTTCTGAAAATTTCTTTTGAGCACCTCTATCCCTACCGTTAATAATATCTCCACTTATTACAAAAAGATTTATTTTATTTTGGTCATTACAGTTGGCTAGATACTTTTGTAATATTTCAAATAATTCTTTTTCTTGTGAAGATTGTATTCCAATGTTTACTTTTGCATCAACCCTTCCTGGCGTATTTAATTCAGAATTATAATGGATATCTGATATATGTAAAATTTTAAACAATTTGTATAGTCCTTATTTTTTTTGATTATACTTAAAGATAACTTCCAATAAATTATATACCTAAATATTTTTTCGTATTGTCAATCATTAATAATCTCTCCAAGCTTTTGATGCATCCTGACCATCGCCAGCGTATCGAGCTTACAGTATTCGAGGAGGGCGCTTCGGATGCGTTCATGCTCTGCCTCTTCCATCGTTGCAAGCTTGGCATAGGCATTCATCGCTTCGCCACCGTTTTGAACTCCGTCGAGCTGTTTATAGGCTTGTGCCATCTCTGGGACGAGGGCAGGGAGGACGTATTTGATTGAGTAGCTTCCATTCATGGATGGGGTGACGTAATGCCCCTTTTGAAACGGTACCATAAGATCACGTATATTGGGGATGATGTTTTTGAGGCGTTCGCTGAGATCGGGGAAGCTAAGGGCTAGTTTTTCGATTACCCCTTTCTCGAAGCTCATGTTATACGCCAGTACCGTAACGTTACCCGGAATATCATGGATCAACTGTTGCGCCAACGCATAGCGTGGATCGGTTCCTGCGGGTGCCAGAAACTCCCGATGTTCGAGTGTGCCGTCGGCGTGTTCGATATGGAGCGAATACTGAAACGGTATTTGCTGATAAGGGCTAATCCCGTTCCATTGAGGAACCGCCTGCTGAAACGTCTCAAAATCGAGGTGGTAGATCGGATAGGAGAGGGTAGAGAGAAACTCACAGATTGCATCACGGTCGATGTAGGTGCGCTTGGCTTTCCAGTTATCGACTTTTTGCTGTTGTATGGGGGTCATTTTGTAGCTATCGGGAATCTCTTCGATCCGAACGATCCCTTGATTGTACAGTTCGATCTGATTTTTGCTCCCGAGGTTGAAGATATTAAAGACGGAGTAATCTGGGATACTTCGCTGTACTTTCCAGCAGTAGTGCATCGCGTCGCACTCATAGGGATTTTTGCAGTGCTTGCCGATCTCGATTACGGGTTCGTTTTCTCTATCTGCGAGATAAGCTTCAAACTCGGCCAGTTTGGCAAGGACACCGCCCATCAGCGCATTGACCACACCGCTCACGTCGGCGATGGTAAAGAGGGCGCTTAGATCGAGAGCATCATCCCGAACGTAGGAGGTGTCAATATGGACGACATAGCAGTTTAAGACAGTAAATCCGAGGCTCTCGATGACGTAGCGCTGGATCGAGACATCGTGCAGGTAGATGTCTTTAACCTCCGAGGAGCTTTTGACTTCGTATATCTCTACACCATCGGGAGTAACGCGCAGGACATCGACCATCACAACGATCCCCTCATGGATAAACGTCGCCTCGTAGATAGTTTCTAATCCCTCATCCATCCACTCCCGTGTCAGCTCCGCCATCCCTGCGAAGTTCTTTTCAATATAAGGGATTTCACGACCGTTCGGGAAGAGGGCACATGCCAGATCACCGACGATGTTTCCCGTCTCAAACCGTGCGAGTGCGATGGCATCGGGAGGAGACAGTATCTCAGAGCTGTATTTTTTCAGCCAGAGGGATTTTGAGCATTGGATTCCACGGGTATAAAGGGATTTAGAGAGGGTCATTTTCCAATTGCTCGCTTAAGTGCTTCATAATGAATGGTATCATTTGACAACAATTCCATTAATTCAGACGTTGCTTGTGGTAAAACCATTATTAATTCATCATGACGAGTCAGTTTTTCGAATGTAGTGAAATGTGAAAAGTGATGTAATACTTTTAAGTTATGTTGTCCACCCATTAATATTGTTAGCCTGCTGTCAATTTCTCCTGTAGAATCAGGTATTTTAATTAAAGTATACATTTCAAAAAATCTTCGCAGAGCATTTGGCATTAAAATAGCATATTCTTCATCCATCGGACAACCATCTTCATGAAATTTGTATAAAATATCGAATAAGTAAATATACTCTGATTTTCGTTCAAGACTTTTAGGGAGAGGCAAAATTACAGAATTATCTATTCCCAACCTTTTTATAAAATAATATTCACACCAACTTATTGGATTATTTTTAGGTATTTTCTTATTAATTTGTGAAGAATCTTTTAGAAAAGAAAAAAATTCAAAATTATGTGTTGAAATAAACAGTTGTTTGAAACATTCTATTACTTGCTCAAGATTATCAGGATTTTCTCCTTTTCGAAAAAAGAACGAATTTATCAATGAATAAATATGTGCAATATGATTAGAATCTAAACTAGAGATTGGATCATCAATATAAACTGTTGTTTCGATTAATTTACTTTAGATAGCTGTTTTTTCTCCTTCACTCAGATTGTCAGCACGAATAGAGCCTCTTTTTAATATAAATTTATCATCGGGCGTTACTTCAATTGAAATATCTTCTCTATTTAAAAAAGCTTTAATAAACTTATTAAGTTCTTCACGCCCAGCAGCTATGCTTTTTAATTGAGATTCGAGTTGATTATTTTCATTCTCTAATCTAGAAATGATAAAATCAAATTTTTGAATACACTTTGTAGCAAATATATTTTTATATTCAACAATAGTATAATTTTCACGCAACAAGAAATCGGCAACCAAATGTTTTTTTAGTTGATCTCTTGCTAGATTTTGTTCCTCTTCAAAATTACTAATAAACACATTATGATCTTCAATAATTGCATTTAAAGATGTTTCCCATGAATTATAAATTACGTGAATTTCTTCATCATTTTTGGTTGATGTAATGGAGTTAAATATATTTCCATTTTCTTTATTTTCTAAGTCAGTAATTAGATGGTTCAAAACGTCAATATATCTTTGCTGAATAGATTTGAGTTCTTCAACTTTTTTTTCGAAATCTATTTGATGTTTTTCAATTAAATCATTTTTGCTTTTTGGCAGTTTAATTGCTGTTATTGACAATATTTCTTGATTGATTTCTAATTTTAATGAAAGAATAGAATTTCGTAAAATGCCTGACTGATTAGAAAAATAATTTATTAGTTTAGTAAACCGTTCATCAGAAATTTCATTTCCACAAAACGAGCAGGTGTGTAAATCTTCTTTAACATGTATTTCATAACCATCTTTTGACCATAGATATAATGTTTTGTTTTGTTCTAGAATATCAATGACCTCTTCTTTTGGTGGGATTGCTGCTAACAGATCATCAGTTTTTTTATGTAATAGAGAATATTCTAATTTGAAGCTTATGAGGTCTAATATTGCTTTATCATTTTTTGCAACTGCTAATTTTTTTAATGCAGTCACATTTTCACTATTTGTAATGAGATGTACTTCAACATTGTCTTTTATTTCTACTATGATTCTTTTTAAATGACTTTTTGTAAATTCTATAGCGCTATCAAAAATATTATTTTTAATATGTCGTGCTTCTTCTGTAAATTTACTATTTTCAAAAGTATTGAAGTTCTCCTGCAATAATCTATATTTATTTTTTCTTCCATGTTGTGAATTAGAGCCATTGATATTTTCTATAAGTTGAATATTATTTTGAATATTTTCTCGAATACCAATATTTTCTCCAATATCAAAGGCTATGGCATCTAATGCTTCGTTATTATCCCATTTTAAATTTTTTTGAATATATTCAGCATTAAAAACACTGATTTTTGTTGTAATAAGATGTAGATTAGTTTCATTGAATTCAGTTCCATCAATAATAATCTTAAATTTACCACTTTGATACTTTGGATGAATTACTTTTTGTTCAATTGAAGAAAAAATTCTTGACAGAGTAGTTTTCCCTGCATAGTTCCAACCATAAATGATATTTTTTTTATTGAATGGCTTTAAATATGGATTACTATTCCATTGAAAATTTTGATATATCCCGAATTGTTGTATTTCTTTAATTTGTGTGATCACGATCTAGTCCTTGCGAAATATCAGATTTTTCTATTATTTTTTTTATTTCTTTGACTGTTTCAGATGGAAATTGAACTTCAATTTCTAGCACGCGGTTGACTTTGTCAATTTCATATAAAAAGGTAACTCTTCCAACAAAGTCTTTTTTTAAATATATTCGTTCTTCATCAGTAAGTTCGGCAAACTGATTACTTAGCATTTGACGGTTTGGTTGAAAGTAAAATTTTCGTCTTTCAGAATCACTATTGAACTCGAAATAAAAAACTTTATCTCTTTGCTGATTGTCTAAGGTGTCAAAATACACACCGGCAAATGCTTTATTCGGATTATAATCTTGAGAGTTTTCAGAGTTTGAATTGATTTGAAATAATTCAATGGGGAATGTATCGTTGCTGACTAAATTTAAAATAATTCCATTGTCCGTGGTTGCAACAATAAATGTATTTATTTCTTTGATTTTTTGCATTAAATCAAATGTCTTGTCACAAAAAATTCTAAAGTGACAATGACGGTAGGTATCGTGTAGTGTATCAAAATCATCATTATTCCATAAGCTCTGATGAAAAATTTCATCGAACTCTTCCGCATTATCAATACTTTTTATCTCAATAAAATTAATCGCATATCTGATAAGTGTTAAACAATTGGATACTTTGCATTCAGGGCGACCTTCACAAAAGTCTTTTATTGAAATTGCTAGTTCATCGATAATGACAAGAATTTCATCGAAAATAGGGATGTTTCGATGAGAAATCACGTTAATACCTTGTGCCCATGCAAGATTTTCTGCATGGGTATCAAATCCATTAGCTGAAAAAATCATAGGGATGTCTGTAAAACGTGGTGAGGATTTGTCGAAAATAGATACTGTATTTGACTTTTTGATAGCATCTGGCACGTAGTAGTTTTCAGTAATATCTTTGAGAACTCCTATATATTGCCTAACAATTTTCTTATCTATAGGTTTTTTATAATATTTACATTCTGCCAAAACTCGCAATGGATAAATATAGGGAGTTAATTTAATATAAACACCTGCAAAATCAATTTGATGAAATTCGCCGCGTCCTTCTATTTCACCTTTGCTATTAACCTCACACCCTCTAGTGGTTTTGGCTTTACAACATTCATCAAAACCATTATCTTTCAAATGTTTAGCAATGAAAATTTCATACAAATAACCTCTAATATTCCACACTTCCATTAATTCAACCTCATTTTAAAGTTCCACCACTCTCTCAAACATCTCCTTGATCTCCGTTTCATGAGAGATCAAAAATATCTGCCGATACGATTCGCTGATCGTGTGAAACGCTTCCATGATCTGGATGCGCCGTTCCTCGTCTTGGGAGCCGAATACCTCGTCAAATGCCAAAAACCCGATATTGCCGCCGCCGCTAAGTTCCCCTAGCGTTTTAGAGATGGCGATACGGAGTACAAGATTGGCGAGGTCGATCTCTCCGCCGCTGAACCGTTCGATGGGGTAGCGTTCGCCGTTATCGTAGATGTAAAAATCAAACTCCGGGCTCACCTCGATGTGCTGATAGCGTCCACGGGTGATGCGGCTGTACATGTCGCTGGCGACTTCGCCGATACGGGGGGCGACGCGGGCATTGATATGGGTTTTAAATTCAGACATGACCGCTTTGAGTTTCTCGTAGTCGGCTTGGTCATTTTCGCGTGTTTTGAGGGAGGCTCGCTGTGCTTCGTCGCGCTTGATCTCTTTGTCAATCGCTTCGATGTCGCGGCGGATGTTGGTTTGCTCCAACACTAAGCCGTTCAGCTCGACGGCTTTGGCATCTTTGGCGGTTTCCGAAGCTTTGGCATTGGCGATCGCTTCCGTATGGCTCTGCTCTTTGTATGTATCGGCGGTGATTAGGGTTTGGAATGAGGCAATAGAAGCTTCATCGGTTTTGATCTGTGTTTGGAGCGCTTGTAGGACTTCCGTTTTCGTCGGAATGGTGGCGATGAGGGCTTCGAGTTTGATGAGGGCTTCGACCTGCGGTTTGAGGTTGGTGTGTTGCTCTTTGAGTGCATTGTGAGCGTTTTCATCATAGGTGATGGAGCCAAGGAGAGCAAGGGCGGCTTTATTGCTTAGCCCCCGTGTTTCGACCTCACGGAACTGTTCCTGTGCTTTGAGGAGGTCTTTGGATTTGCTCTGGAGGAGGGCGATTTGGGTTTGTAGTGCATTAAACTTTTGTTGCGCCTCGTCGGTGATCTTTTGAGAGGTGGCTTTTTGCTCTGTGAGGGCATTGAGTCTGAGTTGTAGTGCATCGATCTGCTTTTGATAGACCTTATTGATCTCGGTATGGAGCGAGCTGAGGACAGTGTCATACTGCTCCATCAACGGACGGGTACAGGTGGGGCAGGAAGATTCACGACCCAGATCGGTGATTGTCTCGACTTGTTTGGTGATTTTTGCGATGTTGGAGCGGTTGGAGCCGATTTCTGCGGTGAGGGCGGTGATTTCGGTATCGAGTTTGAGGAGGGCGGCTTTGAACTCCGCAAGTGCGGTTTGCTCAACGATTAGCTGTTTTTGCATCTCCTCCAACGGAGTGATCTCTTTGGTGAGCTGTGCCACTTCCTCTTTCCGCGCTGCGTATCCTTTGCGTAATTCCTCTTGCTCTTTTTCCAATCCAACTTTTTGGAGGAATTTGGTTTTTAGCTCGTCTTGGGCTTTAAGCGATAGTTCTAATGTAGCGAGTTGCGCTTTGAGAGGGAGTTGCGCCGTGTAATAAGTTTGATGGGCGTTGAGGGTTTTTAGCTCGGTTTCGAGTTCGGTCAACTGTTTTTGATGGAGTAGTAGAGCCTGCTGTCCTTTTTCGAGTGCATCGAGTTTCTTTTGCCGCTCTTCTTTGGCTTTTTGTTGGGTCTCTACGAGCGCTTTGGCGGCTTCGTAGGCAGTTTTGAGTTTTAAGGATTCCTCGGTGAGAGCTTTGAGGGTCGCTTCGAGGGTTTGGGAGATGGCGGTTTTAGTGCTTAGGTCGCCGCGGTGTTGTTTGAGGACTTCATCACTGAGCAAGAAGCCCGAAGCATTTTTGATATCGCGGTTGAGTTCTCGCAGCTCCTCGCGGATCATCTCCTCGATCTTGTCGATTTTCTCAAGCCCAAGCAATCGGCGCATCATCGCTTTACGTTCGTCGTTTTTCATGGAACTTAGTGCCGTGAGTTCCTTTTGGGAGGCGAATACCGTATGCAAAAATGCTTCTTTCCCCATCCCTAGCAGTTTTGTGACGGCGGCGGTCACTTCACGCGCTCCACTCACGATACTTTCATCCCCCTCTTTGAGGGTTGCAGAGGCGGTGAGGGCTTTACCGCGAAACTCACGGATAGCGGTGTAGCTTTTCCCCTCGATCTCAAAGTTCAACTCGACTTTGACCCCTCCTGTACTTCCTGCGGTGGGGATCAGCTCTTTAGAGCCTTTGTAGTCGCCGTAGAGGGCGAAGAATACCCCGTCGAATATCGTCGATTTTCCCCGCCCGTTGCGTCCGAGGATACCGCACAGACCGCTCTCAAAAGTGATCTCATACGAGGCGTAGCGTTTGAAGTTCTGAAGGCGAAGCGATTCAAGCGTCATTATTTACCTCGTCATAGCGCGCAAAGAGTGTTGCAACTTTGGAATTTAGTCGCGAAAATTCTTCGGGTGTTGTGGTTTGCTCCTCCAAAAATGCACTGAAATACTCCTGCAACGAGGCGGCATTGACCGATTCAGTGGCGGCGGAGGATTCGGTACGTCGGAATTTACGCTGGATTTGGACGTTTAGGGCGGTAGGGAAACATTCTTCAATGTCACGGTTGGCAATGTCGATGGATTGGGTCGCACTCAGGTTTTCAAGGGTGATAGAGAGGAGCGCTCCCTCAACGTCTAATGATGCGCCATGTGAGTGTAATTCGTCGAAAATATCCGCTGATGCTTGGGCATCGACACGGAAGCGATGGCTGGGACGGAGGGTGATCGGGTGAAACGTCACATCAAAGCTCTCTTCCAACGTAATGAGGGCGTACCCCTTATCGTTACGGGCATCGCCGCTACTGGTTCGCTCACTCGATCCTGCATAGTAGACGTTGCTATGTTTACCGACACTTCCGAAGCCGTGCCAGTGTCCAAGGGCGACGTAATCCATCTCTTCAAACAAAGCCTCTTTCTCACGCGGATAAACCCGTTCGCCATACTCCTCCATCATAAACTGCGCACCGACGGAGCAGTGAAGCATCATGATGTTGTACTTATTGGCGTCTACTGAAGCCTCGCACTCCTCAATCGCCGCGAGGTTGGAGAGTTCATCGTTGATGTGGGGGATACAGTGGAAGTTAATATTATTAAATATTACTTTATCATACCTCTCTTCAAACACGGGATGGAAATGATCGAGTGTTCGAAGAGCCGCGAGGATAGGGGAAGCGGAGCGGGTACGTGGTGTCGAGTGGTTCCCCGCGATGATGATCGTCGGGATCTGAGCGACACTAAGACGTTTGAGCTGAGTCAGACAAAAACTGATGGCACGATTGGAGGGGTGAGGGCGGTGGAAGAGGTCGCCGGTGTGGATGACGTAATCGGGTTTGGTTTCCAATATAGCATCGATTACCTGAGTAAAGGCATCGTAAAAATCGGCTTCACGCTGATTGATACCGGATTCATTGAGTATCTCAAGATCGTTAAACCCCAAATGGGTGTCGGAGAAATGAATGATCGTCATACTGAGCTATTTCTCCGATTTATTTAAGCACATCATTTATTATTTATGACTATATCATAAACGTGTAATATCGGTGTAACAATATGTTAATTTACCTCTCAATGGATTTAATTACGGATACAATACTCATTAGTTGAAGAACACTAAAATATGTTTTCATTTAACCATAATAATATTTACCTTATTATAGTTATACAACTTTTGAAGTGAATAATTCAGAAATATATAAAAGTTTAGACAGGAGCTACTATGCTCGATCCATCAACACTTTATAGCGCTATGTTCTCAAATGCATGGCCTATTTTCTTAATTTTATTTGCAATACTATTTTTTAAAAGTTCCTGGTTGAAGGGAAAAATAGGAGAAGCTATTGTCAACGCTACTAACACATTAGTTTTAGACAAAGAGATCTATGTGCCAATCAAGAATGTTACTTTACAACTTGCCGATGGTTCCACTACTCAAATAGATCACATATTAGTTTCTAAATACGGCTTATTCGTCATTGAAACCAAAAACATGAAGGGATGGATTTTCGGTGGTGAGCACCAGAAAGAGTGGACACAGCAAATTTTTAAACAAAAGAACAAATTCCAAAATCCTCTCAATCAAAATTATCGCCATCTCAAAGCACTTGAAGAAATTCTCGAAGTCGCTCCGTCAGCTTTGACATCGGTTATAGCATTTGTTGGAGAATGCGAATTTAAAACACCTATGCCTAAAAATGTATTTAGTGGAATTTCTTATACAAAATATATTACATCATTCAATGAAGAACGGCTAAATCCACTACAAATTCGCCAAATACTAAGCAAGCTTCAAAGTAAACGATTAGAACAAGGGTTACAAACCGATAGAGCACATGTTAAAAATCTCAAAGTACGTATGGAATCAGTGTTATCCACTCCTGACACGCTTATTTGTAATCGATGCGGTAGTAATATGATATTGCGCCAGAATAAGAAGAATGGAGAAAAGTTTTATGGTTGTAGTAACTACCCAAAATGTAAGAATACGGTAGCAATCTAGACCGCTTCAAATATTTTTCAATAGAATATATCTTATGTTAACCAATAATATATTTTGATAGTAATACATCTACATGAGTAAACTTTAGATCATTTGCTCTCTTTGAGAAAATTCAAGATAGGCATTGCCCATTCATTAATCTGCGTATACTCTTTTGCGATCACTCCATCAACCACTCTAAATAAAGGTTGAGGATCAGCAAAATCAACCGAGTTGTCATAAATATAAGCTCGATCAACTATACTTGACGCAATACAACAGTTACTTATTGATTTACCATAGCGTGAAATGATTTTAGAGATAGGTACATCATGCCCACCTTCCATAACTCTTTGAGCAATACGGCTAGCATTGATCGTTGGGCTTTCTGTTCCTACAAAAAAGAGGCGAATGAAGTAGCCTTTTTGTTTTGCTCTAAAAATAAAATCGATTTTGTCATCGGCAGAGAGAACTGTCTCAAAAATCAGTCCTTCGCCTTTTTCAATACATTCTTCTCTGATTTGTGTCGAATATTTTGCAGCATCTAAAACAGCTTCTTTAGAATTCCAATCTCCAAATTTGTCATTTGCGATGTTGTCGGGATTAATATAAACGCAGCTTTCAACCCATTCGTGTTGAAGAATTTTAGAAGTGATAGAGGTTTTACCGGAACCATTCGGTCCGGCAATGATGATTAAAACAGGCTTTTTCATACTTTGATAGTATGTAACTTAAGTCGAGCTTTTTGAATTTCAAGGGCAATTGATTCACTGAATTGCTTTTTAACCAATAGAGCTTTTTTCTTGGCTTCACTCGCTACGTCATGCATCAATCCAGCAAGCTCTTTATCGGATGGTTCATATGTTGTCATCAAAACTGCTCTTTCCATACACGACTCCTGATCTATTTTACTTGAAGCATTCTAACATAATCTTACTAATCCATCATCATTTTTCATGATGAATCAGTTTATACACTTTGGATAAAGCAGTTCATCCTTTAAAAACAATAGGGTTATCAACTCTGAAAAAAATTCAGGATTTTCATACAGCGTCATACTATTTTCCATTTACGTCCATATTTTAAAACACCCTCTTTGATTCCCAGTCTAAATGTAGTTGTCGAATTTAGACTTTGTTTGATTACATCAGTATATTTTTGATAATCAACCTCTTCTAAAATAGCACCGACCAATGCTCTGGTTCTAGGTGTAAAATCGAGTACAAGTTTTGAGAGTTCCTTTATTTGAGCATCACTTAGGCATGTAATGATCTTCTTGATATTCATCAACACATCTGAGGGCGTAGTATCGGGTATCTTTTTAATCTGACGAAGCGCATCAAGGATTTGGAGCAATTGAACGTTTGATTTTTTAGGAGTACCAATCATGATTGTTCTTGGTTCCATCATTGTTGCAATTTCTATAAAGGAAGGTATTTGTGTGGTCAACCCTAACCGGTTATATGCCATTAATCCTGTCTCATACCCTTGTGCAGATTTCTGATAGGCTAGAAATATTGCTTCTTCACTTGGGCGAATCGGGCCAAACGTTCCTTGAACAGCTTTATAAAACCGTCCACGTGTCAGTTTTTGAATAGCACCTTTTTTATAAAGGCGAGAGAGTTCAATGGCAGCGGCAGCTTTATCGCATTTTAAATCATCGTAGGTAAATATTTGACCGGTTGGATATTTCTCAACCAGTGATCGAACGATGGATGCTGATGACATTAACTCT
>PDVJ01000560.1_pt1 | contig 12699 bp, 9 predicted proteins | sample 1369811 | NCBI WGS metagenome assembly PDVJ01 (sample SAMN07795376, study PRJNA414565) | Alkali sediment metagenome, whole genome shotgun sequencing project. | reverse complement strand
TTCTCGCGACACCAACTTTGCACCTTCTTGAGATAGTCATCATCAGGAATGTTGACCCCGCCCTCCGCCTGGATTGGTTCCAGTAGTACAGCGCAGGTCTTCTCGCTGGTAGCTTTCTTGATTGCCTCGATATTGTTGTATTCCACGTTGATGAAGCCGATTGGCAGAGGTGTGTAAGGTTCCTGAAATTTACTTTGACCTGTGGCGGCGGTCATGGCCAGAGTTCGCCCGTGGAAAGAGTTATGGGCGGTAATGACCTCGTATGCGCCGTTCAGCCGGAGCTTGCCATACCTGCGCGCCAGTTTAACTGCCCCTTCGTTAGCCTCAGCGCCGCTGTTACAGAAGAAAACCCTGTCCAGACAGCTATGATCGACTAGAAGCTGGGCCAGCTCCAGCTGGGGCACGGTATAGAACTGGGTGGATGTATGCATTAGAGTTCTAGCTTGCTTTTCCAGTGCTTTCACGACGATAGGAGGGCAGTGTCCCAGGCTATCTGTTGCCCAGCCAGCGACAAAGTCGAGGTATTCGCGGCCCCGGTCATCCCAGACTTTTGCCCCTTTGCCACGAACCAGAGTCACAGGAACCCTCTTGATCGTTTGCATGAATAGCTTCTTTTCTAATTGTTGCCAATCATTCTGAGACAATTGTTGTACCTCCTGATCTAGTTATTTGCCGAGCCTTTCCGGTGATGTCATTATGTTGTATACGCGCTGTTAATAGTAACATATTCCTCGGAGAGGTCGCAGCCCCAGGCGGTGGCTCTTCCATCTCCTGAATTGAGGCATAGCCTTATAAGTACAGACTGCGTTCAAAGCTTGTTGAAAAGCGCCGCCATTATCGAAGTCAACAAGCTCGTTATTTGCCAGGCCGTTGGCTAGCAAGAGCACACAGTCGCTAGGGCTGGTATCGCCATCGATACTGATCATATTGAAAGAGTTGTCCACTGCCGTGTGTAATGCCGCACGCAGAAAGTCGGCACTCACCACGGCGTCGGTGGTGATAAAGCAAAGCATGGTAGCCATGCTGGGATGAATCATACCGGCCCCTTTAGCCACCCCACCAATGGCAAACTTGCCTTCTTCCGAATCTACCCGGATGGCTGTTTCTTTGGGTCTGGTATCCGTAGTCATCATTGCCCGACAAAAGTCATGACCACCTTTTTTGGCCGGCTTAATCCTAAGAATTGCAGCCCTGATTTTGTCCATAGGCAAGGGCACGCCGATGACACCGGTGCCGGCGACAAGGACCTGCTCAGGCGATATGCCTAGCTCGGCTGCCGCCAGACTGGTCATTCCGAGGGCATCTATCAGTCCCTGCTGACCCGTGCAAGCATTAGCACAACCGGAATTGACCACTATGGCCTGTGCCCTCCCTTTTGATATGTGACTCTGGGATAAGACGACAGGCGCCGATTTAATCTGGCTGGTGGTAAAGACGCCGGCAGCCTTGCAGGTCACTTCGGAGCAAAGAATAGCCAAATCAAGCTCGTCTGTGCTCTTTATTCCGGCGTGCACCGCCCCTGCCAGGAATCCCGAAGCTGAAGTGATATCGCCTGAAGCAATCAAGTCAAACATAGGGTTCAAATGTAGCAAGAAACAGAGACACCGTCTATTTCCGTGACCTCACAACCCGGCCGATTCCGTTTCAGGCTGCTTGGCAGTTCAGACGTGACCTATAATTCAAGCCCGAAATTGCCTTCGCCTACTATCTCACTCAATTCCCCAGCCAATTCGGGGCAGTAATTCACTGTTATGTCGGGCATCTCCAGGTTAGTGATTTCACCATCGCCAACTACAGCCAGAGAGACTCTATCTTGGCCGGGATAACTCTTGAGGATATCCACAATTCTGTGAAGACATTCGACGTCTTTCTCGGCGTCGCCCGACTGATTGACATCTATCAGGACATGGCGACGCTGGGGTTCCTTTAGCACTTCCTGTCTCACAGGCTGAAGCATCGCCTCTTGACAGTTTAGCTGCACTTCGCCATCCCTGACCTTCACCACACCCTTGATGCTGAGAATGTTGCCCTCTTGCCATATCGCCTGGGTGGTCTCGTAGAGTCTGGGCCAGGCAATAACCTCGATACCGGCATCCAGGTCTTCAATTGAGGCGACGACAAATGTGCGATTATCCTTGGTGTGGGCCTGGCGTACCGAGACCACCATTCCCTTAACAGTCACTGTTTCATCGGCCATATCCCGATTGATTTCACTACACGAAACAGAGTCTGGAGAGGACGCCTCCTTGGAGAGGAAGTCCAGGGGTTGGGAGAAATGAACCCCCAACAGTTCCCTTTCCCACATAAGCTTCTGCTTGGCAGATACCTCTTCCTCGCCTTGCGAGTAGTTGACCTTGGTGGCGGGGAGGCTCTGTCCCCATAGGTCGAACATACTGACTTGTCCAGATTCCTGGGCCCTCTGTTTTGTTTGAGACAAGGAGATTATTTTGTTCAGGGACTCGAGTAGCGTCTTGCGGCTGCCCAGCGAGTCAAAGACACCGACTTTGATCAAGCTTTCTAATACTTTTTTGTTGATGTTGCGGAGGTCGGTTCGATAGGAGAAATCCTCTATGGATTCAAAATTGCCCCCTGAGCCCCGGCCCGACAAGATGTGCTCAATCGGAGAAGAGCCGACATTTTTGATGGAAGCCAGTCCAAAGCGAATGGCGCCGTTGTTTTCATCGTCCTTCTCAATGGCAAAACCAGCCTGGCTCCTATTAATGTCCGGCGGCAGCACTTTGATCCCCAGCCTCCGGCATTCAGCAATCGCTGAAGGAATCTTTTCCATGTTATCTGAATAAGTGCTTAGAAAAGCAACCATGTATTCGATGGGGTAGTTTGCTTTAAGATAGGCAGTACGGTAGGCAATAAGGCCATAGCTAACGCTGTGGGCCTTGTTGAAGGCGTAACCGGCGAAAGGCTCGATCAGGGAAAATACCTCCTGAGCTAGTTCCGGTGATATGCCATTTTTCTTAGCTCCGGCCATGAAATTGCGCTCCTCTTTCTTCATCACCGCGGGTATCTTTTTGCCCATGGCTTTGCGCAGAATGTCGGCCTGGCCCAGGCTATAGCCAGCCAGAGCTTGGGCGATGAATATCACCTGCTCCTGATAGACGATGACTCCGTAGGTTTCCTTCAAGATTTCCTTCAGGATGGGATGCGGATAGTGAATAGGAGCAACACCCCGCTTGGCTTTGATGAAAGTGGGAATCTGTTCCATGGGACCAGGGCGATAGAGCGCTACCATAGCTGCGATATCGCTAAAATTCGTGGGCTTGAGTTCCTTAATATAGCGGCGCATGCCGGCGCTTTCCAGTTGGAAGATGCCTTTGGTTTCCCCCGAGGCCAGTAACTCAAAAGTCCTGGTATCGTCGAGAGGAATATGCAGTAAATCCAGGGAGATGCCACGATTCTGGGCAATGATTTCTTTGACTTTAGTCAGAATGGTCAAATTAGATAGTCCCAGGAAATCCATTTTCAACAGTCCCAGACGGGCGATGTTCTCCATATGGAACTGGGTCATGACAGTGTGTTGCTCTCCCTTCCCCAGCAGCTGTAGGGGCACGTATTCGACTAAGGGTTCGTGTGAGATAACCACGCCGGCGGCATGGGTGCTGAAGTGCCTGACCATGCCCTCCAATTTCTTGGCCGAGTCAATCAGGTTACGTATTGCCGCATCCTGGTGATAGATGTCATAAAGCTCCCGGCTCTGTTCTAGAGCTCTATCCAGCGTTATGGACAGCTCTAGAGGAATGAGTCGAGCCACCCGGTCAACCTGAGCATAAGGCATGCCTAAGGCCCGCCCTGTGTCTCTTATCGCAGCTCTGGCTCCCATGGTGCCAAAAGTAATGATCTGAGCCACGTGGTCGGAGCCATATTTCTGGTTAACGTAGGCCAGGACTTCATCTCGGCGGTCGTCCTGGAAATCAAGGTCAATATCGGGTAACTCACGGCGCTCGACATTAAGAAATCGTTCGAAAACAAGCCCATATGCCAGAGGGTCGACGTCGGTGACGCCCAGACAGTAGAGAGCCAGGCTGGCAGCAGCGCTTCCCCGAACGCCAAAATAGATGCCCTGTTCTCGGGTAAAGGAGATTATGTCCCAAACAACGAGGAAGTAATCGGCAAATTTGGTCTTCTGGATGACATCAAGCTCGCGGCTAAGCCGTTCTTTGACCTCTGCGCCGGGCGCAGGGTAACGTTTTTCCAGTCCCTGCCAGCAGAGCTCAGCCAGGAAATCATCGGCTTTCCGGCCCCGGGGCAGTTCCACATGCGGCAGATGTAACTTGGTGAAATCCAGCTCCAGCTGGCACATGTCGGCAATGGCCTGAGTATTCTCCACCGCCTGTGGTAAGTCGACAAAAAGCTGTTCCGCCTCTTCGGGACTTTTCAGATAGAAGAAATCGCCAGCCAGCTTGAGTCTCTTCTCATCATACACAGAGGTATTGGTCTGTACGCACAAGAGAAGTTCATGGGCTGGAGCGTCTTGTTTATCAATGTAATGTACATCAAATGTGGCTACCGGTGGTATGCTGAGTTTGGAGGATAACGAAACAAGCTCCTGGTTGATTTGCTCCAGTTCTGGCATAGGATGCCTTTGAATCTCCAGGTAATAGTCGCCGAAGACTTCCTTGTACCACGAAGCTACTCTGACAAGCTCGTCGTTTCGTCCATCGAGGATCAGTCGGGCCAGTTCCCCGTGGGCACACCCGGAAAGGGCGATAAGCCCATCATGGTGGAGCTTCAGAAGCTCTTTGTCTACTCTGGGCTTATAGTAGAATCCCTCAAGGTGGCTCTTAGTAACCAGTTGGAGCAAATTGCGATAGCCCTTCTCGTTCTTGGCCAGTAAAGTGAGGTGATGCGGGGTTTTGCGGGCTGACTCTCGGCTGCGGCAATCGGTCTCGGCGACATAGACTTCACAGCCAATGATCGGTTTTATCCCTGCTTCCTTAGCCGCCACATAAAAATCAATGACGCCATACATGGCACCGTGGTCGGTGATAGCCAGGCTGTCCATGCCCAGTTCCTTGGCTCGGGCAATAAGCCGGGGTATGTGGCACATGCCATCGAGCAGGCTATATTCGGTGTGGACGTGAAGGTGGGCGAACTTTTGTGGCATCGGTTAGATTATAGCATCTGCGCCAAGAGCCCCAGACAGGAAATTCCTGCCTGTCGGAATTTTATTTACCACCATGATGGACATCGCCGTCTACCTGCATTCTTGGCTGAACCGGCCGCCAGGCTTTGAAGATCACATTGCTGGAAGAAAACAGATTGAGACCAAAGGTGTAGATGATGGGTTCTGGTTTTGTGGTAAACTTGGGGGAAACCGCAATTCGATTGCCAGACAAGAAGGGAGCCAGCGATGACTGCAGTTCGATTCAAGAAAATCTTTGAGCCAACGAACATAGGGCAGATGCGGCTGAAGAATCGGATAGTCATGCCGCCGATGGGAACCAACTATGCTGAGGCAGGCGGCGCAGTCAGTCAGAGAATGCAGGATTACTATGAAGCAAGGGCCAGGGGCGGAACAGGATTGATTATTGTGGAAGGAAGCGCTCCCAGCCTGCAATGCAACATGTCTTTCCAGGGATCTCCATCCTATCAGGCATCTCTGGGAGATGACAGATTCATTCCCGGATGGAGAAAACTGACGGATACGGCCCATAAATTCGATGCCAGGATAGCTATCCAGATAATGCATGGCACCCTGGAGAACTGGAATGGAAAGGCAGTGCAGGTGGGTCCGAGCCCAGTAATCGTGCCCGCCAGGTTCATGGGTATTCTGGGAGTACCTCCTCATGAACTAACTGTGGAAGAAATCGCAGAGAGAGTAGAATGGTTTGCCTCGGCTGCCAGACGTGCCAAAGAGGCCGGTTTTGACGGGGTGGAGATTCACGGCGCTCACCAGTACATTATCGCCGCTTTTCTCTCCTCGGCCACTAACCAGCGCAAAGACAAATACGGTGGCTCGGTCGAGAATAAGGCGAGATTTTTGATAGAGATACTTCGAGCTGTAAAAAGGGAAGTGGGCCCGGATTTTCCTGTTTGGGTCAGGTTCAACGCTCAGGAATGGGGAGTCGAGAGCGGGATTACCATTGAGGAGACCAGAAAGATGGTCCGTCTGGCGGTAGAGGCTGGAGCTCAAGCGCTCCATGTTTCGGGTTATGGCGCCGGGTCTCATATAACCACGGCTCCGATTCCAGATACCGCGGGCTTTCTGGTGTCTCTGGCTGAGGAGGTGAAGAAGCTAGCCAAGGTGCCGGTGATTGCAGTTGGCAGGCTGGACCTTGAGCTTGGCGAGAAAATTCTTGAAGACGGCAAAGCTGACCTTATAGCCATAGGCCGGCGCCTTCTGGCCGACCCGGATCTGCCCAATAAGGTGGCCGAGGGCAGGCTTGACGAAGTTACCCCGTGTATAGGCTGTATGGAGTGTATTGAGCGGCTGGTCTTCGACGAACGAGGCGAGGGTGTAACCTGCGTGGTCAACCCCGGTTTGGGCAAAGAGAAGGCATACCAGATAGAACCAGCGAGAAAGCCCAAGCATCCTTCCCTGGATAGACCACCTGATCAATCAGCTTGGGAAGGCCAGGGTCAAGGTTGAGTTGAATACAGATGCCACTAGTGAAATCGTTGCTAGAAAGAAGCCAGACGCCGTCATCATAGCCGCAGGGGGTACTCCAGTCATGCCTGACGTACCGGGCATTGATAGACCAAATGTGGCTACTGCTCAGGATGTGCTCTCGGGCAAAGCCAGGGTAGGGCAGAACGTGGTCATCATCGGCGGGGGGATGGTCGGTTGTGAGACCGGGCATTATCTGGCGGAACAAGGGAAGACTGTGACCATCATAGAAATACTGAAGCGCATGGCTAACGACATGTTTATCATGACGAGGCGCCGTCTCATGGATGGATTGAGGAACAAGAAGGTGACTCTGCTGGCCAGCACGACTTGCGAGGAGATAAGGGCAGACAGTGTTCTCGTAACCACTGCTGAAGGTAAGAAAGAAACCGTTCCGGCCGACACAGTCATCATAGCAGTCGGGTACAAGGCAAATGATGACTTGTACAAAGCGCTGGAAGGCAAAGTCCACGAAAGATACTGCATAGGCAATTCTGCCAAGCCGCGGAGAATATTCGAAGCTAACAGCGAGGGATATCAGGCCGGCCTGGCTTTGTAAGGGTTTCGGACAGGCTGGTTATCTGGGCGGCTGGGTGGTCAGGAACAGGTTAAACATATGTCTGAGGACTGGATTGCCCATTTGCTTGATCTGCAAAACACGGTAATCTCTTGACATAGGATACGAAAACCCAATAGTATGCAAGGCGGAGAAGGAAGGAGCGGGAAATGAAGCTAGTGACTTTCGGGGTTCCCACACCGGTTGGGCAGATACAGCGCATCGGAGCCATACACCAGAACAAGATTATCGACCTCAATATGGGCTATGCGCGCTATTTGGCTGATAAGCATGGCGATGTTCAGGCCTACGAACTAGCCGCAGCAATGCTTCCACCTGAGATGGTTGCCTTCTTCAGGAGGGGCGAAGAGGGGAAGGACAGAGCCAAGCTGACCATTGATTATGTAGCAAAATGCCAGGCTAAAGGCAGCTTACTTGGTGGCCGCGGAGAGAAGATAGTCTACGAGATGGCTGAGGTCAAGTTGAAGGCGCCCGTGCCGCGGCCGAACTCCCTTCGGGATTACCTCTCCTTCGAGGGCCACTCCAGCTTTTCCGGCACGAGGCAGCTTGACAAAGGCTGGTATGAGATACCGGTTTGCTATAAGGGTAATCCGGACGCCGTCATCGGCCCCGAAGAGGTCATTCCCTGGCCCGCCTTTACCGACCTGCTGGACTACGAGCTGGAATATGGGGTATACATTGGCAAAGAAGGAAAGAACATCCCCAGGGAACGGGCAGAGGAATATATTGCTGGCTACACTGTCTTCAATGACATCAGTGCCCGTGATATCCAAATGAAGGAGATGCTGGCAGGTGGCCTCGGTCCGGCCAAAGGCAAGGACACCTGTAGCGTCATGGGGCCTTGTCTGGTGACTCCTGATGAAGTGGATCCTGGGAACCTGCGGATGACGGCCCGTGTCAACGGTGAGCTATGGTCGGAGAATAGCAGCGGCACAGCTTACTGGACCTGGCCCCAGATTATCGAATTTGCTTCCATGGAGGAGACGCTACATCCCGGTGATTTCCTGGGCTCGGGGACAGTGGAGCATGGTTGCGGTATGGAGCTCAACCGCTGGATTCAGCCCGGCGATGTCATCGAGCTGGAGGTGGAAGGTATCGGCATACTCAGAAACCGTGTTGGGGAGAAGCCGCCGAAGCGCGTGTTCACGCGTTGATAGTTCGGTGCACAACATGTTTGCGTGCCGTCAGATATCTGGATGATTGGACCTGAATAGGGTTAGCAGAGGGGGCACCACTATGAACAGGAAACATACAATTCCGACCTGGCAACACGGTGTCAAGCAGCTGGCCCCCAACGTATATGCCTATATTCAGGCCAAGGCTACCTGGTATTGGAGCAATGCCGGATTCATTGTGGGTAACGATTACGTGGTGGTCGTGGATTCGCTGGCTACGGTTGGCCTGACTCAGAGATTCAGAGATGAGATCAGAAAGATCACCGACAGGCCGATTCGCTATCTGATCAACTCTCATCACCATGGAGACCACACCTATGGAAACCATGTGTTTGCCGGGGCTACCATAATCTCGCATGACTACTGCCGTCGCGAGCTAACAGAGGCACGTATGCTGGATCCCAACTTGCTGAATACCCTCTTCCCTGAGTTCGATTTCCGGGGAATCACGGTCACGCCAGCCCATATCACCTTTGACAAGCAACTCACACTGCATATGGATGGGCAGGAAATCAGGCTGCTGCACTTTGGGCCTGGACATACTATCGACGACATAATTGTGCATTTGCCCCAGGAAGGTATTGTCTTTGCTGGCGACTTCATTTTTCTGTATTCCACCCCGCTGGGCATGGAAGGGTCCTTTGCCGGCTGGATTAAGAACCTGGATGCCATGGCGAAGCTGGGTGCCCGGACCTACGTTCCTGGCCATGGCCCGGTGTGTGGAACTGAAGGGCTGAAGCAGTGTCGCGACTATCTGGTCTTGGTTCGAGGCGAGACCAAGAAACGGTTCGACAAAGGCATGACCGTTGATGAAGCCGCCAAGGACATTCCCTCGGGGCAATTTAAGCAATGGCCTGATCACGAGCGCATTCTGCTCAACGTCGAGCGCCTGTGGCGCGAGTTCCGCGGCGAAGACCCCGCCACCTCTAAGTTGAATATTGCCGAGGTCTTCTTGCGGATGGATGCTATGGCCAAGGCAGGAGATCTCTAGTGCAGAACGAGAATCAGGTGCCGATGGGAAACAGTCAAGTATTCGATGTCCGAGAGAACCTTGGTTTGTTAACAGGGAAGTCTTTCCAAAAGCCCTAAGGGTATTCTACCCCATCGCCTTGCTGCAATTTCTCGGGCTGACACCCAGGGCCCAGCCTCTATCGGTTAGTTTGCCCACCTTCTATGAATCAGACCCAAATCTGGAAAGAACAAGAAAAGGCTTGACAGTACGGCGGGGGATGATGCAGTATGGACTGGGGTTTTCGGGAAACTGGATTGTCACCGGCGCATTTCAATAGCGGTCAACAAGCGTTTCCCAAGTGACTCATATGGATTTAGTAGAAGAAAAGGAGCTCGTAAGACAGGCGCAGAAGTCGCCTGATGCCTTTGCCACGCTTTATGACCAGTATTACCCCAGAATCCTGGGCTATATCCTGAGGCGGACCGCCAACCTTGAAGCTGCCCAGGATATTACCTCTGAGACATTCTTAAAGGCATTCGGGAAGCTCTGGCAATTTCGCTGGCGCAATGTCTCCTTTTCTTCGTGGCTATATAAGATCGCCAGCAATGAAATCAACCAGTACTTCAGGAAAGCCGAATACAAGAAATCCATATCACTGGAGGAATTGCACGAGCAGGGTTTTGAGCTCCTGTCACCCTGTGATCCTGAAAGCGAACTCATAGAAGCACAGGAAAAGTTGAAACAGCATCAGGATTTTCTGGAAATCCAGAAAGAGATCACTAAACTCCCTGACAAATACCAGGAAGTCATTGCTCTCAGGTTTTTCGAGAAGAAACAGATTAATGAAATCGCTGAAATCCTGGGCAAAAGGGAAGGGACGATAAAGTCCTTGCTCCATCGGGCTATCGAGAAACTAAGAGAGACAATCTAGATCACCTCACGCAAATTCGCCATCTGCCCGGCCCCTTAATGCAACCTTTTTCGACGCTCTGCATTTAACTAGTGGAAGGAGGAAAACGAAATGAATGAGAGACAAATCGGAACGCATCCGCTACTGGGGAACATAGAAGTGAACGTTTCCGACCGAACCAGTGACACAAACGAACGCCGTTACTCGTCACGTGCTTTCTCTTGGTACTTAGCGCAACCCGCGCTGCCTAATTTGAAGTATGCGCTGACAATAAACGGGTATCTGATTCTGCCGTAAAGGCGACGCAAGGAGGCAAAAACTATGAAATACGAGGACTTAATCAAGAAACTGGAAAACCTTAAAACTCCGGACATCGAACTTCCCGGCCACAGACAAGCCCTGAAGATGTTCTTGCTCAACTCCGGACGTTTCAGGGAGAGGACGATTATGAGTTGGGCAAAGGTATTAGCCCCCATAACTGCTGCTCTGCTTATAATGGCGATCGTGGGATTTGTTGCCGTGGATAAGCCGGGGCCTCTGTATCTGGGGGGGAATGCAATCAGCAAGTTCGCTTCTTACGATGAATTGCAGGAATTTGTGAAGACGAACGCAGGATATAAGCAGTTTCGGTGGGGATTCCTCGCAGGAGATATCACACTTGCACCAGCGGGTGCAGAGGAATCCGCTGCCGTACCATCTGTTACAGACTACTCTGCCACCAATATTCAGGTTGCCGGCGTGGATGAGGCAGATATCGTCAAGACCGACGGAGAGTACATTTACCTCGCTTCGGGCAACAAGACTATCATTGTGAAAGCCTATCTCCCTGAACAAGCCCAGGTCCTGTCCGAAATTGAGCTTGAGGGCACAATCATAGCAATATTCATCAACGGAGACAGGCTGGTCGTGTTTGAGGAGGAAATGCCTTATTACGCCTATCCTGAAATTGGGCAGGGCTCTGTAGAGAGGTTCTACATGCCTTACAGATCACCCGAAACATATGTCAAGGTATTTGATGTCTCAAACAGGGAAAACCCTCAATTGCAGAGGGAATTCTCTGCCAATGGTCAGTACGTCAGTTCAAGGATGATAGGCGACTATGCCTATTTGGTGGTAAATGAACCCGTATATCAAGAAGACGACGAAGTGAACCTTCCCAAGGTTTCTGTTGACAATGCAGAGACAGAAATACCCGCCACAGACATCTACTATTCCGATGTCGTTGACTACTATTATATGTACACCACTATTATAGCCGTAAACACACAGAACGATGGCCAGGAGCCAGCATACGAGACAATCCTGCTGGGAGCCAGTAGCACCCTGTATGTCTCTGCAGGTAATATTTACCTGACCTTCCCGGTATGGGGAGGCGATGTGGTGGAGCCGGGGGGGATTCGAAGTTCTGAGCAGAGTTCTGAGCGGACCTCCATCCACCGGATTCAAATAGACGGTGCCCAGCTAGATTATGTCGCCAGTGGCGAGGTGCCTGGCATGATCCTGAACCAGTTCTCTATGGATGAGTATGATGGCTACTTCAGGCTAGCCACGACAACCCACAGCGAAAAGCCCGTGAACAACGTGTACGTTTTGAATATGGCCCTCAACATCACAGGCTCTCTGGAGAACCTCGCTGCCGGGGAAACCATCTACTCGGCCAGATTTGTGGGTGAGAGATGCTATGTGGTGACTTTCAGGAACATTGACCCCCTATTCGTGATAGACCTGAGCAACCCCACGAACCCCAGGGTTCTTGGCGAATTGAAGATAACTGGCTACTCAAGCTACCTGCATCCCTATGACGAGAACCACATCATAGGAATAGGTAAGGAGACGGTGGCGGAGCGGGAAGACTTTGCCTGGTATCAAGGAGTCAAGATATCGCTCTTTGATGTCAGCGATGTGAGCAACCCGGTGGAGATTGGCAAGTATGAAATAGGGGACCGGGGAACTGATTCACCAGTCCTGTGGGACCACAAGGCATTCCTGTTTGATAGGTCCAGAAACCTCATGGTGATACCTGTTTTGGTTGCCGAGGTAGATGAGTCGGACTATCCTCAGCCAGTTCCCCCTGACGCCTACGGCGAGCCTGTCTGGCAGGGCGCCTACGTCTACCAGGGGGCATATGTATTCCATGTATCTGTGGATGGAGGTATCAGTCTGCAAGGTAGAATCACCCATATTGAGGACGTCGCTGAGCCTGAAAAGGAGTACTACTACTATTACTCTCCCTTCTCGGTGGAGAGGTCCCTTTACATAGGCGATGTTCTCTACACTATTTCACAGGCCAAGATAATGATGAACAGCCTGGAGAATCTGGACTACATCAATGAAGTGGAGCTCCCACACTCGACCTGGACACCTACTGACTACATGCCCGTCGAGCCCGGGGCTGAGGAACCATCTCAGGGTGCTGAACCCGGAAGTGAAGGGTCTCCAAAATAGTGGAATCTGAACGGAAGA
>PDVJ01000558.1_pt1 | contig 12732 bp, 11 predicted proteins | sample 1369811 | NCBI WGS metagenome assembly PDVJ01 (sample SAMN07795376, study PRJNA414565) | Alkali sediment metagenome, whole genome shotgun sequencing project. | reverse complement strand
ATCGTCCCTCTCTCGGGGCGCATTGCTGTTCGTGGACTACGGCCTGCCGCGTCGCGAGTTCTATACGCCCGAGCGACGCGACGGAACGCTGCTCTGCCACTTCCGGCACCGCTTCCATGACGAACCGTTTGCGCGGCCCGGGTTGCAGGACATCACGGCGTGGGTGGACTTTACCGCCGTGGCCGAGTCCGCCGAGGCGGCGGGCCTGTCGGTCGCGGGCTACACAAACCAGGCGCACTTCCTGATCGGCAACGGGCTTGCAGGTTTCGTCGCGAACGTCGCCGACCTCGACGTGGCGAGCCGCGTGGCGCTATCGCGCCAGGCAATGCTGCTCACGCTTCCGGGCGAGATGGGCGAACGCTTCAAGGTGATCGCGCTCACCAGGAACCACGACGCGCCGCTTGCCGGCTTCGCCGTGCGCGACCTGCGGCGCACCCTGTAGCCGATCAGGCCTGGTTCAGCGAGCGAATCGCCTCGATACGCGCGCTGCGCAGCCGCTCGGCAATGACCGGGCCCCGGTCGCGATCGAGGACCGCGGGGTCGAGTCGTACGCTCGCCGCCGCGCTGCGTGCCGAGCGCAGCTGCGCACCCTGCGTGTAGGGCATTGCCCGCAGCTCCGGCCCCCGGCCGCGCGCATCCGCTTCGCACGCGAGCAGGAAGCGCTCGAAGCGCTCGGGGCGCCGGAATGCGTCGGTGATCTCCAGCAGCTCGAGTACCGTGCCCGGGCGCTGCTCGGCAATCCGGTGCGCGCGGGCATGATGACGCGCGACCAGCACCGCGAGTTCGCGGTGATCGTTCGGGATGCGCAGTCGCTCCGACATGTGCTCGATCAGCTGCGCGCCGCTTTCCTCGTGCCCGAGGTGCCGGGGCCACTCCGTGCTCGGCGTGAGACCCTTGCCGACGTCGTGCACGAGCGCGGCGAAACGCACGCTCGTGTCGGCCGACAGCTCGGCGGCGACCTCGAGTACCTGCATGGTATGGAGGCCGGTGTCGATTTCCGGATGCCATTTCGGAGGCTGCGGAACGCCGAACAGCGCGTCGATCTCGGGAAACACCGCGGAGAGCGCGCCACAGCGGCGCAGCACCTCGAAGAACTCGGCGGGGCGGGACTCGCCGAGGGCGCGCTCGGTCTCGACCCAGACGCGCTCGGGCACGAGCGACGCCATCTCTCCCGCGGCGACGATCGCATTCATGAGCTCCAGGGTCTCGGCCGCAACGGAGAAGCCGAGCGGCGCAAACCGCGCCGCGAAGCGCGCCACCCGCAGCACGCGCAACGGGTCCTCAACAAAGGCCGGCGAGACGTGGCGCAGAACGCGCGCCTCGAGGTCGCGGCGCCCCCCGTACGGGTCGATGATCTCGCCCGCCATGGTCTGGGCCATCGCATTCACGGTGAGGTCGCGACGCGCGAGGTCCTCCTCGAGCGTGACGTCCGGCGAGAAGCGCGTCGCGAAGCCATAGTAGCCCGGTCCGGTCTTCCGTTCGGTACGCGCGAGCGCGTACTGTTCGCCGGTCTCGGGGTGCAGGAACACAGGAAAGTCCTTTCCGACCGGCCGGTAGCCGAGCGCGAGCAGCTGCTCCGGGGTTCCCCCCACGACGACGTAGTCACGCTCGACGTGCGGCCGCTCGAGCAGGCGGTCGCGCACCGCGCCGCCGACGAGGTAGATGTCCATGGCGAGAATCGTAGCGGAAGCCTCCGCCGGGCGGAGGGTCGCGGCGCGCGCACTGGCCGCGGTCGGTGCAGCTGCGACACTGCTGTCGCTGCCGGGCTGCTACGTGCTGCAGGCCGCCGCGGGGCAGGGCGAGGTGATGGCGCGCAGCCGGCCGATCGCCGAGGTGATCGCCGATCCGGCGACGGGCGACGAGGTGCGCGAGCGGCTCGACCTCGCGGTCGCGGCACGCGAGTTCGCCGTCGGCGAGCTCGCGCTGCCGGACGCACGCAGCTACCGACGCTATGCAGACCTCGGCCGCCCCTACGCCGTGTGGAACGTGGTCGCGACGCCGGAGTTTTCGGTCGAGCCGCGACGCTGGTGCTTCCCGGTCGCAGGCTGCGTGTCGTATCGCGGCTACTTCGACGAGTCACGTGCTCGCGTCGCGCGGCGACGACGTCGCCGTCGGCGGCGTGGCGACCTACTCGACGCTCGGGCACCTGCCTGATCCGTTGTTCAACACCATGCTCGGCTGGCGCGACACGCGACTCGTCGGGACGATCTTCCACGAGCTGGCGCACGAGCGCCTGTACGTCGCGGGCGACAGCGAATTCAACGAGGCCTTTGCGAGTGTCGTGCAGCGGGAGGGCGTACGCCTCTGGCTCGTGGCGCACGGCGAATCCGCGGAACTCGCGCGCTACCGCGCCAGCCTGGAACGCGAGGCGGAATTCGCGGCCTTGCTGCGATCGGCGCGGGAGCGTCTGCAGCGGCTCTACGACTCACCACTGCCACCCGCGGCGATGGCCCTCGAGAAGCAGCGCGAGTTCGGCCGCCTCAAGTTCGAGTACACCATGCTGCGCGCAGGCTGGAAGGGATATCCGGGCTACGACGCCTGGTTCGCACGCACGCTCAACAACGCGCAGCTCGCGGCCGCGGCGACCTACCACGACTGCGTGCCCGGACTCGAACGCTGCCGGAATTCTACGCGCAGGCGGAACGACTGGCCGCCCTGTCGCTGGCAGAGCGACATGCGACCGTCTGCAGCGACGACTCGCTCGACTGAACCAGGCTCCCGCTCGGCCGGCGCGGCAGTCTGCGCGCCGCGCCGCTGCCGGAGGGATCAGCGGATCGGAATCACCAGGTTCGCGTTGCCGCGGCGGATCTGTACGACGAACGCCGCCGCGCCTTCGGTAGCGCGGCGGAACTCCGCGACGTTTGCGACCCGACCACGGCCGACCGCCACGATCACGTCGCTCGCGCGCAGGCCCCGCTGCGCTGCGGGACTGCCGTCTGCGACGGCGCGGATCAGTACGCCGCCACCCTGCGCGTCGACCAGATCGGCACCCTCGAGTCCGCTGTGCAGACCGCCGGGTCCGGCCTCGGGTCCCGATCCCGATCCCGAGCCCGACTGCGCCGCCAGTTTGCTGTCGGCGATCACCGCCGTGACGCGCCGCGGCTTGCCGTCGCGCAGCAGAGACACGTCGACGCGGTCGCCCACGCTCAGCAGCCCGATCGAGTTGCGCAGGGCGGAGGCGTCCTTGACCTGTTTGCCGTTGATCGCGGTGACGACGTCACCAGCGCGGATGCCGGCCTTTTCCGCAGCCGATCCTTCCACCACCTGCGAAACGAGGGCGCCCTGCACGTTGCCGAGCTCCATGCTCTCGGCGATGTCTGGCGTGAGTGTCTGGATGTTGACCCCCAGCACGCCGCGCTTCACCTCGCCGAACTTCTCGAGCTGCGCCATCACGGCTTTCATCATGTTGGCAGGGATCGCGAAGCCGATACCGATGTTGCCGCCGGTGCGCGAGAGAATCGCCGTGTTGATGCCGACGAGCTCGCCGTTGAGGTTTACGAGCGCGCCGCCGGAGTTGCCAGGGTTGATCGAGGCGTCCGTCTGGATGAAGTCCTCGTAGCCCTCCGGGTTGATTCCGGAACGGCCCAGGGCGCTTACGATTCCAGAGGTCACGGTATGGCCGAGACCGAAGGGGTTGCCGATGGCGACCACGAAGTCGCCGACCTCGATGCGGTCCGAGTCGGCGAGCGGGATGGCCGTGAGGTTCGCGACCTTCACCTTGAGCAGGGCCACGTCGGAGCCCGGATCCTTGCCGACCACCGTGGCGGTGTGCGTGCGGTTGTCTAGCAGCGTCACCGTGATCTCGTCGGCGTTCTCGATGACGTGTGCGTTAGTGATGATGTAGCCCTGCTTCGCGTCCACGATCACGCCCGAGCCCGCGCTCTGGAACTGGCGTTGGCGTGGCGTGTTCGGGACGTCGAAGAATCGCCGGAAAAACGGGTCGCTGAGCAGCGGGTTCTGCTCCTGCACAGTGCCGCGAATCGCGATGTTGACCACGGCCGGAGAGATGCGCTTCACCATCGGTGCGAGCGACGGGACCGCCTTGTCGCCCACCTGGGCAGGCAGCTGGGCGGAGGCGAGCGGGCGAGACCGTAGGTCAATTTCATTCTTGCGGATCCTGCGTGGTCGAGCGATGTTCGGCGGGCCGCGAGTCTAGCAATGGCGGCGGCCAGTTCCGGGCCACAACGACTCGCAGCGACCCGGTGAGACCGATGGGGAGCCAAGCGAGTTCCCCACTGCGAATCGCGGCTCGAAAGGGAGCCCGGGGCACCTCATGGCTCGTCCAGTGGGAAACTTGTGGATTTCCGGTGTTCCGGGGGTGGACACAAGATATTGTGTCTCTGCCTCGTCACCAGGGTTGACGTGAGCGTCGTTTCGCGCATTGTGACGCGAGTGCTGCGGTCTCTTATAAATTGTTGATTTGTATGAAATAAATCTTGCTGCGCCGCGACGAAAAAAGCAATTGACGTGCCGGATCGGTCTGCCTAGTCTTGTCGCCCTGGCCCAACATGTTGTGTCCGGCACGATGCGTTCGCGGGGGATCGCGGAACGGTCCGAGCCGGGTCGCAGGAGCCAGTCGGGTACTTGCCGCCAGGCGGAGTAGCGGGTGGCCGCCCGAGAGGGGGACCTGCATTTCGGCCTACAAAACAAAGTGAATCTGGAGCCGTTTCGTAGCAATGAGCACCGCCGTGAAGATTGAGTCGCGGGATGCCCGCAGCATCCCGTATCAGGAAGCGTCCCTGGACATCTGGGACAAGAAGTACCGCCTGACCGCCAAGGACGGGACGCCGATAGACCACACCATGGACGACACGTACAAGCGTGTCGCCCGGGCGCTGGCCGACGTCGAGAGGGAAGAGGTGCGTGAGCACTGGTACGCGGAATTCCTGTGGGCGCTGCGCCGCGGCGCGATCCCGGCGGGTCGCGTCACTTCGAACGCCGGCGCGCTGGAGCACAAACCTGCCACCTCGACGATCAACTGCACGGTGTCGGGCACGATCCGCGACTCGATGGACGACATCCTGCGCAAGGTCCACGAGGCGGGCCTCACGCTCAAGGCCGGCTGCGGCATCGGGTACGAGTTCTCGACTCTGCGGCCGCGCGGTGCGTATGTTTCCGGTGCCGGCGCCTACACGTCAGGGCCGCTGTCGTTCATGGATATCTACGACAAGATGTGCTTCACCGTGTCGTCGGCGGGCGGCCGGCGGGGCGCACAGATGGGCACCTTCGACGTCGGCCATCCCGACGTCATGGAGTTCATCCGCGCCAAGCGCGAGGCGGGGCGTCTTCGCCAGTTCAACCTCTCGCTGCTGGTGACCGACGAGTTCATGCAGGCGGTGCGAGAGGACCGGGAGTGGAAACTCGCGTTCCCGGTCACCGCGGCCGAGGTCGAGGGGCACGACACCAGCGATCCCGCGAAGTTTGTCTGGCGCGAGTGGCCTACGACCAACGGCTACGTCGCGAACGACGAGGGACTGGTGCTCTGCAAGGTCTATAAGACCCTGCCCGCGAAGCGCATGTGGGACGTGATCATGTCATCCACCTACGACTTCGCCGAGCCCGGCTTCGTGCTCGTCGACCGCGTCAACGAGATGAACAACAACTGGTGGTGCGAGAATATCCGCGCCACCAATCCCTGCGGCGAGCAGCCGCTGCCCCCCTATGGCTCCTGCCTGCTGGGCTCGGTAAACCTCACCTGCTTCGTTCGCGACCCGTTCACGGAGAACGCGCGCTTCGACTGGGACGAGTTCCACAAGGTGGTGCGCGTCTTCACCCGCATGCTCGACAACGTCGTTGAGGTCAACGGTCTGCCGCTCGAGCAGCAGCGCGACGAGATCATGCGCAAGCGCCGCCACGGCATGGGCTTCCTTGGACTCGGCTCCACGATCACGATGCTGCGCATGAAGTATGGTTCGCGCGACGCAGTGGCTTTCACGGAGCGTGTCTCGAAGGAACTCGCGCTCGCCGGCTGGGAAGCGGCGCTCGAGCTCGCCGACGAGAAAGGGCCGGCGCCGATCATGGTCGAGGAGTTCGAGGTGACGCCCGAGATGCTCAGGAAGCGCCCTGAGATGAAGCGGGACGGAATCCGCGTGGGCCAGAGGCTTCCGGGCCGCATCCTGCACAGCCGCTACAGTCGCTACATGCAGCGGGTCGCCTCGGTCGCGCCGGAGCTGGTGGACCGGCTCGCGGCGAAGGGTGCCCGCTTTACGCACCACAGCTCGATCGCGCCGACCGGCACGATCTCGTTGTCGCTCGCGAACAATGCCTCGAACGGCATCGAGCCCTCGTTCGCGCACCACTATTTCCGTAACGTGATTCGGGAAGGTCGAAAGACCAAGGAGCGCATCGACGTTTTCTCCTTCGAACTGCTTGCCTACCGCGAGCTGGTGAACGCGAACGCAATGCCGGGTCCCGCGAACCCGGCCGAACGACTGCCGGACTACTTCACCACCGCCGATGACATCACGCCGCGCGAGCACGTGGACATCCAGGCCGCTGCACAGAAGTGGGTGGACTCCTCGATCTCGAAGACGGCGAATGTGCCGACCGACTATCGCTACGACGACTTCAAGGACATCTACCTCTATGCCCACGAGCAGGGGCTAAAAGGCTGCACGACCTTCCGCTTCAATCCCGAGGCCTTCCAGGGCGTGCTCGTCAAGGAAGAGGACCTCAAGAACACGACTTACGTGTTCACGCTCGAGGATGGCACCGAGGTGTCGCTCAAGGGCGACGAACAGATCGAGTACGACGGCGAGATGCATACCGCTGCGAACCTGTTCGATGCGTTGAAGGAAGGTTACTACGGCAAGTTCTGAGGCGCCGCGGCGGCGCCGGAGTATCCAGGCATGAGCGCGCAGAAGATCGAGTCGAAGATCGTCAAGTACCGGGTCGTGAAGCCCGGCGTGAAGGCTGAAGCGAAGGCGGAGCCGAGGCGTGAGGAGACGCTGGTCGAGTCACGCGACGCGAAGGTCATCTGGATGCACGAGAAGCTCGAGCGTCCTGAGATGCTGGTGGGCTCCACCTACAAGATCAAGACACCTGTCTCGGACCACGCGATGTACGTGACCATCAACGACATCGTGCTGAACGAGGGCACGGAGCACGAGCAGCGCCGGCCATTTGAGATCTTCATCAACTCGAAGAACCTCGACCATTTCCAGTGGATCGTGGCGCTGACGCGCATCATCTCGGCCGTGTTCCGCAAAGGCGGCGACGTCACTTTCCTGGTCGAGGAACTGAAGGCGGTCTTCGACCCGCGTGGAGGCTACTGGCAGTCGGGCGGCAAGTTCATGCCGTCGATAATCGCGGAGCTGGGCCACGTCATCGAGAAGCACCTGCAGTCGATCGGCCTGCTTCGCGATCCGGAGATGGACGAGCATCGCCGGCGGCTGATCGAGGAAAAGCGCGCCGAGTACGAGGCGCGGCAGAAGCAGCACGACGCGTTCGCCAAGAGCCACTATCCGCAGGGAGCGCAGCTGTGCACCAAGTGCAGCGTCGCGGCCGTCGTGATGATGGACGGCTGCATGACCTGCCTGAACTGCGGCGATTCGAAGTGCGGCTGACCACGACTGCGCCGAGCCCGGAGGGCGGCCCGAAGGCCGCATGGTTCGATCCGGGAACCGGCGTCGGCATCACCGGCCGATTCCAGTCTTCCCGCCTGGTGCCGGCGGTCGCGACGGGACGCTGAGTATCGAGACCGGAACCAGGTCGCGGACTGGGCGCGACCCTGTGCGAGAAGATCGGCGTGATGCAGCGCGATCACTATAATCTGCCCCTGATGAAACTCCGCGCATTTGCCTGCACCGCGGCCATTGTGCTGCTGCTCGGTGTCGCCGGGCGGGTGAGCGCGCAGGCCTTTGGCTCGGTCTCGAGCCTGCCGCCAGCGAAGCCAGCGTCGACGCCGGTGGCCGCTCCGGTGACTGCCCCGGTTACTTCGGCACCGGCGGAATCCTTGGGCACTGCAGCGCCGGCACCGCTACCGCCTGCCACGCCGACCGCGATCCCATCGACGGGCGGGCCGGCCGTGGCTACACCCGTCGCTGGGGCGGAGGCGGCTTCGAAGCCCTGGAAACCAGCCCCTTTCTTCAGTGCGCCAAAGGTCGACGCGCCGCCGCCTGCACCGGCGACCAAGCCGGACACGCCGACTCTGGCTGCCGCAAACGTGGCGCCGGCATCGCTCCACCCGTCGGCTGCGTTCAGTTCGGTGTCGAGCGGGGCGGATGCCTCCTCGCCGGGCGGCGGATCGGGCCCTACGCTGCCATTCGCCGGCTCCGAGGGATCGTCCTCCTTCGAGATCGCCGAGCGGATCGTCGTCGAGAAGACCACTCGCCGCCTGCTGCTGCTTCGCGGGGCCGATGTGATCGCCGCCTACCCGGTGCGACTCGGGCTCAATCCGTTTGGCCACAAGCAGCGTGAAGGTGATTTCCGCACGCCCGAGGGCAGCTACTACCTCTCGCGACGCAACCCGCGCAGTGAATTCTTCCTGTCGCTCGAGGTGTCCTACCCGAGCCCGGCGGATCGTGAGCGCGCTCGCTCCTCCGGCGTGCGGCCGGGCGGGCTGATCATGATCCACGGGCAGCCGAACATCCCGCGCAAAACGCCCGAATACTATGCGAGCAACGACTGGACCGACGGTTGCATCGCCGTGAGCAACTCCGACATGGTCGACATCTGGCTCCGTACCCGGATCGGAACGCCCATCGAAATCCGGCCATGATGCGTCACGCCGAGGTGTCGGTGCCTGCGGCCGACGAGCAGGACTCGGTCGACGCGCGGGTCACTCCCACCGGCAGTCTCGAGAACCTCTCCCAGCTCGAGGTCGACCGCCTGCTCGACTCCTCGCGCGGCGGTCTCTACGGGCTGTACCGGCGCTGCTCGCTCGCTGTCCTTAATAGTGGCGGCGAAACCGACGACGCGCGCGCGATCTTCGAGCGCTACCAGGACTTCGACATCCGAATCGAGCGCAAGGCCTGGGGCATCAAACTCGACCTGCGCAACGCCCCGGCCGGTGCCTTCGTGGACGGACGCATGATCCGTGGCATCCAGGAACACCTGTTCGCTGTGCTGCGTGACATCCTGTACATCCATGGCGAGGTCTACGAGCACGGCAGCATCGAGCTCTCCGAGCCCCAGGGCATCACCAACGCGGTCTACCGCATCCTGCGCAATGCCGGACTCCTGCTGCCGCGTGTGCGTCCCGATATCGTCGTCTGCTGGGGCGGTCACTCTATTGGCCGCGAGGAGTACGACTACACCAAGCGCGTGGGCTACGAGCTCGGACTGCGCGGTCTGAACGTCTGCACGGGCTGCGGCCCCGGTGCGATGAAGGGCCCGATGAAGGGGGCCACGATCGGACATGCCAAGCAGCGCATCCGCGACGGGCGATACATCGGCCTCACCGAGCCCGGCATCGTCGCCGCGGAGCCGCCGAACGCGATCGTGAACCAGCTCGTGATCCTGCCGGACATCGAGAAGCGTCTCGAGGCGTTCGTGCGCACCGGTCACGGCATTGTCGTGTTTCCCGGTGGCGCCGGCACGGCCGAGGAGATCCTCTACCTCCTGGGGATACTGTTGCACCCGGACAACGCCGAGCAGCCGTTTCCAGTGGTATTCACCGGCCCGGCCGACAGCGGCGAGTACTTCGCGCGAATCGACGAGTTCCTGACGCTGACGCTGGGCCCGCTCGCCCGGCAGTGCTACCGCATCGTGCTGGACGATCCGGCAGAGGTCGCGCGCGAAATGCTGCGTGGCATCGACGCTGTGCGCGAGTTCCGGCGCCGCCGGAGCGACGCCTACAACTTCAACTGGCTGCTCGGTGTGCCGCACGAGATTCAGCAACCGTTCGAACCGACCCACGAAGCGATGGCCGCCCTGGAGATGCGACGCGACATGGAACCGCACCGGCTGGCCGCGCAGCTGCGTCGTGCGTTTTCCGGCATCGTCGCGGGAAACGTAAAGGAAACCGGCATCCGGCTCATCGAGGAACGGGGGCCCTTCGAGATCCACGGCGATGCCGAGATCATGGCGTCACTTGACGCGCTGCTCGCCTCGTTCGTGCGCCAGCGGCGCATGAAGATCTCAGGCGACTACCGGCCCTGCTATCGAATCGTCGCCTGAGCGCATCCATCTGTGATCCAGGTCCGGATCACATGGCTGTCGCTGCCGTATGGTGCGGTCGTTGACCAACGGTGCACCATGAGCGACAGCAAAGATCCGACCGGACTCCGGCCTCCGTTCGACTCCGGTGCAAACCAGGAGCCCGATCGGCGCAGGGCGAAGTTCGGCACCGCGTCGGAGGGCTGGGAGGCCTATAACTCGTGGCTCGACCGCGTTCGGGCGCAGCCGGGGCCGGTGTCACGGCAGGCGGTGATTGCCAAGGCCCTCTACAGCGTCTCGAGCTACAAGACCTGGGCCGGCAAGGCCCGCGGAGCCTTCGACAAGCCGAAGTAGGTCCCGGCTCGCGCAAGCGTCAACAGCCGGTCCGTTCGGTCTCCCGGCAGACGGTCCGGCGAAGCAGTGCCATGGAATGGGTCCTCAAGCTCCTCGACGATCTCGATGCTGCTCGCCATCTTCGTTACAGTCCTGACCGGCGTAATCGTTCTCGGCCCGTAAGAGCCGCCCCAGCCGCGCCGAGCGGCTGCCGCCCGGCCGATTACACAGTGTCAGCGAACCTCCGGATTCAGGCTGTAGGTGCCGGTGAGACGCGCTTCGGCGAGCACGTGTCCCGCGATCGCCGCTCTTGCCTGCTGTCCCGTGAACGTGCCTTCAACCGGGCAGCGTGCAAGATCGGTGGCGTACAAGTCGAAATGGTAGTGGTGCAGCCGTTCGTCGTTCCATGGCGGGCAAGGTCCGTCGTAGCCTGAGTACGGTCCCCCCATCGCCTCGTCCCCGGCGAACCACAGGGTGTAGTCGTTGAGTCCCTGACGTGCGCCAGCGGGCCCAGGCGGTGACTGCTTGCCGCGCGCGACGACTCCATTCGCGCAGGCGCCGGCCGCGACCTCGCTGACGCCGGGCGGGATGTCGACCATCACCCAGTGATAGAAGTCCGTACGCGGCAGTGACGCCGGGACGACGCGACCTTCCTGGTTCACGTCATCGGCGCGGGTCGGCACGTCGGTATCGACACAGATCAGCACGAGTGAGCGCGCGGTGGACGGCACACCTGTCCAGCGCAGGTGCGGATTGCGGTTCGGTCCGAGCCGCAGGTGCTGCGCGGCATCCGGCACGCCGAATGCAAACTCCTCCGGGATGCGCTGCCCGTGTCCGAAGCTCGATGACATCAGTTGCATGACCGTCTCCTTGCCGGTGTCGGGAGTGCCCCGGTGATTCTGGCACACTGCGTGCTTCGCATCCGGAGCCGCTCTTTGCGCCCGACTTTCCGACCGCCGGCGCCCCGCCCGGCCATCATCAACGGTCCTGCCGGGCCGCTCGAGGCTCGCATCGAGGATCCGGTGCCGGGTGCCGCTCCCGCCGTCTGCGGCGTCGTCTGCCATCCGCACCCGCTGTACGGCGGGACCATGCAGAACAAGGTGGTGCACACTATCGCCCGGGCGATGCAGCAACTCGGCGCGCCGACGGTGCGCTTCAATTTCCGGGGCGTTGGAGGGAGTGCGGGTCAGTACGACTCGGGTGCGGGCGAGCTCGACGACGCGCTTGCAGTGTGCCGGTGGGCGCGCGAGCACTGGCGCTGCCAGCAGCTGTGGCTCGCCGGCTTCTCGTTCGGATCCGCCGTGGCGTTGCAGGCGGCGGGGAGTGTCGCGCCCGCGGCCCTCGTGACCGTCGCGCCGCCGGTTGGACGAATCATCGTTGCGCCGTCATCGCGTCCGCCCTGCCCGTGGCTGGTGGTGCAGGGCGATCACGACGAGCTGGTGGAAATCGAGACCGTTCGACGCTGGGTCGATGCTTTCGAGGAGAAACCGGTGCTGGCCGAGATCAGGGGCGCCGAGCACTTCTTTCACGGACGTCTCGGCGAACTGCGTGACGTCGTGCTCGCGTTTCTGTCCGGGAATTGAATCGGCGTCGACCGGCGTCGACCGGCGTCGACCGGCGTAGCCGGCGTCGCGCAGGGCAGGGGAAATCAGGAACCGTCGTCAACCGGGGCGACGCAAGGCCGCCCCGGCAGAAAATCGCGCCTGCTCAGTTCACGAAACCCTTGAGGTTCTTGAGCGGCATCACGCGGACCTTCTTGCTGGCCGGCTTGGCCTTGAAGGTCATCTTCTCACCCGTGAACGGGTTGACGCCTTCGCGCGCCTTGGTGGCCGGCTTCTTCACGACCTTCATCTTCGCGAGGCCCGGCAGCGTGAACAGCCCGTGGCTCTTCAGGCTCTTCTTGATGACCGTACCGAGCGAGTCGAATACGGAGCTGACCTGCCTCTTCGAGAGGCCGGTGTCCTTGGAGATTGCCGCAAGGATGTCGGACTTGGTCGGTGCAGAACTCTTCTTCGCCATTTAGTGTCTCCTGTGGATGGATCGCGGGCCGCTGGCCCCGTTTGATCATTCGCGCGCCGGAAAATAACACAAGAACGTGGGGCGGTTAAGCTCCGAATGCCTTTTTTTTCAGTGTCGCAGCCATCAGTCCGCGAAAAACTCCCGCTTGAACTGCACCGAGTACTTCGACTGCTGGCCGCTCGGGGCGGCGCCGATGTCGAACACCAGGATCTCGGCGCCGCTGATGCCGACCTCGCCGATGAAGTAGAAGGACGCGCCCTCGGTGATGCGTCGCATCTGCAG
>PDVJ01000556.1_pt1 | contig 12758 bp, 13 predicted proteins | sample 1369811 | NCBI WGS metagenome assembly PDVJ01 (sample SAMN07795376, study PRJNA414565) | Alkali sediment metagenome, whole genome shotgun sequencing project. | reverse complement strand
AGAGGGCCTCGACCGAACCGTGGACGTCGGCCTTCAGGATGAGCGTCAGCTCCTTCATTTCGCCCTGCTGCAGGCGCTCGAACAGGCTCTCCAGGCTGGGCCGCGCGCTGGTCTGGGCCAGATCTTTGGAGCGCTGCTTCTGCATGCGGCGCTCGCTGATCTGTTTGGCGCCCTTTTCGTCCTGAACCGCCACGAATTCATCCCCGGCCATGGGAACCCCGGACAGGCCAAGGATCTCCACCGGCACCATCAGCGAGTCGGATGTGTCGCTCGCAGCCGTGTCGAGGGCCATCATCATCGGCTTCAACGTGCGGCCGACGCCGAAGGTGCAGGCCATGGCCAATGAAGAAAACGTGGACATGCGCTTCTACAACGTGATTTACGACGCCATCAACGATGTGAAGAACGCCCTGACGGGCCTGATGGCGTCGCGCTTCGAGGAGCGCATTCTTGGCTCCGCGGAGGTGCGCGAGGTGTTCCAGATCCCCAAGGTGGGCGCCATTGCCGGTTGTCAGGTTACCGACGGCAAGCTCGAGCGTGGGAAAAGCCTGCGCCTGATCCGTGACGGGGTGGTCGTTTACGAGGGCAAGAACTCCTCCCTGCGGCGGTTCAAGGATGACGCCAAGGAGGTCCAGAGCGGCTACGAGTGCGGCATCGGCATCGAGAACTTCAACGACATCAAGGTCGGCGACCGCATCGAGTTCTTCTACATGGAAGAGTTCCGGCCCGACGTGTCGTGAAGTGGGTTCATAACCCCGTCTGACACCCGCTGGCGGCGTTGCAGGTCTCTCGCAATGCTCACAACCTAATATGGTTGCTGCGCTTTCGAATCGGCCTGACGTCTTGCCCTCGGGCGTGATCCGAGGTTCTGAAACCACTTCATGAAATTGCAAGTCCGGGCGGAGGTGCCTTGGCCGTGGGCGGTCCATCAGAGGCGAGCATGGCGGTGGGCATCGGGTTGATCACCTTCCGCCTGCACGAGTGCCACTCGCTGAAGGAGAAGCGCAGCATCGTCAAGGCGATCGTCGCCCAACTGCGCACTCATTTCAACGCGTCGGTGGCCGAGGTCGATGCCAATGACGTGCACCAGCGGGCCGTCGTCGGTTTTGCGCTGGTCGGCAACGACAAGGCCCTGATCAACTCGAAGATCGACAAGATGTTCAACCTGGCCGAGGAGCTCGGCGTGGCGGAGGTCATCGATTCGCAGATGGAGCTGTTCACCGTATGACGTCGCTTGCCCGATCGGAGAGAGTCGGCGGGCTCATCCAGCAAATCCTGTCGGAGCTGCTGCGGCGGGACATCAGTGACCCCCGCCTGGCGCTGACGACCATCACCGGCGTCAAGGTGACGAAAGACCTGCGCCTGGCGCGCGTGTATTTCACCACCGCCGGGGGCAAGAGCACCTCTGACGCGGCGGCCGAGGGGTTTGCGAGTGCTGCGGGGTTCATCAAGCGGCGTCTGGCCGGGCAGCTGGGGCTGCGCTACATGCCCGCGCTCGAGTTCTTTTACGATGCGTCCTTCGACCACGGCGCCCACATCGATCAACTGTTGAAATCGATATCCAAAGATCATGGACCTGATTCTTCAGATAATTAAACGCGCCGGCCACCTCCTGGTCACCTCCCACGCGGACCCGGACGGAGATGCCGTCGGCTCGCTCTTGGCCCTGGGGCTCGCCCTTAAAAAGATCGGCAAGCAGACGAGCCTCTACAACGCCAGCGCCATCCCGGCGGTCTATCAGTTTCTGCCGGGGGTGGACGGCATATCGCGCCGGCTGCAGGCGCCCGAGACCTACGATGCCGCCGTGGTGCTGGACTGCGGGGACATTTCCCGCATCGGCGAGAGTTGGCCGGCGGTGGCCCGGGTGGGGGTCGTCATCAACATCGACCATCACATTTCCAACACCGGTTTCGGCCAGCACCAGCTGATCGACGGCGAGGCCTGCGCCACCGCGGAGATCGTCTACCGCCTGATCCGGGCGCTCGGCGTGGAGCTTGACCGGGAGATCGCCACGGCGCTGTACACCGGGATCCTCACCGACACGGGCTCCTTCCGGTTCTCGAACACCAACGCGGCCGCGTTTGCTATCGCCCGGGAGATGACGGAGCTGGGGGTTGACCCTTACCGCGTCGCGCAGCACGTGTTCGGCTCCTACTCGCTCGGCCGCATCAAGCTGCTCAACCTGGCGCTCAACTCGATCGAGATCTCGCGCAACGGCAAGCTCTCGATCATGGCCATCACCCGCCGCATGCTGGACGAGACGGGAACCCAGCCGGAAGATACGGACGGCATCATCAACTACGCCCGGCGGATCGAGGATGTGAAAGTGGCGGCATTGATCCAGGAGCAGGCCAACGGGACGGCCGGCACGGACAGCCGCACGCACGTTCACGTCAGCCTGCGCTCCGACGGCACGGTGGATGTCGCCGCCATGGCCGGCGCGTTCGGCGGCGGCGGGCATTACAGCGCGGCCGGCTTCCAGGTCGAGGCGACGATTGCGGACATCAAGAGCCGGCTGATCGACTGGGTGGAAAACATTTGAACGGCATCCTGGTCGTCAACAAGCCGGCGGCGCACACCGGGACCCTGGACCCGTTTGCGCGCGGGGTGCTGGTCTGCTGTGTCAACCAGGCCACGAGGTTGGCCCGCTTCATGTTGCAGGGCCGTAAGGCCTACGCGGCCGTAATGACGCTGGGAGTCGAAACCGATACCCAAGACGTTACGGGCCGTGTGGTGGCCAGGGGCGACTGGACCGGGATCTCCGAGGCGGCCATCGCGGCCGCCGTCCGCCGTTTCGAGGGGGCCATTGCGCAGGCACCGCCGGTGTTTTCGGCCCTGAAGCACGAGGGTGTGCCGCTGTACACCCTGGCCCGGCGCGGCCAGCCGGTCCAGAAACCGCCGCGGAACGTGCATGTCCACCGGATCCGGGTGCTCGCGGTGGCACTGCCCGAGGTCCGCTTCGAGGTGCACTGTTCGGCCGGGACCTATGTGCGCACGCTCGCCGCGGACATCGGCCGGGAGCTGGGCTGCGGCGCCCACCTGAGCGAGTTGACGCGCACGGAGAGCGGCGGCTTCAGCCTGGCGCAGGCCCTGACCCTGGAAGAGCTGGAGGATCTGACCCGGCGTGGGGCCGTGCGTGAACGGCTCCTCCCGATGGCGCAGGCCTTGGCCGGATGGCCGGAAGTCGCAGCCGACCGGCGGTTGCTCGAAAATGTGCGCACCGGCCGCCGACTCACCCGCCGGGAGCTGTCGGTCCCGCCGGACGGAGGGCCGGTTGCGTCCGGCGACGGCCTGCTCAAGGTCATGGATGAGCAGGGAGAACTGGCGGCGGTGCTGCTCTTCAAGGCCGGGCAGGACGATCTCGAGTATGCCTGCGTTTTCGCACGGCCCGAGGGCTGAGACGTGGTAATTTCTGTTGCACTTAAAGCCGCGTTGCTCTAAGGTGGGTAACAAAATTGTCGGTGGTTTACGGCGGCGTTTTGGGGATGCCGTCGAACGCGCATTAAGAACATAATCGCACGCATTTCACGATGAGACGGCTTCGTCAAAAACCCAACTTCAAGGTGCGCCTTGCCCATGGCCGGACACCGCCGCGCCGAAGTTGGTTTTTTTCCGAAGCCGCCCAGAAGGAGGAAGGAAGAAAGTGACTTTGTCAACCGAAGACAAAAAGAGACTGATCGAGAAGTTCAAGGTGCACGAGTCCGACACCGGCTCTCCCGAGGTCCAGGTCGGCCTGCTCACCAACCGCATCACGTATCTGACCGAGCATTTGAAGGTTCACAAGAAGGACCATCACTCCCGGCGCGGGTTGCTGATGCTCGTCGGCCGGAGGCGGCGGTTGTTGAACTACGTGAAGTACAAGGATGTCAATCGCTACCGGTCCATCATCGAGACGCTGGGCCTAAAAAAGTAGCACATACGCATGTGACGCGCCGGCTCGCTCGCCGAGGGGCAGTGCTGCCTCTCCAGAGACGTCCGGGTGGTGCCTGCATCACACCGGCTCCGCGGCATGTTGAGGCAGGGCGCAGACGGTTTGGGCTTCACATGAGGAGACCTATATGGAAATTACATTGAAGGAAGAGATCGGCGGCAAGACCCTGAGCATCCAGACCGGCAAGGTGGCCAAGCAGGCCTCCGGGTCCGTGGTGGTCCAGTACGGCGACACGGTGGTGCTGGTGACCGTGGTGTCCACCCATGACGCGCGGCCCGGCGACTTTGTGCCGCTGACGGTGGAATACCAGGAGAAGATCTACGCGGCCGGGCGAATCCCGGGCAACTACTTTCGCCGTGAAATCGGGCGGCCCAGCGAAAAGGAAACCCTGACCGCGCGGCTGATCGACCGGCCCGTGCGGCCCCTGTTCCCGAAGAGCTACCGCTTTGAAACCCAGGTGATCGCCACGGTCCTGTCCATGGATCAGGAAAACGACGCGGACACCCTGGCCATGGTCGGGGCTTCCGCCGCGCTGCACCTTTCGGACATCCCTTTTGCCGGGCCGATCGCCGCCGTGCGCGTCGCCCGAATCGACGGTGAGCTCAGAGTCAACCCCGCCATCACGGAATTGGGCCTCTGCGACATCAACATCATCGTGGCCGGGTCCAAGACCGGCGTCGTGATGGTCGAGGGCGGGTCCGGCGTGGTGAGCGAAGACGATATGATTGAAGCGATCTTTTTCGGTCACCGGGCCCTGCAACCCCTGATCGACCTGCAGATCAAGCTACGCGAAACGCACGGCGCGCCGAAACGCACCTTCGTCCCCCCAGTTGTGGACGCCGAGTTCGTTGCCAAGGTGGAAGCACTCGCCGCCGGGCCCCTACGGGAGGCGCTGCTCATCCCGCAGAAGATTGAGCGCTACGCCGCCGCGCGGGTGGCCAAGCACGGCGTCATCGAGGCCCTCGGCGCGGAATACGCCGATCGCCGCGAGCAGGTCGTCGGTATCATCGAGTCCCTCAAGCGGCGCATCCTGCGAGACCTGATCCTGATCGAGGGTCGGCGTGTCGACGGCCGCCGATTCGACGAAATCCGGCCGATCACCTGCGAGGTGGGGATTCTGCCCCGGCCGCACGGCAGCGCCCTGTTCACCCGGGGGGAGACCCAGGTGCTCGGTGTCCTCACCCTGGGCTCGGGCCAGGACGAACAGCGGGTGGAGACGCTTTCCGGCGAAGAGTTCCGCCCCTTCATGCTGCACTACAACTTCCCGCCCTATTCGGTGGGGGAAGCCAAGCGCATCTCCGGCCCCAGCCGGCGCGACATCGGCCACGGCGGCCTGTCCACCCGCGCGATCGAGAAGATCCTGCCGGATAAGGAAAAATTTGACTACACCATCCGGCTGGTCTCCGAGGTGCTGGAGTCCAACGGCTCCTCGTCGATGGGGACCGTGTGCGCCTGCTGCCTCGCCCTGATGGACGGCGGGGTGCCCATCAAGGCGCCGGTGGCCGGGATCGCCATGGGGCTGGTCAGCGAGGTCGACAAGACCGTGGTGCTCTCCGACATCCTCGGCGACGAAGACCACGCCGGCGACATGGACTTCAAGGTCACCGGCACTGAAGCCGGGATCACCGCCCTGCAGATGGACATCAAGATCCACGAGCTGTCGCGGGAGATCCTGACGAAAGCCCTGGAGCAGGCCCGCCAGGGGCGTATCCACATCCTGGGCCGGATGCTCGCGGCCCTTGCCGCGCCGCGTCCGGCGATCTCCCCCTACGCGCCGACCATCACCACCATCACCATCCACCCCGACAAGATCCGCGAGGTGATCGGCCAGGGCGGCAAGACCATCCGCGCGATTCAGAGCCAGACCAACACCGTCATCCAGATCGAAGACTCGGGTCAGGTAAAAATCGCCGCCTTCTCCAAGCAGGAGGCCGAGGCGGCCCTCGAGCTGGTCCGGCAGATCACGGCCGACCCCGAGGTGGGCGCCATCTACGAGGGCACGGTGGTCAAGATCACCGACTTCGGGGCCTTCGTCAATATTCTGCCGGGAACCGACGGGCACAAGCTGAAAGTCAAAGTGCTTGAAGTCGGCCGGGACGGGAAGATCCGGCTGAGCCACAAGGCGCTCCTGGAAGAGGGCGATGGACACACCCATCGATAAGACGGTTTTGCCCAACGGTGTGCGGATCGTGAGTCAACCCATGCCGCACACCCGCTCCGTCTCCATGGGGGTCTGGGTGAACGCGGGGGCCCGGGACGAAACCGACGCCGAAAACGGGCTGTCCCACTTCATCGAGCACATGATCTTCAAGGGAACCCGCAAACGCTCCGCGTACCAGATCGCCAAGGAGTTCGACGCCATCGGCGGGCACACGAACGCCTTCACCAGCATGGAGAACACCTGCTACCACGCCAAGGTGCTCGACACCCAGGTTGCGACCATGGTGGACGTGCTTTCGGACATCTTTCTGAACTCCATCTTCGATGCGCACGAGGTGGAGCGGGAGCGGCCGGTCATCCTGCAGGAGATCGGCATGGTGGAGGACAGCCCGGACGAGTACATCCACTACCTGGCCGGGAACAACTTCTGGGGCAACAATCCGCTGGGCCGTTCGATCCTCGGCACGCGCGAGACCATTGCGCAGTTCGGCGCCGACGCGATCAGGGGGTTCTTCCAGCGGCTCTACCAGCCCGAACGCATCGTGATCGCCGCCGCCGGCAACCTGGGCCACCAGCGCCTGGTGGACCTCATCGGACCGGCCTTCGAGTCCGTGCGGCGGAAGGACGGCTTTCCCGAGCGCATCACCCCGGCCAACCGCTGCCTCGTGGACATCCGCCCGCGGGAGCTCGAACAGGTCCACATCTGCCTCGGGACGGCCGGCCTGTCGGTGGTGGACCCCCGGCGCTACGCGTTTTCGCTGCTGAACACGATTCTGGGGGGGAACATGAGCTCCCGGCTGTTCCAGGAGGTGCGCGAAAAACGCGGGCTGGCCTACGCCGTCTACTCCTTCACCTCCTCGCACGTGGACACGGGCATGTTCGGGGTCTACCTGGCGGTCAGCCCGGAGCAGGCGCTGCCCGCCGTCGCACTGGTGGCGAGCGAGCTCACCCGGATAACGTGCGAACCGGTCGACCCCGCCGAGCTCACGGGCGCTATCGAGTATACGAAGGGCAGCCTGCTGCTCGCATCCGAAAGTGCGGACAACCAGATGGTCCGTGCCGCCCAGAACGAAATTCACTTCGAAGCGGACATCCCCCTGCCTACTGTCATCGAACAGATCGAGTCCGTCACCCGGGAGCAGATCCAACAGCTCGCGCAGGAGCTTTTCCGGAAGGACCAGATAATGCTGACCCTGCTCGGGCCGTCGCCAACGCCGAAAGACGCCTTCGAGAACTGTCTCTATTCCCATCCGTGAGTGTCCGAATGGAACCTGTCGTAAAGATCCTGCGCCTTCGTCCGGGCGAGGACGCCGACATCCCGCTGCCGCGCTACATGACCCCGGATTCCGCCGGCATGGACATCTGTGCGGCCGTGCGCGAGGATACCGTCCTGGACAAGGGTGCGATCGCCCTGGTGCCGACCGGGCTCGCCCTCGCTCTGCCCAGGGGCTACGAGGCCCAGGTCCGCCCGCGCAGCGGGCTAGCGGTCAAGCACGGGATCGGGTTGATCAACGCCCCCGGCACCATCGACGCCGATTACCGCGGCGAGGTGATGATCGCCCTCGTCAACCTCGGCCGCTCCGCCTACACGGTGCGCCGCGGCGACCGCATCGCCCAGGTGGTCATCCAGCGGGTCGAGCAGGCCCGGTTGGAGCAAGTGCCGGCGCTCGACGCCACCGAACGCGACAGCGGAGGCTTCGGCCACACGGGGAGATGAAAAAGCTTGAAGCTGGAGGCTGGACGCTAAGAAAAGGGAAAACAATCGTGGCTTTCAGCTTCGAGCTGCGGGGTCTTTACCATCTGAGGTGAGATGAATCCCGAATCCCCGGATCAACCGAAAACCAGCGCGGGCACGCTTTCCGTCTGCGTTCTGGCGAGCGGCAGCAAGGGCAATGCGATCTACGTCTCCGACGGCGTCACCTCGCTCCTGGTCGACGCGGGGCTGTCGGCGCGGGAAATCGGCCGGCGCCTGGACAGCCGGGGGCTGAACCCCGCGGCCCTGAGCGCCATCCTGGTCACCCACGAACACGGCGACCATGTGCACGGCGTGGAGCGGCTGTGCCGCCGCTACCGGCTGCCGGTTTACCTGACGCCCGGCACGCTGCACGCCGCCGCAGCGCTCCGGGAACTGCCCGAAACCCGCACCTTCGACTGCGGCCGCCCGTTCCGGGTCGGCACCCTGACGGTTCACCCCTTCTCCATCTCGCACGACGCCCAGGATCCGGCCGGCTTCACGATCGGCGTCAACGGGAGCCGGATCGGCATCGCCACCGACCTGGGCCATGTCACCGCCGTGGTCCGGGAGCACTTGCGCGGCTGCCGTCTGCTGGTGCTGGAGGCCAACCACGACCCGGACATGCTGATGGACGGCCCCTACCCATGGTTTTTAAAGCAGCGCATCCGCGGCCGCACCGGCCATCTCTCGAATTCGGAATCCGGACAACTGCTTGCCGAAATCGCGCACCCGGGCCTCGAACAGGTGATTCTCGCCCATCTCAGCGCGACCAACAACACCCCCGAAAAAGCCCTGGCGGCGGTGAGCCAAGCGCTCGCCGGCACCCGCATCCGCCTGACGGCGGCGGGTCAGTCGCACTGCTCGGCACTCATGCACCTCGGGTAGAGAGGGTCCAAGGTTCAGGGGTCAGGGGTCGGGAGAGAGATGGAATCATATCGAGGGTTGGAAGATAGGGTCGTTTATCAGAAACTATGTCGTTTGCACATGCCCGAATCCAATCGCCCGTACGGGCGGATAGCGAAAACGATGGCGCCAGGCCTGCTGGATTTCCTGAACCCTGAACTCCCGAACCCTCTCTGCTTGAGTAGTTACAAAGGCGCTTCCCGCACTACCCGGTGAACGTGGCGAGCGCCTTCAACACGTGGTCGATGTCCGCCTCGGTGTGGGCGGCGTTGATCTGAAAGCGGATGGTTTCATCCCCCCGGGGGACCACGGGATACGTCAGGCCGACCGCCAGCACGCCCGCGGTGTACAGATGCTGCACCAGGGCGTGGGTGCGGGGTGTCGCGCGCACGAGCAGGGGGACGATCGGGTGCGGGCCGGGGATGGATGGCCACCCCAGCCTTTCAATCCCCCGACGAAAGCGCACCACCATGGCCCGCACGTGGTCCAGGCGCAATCGGCCTTCCGGGCCGTCGCACAGATCGACCGCCCGCAGGGCCGCCGCACAGTCGGCGACACTCAGGGGGTTGGTGTAGATGTACGTGTCCGCCTTCTGGCGGACCGCCTCGATCACCATCGGGCTTGCCGCGATAAAGCCCCCGTTGACGCCGAAGGCCTTGCCGAAGGTGCCGATGACGATGTCCGGCAGTGCTCCCGTGTGGTCGGCCGTGCCGCGGCCGCGCGGTCCGAAGGCGCCGATGCCGTGGGAATCGTCCATCACGGTGACAATTCCTTCTTTGAATCTGCCCCCGCAGGGGCCCGCGATGGCCACGATCTGGTCGACCGGCGCGCAGTCCCCCCGCATGCTGAAGATTCCGTCGAAAATGACCACCACCCGTTCCATGTCCGCGGGGACCGCCGCGAGGCACCGGGCGAGAGCCGCCATGTCGTTGTGGGGGTAGATGGCTTTGTTGGCGGAGGGCACGCCGGCGATGCGCATGGCCCGGATGATGCTGTTGTGGTTCAGCTGGTCGCCGATCCAGTAGGTCGTCGCGCTGGAGATGGCGAGCGCCAGGCCGCAGTTGGCCGTGTAGGCGGAGTTGAAGATTTTGGCGGCGGGTTTGCCCACGAAGCGCGCGACTCGCTCCTCCAGTGCCGCGTGCGGCGCAAACGTCCCGTCGATGAAGCGCACCGCGCCGGGCCCCACCCCGAACTGCCGGGTCGCCTCGTCCGCGGCTGCGATCAGCTCCGGGTGCAGTGACAGCGACAGGTAGCTGTTGGAGTTCATCCGGATGAACTCCTGCTCGGAGCGCGGCCCGCGGGCGCCGGCCGCCGCGATGACGCCGACAATGACCCGCTCCGGCGGCTTGGCCCGGCCCTCGGCCCTGAGCGCCTCGAGCTCCAGTTCGAATGCTTTGTCCAGTGCCTCGAGCGACATGGCGTTCTCCTTGGCACGAACGTTTCACCGCAGAGACGCAAAGGCCGCAGAGGGGGTGATCTTTTCTGCGATCTTTGCGCCTTGAGCGCAGCGGGCGGTGATATCTTTTCACCCCTCCCAGGTGAGGATGACTTTCCCGGACACCCCCGACCGCATCGCCTCGAAGCCTTTTTCGAACTCGGTGTAGGGAAAGCGGTGCGTGATGACGGGGGTGATGTCCAGGCCGCTCTGGAGCATGACCGTCATCTTGTACCAAGTCTCGTACATCTCGCGGCCATAGATTCCCTTGAGGGTCAGGCTGTTGAAGATCACGGTGTCCCAGTCGACGGCGGTGGCCGGGGGCAGGATACCGAGCAGCGCGATCTTGCCGCCGTGGCACATGCTGGTCAGCAGGTCTCGAAACGCCTGGGGGTTGCCGGACATTTCCATCCCCACGTCGAAGCCCTCCTTCATCCCGAGCTGCTTCTGGGTGTCCGCGATGGAGCCCCGGCGCACGTCGAGCGCGATGGTGGCGCCCATCTTTTTGGCGATCTCCAGCCGGAAGGGGTTCACATCGGTCACCACCACGTGACGCGCACCGGCGTGACGTACAATGGCGGCCGCCATGCAGCCGATCGGCCCGGCGCCGGTGATGAGCACGTCCTCGCCGAGCACATCGGAGGAAAGCGCCGTGTGGGTGGCGTTGCCGAGCGGGTCGAAGCAGGCCAGCACGTCGGTCGGGATAGCGGGGTCGCAGTACCAGACATTGGTGACCGGGATGCAGAGATACTCCGCAAACGCGCCCGGCCGGTTGACGCCGACCCCGCTCGTGTGCGGGCACAGGTGCCGGCGGCCCGCCAGGCAGTTGCGGCACCGGCCGCAGACCAGGTGCCCCTCGCCGGAGACGAGGTCTCCGGGCTTGAAGTCGTGCACGTTGCTTCCGACCGCAGCCACCCGTCCCACGAATTCGTGGCCGACGGGCATGGGCACGGGGATGGTCCGCTGCGCCCACTCGTCCCAGTTGTAGATGTGCACGTCGGTGCCGCAGATGGCCGTCTTGTGGATCTTGATGAGGACATCGTTGATGCCCGGCTCGGGCACCGGCACCTCCTCGAGCCACAGCCCCGGCTCGGGCTTGGCTTTGACCAACGCCGGCATGGTGTGCATGACCGCCTCCCTGAAAGGGATTGCAGATTCCCTGCCGCAAGCGGCGGGGAATGCGCTCGCTTTCGCGGTTCAACGCGCCTTGATCCCCTCGGCGCTGATGCCGCGGATGAAATAGTGCGAATCGTTGAGAAAGCCCAGGAAAATCACGATGAAAGCGATGCAGGCCTGGATCATCAGCGGCTTGTTCTGATACAGACTGTCCAGTTGCTGGTTCAGGGCCTTCTTCCGGGTCGGGGCGAAATAGGTCGAGAAGAGCCCGTCCAGCAGCCGCGAGCCGTCGGGTTTGGTGACGAGGTCGCTCCGGCCGCTGTAACAGTAGTCCATGGCGTCGACGATCAGGTTGCGCTGGGCGTGGTGATCCTTGAGGTGATAGCCGACGAGGTGCATCAGGGTGCGCTGCGCCTCGCGCAGGCTCGCCTCCGCAATCGCATCGAAAAGGATCTTGCGGGCACGGCGGTCTGATGCGGGCGCCAGCTGCCGGATCAGGGAGAGGAGTACCGCGTTTTTAAAGAGCTGGTAGAGACGGCGGGCGCCGTTCATGACGGAGCTGGGCGCGTTCTCGGAGCGGGGCACGTAGCCGGGGTAGTTGTTGACGAAGAGCAGTTGGAAGATGTTCTGGAAGGAGTCGATCCCCACCAGCGGGTCTTCCAGGTCGACGCGCATGTCCAGGGTGTTGTCCAGCCGGTCGGCGAGTTTCGCCTCCACCACGTCCGGAAACCGCGACGAGCACTCGAGCATTCGTCCGATGTATTGGTAGTAGGACTCCGCCGGGGTGCGCGTCAGGCACGTGAGACGCTGGATGAGCTGCGACTCCTCCTCCGGCGCCATGTGCTCCAGCAAATCGAAAAACCGTTGTTCCATCTCCTTCCACTCCTGGGCCTCGAAATCGACGGATTTCACGTCCTCCAGGATGTCGTGAAAGAGCACCGCGAGGATGGTGTCGAGATCGGCCTCGTCCGCGGCACGGGTCATGAGGGCTGCGGCCCGCAGCGGGTGCAGCACGGCCATGGGGCCGAGGCGGCGGCGCTTGTGGCTGTAGGCGCTGAACAGGTAGCCCAGCGCTTCCATGAGGAGGCCTTTACAGTCCCGGTCTCTTTTTTCATCCGGGTCGAGCGGTTTCTCGGCGAGGATATACTTCAGTACGTTGTAGCGGTTCAGCGACGCCGCGCTCAGGTTATAGTTGAGCACCGCTGAGAGCTTGAAGAATTCGGCGAGATCAAACATCGACATGCGTCACCTCGGATGGACCGGCGGTTCGCTTGTGCCACGGGGCTGTGACCGCACTCTTAAACAAGTATGCCATTGCATCCGGCAAGTCAACGACCCGCCGCGGCGCGCAAGGCGCCTGCTTCCCGGGCCGGGGCCGTACCGGCGCCAGGCTTGACAGGACGGCGGGAAAACTTCATAAGAGGGCCGCCCCGGGTGCCCGCCCCGGTAATGATTGACACCGCGGATGACGCCGCTGC
>PDVJ01000495.1_pt1 | contig 12771 bp, 11 predicted proteins | sample 1369811 | NCBI WGS metagenome assembly PDVJ01 (sample SAMN07795376, study PRJNA414565) | Alkali sediment metagenome, whole genome shotgun sequencing project. | reverse complement strand
CATCGAGCGTGAAGCGGTAGCGGTTGCAGGTCGCCGGATATAGCGTGAGGAGCAGCGCGTCCGTCATCGCCCAGACGCCCTCGATGTCCGTGAGCGGTACCTCGCGGAAGTCGAACCTCAGGTGCAAGGTGAAGTCGAAGGGCCGCGGCGGCTCGCCGTCGAGGACGAGGTCGACCCCAAGCCCGCTGACGGACAGCAGTTTCTCGACGCGCGGACGGAACGACTCATTCGACGCGGGGTCGACGACCACCTGTATTAATGGCCGCCGCGCCGTCGCGGACGCCGCGGACATCTCCACCGCGTCCGGCGCCACCGTTCCGCGGGTGACCGCCGGCGGACCGGTGGATGCGCAGCCTGCAAGCGCCAGGGCAAGCAGCGCCGCGCCAAGCTGAAGGATCGGGCACATGCGAGCCTCTCGGAAAGGCTCTCACTCCCCGCAAGCAGCCGCCATCAGGCGAAATCCCTAGCAGACTGCTCAAGCATGCGCCGCGCGAACGCAGCCGCAGCGGCGGCCTCTCCACATGTGCGACTGGACCAGGGCGGCAGTCTGCGCCGCCCTGGCCCCTTCAGCTTCTTCATCGGGCGCACCTTGACCTTCACGGTCGCGGGCTTCGCCTTGAAGATCATCTCCTCGCCGGTGAAGGGGTTGACGCCCTTGCGCTTCGGCTTGGCGGGTACGTTGGTGACGGTGATCTTGAGGAGACCCGGCAGCACGAAGACTCGGGCCCCCTTCCTCCCGATCGCTGAGTGGATCGTGCCTTCGAGCGCCGCGAGCACTGCGCGCACGTCCTTCGCTGCGGCGCCCGTGGTGCCTGCCAGATGGGCGACCAGGGCAGACTTGGAAAGCACGCTCTTGATCGACTGCGGAGCCTTCGGGGCAGTCTTGCGGGCGAACTTCTTCGCAGGCTTCCTAACGGACTTCTTTGCTTTTGCCATCGGGGGACCTTCGACCTCGTGAGTGAGTGAAATGGTAGCCGCGACAGCGCGGACCCCGTGCGCACGGTAGGCGAAAGGCACGCGGAAGCCAAGGCCAAATGCGCTCCGCCCGGAGGACGGAGGTTCCGCATCTGCCCCTTCGGTCGGTCAATCAGATCAAGGAGTCGAATTGTCGAGGTGCTGCAGCAGCCACAGCGCGATCGAGCCCAACATCACGAAGGCGACGATATCCATGTTGATCTTCCTGGCAGCGCCGGATCGGCGCGATGCGCAGGATGGACGCGAAATGTTGCAGTGCAACGTCAGTTCTCATTCAAAGGGATGAATTGCGACACAGCGCACGTCGCGGGCGACGAATGGCCGGGCTATTCGAACTCGATCGCCACCGGCAGCCGGGCCAGCGCGTCGGTCGCAGCTTCGCGCGACGCCGCATCGACCAGGCGAATCGTCGCGACGGTGCCGAGCCGCTTGTCGGCGCGCACCGTGATCGCCGCCGCGATGCCTGAGGCGTGGAGTGCCTCTGCGTACACCCGTTCGATTGCCAGGTGACGCAGTCGCGGCTTGAAGATCTTGCCGACTGCCGTCATCGGCATCTGCGGGATGATTTCGATGCGGACCGGCACGGCCGCCCGTTCGGGAACGCGCTCGGCGGCCAACTCGCGCAGCGCCTGGGCGGAGACGGAGGAGCCCTCGCGCAGCACGACGTACGCCATCGGAACCTCGCCTGCGTGAGCGTCTGGCTGGCCGACGGCGGCCGCCAGCACCACGTCCGGGTGCTCGCAAAGGCGCTCCTCGATGATCTGCGGATCGATGTTGTGACCGCCCCGGATGATCAGGTCCTTCGCTCGCCCGGCCAGCCACAGGTAGCCGTCTTCGTCGAAACGGGCGAGATCGCCGGAGTTGAACCAACGCCTGTCTTCCGCGTCCACGACCCACGCACTCGCGTCGTGCGAAGGGTCCATGTAACCGGGAAACACGTTCGGCCCGCGCATCAATAGCACGCCGATTTCACCGGTCTCGCAGAAGCGCTGCAACGCGGAACCGTCCACCTGCGCCACGGCCAGTTCGGCGTAAGGCAGCGGCAGGCCAATCGAACCCACCTTACGCTTTCCTGCGACCGGATTCAGCGACGAGACCGCGGCACCCTCTGTCATGCCGTAGCCTTCGAGCAGCTTCACGCCCGTAACGCGCTCGAACCGGTTGAAGACCTCGAGCGGCATGGGCGCGGCACCGACGAGGCAATGGCGCAGGCAGGACAGGTCATGCTCGCCGCAAGGAATATCGAGCAGCGATGCATAGACGGTGGGTACGGCCATCATGGCGTACGCGCGGTGACGGGCCAGCAGGCCCCAGAGGTTCTGCAACAGACCCGGCGTCCGGAAGCCGCTCGGGGTCGCGAGCACGACGTTTCCGCCGGCCGCCCAGACCGCAAGTCCCGTGGCGAGCGGTGCGTTGACGTGAAACAGCGGCAGGCCGCAGAAAATACTCTGGCCGGGTTCGATACCCAGCGTAGCCGCCACCGACCAGGCAAGGAATACCTCGTTCGCCTGCGTGTGCGGCGCCACCTTCGGCATGCCGGTAGTACCGCCGGTGTGGAACAGGCTGGCGATATCTGACGGGTCGATCTCGCGCTGGAAGCCGAGATGCGAGTCGGGCTCGCGTTCCAGCAGCGCATCGAAGTCGTGAACCGCCACGTGACCCTGCGCCGGGTAAGCGCGCTGTGCCGATGGCTTCCTGACGAGGCTTGCCGGGTCCACGCACAACACGTGATCGAGCGTCTCGACCTCGCCCAGGATCGGCGCACACTTCGCCCACAGGTCGAGTGCCGGCGCGCCGGGCGCCAGCGTCACCAGCACTCGCGCTCGCACGGCACGCAGTATCTGAAGGATCTGCGATGGCTCGAGCAGCGGATTGACCGCCGCGACGCGGCCTGCCGTCTCGCCGCCCCAGATCGTGAAATGGGTCTGCGGCAGGTTGGGCAGCAGGTAGGCGACGACGTTGCCGGCACCGATACCGAGCCGGCTGAAGGCGTTGGCCGCCTGCGTGACTCCTGCGAACAACTCGCGGTAGCCGTAGACGATAGGATCCTCGTCCAGCGTGCCACGCAGCAGGAACGTCAGTGCAGGTTGGTCGGCGTAAGCAGCGGCGCTCGCCTGCAGCAGGTCGTAGGTGCTTCGCTCGGTGTAGCGACTCGCGAGTGGTATTGCACTCTGCGCCCGGACGTCGGCCGCCGTGCGCAGCGTCAATGGCTCGATCTTCAAAGTCGCACTGCCCTGCGGCACGCGCGAAGACTACGCGTACTTCGAGGCGGACGCTTCAACAGAGCCTCTGCCGAGTCGCCTCGAATTCCGCGACCATTCGCGCCACGACTTCGGCCGTCGGCCGCACGTCGTGAATGTTTCCGACGCCCTGCCCGCCGCTCCAGATGTCGCGCCACGCCTTCTTCTCCATGTTTCCGCCCGAGCCGAAATCCATCTTTGCCTTGTCGGCCTCCGGCAGCCGGTCGGGGTCCAGCCCCATCGCCGCCACGCTTCGTGCAAGGTAGTTGCCCTTCACGCCCGTGAACAGCGACGTGTAGACGACCTCGTCGGACGACGAGTCCACGATCATCTGCTTGTAGTCGTCAAGGACGTTGGCCTCGGTGGTGGCCAGGAAGCGCGTGCCGATGTAAGCCATGTCGGCCCCGAGTGCCAGCGCCGCGAAAACGTCCGCGCCGCTGCTCATCGCGCCGGACAGGATGATCGTGCCGCCGAAGAAGCTGCGGATCTCGCGCACCAGCGCGAAGGGGCTCGCCATTCCCGCATGCCCACCGGCGCCGGCGCACACTGCGATGATACCGTCCACGCCCTGCTCGGCCGCCTTGCGCGCGTGCCTTACGTTGATTACGTCGTGGAACACGAGTCCGCCGTACGAATGCGTCGCCTCGACAATCTCGCGCGGCGGACGCAGGCTCGTGATGATCAGCGGTACGCGGTGCCGCACGCAGGCTTCGACGTCGTGCGCGAGCCGGTCGTTGCTGGTATGGGCGATCTGGTTGACCGCGAACGGCGCCACCTTCGCACCCGGATTCTCGCTGGCGTAGGCGTCGAGCTCGTCGCGAATCCGGTTCAACCAGTCGTCGAGCATCTCTTTCGGCCGCGCGTTCAGCGCGGGAAACGATCCGATGACGCCCGCCTTGCACTGCGCGATCACCAGATCGGGCGTCGAGGCGATGAACAGCGGCGACCCGATGACGGGGATGCTCAGGCGACCTTGAAAAGCAGCTGGAATCGGCATGCGGAGTTACTCGTCAGCGTGAGAGAGGGAATACCGCGAAGGGTGCCATGGACGAACGACCTACCACGCGAGGCAGTCGAAAAGTACCAGCCAATCAAGAAACAAGGGAGGGGTTCACGGCGTCCCTGCGAAGTACCTCCGGACACCGCCAGCCGCCGGACCGATCATGCCGCCTTCTGATCTCCAGGCGCACCATGGAACGGCAGGTTGTCATCCGCCCGCGTCCGCAGCCACTTCGACGGCTTGAACCGCTTGCCATAGCGTTTCGACATGCGCTCGCACTCCGCGACGAACTCGCGGATGCCGATGGTGTCGATGAACGACAGCGTCCCGCCCGTCCAGGCCGGGAAGCCCCAGCCCAGGATCGAGCCCAGGTCCGCCTCGGCCGCGGTCGTCACCACGCCCTCCTCCATGCACCGCGTCGCCTCGAGTGCCTGGATGTAGAGCAAGCGCTTCTCGGCCTCGCCGACCGGCAACTGCACCACCGCGGACGGGAAAACCTCGCGCAGTCCCGGCCATAGATGTTTCTTCGCGTCCTGCGGATAGTCGTAGAAGCCGGCACCGAACCGGCGACCCGGTCGCTTGAGCTCCTCGACGAACTTCTGCACGACCTCGTAGGCGACAGGCTTCACGAACTTTCGGCCGAGGTCCTGTTGCAGGTCGATCGTGACCTCGTCGCCGACCGCGAGCGGCCCCACCGGCATGCCGGCCAGCTTCGCCGCGTTCTCGATCAGCGCCGGGTTGACGCCCTCCTGGAGCATCGCCATGCCTTCGTGGCAGAAGGTGCCGAAACAACGACTGGTGTAGAAGCCGCGGCTGTCGTTGACGACGATCGGCGTCTTGCGCAGCTGCCCGACGTAGTCGAGCGCGCGGGCGAGCGTGTCGTCGTTGGTCTTCTTGCCCACGATGATCTCCACGAGCGGCATCTTGTCCACCGGCGAGAAGAAGTGGATGCCGATGAACTGGGCCGGCCGCTTCGACGCCTGCGCCAGCCCGGTGATGGGAAGCGTCGACGTGTTGCTCGCGAACACCGCGTTCTTCGGGATGACGGCCTCGGTCTTCTGCGTCACGTCCGCCTTGATCTCGCGATTCTCGAAGACAGCCTCGACCACGAGGTCGCAACCGGCGAGGTCGTCGTAACTCACCGTCGGCTTGATCCGCGCCAGCACGGCGTCGGCATCGACCTGCGTCTTCTTGCCCCGGCCGACGTCCTTGGCGAGCAGCTTGCTCGAGTAGTCCTTGCCCTTCTCCGCCAGCTCGAGCGTGCTGTCGATCAGCACCACCTCGATGCCCGCGAGTGCAGACACATAGGCCACGCCCGCGCCCATCATCCCGGAGCCGAGGATGCCCAGCTTGCGCACCTGCGACTTCGGCGGACCCGCCGGCCGGCGCGCGAGCTTGTCCGCAAGGCCCTTGTTGACGAACATCGTGCGCATCAGGTTGCGGGCGACGTTGCCCGAAAGAAGCTGGCCGAAGTATTTCGACTCGACGGCGAGCGCCGCATCCATCGGCAGCAGCGTGCCCTCGTACACACAGGCGAGGATCGCGGCCGGAGCCGGGTAGTTGCGCATGGTCATCTTCGCCGCGAGCGCCGTCCCGACCATGAAGGTCTGCGCCGCCGCTGGCGAGGCCATCCCCGCGCCACCGGGCACGCGGAAACCCTTCACGTCCCAGGGCTGGACGCCCTTGCCACCCTTCAGGATCCACTGCCTCGCGCGCTCCACGAGCTCGGTCACAGGCGCGACCTCGTTCACGAGTCCCTTCTTCAGCGCATCCTGCGCCCCGATCTGCCGTCCTTCGCTGATGAGTCGCAGCGCCTCGGTCACGCCGATCATGCGCGGCGTGCGCTGCGTGCCGCCCGCGCCTGGCAGCAGGCCGATCTTGACCTCGGGGAAGCCGACGCCCGCCTTCGGGTCGTCCGACATCACGCGGTAGTGGCAGGCCAGCGCGACCTCGAAGCCGCCGCCGAGCGCAACGCCGTTCACCGCCGCCGCAAATGGCTTGCCGCAGGTCTCGAGCCGGCGCAGCAGCCCGTTCAGCTCACCACTGAACTTCGCGGCCTCTTTCGCGGTCAGGCCGCGCTCAAAGGCGCCGGCCATGTCCTTGATGTCGGCACCCGCCATGAAGCTCGACTTGGCCGAGCCGATCACGGCACCACGGATGGCGGGGTCCGAGGCGACCTTGTCGACGCACTCGGCGAGGTCCTTGCGAAACCCCGGCGTCAGCACGTTCATCGGGCGGTCGGCCACGTCGATCAGCAGGATGGCGATGCCGTCGCCGTCGACGGAGTAACGAATGTTCTGTGTCATGTAACTGGTCCCGTCCGGGTTGCGTGACGCGTCAGACGCGCTCGATGATCGTGGCCGTGCCCATGCCCGCGCCGACGCATAGCGTGACGAGCGCCGTGGACAGGTTGCGCCGCTCGAGCTCGTCGAGCGCGATGTTGAGCACGATGGCGCCGGTGGCGCCGAGCGGGTGGCCCATCGCGATCGCCCCACCGTTCACGTTTACTATTTCGGGTGAGAGTTCCATGTCACGCATGTAGCGCAGCACGACCGAGGCGAACGCCTCGTTGATCTCCCACAAATCGATGTCGGATGGCTTCATCCTGGCGCGCTTCAGCACGCGTCGGCTCGCCCCCGCAGGCCCGGTCAGCATGATGGTCGGCTCGCTGCCGATCGACGCGAAGCCGACGATGCGCGCCCGGGGCCGGATCCCGGACTTGCGCGCCGCGCGCTTGCTGCCGACCAGCATCGCGGCAGCACCGTCGACGATGCCGCTCGAGTTACCGCCCGTATGCACGTGATTGATGGTCTCGACCTGCGGATAGCGCATGACGGCGACCGCGTCGAAGCCGGCGTCCTCGCCCATCTGGGTGAAGGCGGGCTTCAGCTTCGCAAGATCCGCCATCGACGTGCCCGGACGCAGGTACTCGTCCTTCGCCAGCGCCACCTCGCCGATCACGTCCTTGACCGGGAAGATCGACTTGTCGAAATAGCCCGACTGCTGAGCATGCGCCGCGCGCCGCTGGCTCTCGACCGCATAGGCATCCACGTGCTCGCGCGTGAATCCCTCGATCGTCGCGATGAGGTCGGCACTGATGCCCTGCGGCACGAAGTAGTGCTGCCATGCGACGCGGGGATCAATGGCCCACGCGCCGCCGTCGGTCCCCATCGGCACGCGTGACATCGACTCGACGCCGCCGCCGATGGCCATCTCGGACTGGCCAGACATCACCTGCGCCGCGGCGGTGTTCACCGACTCGAGGCCGGACGCGCAGAAGCGGTTGAGCTGCTTGCCGGGTACGCTCTCGTCGTAACCGGCGACCATGGCCGCCACGCGAGCGATGTCAGCGCCCTGCTCCCCGACCGGCGTCACGCAGCCGAGCGTGACGTCGTCGACGAGCGTGGTGTCGAGCCCGTTGCGGTCACGCAGCACGGCGAGCGTCTGCGCGGCGAGCTGGATGGGCGTGATCGGATGCAGCGAGCCGTCCGGACGTCCGCGACCACGAGGAGTTCGCACGGCATCGAGGATGAATGCGTCGGTCATGGTAAGGGGCCCCGGTTGCGATTTTGCATCGCAATACTACACACGAGTCCCGCGTGGCGTCACCCGCCGTCCATTATCAATACTTCGGCTTACGTTTCTCGAGGAAAGCTCGGACGCCCTCGACGCCATTCGAGTGCGTCGCCTGGGCCGCGATGGCCCTGCCCTCGCGCGCCATCTGGCCCTCGAGCCCCGGGTCGGAAGCGTCGATGAGCCGCTTCACGGCGGCATAGGAATCCGTCGGCCCCGCTGCAAAGCGGGCCGCCAGCGCAAGGGCCTGCGTGAGCACCTCGGGATCCTCGAAAACCTGGTTCACGAGACCCCAGTCCAGGGCCTCTTGAGCCGAAAGTGTCCGGTTGGTCAGCAACAACTCCAGTGCGCGGCGGCGACCGACGATTCGCGGCAGAAGGAAGGATGTACTGCAGTCCGGCGCGAGGCCGACCCCGGTGTAGGCCAGCGAGAACTTGCTGCCCCGCCCGGCGACCGCCAGATCCGCCATGCAGACCAGGCCCACACCGCCGCCGGCCGCCGTCCCGTTTACGGCGGCGATGACCGGCGCGCGCATGCGCGTGAATGCGCTGATCGCCGAGTGGATGTGGGTCGTGAGCTCGTTCAGGTAACCGCCGACCGTGTCGCCCTTGTCGGCCATGCCGCGCAGGTCCCCGCCGAAGCAGAAGTGCTTGCCGGCCCCGGTAACCACCACCGCACGCACACCGGGATCGGCCTCGCAGCGCAGCGCGGCCTCGAGCAGCTCGCGGCCCATTTTCATGTCGAGGGCATTGGCGCCTTCGGCGCGGTTCAGCGTGACGGTGGCGACGCCGTCCGCAACGTCGAGCAGCACGGACTTGTCCATGGATTCTCCTGGTCGAGTCTCAGGTTCTCGGCACGATCACTCTTCGGGCGCCACCCGTAGCGGCAAGCCGTCCAGCGCCTCGGTGAAATCCACCTGGCAGCTCAGGCGCGAACGCGCCGGGTCGTAACTCTGCAGTTCGACGAGCAGGTCCTTCTCGTCGCTCTGCGGCGGCGGCAGGCGCGACATCCAGCCCGGATCGACCAGCACGTGGCAGGTGGCGCAGGAGCAGAGCCCGCCGCAGATCGCCGTCACTCCGTAGTCGAACTCGCGGAGCGTCTCCATGATCTTGAGGCCCACGCGGCCCTCGACCTCGTGCAGATGGCCGCCCTGGTCCGTCACCACCATCTTCGCCATCGTCCGCCACCTCGCCATGTCCGCCGGATTCGCCATTATTGCAGCGCAACAGGCTTTGTGCACGCTCCGGGGTCCGCGAACGACGGATCTGTGCCGTTCAGGGTCCGGCGCCAGAGAGCAATCGCTGCGAAATCGCCTCCGCTCGGAACAAGTGCTCGCCCGCCTCACCCGGATCGTTCGCGCCGCGCAGGCGATACCACAGCCACTGCACATAGTCGAAGGCCCGGCAGGCCGCCTCGACGAGGTCGATCGAGATCGCGCCGCCGGAATAGGCACCGAGCAGCACCTGTCGTTCCTCGTGCGTCGACTCATGCTGACAGAGGAAGCTCGCTAGATCGAAGAGCGGATCGCCGCAACCGCCGTACTCCCAGTCCACGAGCCAGAGGCGCTCGCCGTCGTCGAGAATGTTGAGGTGGTGCAGATCGTTGTGGCAGAGGCTGACGATCGACTCGCGCCCCCCTAGCGAGTCGAACGCGGTCGCCGCGACGCGCCTGAGCGCGCGGTGAGCGCACCGCTCGGCACCGAGTTGACCCTCGAAAAACCGCGCCTGCGCGGCGAATCCAACTCGCCTGATTCCACGGCGCAGCGGCAGCGAGTGAAGAATTCGCAGCGCCACGCCCATGCGACGAAGGTTGGCGGTTTCGCGAGCGGCCTGGCGGGTCCAGGTCCCCGCGCGCATGAAACGCGTGACAAGCAGGCCGGCACCCGGATCGCACAGCAGGACATCGGGCGCCAGCCCTTCAGCGGACACCGCTGCGAGCAAATTGCACTCGCTGCGGCGATCGACCCCCAGGCCCTCGGCATCGCCCCAAGCGAGACGCACGAAGTAGCTGCAACCAGCATGGTCAACCCGCCACGCGTGATTGCTGAGGCCTCCGCGAATGGGTCTGAATGGAGCGTCGGCAATCACTTTCATCGCCGAATGCGCAGCCAGCGCAGCGCGAGCGATCCGCTCCGCCGACTCAACGGACGCCATCGCAACCGATGCCCGGCAAGTCACTTGCCGCAAGCGTGATTCGCGCAAGATCTGCGCGCCACGCGACGAACCCCCGGATCGCCAGTACGACGTACACCACGAACAGGCCGGCGGTTGCATGGAACCCCTGCGCGAAATAGAGAACCGCAGCGACGACGTCGAAGACGATCCAGTACAGCCAGCTCTCCAGCACCTTGCGCGCGGTCAACCAGGTCGCAAACACGCTTCCCCAGGCGACGAACGCATCCGCGCCGGCCACCAACGGGCCGGACTCGCCAGGCAGCAGACCGACGTTCAGCGCGGTCGCGAGCAGCACGGTTGCCAGCGCCGGCACATGCCAGCGCCGCGGCCATGTGCGTACGCGCAATTGCGTCGGCTCGCCGCGTTCAGAGCGCCATGCATGCCATCCATACGCCGCCATCGCGATGTAGAACACCTGCAGCGCCGCCTGCATCGGCAACCCACCGCGGGCAAAAAGCACGAGATAGATGCCGGCGCTTGCCGCAGCGGCCGGCCAGCACCAGCGGCTCTGGCGGATCGCCAGCAGCACATAGGCGAGCGCGAGCACGACGGCGATCCATTCGGCCAGCGTTGCAGGCACGTGGCGCTCCAGCCGGTTCCGCTGCGGCTCAGCGCTCGTCCGACGTCGGCTCGCCGCCGAGCACTTTCATCACGAACACGGCGCGTCCGCCGTTCGCGAAAGTGACGCGCGTTTCCTCCTCGAGCGCGGCAAACACACGCTCGTGCTCGCCAGCAACCTGCGTGCTCATCGCATTGGTCGCGACCGCGAGGCCTTCATGGGTATTCAGCCGCTCGATGAAGTCCTTGATCGGCGGCACGTAGTCCGCGTCCAGCGGATACAGACTGATGTCAACGGCGATGCGCATGCGCGACTCCTCAATACTGGAAATTGCCCGAGGGCTACGAGTGGGCCAGAAGCCATTCCATTTGCTTGCCAGTCGCCCTTTGCCGGGCCATGCGAGGCAAGGATGCCGAGCCCGGAGCCTACATGGACGTATTTGCGGCGTCCCGGCGGAGGGCGACTGGCGACCGAATGGAGTGGCAGTACGGTCAAAGGACCGACCACGTAAACGTGACGCCCGCGAGCCGCGGATCGCCACGCTGGATGTAGAGCCTGTCCGCGAAGTCCGGCGGCTCCAGCCCGAAGTAGAAGCCACGCACTGCGTACTTCTCGTCGAACACGTTGCGGCCCCACGCGTACATCGACCAGCGGCCCGACTCGTATCCAGCCTTCAGGTTCACGAGCGTATACGCATTCGATCGCTGGTCGTTGCTGGTGTCGAAGTAGAACGAAGCGCAGCCGCGCACGTCCGCGCGGGCCATCCAGCCGCGGCCCGAGGTCCACTCGGCAGAAAGCGAGTACTGGTACGGCGGCGCACTCGCCTGCTCGCGGCCGTCGAGGTTGCGGTCATCGTATCGGTAGTCGAGGTACTCGGACTCGAGCAGCCCGAGCGTCGCACCGATGAGCAGCGACGGCCCTACACTCCAGTTGAGCGAGGCCTCGAGGCCGTAGTTGCGCCCCCGGGCGGCGTTGTCCGTGAAGAACACATAGGACAGCGGGTCACCCGGGTCGAGCTGGTACGACGATGCAACCTGCTGGTCCTCACGCCACATGTAGAAGACCGAGAGGTCGGCCTGCAGCGTCCTCGCGGCGTTGCGCAGGTGGAGCCCGGACTCGAGGTTCCAGAGATACTCCGGATCGAACTCGAGCAGGTCCGGCGGGATGAACTCGCCGATATTGAAGCCGCCCGCCTTGTACCCGCGACTGAGCGTCGCATACCAGGTGCTGCTCGACTGAAGCTCGCCCGTGACGGACAGGTGCCCGCCGACCATCGTGTTGGTTGGAGAGAAATCCGCTCCGTTGCTGTCACGATAGTCGGCCGAGTACGACTCCACGCGCAGGCCGCCATTCGCCGTCACGCCATCAGCGACGCGCCACTCGACTTCGCCATAGGCCGCGACATTGGCAGCCTCGTAGGCGCTCTCGAGCGGCGGCCTGACAAGGCTCGTCTCGAAGTAGTCGCGCTGCGTGTTGTCCTCGTCCATGCGCAGCGCATAGATGCCCACGAGCCAGCCGATTCCTTCGCCGCGCGCGGTGGCCGTGCTCGTGAGGCGCAGGTCCTGCGCCAGCGTCCCGCGTTGCCGGTCGTAATGCGAGAAATACTGGTACGGGGCATGGATCCCCCAGTAAGGCTCGTTGCCCCAGTCGCCGTCGAAGCTGTAGACGATGTCCGAGTGCGCGTAGGAGGTCGTGCTCGCCAGCGTCGCCCGGCCGATGTCGCCGTCGAGTTTCAGCGACGCACCGACGGAGCGCTGCGCGTCGCGGCCCGGCTGGTCGGTCAGCGTCCGCAGGCGATTGTCGGGCGAGAACGCGTCGCGTACATCGTGCTCACGTCGGCCGTCCAGTCACCCGCGAGCCCGAGCCGCACTTTCCCGCGCAGCGTCGTCTCGTCGCGTCCATTGGTGTCGTCACGGCCGAGATAGGTGTTGCGCCGGAAACCGTCGCTGCGCGCATGTTGTGCGGCGATTCGCCAGGCATCTTCGCTCGCTCGGTCCTGGCGGCCGAGCGCACCTCCCGCCACCAGGCCCGCGCCGAGCAGTCCGTCTCCGCCTGCAACGAGCTCAGTGGCGAGCTGCGGCTCGACCCTCGGGTCATTGGTCTTGATCCTGATGAGCCCGGCGAGTGCATTGGAGCCGTAGCGGGTGCCCTGCGGGCCCCGCAGCACTTCGATCTGGTCGATGTCGAACGTCGTTGCCGGCATGCCGACGCCACTGAAATCGATGTCGTCGATGAGCAGGCCGACGGAGG
>PDVJ01000555.1_pt1 | contig 12773 bp, 10 predicted proteins | sample 1369811 | NCBI WGS metagenome assembly PDVJ01 (sample SAMN07795376, study PRJNA414565) | Alkali sediment metagenome, whole genome shotgun sequencing project. | reverse complement strand
CTGTCACTCTGAGCGAAGCGAAGAGTCTGATTTCATGGCTCAGGATAAACTCCGCGAAGAATCTCGTTGAGATCCTTCGGGCGTTGCCCTCAGGATGACAGCTTCACAGTCAGTTCCTTCGCTCCGCTCAGGACAAGGCTTCACCGTTTCACTCCTCGCAATGACAAGCTATTGAATGCGTTTGCATTAGAATAAGTTATAGGGTAGGTTCTTTCTCCACAGCGTTCGACTCTGAAGGCACAGCCTCTGGTGTCGTCACCGTGGAAGGCGGAGGAGCAGGTTTTTGACTTCTCTGCCGCGGGCGCCAGTGAGACTTTTGTGTCTTTCTCGGTTTCCGTTCCTTCGATTCCTTCAGTTCCTCGGTCCTCGACTTCACCTTTCTTCTCAACTTTTCCAAACCCGATGATGACATAGGTGCCGCTTCTGGGATCGGTTTTAAGCCGCACGATTCCTTCTTTTTCTGCATCTTCAAGGAGGTCACTGAAGGTCCGATATCCGTGGTAGGATTCATTGAAGGAGGGCTTCTTCCGCTTTATCGTCTCTTTGACCAGAGAGGACCAGAGGACCTCCTTGTTCTCACGAACCAAGGCCACGACAGAGTCCACGAGAAGTTGAAAGGCTTCCTTCTTTGGCTTGGGCAGATCCTGCTCGATCTTAGGCGGGGTACCTACCGGTCGTTCAAGATCCTCGTAATAGATGAATTCATCACAGTTGTTGATCAATAGATGAGAACTCGATTCTTTCATCCCGAGTCCGATCACACGCTTTCCATTCTCCTTCAGTTTGGAGACGAGATGGGAAAAATCACTGTCCCCGGAAACGATGACGAAAGTATCGATATGTTCTTTGGAGTAACAGAGATCGATGGAATCCACAGCTAGCCGAATGTCTGCGGAGTTCTTTCCGCTCAAGGAACGTTTTGGGATCTCGATCAATTCAATGGCTGCCTCATGGAAGGGGTTCTTATACTCCGCGTAATCAGCCCAATCTGCATAGGCTTTCTTTACGATGAGCTTTCCCTTCTCCACCAAGCGTTCCAAAACCTTCTGAATGTCGAACCGCTTATCTTTTTTCCCCTTGAGCCCGAGGGCGAGGTTTTCAAAATCGATGAAAACCGCTAAGGCATTCTCTCTTTCATCCATTCTACGTCCTCCCTAAGATCATCCTACACTGGATTGAAAAATTTGTAAACAGGCCTTTTCCAGAGTTCCATCTAATGGACTCCTTTCCTCAAAAGGCTGACGCGAGGCATCCCCGAAACGGGATTTCGATCGACCCATACCTCGCAGCCATAAACCTTTTCGATATTCTCCCGGGTCATAACTTCTTCAGGGGAGCCCATTTTATAGATCTTCCCATTCTGGAGAAAAATGAGGCGATCACAATATTCAGAAGCGAGGTTTAAATCATGGGAAGCCATGAGGATGGTAAGGCCTTTTTCCCGATTGAGGGAGAGGACGAGATCTAAGAACTCGACCTGGTGATGGATATCTAAATTGGACGTGGGCTCATCCAGGAGGATCATCTCTGGTTCCTGGGCCAAGGCCCTGGCGATATAGACCCTCTTTCTCTCCCCACCGGAAAGCTCGTCAATCGGCCTTTGAGAAATCGGAAGGGTTTCTGTCCACTCCATCGCCTTTTTTGCAATCTCCAGATCCTTCGGGCTTTCGAACATCAGATGGCCAAGATAGGGAGACCTTCCCATCAAAACCATCTCGATCGCACGGAAAGGAAAGGCAGGGTAGGTCTCCTGAGCGACCACAGCGATCTTTTTGGCAATCTCCCCCCGACTCATCTTCTCTAAAGAAAGGCGGTCGAAAAAGACCTCTCCCTGCTGGGGGGAGAGGAGACGGTAGAGGATCTTCAGGAGGGTGGTCTTTCCAGAGCCATTGGGGCCGATCACACCGACGAACTCTCCCTTTCTCACTTGAAAGGAGACATCCTGGAGGACCCAGTCTTGATGATACCGGAAGAAAATCGAATCCACTTCAATCATAAGGTTTTAACCACCTTCCTCGTTCTTAACAGGTAGATGAAGAAAGGACCTCCGAAGGCAGCCGTGATCACCCCTACCGGCAGTTCCACAGGTGAAAAAAGGGTTCGGCCCAGGGTGTCTGAGGCGATGAGAAAGGAGGCCCCTACGAGGGCTGAAGCCGGGAGGAGAAGACGGTGGTCAGGGCCGAAAATCAACCGCACCGAGTGCGGAACAATCAGACCCACAAAGCCGATCAGACCGCACATCGAGACCGAGGCCGCCGTCATCAAGGAGGCGCCAAGATAGGAGATCAACTTCAATCGCTCCACATTCACTCCCAATTGAAGTGCGCTTTCCTCTCCGGAAAGGATCAGATTGAACTGACGGGCATGAGCGTAGAGAAGGAGAAAGGCGAATAAGAGATAGGGAAAAATGAGGCGGATCGCCTGATAATTGGAAAGGCTAAAGTCCCCCATCAGCCAGAAGACGATCGTACGGAGTTCCTCTCTCTGGGAGATGGACAGGAAAAACATGATGAGGGCGGAGAGAGAGGAACTGACAATGACACCTGCCAGAAGTAACGTGTTGGGATGGATCTTTCCCTCCTGCCTACCGAAATAAAAAACGATGAGGATGGTCAGCAGGCTTCCGATGAAGGAAGCCAAGGGGAGGCCAAAGGAGAGGGTTCCCAATCCCATCAGGATGGCCACGATCGCTCCCACGGCCGCACCACTCGAAACCCCGAGAATATAGGGATCGGCCAAAGGATTTCTCAGGAGGGCCTGAAAGATGGCACCGGATACGGAAAGACCTGCTCCCACCAGACCTGCCAAGAGAGCCCTGGGTACCCGGAGGGAGAGAATGATCGTTTTCTCGGTCTCCGTGCCTGCTCCTTTCAAACCCAGAATCGATTGAAGGAGGATAGAGATGGAGCGATGGGGTTCCACCTTCACGCTTCCCATCGTAATGGAGAGGATCGTGACAAGGACTAAGATGAGGCCGAGAAAAGCCGAGATGAGGAGAACCTTTTTCAGGGTAAGGATCTTCATTCAAACCTCAGTGCAAATTGTAAAGTTAGCAATTAACATTTCAAATTTATGTCTAATAAATTTCGTTTGCCTTTGCGTGTGCCTTTGTCATTGCTAATTTTGCATTGTTAAATTTGCAATGTTTATTTGAATCTCTCAGGATGAAGAATCCTGGCCATCTCCTCTAGCCCTTCGATGATCCGGGGGGATGGTCGATCAATCAGATCGGAATCGATGAGGTGGATTCGGCCATTCTTCACGGCGGGGATCGTCTTCCAGCGGGACCATTCCTGAAGAGCTTTTTGATAATTCCCCCCGGGATTCATCGAGCTGATGAGAATGACTTCCGGGGATCTTTTTAAAATTTCCTCCATTCCAAATCGAGGATACATCTCTTTCTCATTTCCCGCAACATTGTCACCGCCCGCCAAACGGATGAGATCGTCTGCGAAACTATTTTTCCCTACGGTTACAACAGGGGCCTCTCCGATCTGGAGAAAAACGCGAGGTCTGGGAAGGCCTTGAGTTCGCTCCACGACCCTCTCCCTCCGTCTCTTCATTTCCTGGATGATTTCCACCCCTTCTTTCTCCCGGCCGACCAGCTGGCTGAGATGACCGACACTCCGTATGACATCCTCAACATTCTTCGGAAAGATGACATAAGTCGGAAACCCCAAACGCTCGAGCCGTTCCACCATATCCCTTGTATTTCCGGCTCCAGTGGCAATGATCAAATCGGGCTTGAGAGAAACAATTTTCTCAAAATCGAGGCTGATGTAACTTCCCACCCGGACCTTGCTCTGCACCTTTTCAGGAAAGTTACAATGGATCGAGACACCTACGATCTCTTGATCGAGGCCCAGGAAAGAGACGATTTTCTTGGGAGGGAAGAGAACGACCACTTCCCGTCCTACTTCGTCTTTGAATGTTTTGGAGGCTGAGTACGAAACTGAAACATGAAACAGGACAAGCGCCAAAAGGACAAAAAGGAATATTAATTCCCTCCCACCAGGAGACTGTGTCGCAATCGCAAGCAGAGGGGAGAGGCCGTCGGGTTCCAAAGCTTTAGAATGCGGATCTTTTAGATTATGGGAAGTCGCTGCTTGTATAAAATTGAACGTGTTCATACCCTTGGCACGTCTGAATCCGAACGACTAAGGTTACCGCTCTAAATCTTTTCCACCCGACCGCCTCTCCCCCTTTTCCGAAGGGTTTTTTTCATCTTACGACACAGTCTCCAGGGGAGGGGATTTTTTTGGGATTTCCTGAAAATGGGTTTCTCATTGAAGCTGAAATTTGATCGGAATATTCACCCAAAAGGAAACGGTGCTTTCTCCCCTCTTTGCAGGGAAAAACTTCCAATGTTTGACTGCAGAAAGGGCAGAGCGATCGAGGATCTCATGGCCGGAAGATTGCTTCACCTCCACTTCCCCCACAAGGCCATTGGAGAGAACCTCTACCTTCAACACCACTTCTCCTTGAAAACCCTTATTTCGGGCCTCCCGGGGATAGAGGGGTTTTGGATTCTCCGCATACTTCGGATGGATAAGGATCACTTCTCCTTCTGAAAGGGAAGGGTATTTGGCCACCTGCTTCGTCCCCTCCTCAGCAGAAGGAATTCGGGAAGGAGAAGGGACAGGTTCAGAAGGACCTTCCCTCTGAATGGTCAAAACGGTCTCTGGATTCAAAGAAGCCAGGACAATGGGTTTCTTCTCAACCCGCTCTTCTTTATCTCTGATTTCCACTTTCTTATCTTTAAGGGGAAGGGGTGGAGCCTCGCTGACAGGATGTTCCCTCGTTTCGATCTCTGGGGGGGGAGGAAGGAAGATCTCCTTTTCTTCTTCTTTGATGGAAGCCTTGGCCTGTTTCTCCTCATTCATCCAGGGGTAGAGGGTGACTTCCACGTGAAGGGTTGGAAGAGAATCCGTCTTAAAGTTTAAAAACAAAATAGAGGTCATGGAAAAGAAAGCAAGATGGATTAGGAATGAGATGGAGAAGAAGAGCTTCATTTTCGGGATTCTCTATGGATAGCGGCGTTCATTCTTCATCGCCATAAAAACAAAAAACCCAGTCTTCAGAAGAAAGACTGGGTAATTTTTACATCACCCTTCACAGCCTTCCACCGAAGACTCAACGTGAAGCATATTCAGGCAGGTTTTCTGGCTTACGGATCACCCTAATCCTTGCCCCTTCCCGTCCTTTGACCCTTCGACAAGCTCAGGGCTTCGGACAGTGGATCTGGCAAGTTTCGTCCCCGATTACAGCGGCGTGGCCGTCCCCGATTCTCACGGGGTTCCCTTTTCGGCTTTAGGCCACCTGAATACAGGATAGTTGTTACATTTTTATTATCATAAATTCCAGGGGAAAGTCAATTGGATTTGTTCTTTTTCAACATTTTCAATTCAAGGATCCGCTCTTTGGAATCGAATTCTATAATGCGTTTGTTCTTCATGGGAAGACACTCAAAGAGACCGGTGGTTTCACTCTTACGATCCTACCGATCAGGTCTCTTCTTCTCCAAAGGTGGTCCTGTAGGCATGGCTTGCAAATTGAGTGAGATGTCCAAGATCGAGAGCCGTCTGATGATTCACTTCTTCCCAAATCTCATCAGGCAAATCCCAATCTCCAACAACAACATTCTCTTTAAGTTGTTCTTCATTCTTAATACCAATGATCACAGAAGTCACTCTTTTATCATGGAGAGGCCAGGATAGGGCCAGTTGAATTTTTGAAATCCCGGTTTTTTGGGAGAGCTCGTCAAGCTTCTTCGCCATCTCGAAACCTCTCTGATGCCAAAACCTCGGACCATCCACTTCGGTGCGAAAATAAAGACGGGTCCCCGGAGAGGGTTTCTCTTCTTTTTGATATTTTCCAAGAAGGATCCCTCCGCCCAGGGGACTCCAACAGGTCACCCCCATCCCCTGATCTTTACAGGCAGGCAAGACCTCTCGCTCCGCTTCCCGGTTGATGAGGTTATAAAGATATTGTCCGCAGGTGAGCTTCTCAAGGTTGAAGAGAGCGCTGATCCCATTGGCCTTAAGCATCTGCCAGGCAAAAATGTTGCTGCACCCAAGGTATCGGACCTTTCCCTGACGGACCAGGTCATTCAAGGTCCTCAGGGTCTCTTCCAGAGGGGTAAAGGGATCGGCTCCGTGCATGTAATAGAGGTCAATATGATCCGTCTGCAGACGACGCAGACTTGCTTCACACGCTTCTATGATATGCTTCCGTGACAACCCCTTGGCATTAGGTGACTTCCCGGTCCGAAAGAAACATTTGGTGGCTAAAACGATTTCGTCTCGTTTTTTATCTTTCAAGGCCTCTCCAACAATCTCTTCAGAGACACTGCCAGCATAGATATCTGCGGTATCGATGAAATTGCCTCCCGCACTTAAATAGAGATCGATGAGCTGAATCGAGGCTTTACGATCACAGCCCCAATCCTTGGCACCAAAAGTCATGGTCCCTAAACAAACACGAGAGACCAAAAGCCCTGTTTTGCCCATATATCGATATCTCATATGTCCCTCCCGTATCCTTGGATATGTGATTATTCTTACTTAACACAGGTCATTCTATGTTCCCGCGTTGGAAAAGACAATAATATTTGTTGATTTCCCCTTCACCCCATCCGTTCGGCTGAGCTTACGACGAAGCCCTCTCCCCTGCGAGACTGTCGTAATGGGAAGCCGAGGGGGAGAGGCAGTCGGGTTCCAAAGCTTTAGAATGCGGGTCTATTAGATGATGGGGAATAGCCGATTGTATAAAATTGAACGTTTTCATACCCGTGGGACGTCTGAATCCGGACGGCTAAAGGTTACCGCTCTAAATCTTTTCCACCCGACCGCCTCTCCCCCTTTTCCGAAAAATCGTTTTTTTCATATTGCGACACAGTCTCTGCGGGGAGGGGGAGGGTGAGGGGGCCTATCAAACGTGCCTCAAAATTGACAGTCAATCAAAATTGTAGTATTTTTAATAATCTAAAGGGGTTAGGTTGTAAGGGGTTTTCCCCTTTTTATATTCTTGAATGATATCAAATTGGACGGTGATGAATTGAAAGAAGTCCTTTCACTCGTCTCAAAACCGGTCAGGTATCTTGGGCAGGAGTTTAATTCGATTAGAAAGGACCCTGCTCAGATCAGGTTAAAGTTCTGCCTGGCGTTTCCCGATGTTTATGAAGTGGGGATGTCCCATCTCGGGATTCAGATCCTCTATCATGTCCTCAATGGAAAAGAAGGGGTGGCCTGCGAAAGAGCCTTCGCCCCTTGGCTTGATATGGAGAGGGTCATGAGACAGAAAGGCCTTCCTCTTTCTTCCCTCGAATCCTCCACCCCGCTTCATCAGTTTGACATACTGGGGTTCTCCCTCCAATATGAACTTGGTTTCACCAATGTCCTCAATATGCTCGACCTCTGTCGTATTCCCTTTTTCTCAAAGGAGAGGGATGAGCGATTCCCGCTCATTATTGCAGGGGGTCCGACAGCCTTCAACCCAGAACCCGTGGCTGATTTCTTCGATGCCATCGTCATCGGAGATGGTGAAGAAATCGTCCTGGAGATCTGCGATCAAGTGATGGCATGGAAAGAGGTGAGGAGAAAGAAGGAGGATCTCTTAAAATCCCTTTCCCAAATCGAGGGGATCTACATCCCTAGCCTCCACCCGAAGGGCCAAAAGATTCAAAAGCGGTTTGTCTCAGACCTCAATGGGTCTCCTTTTCCCACCTGCCCCATCGTCCCTTATATGAAAGTGGTCCATGACCGTCTCAATTTAGAGATCGCCAGGGGCTGCAAGAGAGGATGCCGTTTTTGCGAAGCAGGATTCATCTACCGGCCTTACCGAGAAAGAAGTCCGGAACGCATCCAGGAATTGATCAGCCTGGCCCTGAGAGGGACGGGTTATGAAGAAGTCTCACTCCTCTCTCTCAGTGCCGGAGACTACTCTTCCATTGGACCCCTTCTTTCCCATTTAATGGACCGATACGAATCGAAAAAGGTGGCTGTCTCTTTCCCTTCCTTAAGGATCGAGAGTGTGGTGAAGGATCTCGCCGCGGAGGTGAGGAAGACGGGATTCACCATTGCCCCGGAAGCTGGGACGGCACGGATGCGAAGGGTGATTAATAAGGAGATGGATGAGGGGGTTCTCTTCGAAGGTCTGGCCGATCTCTTCTCAAAGGGTTGGAAGGGCATCAAACTCTACTTCATGATGGGCCTTCCATCAGAACGGGAGGAGGACTTAAGAGGGATCGTCCATCTGGCGAGGGAGATTTCCTCGTTGGGAGAGAAGCAGAAGATCCATCCCAACATCAATGTCAGCGTCTCCACTTTCGTTCCCAAACCTCACACCCCCTTCCAATGGGAGTCTCAGATTCCTCTGGAGGTGATGAAGGAAAATCTCTCTTTCTTAAGAAGTGAGTTGAAGAAGAACACCCTCCGTTTCAAATGGCAGGATCCTCATCTCAGCTTTTTGGAAGGGATCTTTTCCATGGGGGATCGAAATCTCTCTCGGGTCCTGATCGAGGCCCATCGGCTGGGATGTCGATTTGACGGTTGGAGTGACCAGTTCCATTATCCCCGCTGGACAGAGGCTTTTGAGAGGGCAGACGTGAAGATGAAGGCTTATACACCAAGAAAGAACGTCAAGGAGGCTCTCCCTTGGTCCTTCATCGATACTGGGGTAGAGCCAGCTTTTCTGTGGGAGGAGTATCAGAAAGGCTTGAGGGAGGAGACGAGTCCTTCCTGTGAAGAGGAGTGTTACCGGTGTGGGGTTTGCGATGGAGAAAGACTAAGAATAAGAGAAGGCCATCCTGAAAGGATCCTGCGGACGGAGAAGGGCGGAGAAGGAAGGATCCGGAGGAAGCCCATTAAGAAAAAGGTTCGACTCAGTTTTACAAAGGAGGGAGAGATTCGATTCATCAGCCACCTCGAGCTCGCCCATCTCTTTCATCGCGCGTCTAAGAGGGCTGACCTCCCACTCTCTTATTCGGAAGGTTTCCATCCCATGCCACGGATCATCTTCGCTACGGCCATTCCGGTGGGCATGGAAAGCCGGATGGAAATCGTCGATATGGAATTGGAAGGCCGAATCACTCCACGCGAGGTTAGAGAGAAGCTTAACCAAACGCTTCCGCAGGGGATTGAAATCCTCGAAGCCGAGGAGGTTCCTTTGAATTCTCCTTCCTCCTCTGCTCTGACCCCTTCGGTCTATTGGGTCCCTCTGGATCGTCTGATTTCGAAAGAAGAGGCCATCCCCCGGATTCAGAAAGCTCTGGAGGAGGAGGAATTCATCCTTCATCAGGAGAGAAAAGGGAAGAGGAGGAGAGTCGATGTTCGGCCATTGATCGAGAAGATGGAGGTAAAAGAGGGGGGGGAGGATTCAGGGGAAACTCACCCTTGGGGAATTGAATTGATTCTGCGGAATGGAATGGGAAGGACAGCCAAACCCACAGAAATCATCGGAGCGATCCTAGGTTTTGAAGAAAAGATTCTTGCCCAATGCAAAATCATCAAATTGGAATAATAGAATTTTTGAAAAATGGAATATTGGCATTTAAGACTTTTGAATAATGGGTGGATGGCTCCTCTCTTGAAGACCCATTATTCCATCATTCCACTATTCCAGTATTCCAATCCCGTGTTTTTGCGACATAGGAGCATGCCATGGCGAACGAGATCATCATCAATGTGACTCCTCAAGAAACAAGAGTTGCTCTTTTAGAGGACAGGGGACTTGCGGAACTCTATATCGAGCGGACCAAGGACCGGGGCATCATGGGAAATATCTATAAAGGAAAGGTCGTAAAGGTTCTGCCTGGAATGCAGGCCGCCTTCGTTGACATCGGTCTGGAGAAGGCCTCCTTCCTCTACGTCTCCGACGTCTATGGTGGGATGGAAGATTATGAGGAGATGATTTTCCAGGGGGAAGAACTGCCCAATTATTTCAATCCCTCCTCACAGATCGAGGATCTTCTCTCCGAAGGGCAAGAGATTCTTGTTCAGGTCTCGAAAGAACCCCTCGGCACCAAGGGGACTCGAATCACCTCCCACATCACACTCCCGGGAAGATATCTCGTTTACATGCCTACGGTAGATCATATCGGGGTCTCGAGAAGGATCAAGGACGAAAAGGAGCGGAGGAGACTGAAAGAAGTCATCCTGACCATGAAGCCCCCTTCAGGTGGCTTCATTGTTCGGACAGCCAGTGAGGGTGCAGAGTCTGGGGACATCCGGAACGACATGGAGTTTCTTCTCCGCCTGTGGAATAACATCCAGAAGAAGAAAGAAAGCTCGACAGCGCCCTCCCTCATTCACAGTGATCTGACCATGGTGCTCCGGGTGATCCGGGATATCCTCTCCCCCCAGGTTAATCGAATTATCATCGACTCCAAGGATGAGTATGAAAACATCCTCTCCTTCATCAACACCTATATGCCCAAGCAGAGATTTGAGATCCTCCATTATGAAAAGGAGGGACCCATCTTCGATGCCTATGGCATCGAGATGGAGATCGACAAAATCTTGGGCAGAAAGGTCTGGCTTAAATCAGGAGGATATATCGTCATCGATATGTGTGAGGCCCTCGTGGCCATCGATGTGAACACGGGAAGGTATGTAGGAAAGAGAAATCTGGCCGATACGATTCTCAAAACCAATTTGGAAGCAGCGAAAGAGATTGCCTACCAGCTGAGGCTCCGAAATATCGGTGGGATCATCATCATCGATTTTATCGACATGGAAAGGGAAGGGGATCGAGAAAAGGTCTTCCAGGCCTTCGAGGAAGCCCTCCGGAAGGATCGTCAGAAGACGAGCATTTTTGAGATTTCAGAGCTGGGCCTGGTGGAGATGACGCGAAAAAGAACGCGTGAGAACATCTCGAGGATTCTCAGCGAATCCTGCCCTTATTGTGAGGGAGCCGGACTGATTAAATCGAAGACCACGGTTTGTTATGAAGTCTTCCGAGAGATCGAGAGGAGTTCGTCTGCTTTGGGCGGCCACAGCATTCTGGTAGAGGTCAATCCCGAGGTGGCCGACCTCCTTTATGAAGAGGAGAGGGCGAGGGTAGAGGAACTGGAGAAGAGACTGAAAAAGAAGATCATGATCAAGGGGAAGGCCGGATTCCACCAAGAACAATTTAACATTATTGAAGTTTGACAATAGCTTAGAAATCGATTAGTATTTTCTGATATTTTAACGTGGAGGCTTCTGATGTATGCCGTGGTGAAAACAGGAGGAAAGGAATATCGAATCTCCCAGGGGGATCTCATCCGAGTGGAGAAGATGGAAGGAAAAGTAGGGGATCAGGTGACGATGAAAGATATCCTGATGGTATCTCATGAAGGTCAGGTCCAGGTAGGAAATCCCCTCTTGGCTAATGCAGTGATCACGGGCGAGATTGTCCAGCAGGTGAAAGGGAAGAAGGTTTTAATCTACAAAATGAAGAGGAGAAAGAACTACCGACGAACCAAAGGACACCGCCAGACCTATACTTACATTAGGGTGAATGATATTTCTTTGGTGTAGAACAATAGAAGGAGTGGAGTATTGGAGTAATGGAGTACTGGAGTAGTGCGTGTTTGAATATTCCAATACACCAGCACTCCAACACTCCATGACTCCAGTGTTTCAAGTTTGGAGGGAAGCATGGCACATAAGAAGGCAGGAGGAAGTTCTCGAAACGGCAGAGATAGTGCTGGGCAGCGTTTGGGTGTAAAACGATTCAGCGGACAGTTGGTTCAGGCAGGAAGCATCTTGGTCCGTCAGAAAGGGACCCGAATCCACCCCGGAGAAAATGTGGGGATGGGGAAAGATTACACTCTCTTTGCCAGAATCGATGGAATTGTCAAATACGAGACGAAGGGAAGAGATAAGAAGCTGGTGAGTATCCACGCCTCCTGAACCACCTAGGGTTCAGGACTTCGCCCCTCCACCACGTTGGATGTCGACCTCATGCTCTAGATCCTATGTGGTTCAGGGTTAACCCCAAACCGAACATGGTTTGGGGCTTCTCCATTTGGCCTGCATTCAGCGAAGATGAAATTTGTGGATGAAGCGAGAATCCATGTGAAGGCGGGCGATGGGGGCAACGGTTGTGTTAGCTTTCGCCGAGAACGCTTCATCCCCAGAGGAGGACCGGACGGCGGTGACGGAGGAAAAGGTGGGGATGTGATCGTTCAGGCTGATGCTCAGCTTTCTACCCTTCTCGATTTTACCTACCCCAAACAGTTTCGTGCCCAAAGGGGATCTCACGGAAAAGGCAAAGATCAGACAGGAAGGAATGGGGAGGACCTGATCCTTCGCATTCCAGTAGGGACCTTTGTTCGAGAGGATCAGACAGGAGAAGTCCTTCAAGACCTCCTCTTCGACGGCCAACCGTTCGTGGCAGCCACGGGGGGACGGGGCGGTCGTGGAAATGCACGATTTGCTACCTCCACACTTCGCGCACCCCGTCGGGCTGAAAAAGGGGAACGGGGAGAGGAACGGTGGCTTCGCCTCGAACTCAAACTCCTTGCGGACGTGGGTCTCATTGGGTTCCCCAATGTGGGAAAGTCAACCCTTCTCTCAAAGATTTCCTCTGCAAGACCGAAGATCGCTGACTATCCTTTCACCACCCTCGTTCCCAACTTGGGGGTGGTGGTCCGGGAGGAAGGCCGGCCTTTCGTGGTGGCCGACATCCCGGGATTGATCGAAGGCGCCTCTCAAGGAGCAGGGCTTGGATTAACGTTTCTCAGGCATGTGGAGCGGACACGTCTCTTCATTCATCTTTTGGAATTTTCT
>PDVJ01000553.1_pt1 | contig 12776 bp, 9 predicted proteins | sample 1369811 | NCBI WGS metagenome assembly PDVJ01 (sample SAMN07795376, study PRJNA414565) | Alkali sediment metagenome, whole genome shotgun sequencing project. | reverse complement strand
TCGAGATGCGCGGCCGCTCCTCGGTGTTCTTGGACTCGATGATCATCTGGCTGGACTTGCCGGTGACCGGGTCGACCTTTTCCTGCATGGTGCGACCGGGCGCGATGTCGCCGAACTTGACCCCTCCGTCCACCTCGCTGATGATCGGGGTGGTGAACGGGTCCCAGGTCGCCAGCTGGTCGCCGGCCTTGACCTTCTGGCCGGCCTTGACGTTCAGGTGCGCGCCGTAGATCACCGGAAAACTCTCGAGCTCGCGGCCGGTGTCGCTCATGATGAGCAGTTTGCCGCCGCGCCGGTTCATGGCCACGTGGGCGCCCTCGGAGTTTTTGGCCACGCTCAGCTCGACGAACTTGACGTTGCCCTCCACGCGCGCCCGGATGTCGACCTGCTCGACGCGCCGGCTGGCGGTGCCGCCGATGTGGAAGGTGCGCATGGTGAGCTGGGTGCCGGGCTCGCCGATGGACTGGGCCGCCAAAATGCCGATGGCCTGACCGGCCTCCACGAGTCGCCCGTGGGCGAGGTCGCGGCCGTAACATTTGGCGCAGACCCCTTTGCGGGTCCGGCAGGTCAACACCGAACGGATCCGCACCGAGGTCAGTCCGGTGCCCTCGATTCTATCGACAATGCGCTCGTCGATCTCGTCGCCGGCCTTGGCGATCACCTCCTCGGTAAAGGGGTCGATGATGTCCTCGATCGCCGTGCGACCCAGAATACGCTCGCCCAGCACCTGGATGATTTCGCCGCCTTCGACCAAGGGCTCCAGCTCGACCCCCTGCAGGGTGCCGCAGTCGTGCTCGGTGATCACGGCGTCCTGGGAGACGTCCGCCAGCCGCCGCGTCAGGTAGCCGGAGTTGGCGGTTTTCAGGGCGGTGTCGGCCAGACCCTTGCGGGCGCCGTGGGTGGAGATGAAGTACTGCAGCACCGACAGCCCTTCGCGGAAGTTGGCGCTGATGGGGGTTTCGATGATTTCGCCGGAGGGCTTGGCCATCAGGCCCCGCATGCCGGCGAGCTGACGCATCTGGTCCTTGCTGCCGCGTGCGCCCGAGTCGGCCATCATGTAAATCGGGTTGAAGCTTTCCTCCATGACGGGTTTACCCTTGGCATCGAGGAGCGGGGCGCCGTTCGGCTTGAGCACCGGCGCCATCTTCATGACGTCCATCATCGCGTTGGCGACGTCGTCGGTGGCCTTGGCCCAGATGTCCACGACCTTGTTGTATTTCTCGCCCTGGGTGATCAACCCCTCGGTATACTGCCGGCCGATCTCGGTGACCTGGTTGTCCGCCTTCTTCAGGATGTCCCGCTTGCTGTCCGGGATCATCATGTCGTCGATGCAGATGGACAGCCCGCCGCGGGTCGAGTAGCGGAAGCCGATATCTTTCAGCCGGTCCGAGAGGATGACCGTCGCCTTGGCGCCGAGGTTGCGGTAGACGTAGTCCACCAGCTGGCGCAGGGCCTTCTTGTCCATCACCGTGTTGACGGTGTCGAACGCCACCGCCGGCAGATTGTGGACGACCTCGAAGAGGTGATAGCCCTTGTCGGCGTGAATGATCGGGCTGAAGTCGCCGGCCTTGAGCGCGTAGATCCGGTCGACGTCGGATTCATCGCAGTTGAAGGCTCTTGAACTCGTTGTAGGTCAGGGTTCCGATATTGCCGTCGGCACTCCGGTCGGGGCTCTGGGACATCTTGCGCACCAGGTCGACAAACGCGCGGCCCTCCCGCAAGCCTTCCTGGACCTGCCGGGCCTCCGCCTCGGTCGGCACCATCAGGTGGCGCAGCTCGAGGATGTCCACCTTGGGAATGACGTCCCACAGAAGCACCCGGCCCACCGTGGTGTCGTAGCGCTTGCCCTGCATGCGCACGACGATCTTCGTGTGCAGTTCCACGGTACCGGCGTCGTAGGCCGAACGCACTTCCTCGGTGTTGGCGAAGATCTTGCCTTCTCCGCGGCGGCCGGCAATGCCGCGGGTCATATAGTAGGTGCCCAGCACGATGTCCTGGCTGGGGACGATGATCGGGCTGCCGTTGGCCGGCGACAGGATATTGTTGGAGGAGAGCATCAGCACGCGCGCCTCGATCTGAGCCTCCACCGACAGCGGGATGTGGACGGCCATCTGGTCGCCGTCGAAGTCGGCGTTGAAGGCGGTGCAGACCAAGGGGTGCAGCTGGATCGCCTTGCCCTCGATCAGGATCGGTTCGAAGGCCTGGATGCCCAGCCGGTGCAGCGTGGGCGCCCGGTTCAGCATGACCGGGTATTCCTTCACGACTTCATCCAGCGTATCCCAGACCTCGGGGACCTCGCGCTCCACCATTTTTTTGGCGCTCTTCACGGTGGAGACCATGCCCTTCTGTTCGAGCCGGTAGTACACGAACGGTTTGAACAGCTCGAGGGCCATCTGCTTGGGCAGCCCGCACTGGTGCAGCCGCAGGTCCGGCCCGACCGTGATCACGGTGCGGCCGGAGTAGTCCACCCGCTTGCCCAACAGATTCTGGCGGAAACGGCCCTGCTTGCCCTTCAGGGTATCGCTCAGGGACTTGAGCGGCCGCTTGTTGGTGCCGGTGATGACCCGGCCGTGCCGGCCGTTGTCGAAGAGGACGTCCACCGACTCCTGCAGCATCCGCTTCTCGTTGCGCACGATGATGTCCGGCGCCTTGAGCTCGATCAGGCGCTTGAGCCGGTTGTTGCGGTTGATCACGCGCCGGTAGAGATCGTTCAGGTCGGAGGTGGCGAACCGCCCGCCCTCCAGCGGGACCAGGGGCCGCAGGTCGGGCGGCAGGACCGGGATGACGTCCATGACCATCCACGCGGGGTCGACCCCGGAGCGCCGAAACGCATCCACGATCTTCAGGCGCTTGGCCAGTTTCTGCCGCTTGGCGAGCGAGCCCGTATCGTGGATCTCGATCCGCAGCTCGTTGTAGAGCTTCTCAAGCTCGATCGCCTCGAGCATCACTTGGACCGCCTCGGCGCCGATCCCGGCGACGAATTTGGTGCCGTAGGTCTCGATGGCCTCCATGTACTTCTCGTCCGAGAGCATCTGCCCGCGCACGAGCGGGGTGTCCTTGGGGTCGAGCACGATGTAGCTATCGAAATACAGGACCTTCTCCATGTTCTTCAGGGTCAGGTCCAGGAGGTTGCCGATCTTGCTCGGCAGGCTCTTCAAGAACCAGATGTGCGAGACGGGGGTGGCAAGTTCGATGTGGGCCATGCGCTCCCGCCGCACCTTGGACTGGATGACCTCCACCCCGCACTTTTCGCAGATGACGCCGCGGTGCTTCATGCGCTTGTACTTGCCGCAGTTGCACTCGTAGTCCTTGGTCGGCCCGAAGATCTTGGCGCAGAACAGGCCGTCGCGTTCCGGCTTGAAGGTGCGGTAGTTGATGGTCTCGGGCTTCTTGATCTCCCCGTGGGACCATTTGCGGATCTGCTCCGGCGATGCCAGCGCGACCCGGATCGCCTTGTATTTCTTCGGATCGATCGGTTTGGAAAAAAAATCGTACAGCGTGTCCATAGGCTCATCCCTGTGTTGAGGCGTTCGTCTTCACCCGGTGCGGGCCGCCACTCGGCTGATTATTCCGTGATCTGGGGCTGGTCGACATCCTCCAGGAGGTTGATGTCCAGTCCCAGGGATTGCAGTTCCTTGGTCATGACTCGGAAGGACTCCGGGATGCCGGGCTCCAGAATGTTCTGGCCCTTCACGATCTTTTCGTACATGCGCGTGCGCCCGGCCATGTCGTCGGACTTGACGGTCAGGAACTCCTGCAACGAATACGCGGCCCCGTAGGCTTCCATGGCCCACACTTCCATCTCGCCCAGGCGCTGGCCGCCGAACTGGGCCTTGCCGCCTAACGGTTGCTGGGTGACCAGCGAATAGGGCCCGATGGAGCGGGCGTGAATCTTGTCGTCCACCAAGTGGTGCAGTTTCATCATGTACATGGTGCCGACCGTGACCAGTTCGGCGAACGGCTCACCGGTGCGGCCGTCGTAGAGCCTCATCTGGCCGGAGCGGTCGTGCCCGGCCTCCTCCAGGAGGGTCTTGATCTCCTCCTCCTTGGCGCCGTCGAACACCGGGGTGGCCACGTGCACCCCGTTCTTGTAGTAGCGGGCGAAATGGGACAGCTGAGCGTCGTCCAGGCTGCCGATGACCTTCTTCTCCGCGACGGCGGAAAAGATCTTGCGCATCTTATCCCGCAGCACCTTGGTCTTCTGATCCGCGAGCAGTTGATTGATCTGGTCGCCCCGCCCCTTGGCCGCCAGGCCCAGGTGGATCTCGAGGATCTGGCCGACGTTCATGCGCGAGGGGACGCCGAGCGGGTTCAGCACCATGTCGACACAGGTCCCGTCCTCGAAGTAGGGCAGGTCCTCGACCGGCAGGATCCGAGACACGACGCCCTTGTTGCCGTGCCGGCCGGCCATCTTGTCGCCCACGGAGAGTTTGCGCTTCATGGCCACGTAGACCTTGACCATCTTGATGACGCCCGGCGGCAGCTCATCGCCGCGCTCGAAGCGACTCGCCTGATGTTCGAAGGCCAGTCGGCAGAGCTCGCGCTGGTCGCGGTAGTGTTCCAGGATCTCGTGGACCTGCTGGGTCGTCTGCGGGTCCTTGAGCACAATGCTTTCGAGCTGGGCGATGGGGACATTTGCGAGGGTCTTGGCGTCGAGCTTGACACCGCTTTCGACCAGGACCTTCTTGCCCTTCTTGATCGGAGCGGACACTTTCTGCCCGCTCAGCAGCTGGATCAGCTGGGAGCGCACCACGTTCTCGATCACCGCCAGCTCGTCGTCCCGGTCTTTTTCGAAGCCGGCGATTTCCTCGTCCTCGATCACCCGCGTGCGGTCGTCCTTCTCGACTCCCCGCCGCGAGAAAACCTTGGCGTCGATGACGATGCCCTGGATGCCCGGGGGCACCCGCAGCGAGGTGTCCTTGACGTCGCCGGCCTTCTCGCCGAAGATGGCCCGCAGGAGCTTCTCTTCGGGCGACAGCTGACTCTCTCCCTTGGGGGTGATTTTGCCGACCAGGATGTCGCTCGGCTTCACCTCGGCCCCCAGGCGAATGATGCCGCTGTCGTCGAGGTTTTTGAGCGCCTCGTCACCGACGTTGGGGATGTCGCGGGTGATCTCCTCCTTGCCGAGCTTGGTGTCGCGGGCCACCACTTCGAACTCCTCGATGTGCACCGAGGTGTAGATGCCGTCCCTGACCAGGCGCTCGCTCACCAGGATGGAATCCTCGAAGTTGTACCCACCCCACGGCATGAAGGCCACGGTCACATTTTTGCCCAGGGCGAGTTCGCCCTGGTCGGTCGCCGGCCCGTCGGCGATGATCTCGCCGGCGGACACCCGCTGGCCCATTTGCACGATCGGCCGGTGGTTGAAACAGGTGTTCTGGTTGGACCGCACAAACTTCGACAGGTTGAAAATGGTCACGTTCTTCTCGTTCGGCTCGCCCGTCGGATCGTGCTTGAGCACGATGCGCGCGGCATCCACGTCCACCACCTCGGCGGCCCGCGGGGCGACGATGGTAACCCCGGAGTCCTTGGCCACCACCCCCTCGATCCCGGTGCCCACCAGGGGCGCCTCGCTGGTCAGGAGCGGGACCGCCTGGCGCTGCATATTCGAGCCCATGAGGGCGCGGTTCGCGTCGTCGTTTTCCAGGAAGGGAATCAGGGAGGCCGAGACACTCACCAGCTGGTTGGGGGAAATGTCCATGAGCTCGATCTCCGCCCGATCGACCATCATGAACTCACCGGCCACCCGCGAGGTGACCAGCGGATTGGCAAACTGGCTCTTTTCGTTGATCGGCGCGTTGGCCTGGGCAATCGGCAGGGATTTTTCCTCGAAGGCGTCCAGGAACCGGACGTCCTCCGACACCCGGCCGCTCGCCACCACCCGGTAGGGGGTTTCGATAAACCCGTAGTCGTTCACCCGCGCATAGGTCGACAGCGACACGATCAGGCCGATGTTGGGCCCTTCCGGCGTCTCGATCGGACAGATGCGGCCGTAGTGGGAGGGGTGCACGTCCCGCACTTCGAACCCGGCCCGTTCGCGCGTTAGCCCCCCGGGCCCCAGGGCGCTCAGGCGCCGCTTGTGGGTGGTCTCGGAGAGCGGGTTGGTCTGGTCCATGAACTGGGACAGCTGGCTCGTTCCGAAGAATTCTTTCACCACGGCCGAGACCGGCTTGGGGTTGACCAGGTCGTGGGGCATCAGGGCGTCGACCTCCTGCAGGCTCATGCGCTCCTTGATCGCCCGCTCCATGCGCACCAGGCCGATCCGGTACTGGTTCTCGAGCAGCTCGCCGACGGCCCGCACCCGGCGGTTGCCGAGGTGGTCGATGTCGTCCACGACGCCCTGGGTGTCGCGCAGCTCGATCAGGGACTTGGCCGTCAGCAGGATGTCCTCCTTGCGCAGGATGCCGAGATCAACGGCGCTGCTGACCCCGAGCCGCTGGTTGATCTTGAGCCGCCCCACTCCGGACAAGTCGTAGTAGTTGCTCTTGAAGAAGAGGTTGTCGATGAACTCCTGGGCGACTTCGGGGGTGGCCGGGTTGCCGGGCCGCAGCCGGCGGTAGATGTCAATGAGCGCCTCTTCCTTGCTCTCCACCTTGTCCAGGATCAGGGTCTTGCGGATCGAGTCGCTGCTCGACAGGGCGTCGATGAACAGGATCTCGAAATCGTTGACCCCGGCCTCCGCCAGCTTGTTGAGGCTCTCTTCGTCCACGGCGTCGTTGGCCCGGGCGACCGGCTCCCCGCCTTGGGGGTTCTTGATCGTGAACGCGAAGGCACGCCCGTAGATCTCCTCCGCGTTGATCGGGATCATGTCCGTGCCGAGGGCCTTGAGGCGCTTGAGCACGCGCGCGTTGTACTGGCGCCCCTTTTTGACCAGGATCTCACCGGTTTCGGTGTCCTTGACGTCCTTGCTCGCCCGCTGCCCCCTCAGCAGCTCCTCGTCGAACGCCTTGAAGTAGCGCTTGCCTTGGACGATCACTTTCTCCCGGCGGTAGAAATAGGCCAGCAAATCCTCCGCCGAATAGCCGAAGGCCTTGAACAGCGTCGTCACCGGGAACTTGCGACGCCGGTCGATGCGGATGTAGACGATGTCCTTCGGGTCCACCTCCATGTCGATCCAGGAACCCCGCACGGGAATGATGCGTGCGCTGTAGATGATCTTCCCGCTGGAGTGGGTCTTGCCCTTGTCATGATCGAAAAACACGCCCGAGGAGCGGTGGAGCTGGCTGACCACTACGCGCTCCGTGCCGTTGATGATGAAGGTGCCCTTGGCGGTCATGAGCGGAATGGTGCCGAAGTAGATCTCCTGCTCCTTGATGTCGCGGATGTTGGAGACACCGGATTCGGCATCCACGTCGTAGACGACCAGCCGGACGGTGATGCGCACCGGGATCTCGTAGGTCATCCCGCGATGAATGCACTCTTCGATCGTGTGTTTGATCTCCCCGAAACGGTAGGAAACGTACTCAAGGGAGGCGCTGCCGGTGAAGTCCTTGATCGGAAACACGGACCTGAACACGGCCTGCAAACCGATTTCCTCCCGCTTTTCGTGGGGGGTGTCCATCTGCAGGAACCGGGCAAACGAATTGCGCTGCATGCCGATGAGGTCGGGGATGTCGACGATCTTGTCAATCTTGCCGAAGCTCTTGCGAATACGCTTGCTGATCATTGGTCTCTCGGACATAGCATCTCCGCCATGTGGTTGAAGTTAGGGACCCTTTGAAAAAATGACGGACAGACAGTGGATAGGGATAATGACGCCCGTGGCCTGCTGCGTCCAGGAAGAGATCAGGTAAAAGCGTACGCTGCCGAAAGACGAGGCAGCAGACCACGGTTATCGGTTGATTCGCTACTTGATCTCCACGGTGGCGCCGGCGCCCTCGAGCTGGGCCTTGAACTTTTCGGCATCCGCCTTCGAAATCCCCTCTTTGACCGGCTTGGGGCAGGACTCCACCAGATCCTTGGCCTCTTTCAGGCCCAGGCTGGTGATGGCGCGGACTTCCTTGATGACATTTATCTTCTTTTCGCCATGGGCGGTCAGGATGACGTCGAACTCGGTGTGAGGATGACGTCGAACTCGGTCTTCTCCTCGACCGGGGCCGCGGCTGCGGCCGCGGGGCCGGCGGCCATCATGGCCATGGGGGCCGCCGCCGACACGCCGAATTTCTCCTCAAGCTCTTTGACCAGTTCGGACAGCTCCAGCACCGACATGCTGGCAATGAATTGAATCACATCTTCTTTGGTGACATTAGCCATTTCTTCCTCCAGTTGATCGATATCGTCTTTTCAGAATTAATAACGTTTCCACGGATCCGGCAGCAGACGCTCGCCCCGCATCGTCTCACGCGGCGGCCTGAGGCTCCGCCGGCTCCTTCTTTTCCTTGATGGCGTTCAGCACGTTCAGCAGACCGCGCGGGACCCCCGAGAGCACCCTCACGAACGAGGTCGGCACCCCCACCATGACGGAGAGCAACTGCGCAAGCAGCACCTCGCGCGCAGGCAGCGCAGCCAGGGCCTTGACCCCGGCGAGGTCGATCAGCTTTCCGTTCAGCACCCCGGCCCGGATCTGCAGGCGCTTGCTGTCTTCGGCGAACTTCGTCAAAATTTTCGCCGGCGCCACCGGGTCCTGGTAGCTGATGGCCACCGCGCTGGGCCCCTGGAACTGGCTCTGCAGCACGGCGATGGGCGTGTTTTCCGAGGCCCTCACCATCATGGTGTTCTTGACCACCTTGTAGTCGACGCCCGCCTGCTTGAGCTTGCGGCGCAAATCGCTCATCGCCGGCACATTCAGCCCCTTGTAATCGGTCAGGATCACCAGGTTGGCCTTCGCAAAGCGCTCGGTCAGGTCCTCAACGATTTGTTTTTTGTCTTCTAGTTTCAAATTGGATTCTCACCTCCTCCTGATCTCTGAAAAAAACCGGAGGCATGGCTAAGGTTTACCGGGAAACACCTCGACGTTCCCGGTCGGTCACCCCTGTAGTCCACCTCTGTCTCGGTAGGCCGGCAGAGCCGATTAAACGCTGCACCCCTTAAGTACCTACGGTCTTTGACAGATTAGTTGACGACGTGCGCGTCGCCCGTATTACTTCGCCAGATCCTTGACCATGAGCGTGTCGATCTTGATGCCGGGGCCCATGGTGCTGGAAACGACGATGCTCCTCAGATAGGTCCCCTTGCTGGAGGCCGGCTTCATGCGGATGATGGTCTCCAGGAACGCCGACACGTTCTGGACGAGCTTCTCGACGCCGAAGGAGACCTTCCCCACGGGGACGTGAACGATCCCGGCTTTTTCGACCCGGAATTCGATCTTGCCGGCCTTGAGCTCAGTCACGGCCTTGGTCACATCGAAGGTGACCGTGCCGGTCTTGGCATTGGGCATGAGGCCGCGCGGCCCCAGAATCTTGCCGATCTTGCCGACAACGCCCATCATGTCCGGTGTCGCCACGACCTTGTCGAAGTCGAACCAGCCGCCCTTGATCTTCTCGACCAGATCGTCGTTGCCGACGACATCCGCACCCGCGTCCTGGGCCTCCTTCTCCTTCTCGCCCTTGGCGAAGACCAAAACCCGCACCGCTTTGCCGATACCGTTCGGAAGCACCACCGACCCCCGGACCATCTGATCGGCATGCCGCGGGTCGACCCCCAAACGGGCGGCGACGTCAACGGTCTCGTCGAACTTGGCGTAGGATGACTCCACGACCACCTTCACAGCGTCGAAAACCCCTAGGCTGGAATCGCCGGTGATTTTCTTCATGACTTCGTTGTATTTCTTACCCCGCTTTGGCATCTTGGCTTCGCGCTCCTTATCAATTCGTGCCGGTTGCGGAAATGACCGAGTCTTTCGCCCGCTGGCAAGCCCGGCCCCTCAACCTCAGGCGATCTCGATCCCCATGCTGCGGGCCGTGCCTTCGATGATGCGGCAGGCCGCTTCCAAATCATAAGCGTTCAAGTCCACCATCTTCTGTTTAGCGATCTCCTCCACCTGCTGGCGGCTGATCTTGCCCACCTTCTCGCGCTTGGGGTCCTTGGCGCCCTTGGCAATTTTGGCCGCCTTTTTCAAGAGGACCGCCGCCGGGGGCGTCTTGGTGATGAATGTGAAGGAGCGGTCCTGATACACCGTGATCACCACGGGAATTATCATGCCGGCGTCGTTGGTGGTCTTGGCGTTGAACGCCTTGCAGAAATCCATGATATTGACGCCGTGCTGACCCAGGGCGGGTCCGATGGGCGGTGACGGGTTGGCTTTGCCGGCTTCCACCTGCAGTTTGACGAATGCCATTACCTTTTTAGCCATGAGTCTCTATTTCTCCTGATCGCTGTCGATCTTGCTGCCCCGCCCACGGGGGGCGGTGGATCGCCGGTTCTAAAGCTTCTGGACCTGAACGAAATCCAGCTCAACGGGGGTGGCACGCCCGAAGATGCTCACCAGAACTTTGATTTTGCCCTTCTCGGGGTTGACGTCATCCACCGTGCCGTTGAAGTTATTGAAGGGACCGTCGATCACCCGAATGTCATCCCCGATCTCGAAAAAGTATTTTGGTTGGGGCTGGCGCTTGCCGGCCTCCATGCGGTGAATGATCTGCTCCGCCTCCGCCTCCGACAGCGGGGTCGGCTTCTGCCGCCCGCCCAGGAAACCGGTGACCTTGGCGGTGTTGTTCACAATGTGCCAGGTCTCGTCGTCCAGTTCCATGCGGACCAGGATGTAGCCGGGGTAAAACTTGCGCGAAGAGGTCTTGCGCTTGCCCTTGACCAGTTCGACCACCTCTTCCGTCGGCACCACGACCCCGCCGAACTTCTCCGGGTGCGGGAAGCCGGTGATGCGCTCCTCCAGGGCGGCCTTGACCTTGTTTTCAAAGCCCGAATACACATGGACCACATACCATCTCAACGCCACGGGTGCTTTTCCTCCCCCTATTTAAAGACGGCCTGGACCAGATTGCCCAGGCTCACGTCCACCAACCCGAGGAACACGGAGATGATCATGACCAGGACAATCACCACCGCAGTGGACCCGAGGGTTTGCTTGCGCGTCGGCCACGTGACCTTTTTAAGCTCGATCTTGACCTCCCGCAAAAACTGAACCGCCCGGGTGAACACGTTGTCCGCCGGCGTGGTGGCAGGCGCCGGCGCGGGCATTGCCTGAGGCTTTTTCGGCACCAGCGCGGGTTTGCGGTCGGCCCCCACGGCCGGGCCCGCGCCCGACACCGGGCCGCTTTTCGAACCCGCCGCCCCGTCCTCAGTCGCCAGCGCAGCACCAGACGTCTCGTCCTCGTGCCGCCTCTTTTTCTTCAGGCTGGTTGGCTTTTTACGTAATATGCGTCCCATGCGTCTCCTGAGCCGATGAACGCCCGCCGCCGGCGCGGCCGGTGAGCCATGCCCCCGGCCGCGACCGACCGAGCTTCCTCTTTAAAAGTGGCAGGCCAGGAGGGATTCGAACCCCCAACACCCGGATTTGGAGTCCGATGCTCTACCGTTAGAGCTACTGGCCTGCATATCGCGCCCGATGGGGATGGGGCCGCATCGGGCGCGGGCGCCTACTTGGTCTCTTTGTGAACCGTATGTTTGCGGCAGAACCGGCAGTATTTGGAAAACTCCAGCTTGTCCGGTGTCGTGCGCTTGTTTTTCGTCGTCGTATAGTTACGACGCTTGCATTCGGAACAGGCAAGCGTGATCAGAACTCTCACGGGATATCTCCTTTGTCGTTACGCGATGACGTCGGCGACCACACCGGCACCCACTGTCCGGCCGCCTTCCCGTATCGCAAACCGCAGCTCCTTCTCCATCGCTATCGGGGTGATCAGCTCCGCCGAGATCGCCACGTTGTCCCCCGGCATCACCATCTCCACCCCCTCCGGCAGCGTCACCACCCCCGTCACATCCGTCGTCCGAAAATAAAACTGCGGCCGATATCCATTGAAAAACGGCGTGTGACGCCCGCCCTCTTCCTTGCTCAAAATGTACACCTCTGCCTTGAACTTCGTGTGCGGCAGAATCGAGCCGGGCTTGGAGACCACCTGCCCACGCTCCACCTCGTCGCGCTTGGTCCCGCGCAGCAAAACCCCAACGTTGTCTCCCGCTCGCCCCTCGTCCAAAAGCTTGCGGAACATCTCAACCCCCGTGCACACCGTCTTCTGCGTCGGCCGGATCCCTACAATCTCCACATCCTCACCCACCCGCACGATACCCCGCTCCACCCGGCCCGTCACCACCGTCCCGCGCCCCGATATGCTGAACACATCCTCGATCGGCAGCAAAAACGGCTTGTCAATCTCACGCTTCGGCTCCGGTACGTACGCATCCACCGCCGCCATCAACTCAAATATGCACTTCGCCTCCGCACTCTTCGGATCGTCGCTCTCCAGCGCCTTCAACGCGCTGCCCCGAATGATCGGAATCTCGTCCCCCGGAAACTCGTACTTCGACAACAGCTCCCGCAGCTCCATCTCCACCAGCTCGATCAGCTCCGGATCGTCCACCATGTCGCACTTGTTCAAAAACACCACCATGTGCGGCACCCCCACCTGGCGCGCCAGCAATATGTGCTCCCGCGTCTGCGGCATCGGACCATCGTCGGCGCCCACCACCAAAATCGCCCCGTCCATCTGGGCGGCCCCCGTGATCATGTTCTTGATGTAGTCCGCATGACCCGGGCAGTCCACGTGCGCATAATGACGCTTTTCCGATTCGTACTCCACGTGCGCCGTCGCAATCGTAATCCCACGCGCCTTCTCCTCCGGCGCCTTGTCGATCTGGTCAAACGGCACGTAGTTCGCCTTCCC
>PDVJ01000262.1_pt2 | contig 12780 bp, 11 predicted proteins | sample 1369811 | NCBI WGS metagenome assembly PDVJ01 (sample SAMN07795376, study PRJNA414565) | Alkali sediment metagenome, whole genome shotgun sequencing project. | reverse complement strand
CGACGACGTCGACGGGGCCCGCCACCGGGTAGGCGGCTACCGGGACACCGCAGGCCATCGCCTCGAGCAGCACGAGGCCAAACGTATCTGTCCGGCTTGGGAACACGAAGACGTCCGACGCCGCGATGTGCGCGGCGAGGTCCTCACCGTGCCGAATCCCTGCGAATACCGCGTCCGGGTAGCGAGCGCCGAGCGCCGCGGCGGCCGGGCCGTCGCCAACCACGAGTTTCGTTCCGGGCAGGTCGAGCCTCAGGAAGTCTTCGACCCCTTTCTCGACTGCGAGGCGTCCGAAGTAAAGAAAGACCGGTCTTGGCAGGTCAAGGAAGGCCTTGTCTCGTGGCCGAAACAGCACCGTGTCCACACCACGGCCCCACAGCGCAAGGTTGCGGAAGCCGCGCGCTTCGAGACTGCGCTGCATGGTCGCGGTCGTGACCAGCGTGCGGGACGCGCGTCCGTGGAACCAGCGTACGGCCGCGTAGCCGACCGACAGCGGAATCGGGAATCGGGCACGCAGGTACTCGGGAAACTGTGTGTGGTATGCGGTCGTGAATGGCCAGCCCTGCCTGACGCACCAGTTACGGGCGGCCAGCCCGAGCGGGCCCTCGGTGGCGACGTGCACGGCATCCGGTGCAAGCGCGGCGAGCCGCTCGCGTACCGCGCCGCGGGCGAATGGTGCAAGCCGGATCTCCGGGTAGGTCGGGCAGGGAATCGTCCGGAAGTCGGCGGGCGATATCACAGTGACGTGGTGCCCTGCGCTGGTGAGCTCGCGGACCGTGTGCCCCAGTGTCCTGACGACCCCGTTGACCTGCGGCAGCCACGCGTCGGTGACGAGGGCCAGCTTCATGCCGCAGTGTCCAGCGTCACGGCGCCATCGAGCAGCGGTATCGCCTGGGACCCGACCAGGACCTCGACGTCCTCGGTCCACCGCAGCAGGCTCAACCGTCCCTGGAAGTCCTCCACGAGCGCGGTGCAGCTCTCGACCCAGTCGCCGTCGTTGCAATAGGTGATGCCGTCGATCTCGCTGATCTCGGCCCGATGGATGTGCCCGCAGATGACGCCGTCCACGCCGCGCCGGCGCGCCTCGACGGCCAGCGCACGCTCGAAGTTCGCGATGTACCGCACCGCGTTCTTGACCTTGTGCTTGAGAAACGCGGCGATGGACCAGTACGGATAGCCGAGCAGCTGCCGGACCGCGTTGACGTAGCGGTTCAGGCGCAATGCGGCCGAGTAGGCGCGGCTGCCGAGTGACTCCAGAAACGGGCTTGCGCGGACGATGCTGTCGAACTCGTCCCCGTGCAGGACCAGGAAGCGCCGGCCGTCCGCCGTCTCGTGCACGGCCTCGCGCCGGATTTCGACGTTGCCGAGTACCAGGCCGTCATGGTCGCGGAACGGCCGGTCATGGTTTCCGGGAACGTAGATGACGCGGGTGCCGTGCTTGGCCTTGCCGAGGATGCAGCGGATGACGTCGTTGTGCGCCTGCGGCCAGTAGAAAGACCGCGTCAGGCTCCAGACGTCGATGATGTCGCCGACCAGGTAGACCTGCTGGCACTCGACGCGGCGGAGAAAGTCGAGCAGGAACTCCGCGCGGCAGCCCTTGAAGCCGAGGTGAACGTCGGAAATGAAGATGCTGCGCAATCGCAGCGTCGTCGTTCGAGTCGCCGGGATCTTGTCCATGAGGCTCGCCCCCGTGCAGCTTTGCTGGCGGGGGAGGCTGGACTGCCGTCATGAACAAAGTGTTAAGAATCGACTACAACTCCATGACAAAGCTATATTTCTGAGACAGAGAGCCGGCGCAGCAGCGCCATGCGCTTGTCATGGTGCTCTTCCATCCGCTCGAGCACGTTGGCCAGGAACTCGACCGTGCTGACCACGCGCGGGCCCTTGTTGAGCATCACGCATTCTGCGCGGCTGCTCATGACAGCGTCGCTTACCTCGGCGCGGGTCGGCGCGCCGCCCTTGGCCAGGCCCTCGAGCACCTGGGTCGCCCAGATCACCGGAACGTGGGCGGCCTCGCAGAGCCATAGAATCTCCTCCTGCACCTCCGACAGTCGCTCGAAGCCGATCTCCACGGCGAGGTCGCCGCGGGCCACCATCACGCCTACCGGCGGCGTGCGCAGACTGGCCAGCAGGATCCGAGGCAGGTTGCGAAAGGCCGCGGCGTTCTCGATCTTCAGGACGATGCCGAGGTGTCTGGCACCGAGTTCCTGCAGTCGGTCCTCGAGCTCGAGCACGTCCTGCGGCGAGCGCACGAACGACAGCGCGACCAGGTCCGCGAACTGCGCGATCTCGCGCAGATCGTCGACGTCCTTGCCGGTCAGCGCGCCGAGACCGAGTTCGGTGTCCGGGAAATTGATGCCTTTCTCGGCGCGCAGGCGCCCTCCGGCCGGCGGCACCTGCGTGACGACCAGTTCGATCAAGTCTCCGTCATTGCCGCTGACGGATCCTCCGATCTTGCCGTCGTCGAGCCAGACCCGGTCACCGACCCGGACATGATCGAACGCGGCGGGCAGCGTGCAGTGGATGCGCGCCGGAGCGGTCACACGCCCGGCGGCGCTGCGCTGCGCGGGGCGTCCGGGCGCCGGGTCCCTGGTCAGCACGAGCGTGTCGCCAACCTGCAGCACGATGGGTGCCGACACGCCGGGCAGCGGACCAACCGTGAAATCGGCGACCACCGAACCATCGCGGAACGCGATCAGCGTCTCGCCCGCAGCCGCGTAGATGGTCTTCTCGGTCTCGGCGATGGCCGAGCGGCCCGAGCGCTCGACGACCACCAGCTCGCGTCGGCGGTCGCGCAGGTCGGTGATCTGGAGGATGTCGCGTACCCGCAGCGCATCCAGGCTGCGGCCAGCCAATGGCAGCATAGCGCTCGCACCCGGCGGGCAAGGCTCCGGTTCCGCGGCGCTGGTGAGCCAGACTCGAGCCGGCGCCGCCAGCCTGCCCGTGGCGTCTCGTCGCGGCTTGATACGGGCGAAGTGCCCGACCGGATCCATGCTGCCGGTCCGCAGCTTCGGCCCGCCAAGGTCCGCCTGTATGACACAGCGCCGCCCGACGACCTGCTCCGCGCGACGCAGGTTTGCAGCCATCCGGTGCCAGGCCGTCGCGTCGTCGTGCGCGCAGTTGATGCGCATCAGGTCCATCCCCGCCCGCAGCAGCTCCTCGACCAGGCGCGCATCGTCGGCCGCGGCGCTGGGCATCGTCACCATGATGCGGACCTGGCGGTCACGAGGCGCGGGCCCGAGCAGCCGGCGCGCATGCTCCCGCAGCAGCAGGCGTCCGGTGCGGAAATCAACCGGTGGATGAGGCGGCTCGTCCGCCGGAACCCTTGCCAGCGCCTCGAGACAGGCAATCACCGCGTTCAGCCCCGCCACCGTATGGGACTCGAGCACGCCGAGCGACGACAGTCCGAGGGAATGCAGGTCGTGCTGCAGGCTGCGGATGTCGGTCTGGCGGATGCTCAGGTAGTGCAGCAGGTTGCGGGCGCTGTTGCGGTAGTGAGTCTCAACCGCCTCGACGTCGGCTGCGTGCGCCGATTCGAATTCGAGTGCGCGGTCCCGCAGGTAGCGCAGCTCGGCAAGCGAGCGCTGGATGAGACGGTCGGTAGCCATGGACTCGTTGCTGGCGCGCGGCCCTGAAGCTTAGGACCTGTCGGTGACGGAATTGTTGCAATGGTCCATGGCCGGCAGTTCGGGCCTCCCATGGCCGCCGCGTCATTGGAGATTCACAATCGCCCGATAGCCTCCCTGCGATGGCCCCGCAGCCCGCGATCGTCCTGTCGTGCGCCGGGCTTGCCGGACGTGTGCTCCGTTTCGTCGTAGGCAGCGACGAGTTGCCGGAACCGGCTTTCCTCCTTCCGCCTGCCTCCGCCTGGAGTACCGACGGCTCCGTCACGCTGACGATGCAAGGGGCTGCTTTCACGCTCGAGGCCCGTGGCACTCGGATCGTTTCCGGCAGCGCACGGTTCGAGCCGTTCAGTCTTGCCGTCGACGTCGGGGAGTCGCAGGTTCTCGGTTTCGGCGCGGCCACGGGCGGGCCGGACAGGAATCGCGCCCGCTTTCGCGTCATGACGCGCGACACGCTGTTCTACGGCATCCCGGGCTCCAGTTACACCGCTTTCCCCTTCTTCGTCGCACGGAACGGTGCGGCGTGCGTGGGCGTGCTGGTCGCCACCAGCTACCCACTCGACGTCGAGGTTGCGCGCGGCGTCGTATCGATCGACAGCGCGTGTGCCACGGACGGCACCCCGCTCGACGTCGTGGTGTTCCGCGGTTCGCTGGCCGACATCGTCCGCGACCTGTCGACGCTGGTTGGACGCACGTTCCTCCCGCCAGCATGGGCCCTTGGATTCCACCAGTCGCGCTGGTCCTACAAGAACGAGCGTGCGGTGCTGCGCATCGCGCGCCGGCTCCGCTCGCTCGATCTGCCGGCCGACGCCATTCATCTCGACATCGACTACATGGACCGGTACCGGGTCTTCACGTTCAACCCGCGCCGCTTTCCGGACCCGCGGCGCATGCATGACGAACTGGGTGTGCTCGGCCTGCGGACGATGGCGATCTGCGATCCGGGGGTCAGCGTTGCACCGTATCCCGTGTACCAGGCGCTGGAATCGGGACGGTGCCTGCTCGAGCGCGCCGATGGACGACCCTATGTCGGTCGCGTCTGGCCCGGCGCCACGGTGTTTCCCGATTTCGCGCAGCAGTGCGCTCGTGACGCATGGGCGCGATTCCACCAACCGCTGGTCGACGCCGGCGTTTCGGGAATCTGGAACGACATGAACGACCCGGTGCTGAGAGGCGGCGAGATCTACGACCCGCTGGCGGAGGATCTGCATCACAACGGTGTTCCGCATCGCAAGCTGCGTAACCTGTATGCGAACGGGATGGCCGAGGCGACTGTCGCCGGACTCACCGGATCGCGTCCCGGCGAGCGACCCTTCGTGTTGAGCCGCTCGGGCTTCCTCGGAATTCAGCGCCACGCGGCGGTCTGGACCGGGGACAACCACTCGACCTGGGAACACCTGCGCGAAAACCTGAACATGGTGCTGAACCTGGGGCTCTGCGGCGTGCCGCTGAGCGGTGCCGATGTCGGCGGTTTCGGCAGCGGACCGGGCAAGTACGGCGCGCTGAAGTTACGGCGGCCGTCCGCGGAGCTGTTCGTGCGCTGGATGGAACTCGGGGCGCTGATGCCGTTCTTCCGCGTGCACTGTACGCGGTACGCGCCGGCCCAGGAGCCGTGGAGCTTCGGTGCGAAGGCGCTCGATCAGGTGCGTCGCGTGCTGCGGCGTCGCTATCGATTCCTGCCGCTGCTGTATCGCCTTGCGCTCGAGTCGCACTGCGAAGGCCTGCCGATCGTCCGTCCCGTGTTCATGCATTTCGACGTGCCCGCCGCGACCTGTGCCTGGCAGTTTCTGCTTGGAGAGAGCGTGCTGGTTGCCCCTGTCGTCCACGAGGGAGAGACCCGGCGCAGGGTCTGGCTGCCCGATGGCAACTGGGTTGACTACAACACCGGCGAATCGCTGGCCGGAGCGCGCCACGTCAGTGTCGAAGCGCAACCTGGCGCAACCCCGATCTTCGTGAGGGCCGGCGCAGCGGTGTTCCTCGCCCGGCAGGGTCGAAATGCCGAGGACACGCTGCGCGGACCACTGGCGCTCGAGGTGACGGCTCCGTCGCGAGGCTCGGTTGGCGGAGGATCACTGTTCCTCGACGACGGCTGCAGCGCCAGCGGCCAGCGCTTCGTGCTGGACGCATTGGTCGAGGAAGTTTCCGAGGACCTGCGCGTGCGATTCATCCGCCGGCAGGACACTTTTCGTCCAGCGCAGAAAGACATCGAGCTGCGCGTGCCGGACTGCTATGCGACGGCCACGATCGACGGCGAGGCCCGGCAACTGGTCCGACGCGAACTCATCGAAGAGGACCGCAGTGCCGTCGTCATGGCCGTCCGGATACCGCTCAGCGCCCGGACAGTGCTGCTGCGCTGAAGCTGCCCCGCGGCAGGTTGGTGCGCACGAGTGCTCCCTCGGTGATGATCGAGCGGCCCGCCATCTGGGACAGCAGTCGACGCCACAGCGCCTCGATGGACTGGTAACGGGTGTCCCGGGGGTGCAGAGCAACGCGCATGACCGGAGAAGCGCCGCGCCGCGCCAGGCGCAGCTGGTTCCACAATGCCGCAATTCCGCGCCGCGACTGGCTGTGCGAGCTCACCACCAGGCTCGGTGCAGGGATCCGTCGGCCCTGGTCGAGCGCGAGAACCACGTCGCGCGTAGCGCAGTACTGGAAGGGCAGGCTGTCGAGCGCGTCGTAGGTTCCCGGGCTCATCAGCCACGCCGGCGCCACGAACCCGGCCGGGTGCCAGCCCGCCGAGCGCAGCACTGCCAGGCCGCGAAGGATGCGGCTCCGGGCGCAGTCGCTGTCGAGTCGCGCGAATTCGCCTTCGCCGTGCATGTACGTGCGCCAACGCAACCGGTCCCGAAGGCCCGCACGGCGTTGTGGCGCATCGTCGTGACGGAAGCCGTGCAGCACGATCTCATCGCCGCGGGCTGCACGCGCGCGCAGGAACTCGCAGAAACGCTCGTCGCGGTCGATGCGGCCGAGACCGTGGTAGTCCGGCACGACCAGCAACGCGACCGGCGTGACTCGCAGGGAGTCCAGGAACGACAGTGTCGCGAGGCAGTCGTCGAGCGTTGCCGGCGCGACATCGTGGACCGAGACGCACAGCAGGCGATCGTCGTCAGGCATGCGACGCCTGTCGCGGCCTGCGACCCGTGCTGGCGGGGGGTATCGTCTGCGGGGATTCGCGGGCTGCCGCCAGGGTCATCCCGTGACTGATACTCCGCGCAGGTTACACGCTGATGTCGACCAGCACCCGCTCCATCACGCGTTCGTAGACGCGACTGAGCACATCGATGTCGGCGACGCGGACGGACTCGTTGACCTTGTGGATCGTCGCGTTGCCCACGCCGACTTCGACGACCTGCGCGCCGGTGGGTGCGATGAATCGACCGTCCGACGTTCCACCCGTCGTCGAGAACCGCGGCGTGATTCCGGTCACGTCGCGCACCGCGCCGGACACGGCTTCGGTGAGCAGGCCTGGCGGAGTGAGGAACGGCAGTCCCGAGACGAACCACTCCAGCGTGTACTTGACGCCGTGGCGGTCGAGGATCGCGAGCACTGCGCGCTGCAGCGACTCGAGCGTCTGCTCCGTGGAAAAGCGCAGGTTGAAGCGCACCTTCATGTCGCCCGGTATCACGTTCGGCGCGCCCGTGCCGGCCGTGACGTTCGAGACCTGGAAAGAAGTCGGCTGGAAAAACTCGTTGCCCTCGTCCCAGCGCCGCGCGACGAGCTCCGCGAGAGCGGGCGCGAAGCCGTGCACGGGGTTATCGGCGAGGTGGGGGTAGGCGATGTGCCCCTGCACGCCGTGCACCGTGAGCCTGCCGGACAGCGACCCCCGGCGGCCGATCTTGATGGTGTCGCCGAGACGCTCGTGGCTGGTGGGTTCGCCGACGACGCAGTAGTCGATCTTTTCTCCGCGGGCCTCGAGCACCTGCATCACGCGCCGGGTGCCGTCGACCGAAGGGCCTTCCTCGTCGCTCGTGATCAGGTACGCGAGGCTGCCGACGTGGTCCGGGTGGCGTGCAACGAACCGCTCGGTCGCTACCACCATCGCCGCGAGGCCGCTTTTCATGTCGGCCGAGCCGCGCCCAAAGAGCATTCCGTCGCGCACGACCGGCTCGAACGGATCCGTGTGCCATTCCTCGCGCGGCCCGGTCGGCACGACGTCCGTGTGGCCTGCGAAACAGAGCACGGGCCGTGCGGAGCCGCGGCGGGACCACAGGTTTTCCACGGGAGCGTAGGTCAGGCGCTCGTTGCGGAACCCGAGGGCCGCCAGCCGGGCGCCGATGACGTCGAGGCAGCCGTGATCCTCGGGGCTGACCGAGGGTCGGCGGAGCAGGTCTTCGGTCAGTGCGAGCGTGGATGACATGAAGCTGTAACGTCTTGGGGGTACGAGTCACGAGGTGCGACCGGGCTTTCCGGCGCAGGGCGTGTATAGCGGAGCGACCGGGCCACGACAAGCCTCGGAGCGTGGTTTTACCTTGTAACACTGCTGTCATACGTCGCCTGCACACTTTCGGTCACAAGGTTACGTAATCCCTTTTGTCTTACCGGTCTTTTAGAGGGTCAAGTCCATGAAGTTGTGGCAGAAATTCATGCTCCCGGCAACGCTGCTGGCCGTCGGCGCCGTCGCCGCTCCCGAGCGAGCCCTTGCGCAGGCCGCGATCAAGATCGACGGCTCGAGCACCGTGTTCCCGATCTCCGAAGCGCTGGCCGAGGAGTTCCAGATCTCCAAGCGCGGCAAGGTCCGCGTCACCGTCGGTATCGCCGGCACTGGCGGCGGCTTCAAGAAATTCTGTCGCGGCGAGACCGACATTTCGAATGCCTCGCGTCCGATCACGGCCGAGGAGATGGAGAACTGCCGCAAGGCCGGCATCAAGTACATGGAACTGCCGATCGCCTTCGATGCGCTCACGGTCGTGGTGAACCCGGCCAACACCTGGGTCAAGTCGCTGACAGTGGCCGAGCTCCGCAAGATGTGGGAGCCGGCTGCGCAGGGGCGGATCACGAACTGGAAGCAGATCAACGCCAGCTTCCCGGACCAGAAGCTGATGCTGTTCGGGCCGGGCGCGGACTCGGGTACGTTCGACTACTTCACTGAGGCGATCAACGGCAAGGCAAAGGCCAGTCGCGGCGACTTCACGGCCAGCGAAGACGACAACACGCTGGTGCAGGGCGTCGAAAACAACAAGAATGCTCTCGGATATTTCGGCTTCGCGTACTACGCGGCCCACAGGGAAAAGCTGCGGGCCGTTCCGATCGACGGCGGCAAGGGCCCGGTCTCGCCCAGCCTGGAAACCGTGATCGACGGTACGTATACCCCGCTATCGCGGCCGCTGTTCATCTACGTCCGGGAATCTTCGGCAGGCCGGCCCGAGGTCAAGGAGTTCATCGAGTTCGCGATGAAGGAAGGCGCCGGCCTCGTCAAGGAAGTCGGTTACGTCCCGCTGCCGGCCTCCGCCTATCAGCTGGCGCTGCAGCACTTCAACAACCGCAAGCTTGGGTCGGTGTTCGGAGGCGTGCCCATGGTGGGTGTGACGATCGACAAGCTGCTGGCGATGGAAGGCAAGCTTTGATCGTGGTCCAGGCCGCGTAACGAACCGGTTGTGAGGGCACGGATGCCCTCCGCCGACACAGATTGTCGAGCCGGGCCCGGAAGCAGTTAGAATCAGGGCCGGCGGGAAAAGAGCCATGACGGCCAGGGCAGGTACTCGCACATGATCCAGGCGAAGGCATTGGAATCGAAGGGCGCTTTCGCGTCGCTTCGCTACCGCAAGAACCGCGACCGGATTGTCGAGTTGCTGCTGCTGACGGCCGGTCTCGTGGCGGTGTTCACGACGGTGGCGATCGTCTTCATCCTCGTGTACGAGTCGGCGGCGTTCTTCGAACACGTCTCGATCAAGGACTTCCTGACCGACACGATGTGGACTCCGCTGTTCTCCGATGCTCGCTACGGCATCATGCCGCTCGTTGCGGGCACGCTGACGGTGACGGGTGTGGCGCTGCTGGTCGCCATTCCACTCGGCACGATCATCGCGATCTACCTGTCGGAGTTCGCGCCGCACCGCCTGCGTGAGACGGTCAAGCCGGTGCTCGAGCTGCTGGGCGCGGTGCCGACCGTCGTCTACGGCTATTTCGCGCTGCTGATGGTCACGCCGCTGCTGCAGAAGGTCTGGCCCGAGCTGCCGGGCTTCAACATGCTGAGCGCGGGACTCGTGATCGGGTTGATGATCATTCCCTACGTCGCGACCGTGGCCGAGGACGCGATGCGTGCCGTGCCGCGCTACATGCGCGAGGGGTCGTATGCGATGGGCGCCACGAAGCTGCAGACGGCGCTGCGCGTCGTCGTTCCGGGCGCGTTTTCCGGACTCGCGGCGGCCTATATCCTCGGCATCTCGCGCGCCGTCGGCGAGACCATGGTGGTCGCGATCGCCGCCGGCATGCAGCCGAACCTGACTTTCAATCCGGCAGAGCCGGCCGCGACGATCACCGCGTTCATCGTGCAGGTCAGTCTCGGCGACCTGCCGCACGGCAGCATCGGCTACCAGAGCATCTTTGCGGCGGGGCTCGTGCTGATGATCTTCACGCTCGTGCTGAACGTCATCGGCTTCTTCCTGACACGCCGCTTCCGGGAGGCGTACTGATGGCCGCCACCGCGCACATGACGCTGGAGGAGCTCCGCCGCGGTCTTTCCTGGCGCAAGCAGCTCGACAAGGTCTTCATTCTCCTTGGGCTGTCCATCCTGTTTGCCTGCCTCGCGATCCTCGCGATCCTGTTCCTGGACCTGGTGCGCGACGGCGCCTCGCGGTTCGGCTGGAGCTTCTTCACGTCGTTCCCGTCGCGCAGGGCGGCCAATGCCGGCATCCTCTCGGCCGCCGTCGGCACCGCATTGATGATGTTCGTGACGGCGCTGGTGGCGCTGCCCGTCGGCGTGGCGGCCGCGATCTACCTCGAGGAGTACGCGCCGAAGAACTGGTTCACCGGCATCATCGAGGTCAACGTCACGAACCTGGCCGGCGTGCCGTCGATCATCTATGGCCTGCTGGCGCTCGGACTCTTCGTCTACCAGTTCGGTTTCGGGCAGAGCATCCTCACGGGCGGGCTCACGCTTGCGCTGCTGATCCTGCCGATCATCATCGTGGCCACGCGTGAGTCGCTGCGTTCGGTGCCGAAGGCGATTCGCGAGGCGGCCTACGGGCTCGGTGCGACACGCTGGGAGGTCACCAAGGATCACGTGCTGCCGTATTCGACCGGCGGCATACTCACGGGCCTGATCCTGGGTCTTTCCCGTGCCATCGGCGAGACCGCGCCGATCATCACGATCGGCGCGCTGGCGTTCATCGCCTACCTGCCGCCGTCGCCGGTGACTTCGGAGTTTCCGTTCCTCAGTTTCGAGTGGCTGATGAGCGGGTTTACCGCCATGCCGATCCAGATGTTCAACTGGGTGTCGCGGCCCGACCAGGCGTTCCAGGCCAATGCCGCGGCGGCGGGCGCCATACTGCTCGGCATGACGCTGCTGATGAACGCGGTGGCCATCGCCATCCGCTATCGTTTCCGCAAGAAGATCAACTGGTGAGCGCCATGGCCACGATGCTCGAGCCCGAAAACGTCCTTTCCAACCAGAAGCAGGCTGCACCGATGCAAGGCGAGACCAGAGGCCAGAAAGCCGAGACTCCATCGGTGGCCATCGCGTTCGACGAGCGCAAGGCGACCCGGGCCAATGCGCCCAAGGCATCCGCCGAAAAGCTGAACTTCTGGTACGGCACCAATCATGCGCTGAAGGACATCGACATCCCGATCGCCGAGAACCAGGTGACGGCGCTGATCGGCCCGTCCGGCTGCGGCAAGAGCACGTTCCTGCGCTGCTTCAACCGGATGCACGACCTGCAGCCGGCGACGAAGTACCAGGGTGCGATCACGCTGCGACCCGACAACGTCAACCTCGTGGGACCGGAGACGGACCCGATCGAGGTGCGGATGCGCATCGGCATGGTTTTCCAGAAGCCGAATCCGTTCCCGAAGTCCGTGTTCGAGAACGTCGCGTACGGCCTGAAGCTGCGCGGCATCAGTAACCGGACCGAACTCGCCGAGCGCGTCGAGAAAGCGCTACGTGGCGCGGCGATCTGGGATGAGGTGAAGGATCGCCTGAACGACTCCGCGCTTGCGCTCTCGGGCGGCCAGATGCAGCGCGTGTGCATCGCGCGCGCGCTCGCGACCGAGCCCGAGCTGCTGCTGTTCGACGAGCCGACCTCGGCGCTCGACCCGATCGCGACCGCGAAGATCGAGGAGCTGATCACCGAGCTTCGCCAGCGCGTGACGGTGCTCATCGTCACGCACAACATGCAGCAGGCGGCGCGGGTCTCGGATTTCACCGCGTTCATGTACCTCGGCGAACTCGTAGAAATGGACTCGACCTCGAAGATCTTCACCAACCCCTCGAAGAAGGCGACCGAGGACTACATCACCGGCCGGTACGGCTGACGACACGCGCATGCAGGTCATGGAGCACGACTCGAGCGAGGGCCACACGTCGAAGGCGGTCGACCAGTCGCTGCACTCGCTGCGGATGCACGCGGTCGAGATGGGCGGACTGGTGATCGGCCAGGTCGGTGGCGCCGTCAAGGCACTGCTGCAGCGGGACGTGAGGCTCGCGAACCTCGTGCTGTCACGCGAGCCGCTGGTCAACGACTACGACACGCGCCTCGATCGCGACAGCCTCACGTTCATCGCCGGGCCGGTCTCGAGCTCGAGCGCGTCGGTGACGAAGCGAAAAAGATCGCGCGCTTCGCGCTGCAGGCCGGCGAGGCATCGGCGCACGACCCGGTGGTCGCCGTTGCCCGCTACCTGAGGCACATGGCTGACCTGTCCGTGGCGATGCTGCGCGCCGCGGTGCGGGCCCTGGACGAGTCGAGTGCGACACTCGCGCACGAGGTGCTGGCCCGCGACAGGGAACTCGACCAGGAATACGCCACGGCGCTGCGCCAGCTGATGTCGTTCGTGATGCAGGACCACCAGTTCCTGAAGGCGACCATCGACACGATGTTCGCGCTCAAGGGACTGGAGCGCGTCGGCGACCACGCCAAGAACATCGCGGAGCAGGTGCTGTACATGGTGGAGGGAGAGTGGGCGCCGAAGGCGACGAAGGAAAGTGACTAGCGGTTAGCGGTTAGTG